>MKWU01005399.1_pt1 | contig 13955 bp, 19 predicted proteins | sample 809101 | NCBI WGS metagenome assembly MKWU01 (sample SAMN05860141, study PRJNA318959) | sponge metagenome | host: Aplysina aerophoba | place: Slovenia: Piran, Adriatic Sea, Gulf of Piran | collected 2013-05-07 | reverse complement strand
CTTTCGTCTGCGGCTCTGACGCCGCGCTCGGTGTCAACCCGCGAATCGTAGGCGGCCTCGACCGCCTTGTCGCGTGCTCGCGCACGACGACGGCACGATTGCGAGCCGGTCATTCCATATCGTCTAGCGCGGCAGGCGCCTACGCCTCGCCCCCGCTCAGCCGCCACCCAGAATCGCGTCCATCTTCGCGGCAGCCTGCCGCTGGAGGGCCGGCACGACATGGGCGTAGGTGTTCAGCGTCAGGCTGACTTGCGCGTGGCCGAGCGTCTCCATGATCGTCCGCACGTCGATCCCCTGAGCCAGCAGCAACGTCGCCGCCGTGTGCCGGAGGTCGTGATAGCGGATACTCGGCAGCCCGGCCTCGCGAAGCATGCCCTTGAAGGTCGAGTGGAGGCTGTGCGTGCCGATCGGCGTCCCGATCCGCGTTGTGAATACGAGCCCGACGTCGTGCCAGCGCGAGCCGGCCGCCAGCCGTTCCTCAAGCTGCCGCGTGCGATGAGCGCGTAGGGCCCTGGCCACGAGCGCCGGAAGCGTGATCGTGCGTCGGCTGCGAGCGGTCTTTGGCTCCGCGAGCCGCACGGTCGTCTGCACAGGCTTCAGCCGCCTCTGCACATCCTCGATGCCGGCCGCGAGCCGGCGCCGCGCCTCCGCGTCGGTCGCGGCCGTCAGCTGAGCGCGGAGCCTCGCGCGCTCAGCCAGCAACGGCTTCCGCGCTGCGGCGTCGCCGCCGGCCCGCTCCAGCGTACGACGCACGGATAGGACGCCAGCCGTCAGGTCCACATCATCCCACCGGAGCGCCAGGACCTCGCCACGGCGCAGCCCAAGACCCAACGCGACGATGATCAGGGCCTCCAGCCGATGGCCCGACACGGCCGTCACGAGCTTCCGCGCTTCATCCGGCGTCAGGGGCTTGATATCCCGGGCCTTGTGTTGCGGCGCCGGGGTCAGCGCCGCCGCGTTTCGCGACACCAGCTCCCACCGGAGGGCCTGATTCAGCGCCGCCCGCAGAACGGATCGCGAGTACTGGATGGTGCGCAGCCCAACCCCCTGCGCGCGGCAGCGGTGGAGCCATGTCGCCACGTCGCGCGGCCCGAGCTTCGCGAGCCGTAGCCGCCCGAGGCCCGGCACCAGATGCCGGCGAACGGTCTGCTCGTAGCTGATGTAGGTGTGCTCGCGGAGCTCGTCGCGCCGCAACGCCAGCCACCGACGCAGGTACGCCTCGACTGTCTCCCGCTCGGGCAGGGGCGGGAGGTCGTGCGCGGTCCGCTGCATCGTCTCGCGCAGCTTGTCCTGGACCTCGCGACGGGTCCGGCCGTAAACGGCCTTGCGGCGACGCTTGCCGTCCTGCCACCCGAGGTCGATGCGGGCCATCCAGCGCCCGTCCGCGCGCTTCGTGATGCTGCCCTCACCCCGTCCACGCCGCGCTGCCATGTGGCACCCTCCCTCCAGCTTCGGCCTTCCAACCAACTCGGCGGACCACTCACAGAATAGACGCCATAGACAACGGTGTCCACAACTGTTACCGTGACGTGACAGGCGTCACCTGGACAGGCGTCACATGAGCAAATCGGCACCCCGCGACTGGCTGGTGCGGCCGATGCCGATTCGATGGCGCCGCGGCCCGGCGTGGGTCGACGGCGACAACATCGTGATGGATCTCCGGCGCTCGACCGACTACCAGCCCCTCGCCGAGCCGCACGTCGGCGTCGAGTTGTCGCGCGTCCGAACGCCGAAGGACGCCACGGCGTTCGTCCAGCGCTTCGGGATGCTCCGCGCGACGCGCGAGGATCACCGAGTCGTGCAGCAGATGCGAGCCCCAGAGGGTCGGTGGGCACCGCTCCGCGAGGGATTCGTCGACTTCGAGGCCGCCGCGTTGGACTTGCACGGCATCCTGGAAGACGCGCTGCTCATTCAGAAGGCTGCCGGCGGTGACGCGAAGGCGATAGGCGAGTTGCGGGAGCGGTTCGTCATCTCGGAAGACCGCGAAATCACGGTCCGCGACGCCACCGGCGATTTGGTGGTCGCCCAGGCCGGCGACGTCCTCTCGGCCGAAGACCGGCTGGTCGACGCGGACGACCGAAGCGTCGTTCTCCGCGCCAGCCACGACACGGCCGGCCGGTTGAACGACGGATGGGCGCTCGACGAGGCGACCCCGTACGTCTTCGACCGCGCGTTCGCGGGCGAGCACGGCGTGACGCCCGGGACGTGGCGGCTGGGATTGGCGCCGAGCAACCTCGTCGGCGTGGCCTACCTGAGCGTGGCTCTGGCGCTGGCGGATCGGCAACCGTTTGCCATCTGCGAAGACAGGACGTGTCGGCGGGCGTTCTTCGTGACGGATGGGCGGCAGCGGTTCTGCTCGTCGACCTGCGCGAACCGGACGCGCTATCGACGCTTCAGGGCCATGCAGAAGGGGCGGTGATGTAGGAGCGCTAGGTGGACGCAGTGACGGCAGCGAAGCGAAACGGAACGGCAGGCGCTGGATGGCGAGCGTCGACCACGAGTGGGTAGGGCGGCAAGGCGCCGCCACCAAGACGCTCTTCGGGCGGACGAGGGCTGATGTTGCAGGGCAGTGCTGCACGACGCCCCGTGTGCAACCAAGCCCACCGCGGGGAGGCTCCGGTTCCGATGCAGGAGACCGTCGGAGCGTTCTTTACCCGCTGGCTCGAAGGCCGGCGGGGTCGCATTCGGCCGGGCACGCACGAGAAGCTGCCTCCTGCCCGTCCGGACGCACATCGTGTCCGACCTCGGTTGCGTTCGGATCGCGAGCTCCCGTCGCTCGACGTCCGCACGTCGCTGTCGAGGCTCCAAGAGGCCCGCGTCGGTGCTCGGCACAATCCCGTAGGTACGCGTCGTGCTGCGCGCCGCCCAACCAAGCCCTGAAGCGGGGTACTTGTCTCGAGCCGCCGCAGGGTCGCCCGCGCGAGCTTGAGCCGCTGGCGGCCCGAGCAGGCGAAGGACGCGGCTGGTGGGCATCGCCGCCAACGGCCGGATGCCCGTTCACGGTAGCGGTCGGCGGGTTGGCTCCGGCTTCCTTCCTCGCGGCAAGGCGACGTCGCCTTCGGCGACACGCAATCCACATGCCGTGAGGCGGCGAAGCCCCGCAGCCCTATTCGTGGGATGTGGTCGACGCCGGTTGCCGGCGTGTCTCGGTGGGCCGTACGCTCGAGCCGGCCCGCCACCAATCGCGCTTCAGAGCGCCGAAGGCGCGGCGGGAGCGGCGGGCTATCACCGAGCATCGTCGCGGGAATCCGCATGCGGCTGAACACCTACGCCAGTTCGCTCCGGCGCTTCAGCGCGAGGCGGCTGCGAAGATGAACGCGACAGTAGCGCGAGAGAACCGGTTCCGGCTGCGCTGCTGCTGGCCACCCGGGAAGACGTTCGCTCGGACGCCGGGTCGAGACAGTAGAGCGGCGCCCGCGTGCTCGCGGCCAGCAAGCCGACCGGCCCCGGGTCCCCCGGGCCCCGCGCCCGCAAGCCTCCGGCCCCCGGCATCGGCGCGCCCGACCGCACGCCGTCCTCCTCACGGTGATCAGGACTACGCAGCACACACACCGTCACGCCGCCCGCGTCGATCCGCGCGGCGAAGGGCCGCACCCTTGCTACCCGAGATGACGGCGGGGCGGCTTCGGCCACACGAATCGCCCTCCCGGCGGCGGGGGCTGGGAGCCGGCCCGCTCGAGGCCGATTCGCCGATGGCGCGGGCGACGCTGCGGCAGCTCGTCGAGCCATCCGCGCTGGGGAGCGTCCGGCGCGCCGGCACAGCTTGGCTCCGTCCAGGGTGACCGACAGGATCGTGCAACGGAAAGCGAACCCGCGGTGGGCCACAACGACCACGCCGCTCGCCGGCGCCGCCGACGTGGCCGGCGCGGGCCGCGCCGTCGGCGTGCTGGAGCGCGGCCGCGTGCCCCTGGCGGATGGCCTCGAAGCGACGCGGCGGCGCGGCTCGGGTTGTGGAGCCGCTACCGGGCGGCGCCAACCAGCCGCCAGCCAGAGGGCCTGCGAGACGTGCTCGGTAGCGCGGCGGACGCGGCGGGCGGCGTTCATGCGCGGAGCCCGGCCGCCGCCTCGATCACGTCTTAGCCGCGCGGGGCAGCCCCCATCGTCAGCCCTCATCGAGCCCGACCGCCCACTGCGCAAGATCTCCAACGCGGCTCGCTTCGCCGGACGACGGCGCCGGGTGCGGCAGCGTCTCGCGAAGCGACGGCCGACGATTTCGCGGGGGGGCGGAGGAACGGCCTCGAAGCTCAAGGCGCAGCCAGCGTACTTCGCAGTTGCGGTAGAGGGCGCTCCCAAGGCGCCACCAAGGGGGTCGGGGATGTCGAGGGCGGTGTGGTGCAGTGGACCAACCGCGAAGGCAGGCGCGGGCCGCCGGACTCCACCACGGAGGGCACGGCTTCCCCTTAGCTCTCCGTCAACAGCGAGCCGCCCTGGCCTGCATTGGCGGTCTCTGGCAAGCTCCAGAGGCCATCCTCGGCGTGTCGCACTACGCTACCGTCCCGGCTCATTCGGTACAGGGTGTTGTAGACGGACTGACTGAAGAGACGCCCGGCCGGCTTCCCCCTATCGCGCAGGATCACCATCACTTCCCGCTTCGCGAGCGGTCGTTTGGCATCTGAGAGGCAATGCCGGATTGCGTCTGGCATGGACATCATCGCGTACATGCCCGCGTCACGATTGGATTCCTCCTCGACAACGGCGGACTGGATCGTCTCCTCAAGCAGTTCAATCCCGGCCTGAAGTCGACTGCATCGCGCCTCGATTTCCTGCCGCGCCGCCTCGGCCGCCGCTAGCTCTCGCCGCCACTCGCTGAGCATCAATCGGTGGTGGTCGGCCATCCTCTTCTCCCCAATCTGATAATGTAGACGGTGGGTCGTCGCTGCGAGTACGACACGCTCCACCACGACCCACCGAAGGACACGACCCGTCATCACGACGACAGGCGCCGGGTCGCGCCCGGAACGGTTGACGGAGGGCCGGGTCCACGACCACGAGACGCCGACCCGACCTGCCGATGGACGTTGAGTCGTCGTCGCTACGAGAGACGCCGACGGAACGCCCAGCTCTGGGGCAGCGTGGTGGCGAATGCGTCTGGGGCCGTCGTGCCTACGAGACCCGCCGAGGACCCCCCCTCCTGGGGGGCGGGGGGGTGGCAATTGCCTGGCCACCCCCTTTCCCCCCGCTCCCCCGCCACCTCCAAATCATATCGCATCAGATCAGGCTCGCGCAAGTCCAGCGACACGCCGCGTGTTGCTCTGATTGTCCTTTAGCACCACATCGGGTTGATGTGGCCAGGTCATAGCAGGTGCGTGGGTACCCGTCGATGACGCCGGGGGGGACTGCCGTTGTTGGAGGTATCGCCGACGACGTTGGCGGGGGGACGCTGGCGGGGCGGGGACCTCGCGCCGGTGGCGCACGCAATGCTCTACACGCGAAACAGCGCCGACCGCCGCGCTCTGCTGACATAGTGCTGACACGGGCCGAACCGCCGAACGGCCAATACCAGCGACCCCGCCCCCCCAGACCGATCACGCGGCGTCCAATCGGGTCCACGGAGGTCCGCAACGCGCGTTTACTGAGCAAAGAACATAGCTCTGTCGTCCAGCGCGGTCCCCAGCCGGCTGCACCAGCATCCGGTCCGTAGGGTGTCAGTTGGGTGTCACCCGCAGGCTGGTCACCGACGACGTGAGAAAGTGCGTCGACCCAGAATCACGGCTCCGGCCCAGTACCAGCTCCGGCTCACGTTCCAGCGCGTCACCCCGACCCCGCCCCCCGGGGCCCTTCCAAGCTACGGCTGGGACTCGTCCGGCGGCGTCCGCTTCCCTTGGCGGCGGGACCGTTCGAGAGCGATCGCCTCAGACATCCGGCCGGTCAGTTGGAGAATCCGTCGTCGTACCTCTGGGTCGATGTCATCGGGGGGATCCTGAGAAGCACGGGTCGTTTTCGCCAACTCGTCCAGCAGCTCTACAGTAGGGATTACTCCGGCAGTGTCGAGGGCTACGCTCAACTGGAGCACGACCGCTTCGAGAGCGAGGAGTTGGTCGTGGATCTCGTCGTAGACTTGCTGTGCTGGCGATTTCGACATACCCAGCAGCCTAGCAGGTCGAGGCGCCGCGGAAGGCTAGCCCGGCGCCGCTCAGCTCGTCTGGACCAGCTCCCGCAGCCAGTCGACAACCTCCTGCATAGTGTTGAGGCGCGTCTGGCCCTGCTGCCCGTGGACGGCGACGCGCCACGCCGACTCCTGCCGGCTCGGGGCGCTCACCCTGACGAGCCTGTCCATTCCGGCCACCCGGAGCGAGCACTCGCCGTGGTGGGCGAACTCAACGCTCTTCGAGCTTCGACGGCTTCTTGCAAGTACTTCCAGTCGTTCACGGGTCTTTCCCGCATCCCCCATGAGACGCCCGCGAGCGCCCAGAGCACGAAGACGACGGCCCGAAACAGCCCGAAGGCGATCACCGCGACGATCCGATTCACCCAGAGTCTTGGCTGGCTCCTGGGTAGTGTCTCAGTTTGATTTGGCGCGGGTTTCCCACAGGCTGTGGGCGGATCCTGTTGGACTCCACGGCAGGCGCCGCCGGCGACGACCCCAAGCGCCACCGGGGGCGAACTCGACCATCAGACGTCAGGCGTCCATGGCTTCAGGCGTCCACTTCCAGTCGTCCGCCACCTTCGATATCGAGATGACGTCGGCGCTGCTGTAGTGGGCCACGGTCTCGGTTGTTCCATCGTGAGCTTGCGTCCAGAAGCGCCAGTAGGTCTTGGCTTTGGTGTCGGGAGAGTAGCCGTCAGCGTCGACCGCCTCCGGTAGCCCGGTTCTCAGCACGACTCGGAAGCGTGCCATCAGAACCCCACCGCGCGCTGACCGCGCAGCCGCCGGAACGGACGCCTTGGCAGATGGACATAGACGACGCTCCCGCCCAAGACTTTCCGGACCACGGCAGGAGAGACGCGCTTCGGGTTGCGCGGGAACCCGCCGTGGCGAGCCCAGTACGCGTCACGGAGCCGATGGCCACGGCCAGGAGCGTTTCCGGTCTCGGTTGACGACAGCTCCGCTGCGAGCGTATCCTTCGTACGCACTTAACCTCCGCTGTCGCTGTCGGAGAGGCCGCCAAGCACTGACCGACGCGACGGTTGCGAAACCACGATGGCCCCGCCCTGCGGGGCTTTCGTTTGTACGGCCTCAGTCTAGCAGGAGCGTCGCGTCCCAGTCGAAGCGGCCGCAGTCCTCCGTCTCGGCGTGCAGCCGGAACCGGAGGCGGCCGTCCTGGAGCTGGACGAAGCGCTGCCCGTAATCCGTGCGTCCGCACTCGGGGTCGACCACCCCCGTCTTCTGGGGCGGCCCGGTCCACACGCCGTCCTTGTCGATGGTGCCCTCGACGGCGTTCCAGACGATGGTCGGGTCCCGCCCCGGCCAGACACTCGATCCGGTCAGCGTCACGGTCCAGTCGTCCTGCACGGCCGTGGCGGTCATCCGGGCTGTCCCGCGCATCGGGTCGTAGCCGGGCGCCTCCGTCACCGTGAGCACCAGGTCGCCGCGGTAGGTGCCGGCGACCTGGGGGATCGCGTTCGGGATCACGCGCGTGGGCGACGTCGGCGAGTCGCAGCCGGCCGCGACGATGGCAAGCGCCACGGCAGCAAGGAGCCTCATTCGACCACCACCGCGAACCAGAGCCACTGGACACCGATCGCAGCAGCGCCGGAGCCCAGTATCCTCGCGACTACCGCCATGCCCATGAAGCCCCAGGCAACGACGTTCCGCAGGTTATCGGGTGTCGGCCGTGGCGTGGTGGCCCATTGAGAATCTCGGACCACCAGCACGCCGCGTCGGGCGTAGAGCCTGTCCGTCCAGTTGAGGGTCCGGCTGCCCATCCAAGCGAATGCGCCCAGGGAGGCCACCATCGTCGCGCCGAAAGCAAAGCACGACACCAGCACGAGCGCGAGTTCAGGGCTGGCTGCCCCGATGAAGAGAGAGACGGCGGCGACGGCGGCAACGACGGCGCCGTGCGCGCGCATCGTTCGGCCTGTCTCGGCCCTGACCTGAAATGGTCGCCGGGCCGGTTGCCACGCACCGTGCTGTCGTTCGCAGGGTCCCGCGTATTCCCCGTCCGGATGGACGGGTGTTGTGTTCCGCGGGCGACCCGACGTCAGGCGACAGCCGATGCGTGGCACCCCAAGGATACGGCAACATGGGGTCCAACATGTTCATGGTGTCCGACGCGTTCCAGTGGTCCAACGGGTCCGCTCCCTGCTAGAGTTGGGGCTAGCCCCGGAAACGGAAGGGAGGGACGATGCCCAGGGGACCCAAGGGTGAGTGGCGCCCGGCCGATCCGGTCGCGTGCGCCGTTCACGTCGCCAAGATCGGCGCCGGACTCATCGAGGAGACGTACGAGCCGCCCGTCGAGCACCGCCGGCCGACGCCGCCCGACCCGAAGACCGGCGGCCGGGCCCGCGCCGCGAAGATGACGGCCGAGCAGCGGTCCGCCGTCGCGAAGCGGGCCTCGGACGCGCGCTGGAAGAAGGGGGCGACCGCGTGACGGAGTACTTGTCTGACGAACTCAAGACGCTGGTTGTGGTACTCGACGAGCGCTTCAACGCAATCAACAAGCGCTTCGATCGTCTCGAATCGAAGGTCGACAACCTCGCAGCGCAGCAGGAGCAGCTCGGCATCGAGATCGGCGCGGTGGACACCCGACTTTCGAGCGTCGAGCGCGTCGTGAACCAGCTCGCCAGTCGCGCGGGAATCCAGAGCCTTCCTGCCCTCGGTGGCAACCGCGCCGGGCTTCCGTTGGCTGCGAAAACCCCCGAGAACACTTGAAGTAAACCTTGCCGGTCTGTATCATTCTAACATGAACAGGCTGAGCACGGCGAAGCGGGCGACGATTCTCCAGATGCTCGTGGAAGGGTCGTCGCTCCGCTCGATCTCCCGCATCACCGGCGCCAGCATCAACACCGTCACGAAGCTCCTGGTCGACGCCGGGAACGCCTGCGCGGAGTTCCACGACACGCACGTCGTCGACGTCCGCTCCCGGCGCATCCAGGTCGACGAGATGTGGGCGTTCGTCTACGCAAAGCAGAAGCACGTCGAGGGCTCCAGCAAGGCGCCGGCCGGCGCGGGCGACGCGTGGACGTGGACGGCGCTCGACGCGGACTCGAAGCTGATCGTGACGTGGGCGGTTGGGTCGCGCGGGCTCGAAACGGCGCACCCGTTCATGCAGGACCTGGCGAACCGGCTGCGGGGCCGCGTTCAGCTCACGTCGGACGGGCACGGGCCCTACATCGCGGCCGTCGAGGACGCCTTCGGGGCCGACGTCGACTTCGCGCAGCTCATCAAGCTCTACGGGACCGAGCAGACGGAGACGCGGTACAGCCCGGCGAAGTGCCTGGGCGTGAAGGTCCGCGAGATCACCGGCGACCCGGACCCGAAGCACGTCAACACGTCGTACATCGAGCGCCAGAATCTCAACGTCCGGATGGGCGTGCGGCGGTTCACGCGGCTGACCAACGCCTTCTCGAAGAAGCTGGCGAACCACGCGCACGCGGTCGCGCTGTTCTACGTCTGGTACAACTGGTGCCGGCGCCACACGACGACGCGCACGACGCCGGCCCAGGCCGCGGGGCTCACGGACACCTGGTACGACGCGGAGTGGCTGGTTGGCGTGGTCGAGGCGCACCTGCCGAAGCCGGCGAAGCCGGGGCCGAAACTGAGAAGGGACCGATGAACCTCGTGTTGGGTTCGCTCGCAACGCTTCTCGTCTACATGCTCGTGGAACACCCCGTCGTCTTGGCGGTCGCGGTATTGGTTCTGTTGCTGAACGAGTCTAGGAGACTGGACCGATAAAGGGCCGCGCCAATCAAACTGAGACACTACCGGCTCCTGAGTGGTGTCGACACGAGGGGGACGGACTTCCCGAGGGAGCCGCGAAGCCGCCGCGCGTCACTGCCTCCTACAACGCCTCCGGCCGTCCAACCGAGCACCCCCGGCAGCATCAGCAATCGTCCCCCACTCCGTTACCCAACCCATGTCACAGATCGGCGGGAAGGGCCAGCCCGGCGACGGATCCACGACCAGCAGACTAATCCAGGGGCCATAACATCTCGGCGGCGACGCGAGCGTCATCGGCGGGGGCGGCACCCCCGCGCAGCCCCCCAGGGTCGGTAGCCGCAGGAGTCCTAGCTACAGCCGGCCGGGGAACCCGACGGGCTGGCCCTCGAGCGGCCCGAGTGCTACGGTCTGGGGATTGCCGCGGGGGGAAGACTGTCGCCTGGGCCGCCGCGTTTCGTATTCGGGAAGGCCGGCCCAGGTAGTCGGGTTTCGAACGGGGAAGCGGACGACCCCGAAACGACAGCACCCCGCCGGCGGGCAGGCGACCGACGATGGACAAAGCCCGACTGAGCTTGCACTTGGCCCGCCACCTCAAAGGAGCGGGGTCGGCATCTGACCCGCGCCGACGTATGCGAGCTTCTGGAGGAGCTGCAGCGGGTCTGCACGCGCGAACTCCAGACGGCGGGCCGCTCCTCGATCCCTGGGTTGCGAAGCTCGTGGTCGAGACGCGCCGCCAGCGGAGGGGCCGCCACCCGATCACCGGGGAGGACATCGTGATCCCGGCACGCAGCGTCGTAACGGCTCGGATCTCCAGCAGGATCCGCGATGCCGCGATAGGGCCGGCAACGAAGTGGCTGGCGGGGCGGGCGGCTCCCGGGTTGGGGGGTTCGCGCCCGGGGGAGGGCGCGGGCGCGACCCCACCCGGGCCGGTGGCAGGCCGCGGGCGCATCCCAACGCGGCGCCGTGAGAGACCCCATGATGAATCGTGAACGCCTTGAGGAGACGAACGGCAGGTGCCTGCGGCTCTGCCACGAGCACGGCCACTTGTCGCCCGGGGGCAACCCGAACGTGTTCCTCCTCTACTTCCTCGCCGGAGACGTTCGAGCCCCCGACGGCGATCATGTGGTTGGGCAAGAACCCTGGCGGCGGCCCCGAGGTGGGTGACGTTCACCGAGCCGGCCTTCCCTTCCAGCTCGCGCTCGCGCCCAGGTGGTCCGCGTACCTGGACCTACAGTGGGCCGGTCACCCCCGTGGGCCGTCATCCGATGGAACGCGCCGTCCTGGAGTCGGCAGCGCTGTTCGCGGGGTCGGACGGCGCGGAGCGGCTGCTCCGCTGGAGCCCGGCCGGCAAACCTCAATCCCCTTCCGCTCCGAGCGGCCGGGGGATCTGCCGCGCGGTCTGCGCGGCGTGGAATTCGGGGTGCAGCTCGTCCGGCTGGCCCAGCCGCGCATCCTCGTGCTGCTGTGCAGCGACGATGCGTGGTGGACTCGTCTGATGACCGCGCTCGGGCGCGAGACAGCGCACCGCGAGCCTGTATCTGCCGAGGCTGGCTACTACATCCGCGAGTCCGTGAACTCAGCTTCGTGCCCCTCGCACATCCTGGCGCTGCCGGGGGCACACCGGCCGATGGGGCAGAACGGGGCCGTGCTCGCCACGCTGCGTGAGCGCTTCGCCTTGCACGGGCTGACGTTGATCGGAACCGGCACGGGGCTACGGGGCTGACCCACCCGGCGGGCCGGGCTGACCCTTTGGGCTCGAGACCGCTCGGGTTCATCCGCGGCGCGGCTTCTGCTTCCGCCAGCGGGTGACGTTCTCGGCATGGAGTTGCCTGCATCGCGCGTCTCTTGAAGGGCCGTTTCCGGAGCGTCCCCTGCGTGACCGCCGCGCAGCGACACCGTGTCGCTCAGCGCGACCCGGGCCGACAGCTTGCCGTTCGTCGTCGTGCCGAAGACGTCGAAGCGCTCGACCCGAACGGCGCCGCCGACCGACCACGGTTCGTCGAGGCCCCGGAGTTCCACGTCGCCGTAGAGCGCGACGTTGCTGCGGTCCCAGGTGCCCGCCGTGTAGTCCGCGAATCCGGGGAAGCCGTTCGACGCGGGGACGAACCCCTGCGCGGCGTACGGTCCGACCTCCCAGGACGGCCGGCCGCCCGCGCCGACGGTGAAGCGCTCGTTGCGCCACTCGGCGCCGGCCGCGACGTGGAGGCGCTCCGAGGCGGCGTAGGAGACGTCGAGGTTGAGGTTGACGTCCTCCTGGCGGTAGAGGCCGGGGTCGAAGTCGCGCGGCGTCTCCGGCCCGAGCGAGGCGTTGACGGTGTTCTGGAAGAAGAAGTCCGACTCGTGGGAACCGTAGCTCGCGCTCGCGTCCCAGGTCAGACCGTTCGTTGCCGCCCGCCGTACCCCGGCCACCGCCGACATGTCCGTGACGACGCCGCCGAACCGCGGCGTGAAGCCCCCCGGCGCGATCTCCTGGAAGGAGAAGCAGTTGTCGTCGGCGAGCACGCGCGCCAGCGCCTCCTGGTCCGGAACGTGGTTGGTGATGGCCACGGTCGGGCAGCCGGCCGACCCCGCTCCCTTCGCCTGCAGTACGTCGCCGATGAGGAGCGTCTCCCCCCGTCGAGCGTGTAGATGTTCATCCGCGTGTTCGGGTTCCGGAAGTAGAAGCCTCGGTGACCTTCTTGTCCGCGTAGTTGGCGTGCCCGTACAACTGCACCCCGTTGGCGTAGAGGTGGCCGAAGTTCCCGAACAGCTTCAGGTCGTCCTCGACGGTCGGGTTGCCCCAGACCTGAGCCGGGTCCGCCACGGCGGCGTTGCCGGCGGCGTTGCCGGCCGCGATGAGCGCGGCGGCGTCGGCGCGCTGCACGCTGCGGTCGGTCGGGTCGGCGTTGCCGTACTCGAGGCTCAGGTTGGCGAAGCCGTTCGCCCCGAGCGGCAGCCCGACGTTGCTGGCGACGTTGTTGGTGTCGCCGTCGCCCGCGCGGTACGTCCCCGTGCTGACCTCGACCGTGCCGCCCGCCGTGTCGTCCTTCAGCAGGAAGTTGATGACGCCCGCGATCGCATCCGACCCGTACTGCGCCGAGGCCCGTCCCGCAGCACTTCCACCTGCCGCAACGCGATCGCCGGGATGGACGCGATGTCCGGCCCCTGCGAGCCGTCGGTCGTGCCGGCGAACCACGCGACGACGGACGAGCGGTGGCGGCGCTTGCCGTTCACGAGGACGAGCGTGTGGTCGTGGGCGAGGTTGCGCAGCGTGGCCGGCCGGACGAGCGTGGCCGCGTCGCTGATCGGGTGCGTAGCGCCGTTGAACGACGGGATCAGGGTCCGCAACTGCTCATCGAGCCCGTGGTGGCGCCCTGGCTCATGATGTCCTGGAACCCGATGGCGTCGATCGGGACCGCAGACTCGGTGACCGACCGCGGCTGGCCGCGGCTGCCGACCACGACCACCTGCTCCTCGAGCCGCACGGCCAACTCGATGTCGAGCGTGACCGTGGCTCCGCCCTCGACCGCCACGGCGTCGCGCACGGCCGGACCAAAACCGGCCAGGGTGAACGTCACGTCCTAGATGCCGGGTGCCAGCGCGCCGAGCGTGAACGTGCCGGCGCCGTCGGTTACCGTGGTACGGATCTCATCGTCAGGCGCTCGGGCCTCCACGGTGACTCCCGGCAGCACGAGGCCGGTGGTGTCGGTGACCGTGCCGGACAACGCCCCGTCCTGCGCTGCGGACACCCCCGCAGGGACCACCAGCGTCAGGAGCAGGGCGGCCTTCCATCGCGTACGCCTCATCGGATCCAGGTGTGCCTCCAAGTCCCGATCACGATGGCGGGCGGGGTTCCGGGCCGTGAAGACGGCGCCGTTCGGGCCGGGGCGCGGGCGATCCGGCCTCCGCGGTCGGGGCCGCGCTTCCGCGCCGCTCGAAATCCTCCTTGGCCGCCTGAATCCGGCGGCCGTTCTCCTCGTACGAAAGCGGGCGTCGGGCCGTTCGCGCCGCGGGGTTGACCACGGTCCAACCACGCCATCGGCTCGGTGGCTCCCCACGGGTCCATGTAGGCGGACACCCGCACCAGGATCTCCGCCCCGTTGGCCGTGAGCTGGCGCAACGCCTCCGGAACAGCCAGTCGTAGCAGATGGCGCAG
>MKWU01005398.1_pt1 | contig 13955 bp, 9 predicted proteins | sample 809101 | NCBI WGS metagenome assembly MKWU01 (sample SAMN05860141, study PRJNA318959) | sponge metagenome | host: Aplysina aerophoba | place: Slovenia: Piran, Adriatic Sea, Gulf of Piran | collected 2013-05-07 | reverse complement strand
GGGCTCATCCACCAAAAGCAGCGCGAACTGTTCCGGCTGCAATCCCTTCGCCACGATATGCTCCGCCCAGAACGTCATCCACGCCTTGACCGCGATTGTAAATTCTGGCGTGCCCATGGGCCACGACTCGAAATGGTCGCCCACTTTTGCGAACACCAGGTACTGGGCCGCATCCGGCCACAACTCGATCCAAGCATCGAAGTAGTCGGTGTCGGGCGGCACCGTCATCGCCCCCTGCGCATCGTGCGTGCCCCGCGGCAGCGCCAGTTTGAGGGCCCACGGCGAGTCGACGAGATGTTCGCGCAGGTGCTCGATGATCGCTGGCCTGTTCTGCTCCGTCAGCAGGGGGAAGTGACCGACGCGGTCCGTGTAGTCCCATCCGCCTAGGTGAAGTGACTGCTTTTCGGGGAAGTCCAGAGGATACAGATGCATGCGCAGCGGAAACCGCTGGCTCCCGGGCACCGACTCCACGACGACCTCGCCTTCATACGCGCCCGGCACCACGTCCACCGGATGGAAGGTCAGCCACACCTGCCGCGTCATGCCCGACGGCACGGTCACCGCATACAGATCGTTCTCGGCAACAACCTCCGGCAGGGCCGCGGCCACCGGCACTCCGCTCCGCGTATCCGTCCAAGCCACTTCGTGAACGGTCACATACGCCGGATTGTCGCCGCCGGGCAGCCCGCTCAGGCGGAACGCTACCTCCATCGGCTCGTCACTGCTGTTGCTCACATTGAACGCCGCGGCGCGGTATTCCCTGCGCATCAGATGCACCTCGACGGCCAGTTCCCGCGTCGTGTCCGGCGTGCCGATGAGGGGAAGCGGATCCCACAGATTCGAGCGCCAGAATGTGAGCGGCTCCAAGCCTTTGGCGCGCCAGAGCCACGCCTGCGTGCGCAACACCCGTTCGTGCCACGAGTTCAGAGGCAGCACCGCCTGAAAATCATCCCCGAAGGCCGTGGCTGGCCCCAACTCCCCTTCCACAGACGCCAGCTCGCCGAGAACATCGTTCTGGGTCCGGACCGGGATTCCATCCACCGCCGCTCTCAGGGCCTCGATGTCCCGCATAAGGCGCATCCGAATCCCCTTCTGGATGGCGAGCCGGCCTGCGTACGCCTTGAGGTCGGGGATGGCTGGCCCCGGCAGCGGCTCATCCACCCACCCCGGCTCTCCCGCATAGACCTCGATCTCGTCCACGAACGTGTACGGCTCGTTCCACACGACCAAGCTGACATAGCGGCCGTGCGGCCGCAACCGGTCTGTCCAGTACCGATACGTCCCGTACTGGGCAGCGCGCTGCTCTTTGAGATCGCGGAGGATTCTCTCGCGCAGTTCGGGGGTGACCTCCTTTCCCGGGTACCGGTCCCGGTGGCGGTCGAAATGGTCATATATCTCCGCATCGTTGAAGCGCATGCCTTCCCGGGCCCACATGGCATCGCTCGCCTTCTTCGGCACGAGCGGGCCGTGTTGTTCTGCGCTCAACTGCACCAGGTCCCCGATTTCATGGAATTCCCTGTCTTCACCCGCCACGAGAATGCGGATCATCAGCGGCCACCTCACGTCCGCAAAACCCGCCGCCGTGTGGAACGACACCCCTCGTATCGGTTTCACCGCACCTAGGTCCAGCGTCAGGATCGAGGGCGTCTTTTCCTGCCAGCCCACGGTCGACTTCTGTGCCCAGAAATAGCCGTCCGTGTACACCCCATCCGTCAGTTGCTCGACGTCACCGGGGTCCGTGCAAAGCCCGTAGTTCGGCCCCGGCTCCAGCGTGTAGGTCGCCCCGAGCGCGATGTTCTCACCCGGACGGTCCGTCGGTCCTTGCGCCGCCGCTAGGGCCACCATCAACAACGCCACCGCTGACAAAGCCCTTTTCATCGCCTGTCTCTCGCTATCTTTACCGCTATTTAAATCTGGCGGGAACGTGTGGGAATCGAACCCACCCAGCGCAACTCTCGCTACGCCGCAACGGATTTGAAGTCCGCGACAGCCACCAGGCACGCATCCGCTCCCGCAATATGCTCGTCTGTATTACGCAGAAATATAGAATGACTTCCCAATAGCACCAACGAGACCTACGGTGCTACTTTGTCCGCGCTGCTTCGGCCCGCGCCTTGCGCTCGGCTCGCTCGACCGCCTTGCGCTCGGCCACCTCGGCCTCCGTCGGCAAGCGCCGCGCAGGCATTTCTGGATACGCCAGAGGCAGGTCCCAGCGCAGGGTTCGCAAGGGGACATCGCCCAAGTTTTCGATCTGCAGCTCGAGATAGTCGTCGTCGCGCCGGACAATAGGCGTCTTGTCGTCTCTCTTGCGATTGGGGAAGAAGACTCGGTAGTAGGTTTTGCCGTCGAGTACTTCTCCTTCGGGACGGTCGCTCTCGTACGGATAGGAACCAAACGTCCCGCTGGGCTGGAAGCGCGCACCTCGCTGATTGACCAAGAAGGTGCGCGCACCAATATCGGCAATATAGGGCTTGAGCTGAGACTCTCCGCTCGACATATAAACGGTAAAGACCAAGCGACTGTAGAGCGTCAAGCCCCAACGGTCGTCGTACTCGTCGCGCAAGATGGGAAACTTGGAGTCGTAGATGACATCGACGATCCGGCGGATGTATTCGGCCCTCCAGATGTTGAAGGCGCGTTTTTGCAGGGGATTGCGCGCATCGAAGGACGGATTTACGTAGACGAGATACTGCAAGTAGAGGCTGTTGATGTCCGTGCCGTCTTCGGCCGGGTAGGTGCCATCGACGTAGGAGTAGAGTAGCTGCTTGATGCGAAATTCGAGCTGCTCCTGCCCCAAGTCCTCGCGCTCAGCCCGCGCATAGGCGCGGGAGATCTCATAGGCGAAAGTGTGCAAGGCCGCCTGCACCAAGATGCCGTCGGCACCCCGATGGCTTCTATTTACCGTGCGCCATACTTCCTGCCCGACGCGCGCAAAGGGGCCTTGCGAATGTTCCGGGCCGCAGCCGAGGGCCGCCGCACACATCCAGCAAAGGAACAAGACCCTGCCTAGCATGAATTACCTCCGTTGAGGAGGGAGAGCGTCTAGCGTCGCGCTATTCCTTGACGACCCAGAGCTTGACCGCGGCTGTTACCTCCGGGTGGAGGCGCACTTCGATATTGTAAACGCCTAATTCGCGGATGGGGTCTTCGAGGTGGATGGCGCGGCGGTCTATCTCGTAGCCCTTTTCATCGAGCAATTCGGCAACGTTTTGGGAGGTTACCGAACCAAAGAGGCGATCCTCTTCGCCGACCTTGACCTGCGCGGTGATCGATTCCGTTTCCAGCTTCTTGGCGAGGGCCTCGGCAGCGCGGCGGTCGCGCTCGGCTAGGGTCTCTTGCTGTTTGCGCCTAGACTCGAACTGAGCCATGTTGGCTGCGGAGGCGACTAGGGCCTCATTGCGCGGAATCAGGAAATTGCGACCGTACCCGTTCTTTACTTCCACGACCTCACCGGCCGAACCCAAGGTTTCAATGTCCTTTAACAGAATTACTTTCACGACGTGTCCTCCACTTCATAGAAAACGACGATGTTGTTTGGGCCTTACGCTTCTTCCTCCGTGGGAGCAGGACGCAGACGCCGCCAATCGAACCACGTATCCAAAAGCCCCAAGCCCGCCAAGAGCAGAAACGCCAAGCCCGCGACAAAGAAAAGCCCTACGTAAAACAACAACTCGACCAAAGGCGGCACCCGTTGGCGCTGGGCGAAAAAGCGCAAGACGGCCAATCCTTGCACTGCGTAGATAATTCCCATCAACACGATCAAATTGAGGCCCAAATCGGCCAGCAATCCATCGCTCAAAAGACTTAGACCCAAGGCCGCGATCAATACCCAAATCAACTCTTCCCAAGGCCGCCACAAAGTCAGCGGCAGGGGAGCAGGCAGCGACAACCCCAGCCGCAAGGCCAAGCCCTCGCTCAACCGATACGCCACGACAAAAACCAAAAGCAGGGTCGCCATCTCGATGGCTGGCTGCACTCGCAAGACCGCGTCGATCATCGCGCTTAGCGTCTGGCCGCTTCCCTCTACAGGCATCCCCAAGGCTTGAAACTGCTCCAAGATGGCGGCGGCGTGCTCTTGGCGCTGTACGCCATCGCGCGCTTGAATTAACTGCCAGAAAAACAAGCCGGCCGGCGGCGTGCAGGCCATGGCCATGACGCGACCATAGGTCTGCTGACGCTCTATTTGCAAAACGGCGAGCAACCCCATAATGGGCACTAGCCCCAACATGGCACCTAGCAGCATGACGGTGCCCAAGCAAAGCAGGCCGATCAAGGGCAGGGCTCCGCGCGAGCCGTAGCGCAGACTAGCCAAAAGCGAAGCGACCGCCAGCGCTATGCCCAGCAGAATCAGCATCGGCACACGACGACTTTAAGAGTCGTCGGACTCTTGGACGACGGCCTCTTCGGGTGCCTCCTCTACCTCCACCTCCTCATTAGGCTTATCGGGCTTATTGTCCTCAGAGGCAGTAGCGCGGCGGGTGTCGTCGCGGTCTCTTGGGCCCCGAGAGTCCCGATGTGGGCCGCCTCGGTCCCTTGGGCCGCGGGTCGGTCGGGCAAAGGCTTCTTCGAGGAAATTGTCGGCGGCTAGCTCGGGCACGTGGATAAATTCGCCTTCGACTGCGGTGACGAGATAGCGCAGCACCGCTTCGTCGAGCTTGAGCGTCTGCTCTAGCCCTTCAATCGCCGTCGGCTCGGCGGAAAACTGATAGAGTACGTAGTAGCCTTGATGACGATTCTTCAGGCTAGCCGAAGTATAGGCCAGCCGCCGCAGGCCCCAATTGTCGATTCGGGCGACTTGTCCACCATTTTCCTCGAGCAGAGCCTCGTACTTTTCGACGAGTTGATCGTATTGGCCCTCGCCGGCTTGGGGATCCAAGATACATACGAGTTCGTAGTTTTTCATTGTATTGCGCTTTCTTGGTTCTGGTCTGGGGCACATCCCTCAGACGAACAGCGGTGCTAGGACGAGAGATATCACCGACATCAGCTTGATGAGTATGTTTAGCGACGGCCCCGAAGTGTCCTTGAATGGGTCGCCGACCGTATCGCCGACGACAGCGGCTTTGTGGGGGTCAGATCCTTTGCCCCCCAAATGGCCCTCTTCGATCCACTTTTTGGCGTTGTCCCAAGCCCCCCCGCTGTTGGCCATCATCAGTGCCAGCAGGACGCCGCTGACCGTCGCCCCGGCGAGCATTCCTCCTAAGGCGATGGGGCCGAGACCAAAGCCAACCGCGACCGGGGCCAAAACCGCCAGCAGACCCGGTAGAATCATTTCGCGCAGGGCTGCCGTCGTGCTAATCTCCACGCAGCGCCGGGTATCGGGTTTGGCTTTGCCTTCCATCAGGCCGTCAATCTCGCGGAACTGCCGCCGGACTTCCTCGACCATCTTGAAGGCGGCCTTGCCGACCGAGGTCATGGTAATGGAGGCCGCTAGGTAGGGAATCATCGCGCCGATAAAAAGCCCGCCGACGACAATCGGCGTAGTCACGTCAATGACGATTGGCTCACCGGTTGCGGTCTCAATAGCGGAGGAATAGGCCGAAAAAAGCGCCAATGCCGTCAATGCCGCCGAACCAATGGCAAAACCTTTGCCCATGGCCGCGGTCGTGTTGCCGAGTGAGTCGAGACTATCGGTGATCTTGCGCGTGTCTTCGCCCAAACCCGCCATTTCGGTAATGCCGCCGGCGTTGTCGGCGATGGGACCATAGGCGTCAACCGACATGGTGATACCCACGGTGGCCAGCATACCGACAGCGGCGATGCCAATCCCAAAAAGCCCGGCAAAGTGAAAGGCCAAGCCAATGGCGACGACGATTCCCAAGGTCGGCAGGACGACGCTCTCCATGCCTATGGCCAGACCGGAAATAATATTGGTCGCCACGCCGGTCTTGGAGGTTTCAGCGATGGTGCGGATGGGTTTGCCGCCGGTGTAGTACTCGGTAAAAAGGCCAATCGCGATCCCGGCTAAACAGCCCGCGCATAGTGCCCACACCGGCTGATTGGATAGGCCGATTGTCCCGGCGACCCACCAAGCACCCAAAATCATTAGTGCGGCTGCAACCCAAGTCGAGTAGCGCAAGGCAGCACCGGGATCAAAATTTTGCAGTATCCGCACCATCAACACGCCCAAAAGCGACGCGACTATACCAATCGTGATGACGATCAGCGGGAAGCTCATTGCCGCAAGTTTCGCCTCGGTCGGATCGGAGATGCTGGGAGCGAGAGTGGCCAGCAGTGATGCGGACGCGGTGGCGGCAATGGCAATGGTAGCGATGACCGACCCGACGTACGATTCAAAGATGTCGGCACCCATGCCAGCGACATCGCCGACATTGTCGCCGACGTTGTCGGCAATAACGGCCGGATTGCGAGGGTCGTCTTCGGGAATCCCCGCCTCCACTTTGCCCACCAAGTCGGCACCCACATCGGCGGTCTTGGTGAAAATGCCGCCGCCAACGCGCGCGAAAAGAGCAATCGAAGAGGCCCCCATAGCGAAACCGTTGATAGTGGGTGCTTGGCTTATATCGTTCCAGATACCAATGGCGCTAGCCAGCGCGCCAATGCCGAAAAGCCCCAAGCCAGCCACGGCGAGTCCCATCACGGCACCCCCTGAAAAAGCGATGTTCAGTGCCGGTCCTTGGCCGTGCTGGTTGGCCGCTTGGGCGGTGCGAACATTGGCGTGGCAGGCCGCCTTCATGCCGGTGTAACCGGCCAAAATAGAGCAAACGGCTCCCGCCAAGAAAGCGTACGCGGTATGGGCTCCGACGAAGGCAAAAAGGAGGGCGAAGACGATGACGATAAACCCGGCGAGGATGGTGTACTCGCGCTTGAGAAAGGTCATAGCGCCCTCGTGGATAGCCTCTGAGATTTCCACCATCTCTGGAGTGCCCGCCGGAGACTTTTTGATGTAAAAGTACAGCAGAAGCGAGCAAAGCAAACCGCCCAGACCCACGAATGGCGCTGCGCTTGTCCAAATTTCCATATGCGTTTGTAACCCTCCCTCGGCTACGTTGCTTTTTAACTGTTGAACTTGTTCATGGCCGCCTCGATGCCTTCGGCGTAGTACACTTCGAGTGCCTCATTCCCGCGCTCAATCAAGTCTTCTACCTCGTCTGCGGGGGAAAACGGATCCAAGACGTAGTCGATGACGTCCGCGTCTGCGGATGGAATACCGATCCCTAGGCGCAGGCGCGGTATAGCCTCCGTGTTGAGCGCTTCTAGCACCGAAGCCAAACCGTTGTGCCCGCCATCGCTCCCGCCGCGGCGAAAGCGCAGACGCCCGAAGTCGAGGAGGAAGTCGTCGAAGATGACCAGTACGTCTTCGGGAGGCACCTCCCATTGGGCGCAAAGGGCCGCTGCGGTTCGACCGCTGCGGTTCATATAGGTCTGGGGCTTGGCCAAGAGCACTTCCCGACCACCCAGCACTACTCGGACAACTTGGCCTTGTACGTCCGCTCGATGCTGCCAGTCAACACCACAGCGGGCCGCTAGGTGATCTACCACCATAAAGCCTATGTTGTGCCGCGTTGACGCGTAGCGCACACCAGGATTTCCCAAACCCAAGGCTACTTGCAAACCTACTCTTCGCCACCTGCGTCGCCTTCGCCGGCCTCGCCACCTTCTTCGCCTTCGCCACCTTCGCCGGCCTCTTCTTCGCCTTCGAGAGCTTCGGCCTCCTCGGCTTCTTCCTCGGCAGTGAGCAAGCGCGGAGCCAAGACATTGACAATCGTGCGGTCCGGGTCGGTGGTAATGCGCGGTTCTTGTTCGACGAGATCGCTCACGTGCAGGCTATCGCCGATAACCAGCGAAGAAATGTCAATCACCATCACGGAGGGCATTTCCGAGACGACGCACTCCATTTCGATGGAGGTCAGCGCCTGCTGCAAAGCCCCTCCCTCATTGCGGACCCCTTCGGGTTCCCCCTCAGTCAGAATGGGAACATTGGCGCGCAGCGTCTCGCTCGGATCAATGCGCAAAAGGTCTAAGTGCAGCACATCGCCGCGGACCTTGTGGTATTGGATGTCGCGGATCAGGGCTTGCTCAGGAGCTCTATCGGACTCTTCGTGCTCAATCAAGATGATCGCGTTTTGCCCGCCCTTGCTCAGGATGAGCTCCAAGCTATGGGCATCCGTCTTAAAGGACTCAGCGGGCTGATTGTGGCCGTAGATCACCCCGGGCAGCTGGCCCTGGAGGCGACGCATCTGGCCCACCGGGCCCTTGCCCTGCTCCTGGCGGGACTGGACTTTGAGCGCAACCTGCTCGCGCGCTTGGATCTGTAGTGGAACTTGTGGCATCAGAACGTCTCCTCAAAAGACTCAATCAAATATCAATGGCATAATGGCAGCCCGGCGAGGACTCGAACCTCGATAAACGGAACCAAAATCCGTTGTCCTACCAATTGAACGACCGGGCTACCTATTTCTATGCCTCGCACTTCCCCGAGCTAGACCGGCTGACATAAAAAAGACCGGCAACCTTGCCTTTGCAGTGCGCTCTGCGCCTGAGAGGCGGTCTTCCGGTCGTCGAAGATACCGTAAACCGTGGAGCCGCTGCCCGACATCAACGTGGCACGGGCACCAACTCGGTCCAGTTGAGAACGAAGTTCTGCGACGATGGGATAGGTGCGTTCTACCGCGGGCGTGAAGTCGTTCTCCAGCACTTCAAATAACCTGTCGTGGTCAACGCACCCGCCGCTCAGGGAAACAATAAAGTTAAAATAGGGAGAATTTTCTGTCAAGATGGGGCCGAGTTGGCCATAAGCCAACGCCGTGCTGATCTCGACATCGGGGTACGCCAGCACGTAAAAGACCGCGCCCTCCCAGCTCAGACTTTCGAGTATCTCGCCGCGGCCCCTCATTAGAGCGGTGCCGCCTTCCACTAGAAAGGGAATATCCGAGCCAAGGGTGGCGGCGATCTGACGGAGGTCTGCGTTCGAGAATGGCTGGTCATAGAAGCGATTGAGCGCTCGTAGAGCCGCGGCCGCGTCGGCACTACCTCCGCCTAGGCCCGCGCCTATGGGTATGTTCTTTTCTAGGTGGATGCGGAACGACTGGGCCGGGCGGTCGAGCTGAGCATGAAAGGCATCAACTGCGCGGCACACCAAGTTGTCTGGCCCCGTCGATAGGCTATCGAGGCTACAGGTCAATTGATCGGAGGAAGCTAATTCAAAGTCCAAGACGTCCGCTAAGTCCACGCATTGAGCCACGCTGAGAATCTCGTGGTAGCCATCGGGGCGGCGACCGACAATCTTAATCCCCAAGTTTATTTTTGCGTATGCTTTTTCGACCAGCAGACTCTCCATCGCTGCACACCTTGACTGCATTTTACTATATTCTACACTCTAGCCTGTTACTTACGTGTCAGATTGGCATACTCTTGAGAGTTGATATGTTTCCAAAATTGATACTAGTGCTTCTCCTCGGCCTAAACGCACACAGTTGGGCGCAAACGAGCGCAGAGGACGATTTTAAACTGGCCCGCAATCTCTTCCGAGATGCCGGCGACTATGCCACGGCCGCCGGGCTATTTGCCGAGTTTGTTCGCAATTATCCCGATAGTCAGCAGCTAGCCGAGGCCCGGCTGATGCTGGCGCGTGCGTACCGCCAGAGCGGCCGTTGCGACCTAGCGGTGCCAGCCTACGAGACGTTTTATCTCGAACATCCCGATCGCTTGTTGAACGCCGCCAACGCACGGCGCGAGCGAGCGGCTTGTTTGGCCGAGCAAGGTCAATACCTGCTGGCGGCCCGATCATACGAAGAGTTGCAGCGTCGTTTCAGCGCCAGCGATTTCGCCGCCAGTGCCTTGATTGAGGCAGCAGCTAATTATACCCGCGCCGAAAATTTGCGGCAAGCCGAAGCTGCTTATGGACGTCTGCTGGCCGATTACGCGAGGTCCGATCAAGCGCATTTGGCGCGCTATCGGCTGGCTCAGTTGCGCTTTGCCGCTGGTCGGGCCGCAGAAGCCCAACAGCTCCTCGGGCAACTCGCCGCCACTAAACCATCGCCTTCCCTCGCTCCTAGCGCCCTGCTCCTCGGAGGGCGCATCGCGCTCTTTACGGGCAACAGGGAAACCGCAGAGAAGCAGTTCAAGTCGCTGGAGCGGCGCTTTCCCAAGGCGGCGCAGACCGACAGCGCCTATCTAGATCGCGCAGACTATCTCTATAACTCGCGCCTTTTTAGCCAAGCTGGAGACGCCTATCAGCGGGCCTTTAACAAAATCGGTGACCGCGCTCTCAAAGAAAGCGCACTCCTAGGGCTGGCCGACGCCCGCCGCCAGAGTCATCAGACGCGAGAAGCCATCGTCCATTACGACAAGCTGAGCACCATGCTCCAACCCGGCCACCCTGCTTACCTCAAGGCGCAGCTAGGCCGAGCCATCGTTCTGGGCCAAGCCGGACAATTCGCCCGCGCAGTAGGCCTTTTTCAAGGATTGATCCAGACCGGCGACAGCCCCGAAGCCATTAGTGCGCTAAGGGAACTAGGTGCCCTCTACAAGCGGCGCGGCGACAGCGAAGCCGAGGACAGCCCCGATTCGCTGCGGTTATTGACTTTCGGAGAAGGAACCGCCGCTTTCCACAGCCGCGCGATAACTTGGTACCGCCGCTACCTACGGGAAGCCGATGGGGCCGCCGATGCCAGCGCCGTGCGCTTTGAACTCGCCGCACTCTACGCCTCAACCGGCTACTACCAAGAAGCCATCTCCCTCTATCGCCAGCTAGCTTCGGGCGAGGACGAGATAGCAACCAAAGCGCAATTCGCCCTCGCCCAGACCTTTGAGCAAAGTGGACAACCGCGTGCGGCACTGCGCGAGTACGTGGCCTTCCTCGAACTCTTCCCTGCTGACCGCCAGAGCGAGGAGGTGCGCCAGCGAATCGAATATCTGCGCGAATTTACCGTCTTGGACCCGGCCGGCCTCAACCGGGCCTTGCAAAAAGCTTGGCTCGATGAGTTGAGCGGCAAGTCGCGTCAGCTAGTGCAGCTAGCGGTCGCCCGAGTGCTGTTCTCGCACCACGATTTTGTAACTGCCGCCCAATTTTTCAAACACTATGCCACGGCCTATCCAGACGACCCCTACAACGACGAGGCACAGTACTTTCTGGCCGAAAGTCTGCTTCGACTCGCCCGCCAACGCCAGCTAGAGGCGCAGCCTGCCAGCGCGGATTCACTGCGGGCCCTTGCTCTACGGGAATACCGCATTCTCACCGAGCAAGCCCCCACTGACAGCATTCTCACCGAGCAAGCCCCCACTGACAGTACTACTCTCGTCGCGCAAGCCCCCACTGACAGCACATGGGCCCGGCGCGCACGACTCAGCCTCATTAAACTCGAAGCCGAGGACCGCCCCGACTCACTACGGTTACTAACGCTTGAAGAAGAGATTGCCGCTTTCGTCGCCGAGTTTTCCGAGGGGCGAGGAGACCATCTAGACCAAGCCCTTTTGCAGCTAGGCGATGCCCGCCGCCAACTCGGGGCGACCGATACCACTTGGTTCGACGGAGCCATTGCGGCCTACGACCAGCTTCGCCGACTCTCTTCCAACAGTCCGCTCGTACCCCACGCTCTATACGGCAAAAGTCTTTGCCTAGTGCAAAAAGGCCAACATAAAGCAGCGGCCGATTTGCTCGAGCGCGTTCTGCGAGATTATCCCAATGGTCCGCTGACGGCAGCGGTGCTCTTTGAACTGGGCCATATCCGCCTAGCGCAGGAGCGGACCCAAGAAGCCATTGCCCGACTGCAAGAGTTGCGCTGGGGCTACCCGGCCTTTCCCCAACGCCACGCCGCCCAGAAACTGTTGGGCGACACCTATTTTCAGCTCGGCCAGTACGCCGCCGCCATCGAGCTGTATCAACCGCTAGTCTCCAACTCGACAATCTCCGACGATAGAGGACCGATTCTTCGACGAATTGGCCGCGCTTACCACCATCTCAACCGCTATGGTGAGGCCATGGAGACCTATCGGCAAATACTCGCCGAAGAGCCAAACCCGGCTGGACTAGACAGCATCTACTTCGCCCAAGCGGTACTACAACTGAGGTTAGGCCAGGAAGACGACGCCTTTCGGCTCTTCCGCAAGGTCAGCCGAGAATTTGCCGCCAGCGGATTGGCGACCGAAGCCTCGGCGCGGGCCGGCCACATCGCCTTTGCTCGCCAGCAATACAAACAAGCCTACCAACTCTATCAGCCCTTGCTAAAACAAAGCGAGGACGCCTTAATCCACGGACAAGCCGTCCTCTCCTCGTTCCGACTCAAGCGCATAGAGGAAGGGCGCAAGGCAGCCAAGCAGTTTACCAAGCGGTTCAAGGAAGAAACGGAATGGCGTCAACACTTCAGGGTTGAAGAAGGGAATTACTACTTACAGGCTGGCAACTACAAAAAGGCGTACGAGTTGTTTCAAGAGGTGGAAAAGCAAGGAGGCAGGTGGGCCGACGACGGAGCCTATTGGATGGCCATAACGCTGTGGAAGCGAAACAAAGCGACGCCCAGCGAGGAGGGGGCGGCGTTCGCATTGGAGGCCATATCGCGCTTTGTGCGAGAATATCCGACGAGTCCTCAGATAGCCGACGCCTACTTGCGCCTCGGGGACTACCACTTTTCGCTCCGCAACTTCCTGCAAGCAGCAGGAGCCTACAGACACGCCTTGGACGCGCCAGAAGTCAGTGGTGATCAGGCCCAAGATGCAATGTGGAAACTGATCAAAAGCTACCAAAGTGCCCACGAGTACGAGGCCGCTCACCAAGTGGCCGATCAGCTACTGAGCCAGTACCCTGAGCACCCCAAAGCCATCGAGGTCCAACTCGAACTAGGTATCATCCTCAAGAATAAGGGCCAATACGCCCAAGCCATTGAACAGCTAGAAGAACTACTCTCCCAACAGTTACTCGATGGCAACAGTGCTTCAGAAGCCCGGTTTTACATCGGCGAATCCTATCAGAACATGGGCGAGTACCGCAAGGCGATCCAAGCCTATTACAAAGTCAGTTACCACGGTAGCCAAGGACTCAGCATGTGGATCACCTCGGCGGATTTCCAGCGCGCCCGCTGCCACGAATCGCTGGGTGAACACGCCACGGCCATGACCATCTACGAGCGCATCACACGCCGCGAAGGGGGCCAAAGTCCACAGGGACAGATAGCCCGCGAGCGGATCGATGCCCTGCGCCGCCAGCTAGAAACCCTCAACTGAAGGGACGCCAGCAGAGAGTATCATGGCCCCGACTCAACGTCACATTCTGCTCCTGACCCAGCGAGCAGAGTTGGAAGCGGAGTTCAAGGCCGCAGTCCACGACGTGCGGCTACGCGTACTCAGCGCGGCTAACGGCGATGCGCTTGGGCGGCTACTGCGGCGCGGTGTGGATCTGGTCGCCTTTGATCTGGAACTTGCGCCCGCCGTCCTCGCAGAGGGCGTCGCCGCGCTCGACCAGTACCGCGATGTGCCCATGCTGGGCTTGGGTAACGCCGACGAAAATTGGGACCGACTTTTGTGGGGTTCGCCTCTCAAAGACCAAATTGCCGTACCCTTTGAGGCCGCAGTCCTGCGCCAACATCTGGACCAGTTACTAGAGCGAGGAGACTTTTTGCACGGGGCCGAACTGGTAGGTCAGTCGCCCTTAATGCGCCAACTGCGCGAACGCATCTTAATCGTGGCACCGACGCCAGTTTCCTCTATTCTCCTGACGGGCGAAAGCGGCGCTGGCAAGGACTTAGTTGCCGACGCTCTACATCGCTACAGCAGCCGACGCGAACGTCCTTTTCGTCCGCTCAACTGCGGTGCCATTCCGGAGAATCTGCTGGAGAACGAACTCTTCGGGCACGAGAAGGGAGCCTTCACCGACGCTCGTGCCCAGTACCAAGGCATCTTTGAACAAGCGGACGGCGGAACGGTCTTTCTAGACGAAATCGGCGAGATGTCGCTGGCGGCGCAAGTGCGCCTCTTGCGGGTCCTCGAGCAGCGCGAGG
>MKWU01005397.1_pt1 | contig 13958 bp, 12 predicted proteins | sample 809101 | NCBI WGS metagenome assembly MKWU01 (sample SAMN05860141, study PRJNA318959) | sponge metagenome | host: Aplysina aerophoba | place: Slovenia: Piran, Adriatic Sea, Gulf of Piran | collected 2013-05-07 | reverse complement strand
AAAAGTACTCGCCCCTCCTGCGTCCTATCCGCACTCTTCCTTTTGTGTCTCGCAGACCAAGAAGATCACCAGAATCCGGCTGCTTGCAGCATAAACCCCATATTCATCGTCACAATTGGCTATCAGAACAAGGGCTGCGCACGCTGGGAAAACACCTTCACAACCACCAGGGGAACACCAGCAGGAAGAATGCTACAGAAACGTCCGTTTCGTTCTCTGAATACCCTGCCTGGACATTACAAGAAATCCAGCAAATAGTTACCGTTTGAAAACTTACGGTAACAAGGCGCGTGAAATTCGATACCCGAGAGCAAGAAACTCGCCAACTACGCCAATGGAGTGAACAAACAGCAAGTGGGCAAGGATTATTAACCTTGATGGTAGGCCGCCGCCGGGTGGGAAAAACAGCCCTGCTCAACCAGACCTTTCAGAGTCAGGAGCGCCCTTCCCTGTACCTCTTCATATCAAGGAAGCAAGAGTCACTACTGTGTGACGAGTTCGCTACACAAATCCGGGAAAACCTCCACATCCCCATTTTTGGCACCCCGAGCAAGCTCGCCAGTGTTATGGAGATTCTTCTTCAGTACAGCACCAGCCACCCTCTGACACTCATCATCGATGAGTTTCAGGATATACAACGCGTTAATCCCGCCTTCTTTTCCGAACTACAAAACCTTTGGGACAAATACAAATCCCACTGTCGCATGCACCTTATCTGCTGTGGTTCCCTTTACAGCATCATGACACGCCTCTTCCAAAACAGCCGTGAGCCCTTGTTTGGTCGCGCCGATAATCGCATTCATCTTCAGCCGTTGCGGCCTGCCTACATCGCGGAGCTGCTCGCCGACAAGCAGACCTTTTCCAATGAAGCTTTTCTGCAATGGTTTATGCTCAGTGGCGGCGTTCCCAAATACCTTGAGATGCTTCACCATGCTTCAAAAGGCGACAACATCTGGGACGCCCTCATCAGCGAGAACAGCCTTCTTATAGAAGAAGGACAGTATCGCCTTGCCGAAGAGTTCGGGCCTGAGAACAGTCGCTATTTTTCCATCCTCAGTGCGATTGCCTCAGGTCGAACAAGTCGACCTGAAATTGAATCCTTACTGGAAAAATCCATTGGACCCCAACTTGAAAGGCTCGAGAATGAATTTGATATCATTCAGCGGCACCAACCTGTACTGGCAAAACCCGGAAGCCGTCTCGTCAGGTACCGCATTGCCGACGCCTTTTTAGCCTTTTGGTTTCGCTTCATTTACAGCAACAGGAGCGCCATTGAAATCAGGAACTTCGCATTTGTTCGAAAGCTTGTCGAAAGAGACTATCCCACATGGAGCGGATTCTGGTTAGAAGAACTGATTCGACAGCTACTGGCTGACAGTGGCCAATTTAACATACTGGGCAGCTACTGGGAGCGCGGCAACAAGAACGAAATTGACATAGTCGCCATCAGCGACCTGGACAAAACCGTTCTTATCGGTGAAGTAAAAAGAAAATCCGCCAATATACGAATCAACAAACTGAAAGAGAAAGCCCATCGCCTCAGCCTCCAGCTCAAGGGCTATAAAATCGCCTACCGAGGCTTTTCTCTGGAAAACATTCCAGAGCTGATAGACAAGGGAAATACAACATCAGAAGACGGCTAGCACTCCGCTTGCATATTCTGGTAACACTTGAACAGCCATTCTGGTAACTCTTGAACACTTTCTGTGGTTTCCAGAATCACTGTTCAACCAGCCAGAACAGATGTTCAAGCAACCAGAATTGCTCCTTCAGGGGCAGTCAAACACCTCCTTGCGCATTGATTTTCTTGAACTTTAGTCGCCTTTCCTTCCCGCAAAAAGGAGAGACGGCCATGCCTGACAACAGGATTTCCATGAGAAAACTTAATGAAACCTGAATTCGTACCATAAGTGCATAACCTCTGTAATCCACTGAACGCTACACACCTTTGAAAGGAATCAAGACTCAGGGGCAATCGTCCGGGACCTGACAATTAACTTCAAAGACGGTGTTCGAGTAGAAAATGACGCTTATCAGGAGGCCGCCTGATCATGCCCTTAACCACCAGATGTGATCATATCTCCGGGCAATATCCAAGCTGGCGCAATGAGGGAAAGTGACTCCACCAGGTCAACGGAGCTGCCGGACTTGTTCGTGGCACTTTGCGTTATCAAGGAGGTCATGGAACTTCACCATGCCCCCTGTTTTGCCAGATTGAGTTACTCATTTACACTCGGATATGCCGCAGTGTCCTGAACTCCCCGGAATCCATAAAGAGCCAAAACTTTAACTAGCAAATAATCGGCTCAGATCAGCAACCTCAGTCCGGCGTGACTTTAGATGTTTTTTATGGCATCAATTATTTTCTGGCAAGACCCTTCATTCCCCTCACCCCAAAAGTAATTCCTAACATAATTATACTTCTCAAAATCTACACTCAGATACGTTTGTTTTTCCAACGCTAACAAAAGCTCCTTAAAGTTATGACATTCTACCCCACATATACTATCCCTAAATGGCATAACAAACTCCCTACTATTAGCGGCATAATCATCATGATCAAATATATAAAATATTGTGGGTTTGCCTGTAACCATAAAGTCATAATAAATTGAGGAATAATCGGTAACAAGAACATCAAACTTTTTTAAGAATGGATAGACATCCACTCCATTATCAACAACCTTAATGGTTTCATACTCATCCCCAATAATGCATTTTGTGTTAGGATGAAGCTTGACAAAAAAAACAATGTCATTTGCTTTATTAAAGGAATCAAGACATTTAAAATCAAACCCTGAAGATTCAAGAAAGTCATCAGATGAATCTCTCCAAGTAGGCATGTACAACACAAACCTCTTATCCGCAGACCCATGCTCTATAAAACTATCACATTCTAAGTCCCCAGAATAGCTAATACAATCACCATTCCCAACCAAGTTTCCTTCTACTCTTGGATACCCTGCTTGCACACATTTATCCTCATCAATCCTAAAGCATTTTGAAAAATGTTTTGTCATTGCTTCAGATGTAGATAACAACAAGTCTGGACGACGAAAAATTTGAGGAGAAATCAAACGCCATAAGTTAAAAAAACTCTCTTTGTACTTATTCTGAAGCGGTCCATTTTTTATGCCAAACTCAATATTTTTTATTCCAACCCCGTGCCACAAATTAATATGTTTTGCCCGGCCACTCAGCCAAAAATTTATATCATTAGCATAAAATGAAAATACAAATACTTTAGACGTCAGTGCGAAAATTATTCCTTTAATGCTCCATCGAGCATAGGCATTTAGTCCATTACCCCGCAATTCATCTACCAGTTTCTTATTACCCGTAATCCATGCAATGTTTAGATCGTCATCTCCATGATGACTTAAGTATAAAAAAAGGTACTTTGAATTATCAGAAAATGTGTTTGAACGAGATCCAAACACCCACCTATTACGCTTCCTGCAAGATAGGTGACTTAGCATGTAAACAATAAGCGGTATCATCTTAGCTAGTGCCTTAATCAAATGAAGAAAGCACCGCCCCCTCAACCACCTATGACCATGAAAAACATTTTTTTTCTCTTGCATAGTAAAACCTAAAAAATACAATTCAAAAGTCAACTGCCACAACTATAAATAGAAGAGTTATGATCATTTCTGGTGTTTGAGAGAGGTGAAAAGGTGACGCACCTTATCAGTCGCATTCCACCAAGCTTGCAACTGACAATAAGAGATACGTGTCAGGTCCCGGCCGGGTTGATCGAGGGGACATCTCAAGCTGGTAATTTTTAGACACCAAGGACTGGTGTTAACAACTGACGCATGATGAAAAACCACACCCATCTGAAAAATTCGTTGGGAATTATGGCCTATAGGCCAGAGATACCAAGACCAAAGCTTTTATGTTTTCGGACAGGCACTAATTACGTACTGACAAATGAAAAAACAACTTCACGTTCTCGAGCTGGATCTAACTCAATCAAAAATGGTGTCTGCCACTTTCCTATCTGAGGTGCTCCTTTTATAACTGGTATCGTCTCAGATGTAGACAAAAACAATTGCCTCATATGTGAATATCCATTTATTCGTTCATCTACAGGAACATCTCTAATTTCAATGCGGTCATGCATATAATTGCCATCTTTTGGGAACGCAGCATCTAAGTAATTATTTATATCCGCAAGAAGAAGAAGCTCATTTTCAATGATTTTTATTGCACAGGTTGTATGTTTTGTATAAATATTCAACAATCCACTACCAGCTTCCCCTTCCAGAAAGCTTTCTACATCACACTTCAAACATGTAAACTGCTTTTCCGTATAATATTTTTTAACTAATACCTTCACAAACACTCCTTACATTCGACAGATTGACATCAATATTTTCACCAACTTCAAATTTGCCTTCTATTGCCAGGTAAACTACCCTTGCGAAATCCTCCACCTTCATTAGCTCTGAAGTCTCCTCCAAGCCAAACAAGGATGTTCTCATTTTTGTTGCAGTTCTCCCCGGTGAAAGGCACACAACATCAACACCTTCATCAGCCCAACATTTTGTCAACATGATTAAAGCTGCTTTGGTTGCGCAATAAGCGCCCCACGCGCCTCGTGCCTTTGTTCCTGCAGATGAACCAATATTTATTATCTTTAGAGAATCATTATTGTTCTTCAATGCAGATATCGTAGCACGATAAACACCACTTAAGTTAACATCGATAGTCTTTAGCTCAGACCCAAGATCACGATCCTTTAATTCTCTTGGAACTATATAACCTGCATTATTTATTAGCACATCAACATGTAACTCATTAAAATATGATTCAACGCTCAAATCATCACAAACATCCAATTCTTTTCGTGACGGGAGAAAAACATTGTATTTCTCTTTTGGTAGAATAGAGAACATAGCTTTTGCTATATCTCCTCCGCCTCCAGTCACGACAATATTTTTTCGGCTAGAAATTTCCATCAATTTCATTTCCTAACTGTTGGATAACATGAATATCTTTGGGGTATGTTACTTTCATTAAATTCTCCCCGCCCATTAAAAACACTGGCTTGATACCATGATATTCAAACATTATTCTCGTATCATCAGTAACATCATCGAATTTTTCTGACAGGTATGCTTCAAGCAATTTAGGATAATTAAAACCTTGAGGAGTCAAAAGCTCCACCAAATCCTCACGATCCAAATAGGACTTATCCTTTTTAATTACAGTATTAACTAATGGCTTCACAAATGTCTTTGAATCGCCTTCTATCTCCATTAAATCTTTCAACTGAGAAGGTAGCAACAAAGGACGAGCAGACTCAACAATCACAACATCGGTTAATCCCATCCCCCTTAATGCACGCAAGCCATTAAAAACTGATTTTGTTCGAGTACTTCCACCTTTGACATCAACCCCAGAAACTACAATATTTTCTGGCTCCACCCACTCCAATGCAGTATTTTTAACCTTTTCCCATAATGGAATGCCATTTATGTGAATAAATTGTTTCTTGCATCCGAACCTGGTTCCTTTTCCACCTGCCAGAACTACCACGCCGTATTTTTTTTCCAAGCCTAATTACCTACCAACAATCCGAAAACTATCCAAAATTACAAACCCTGAATCCGTACCATAAGTGCATACCCTTTGTAATCAACTGATCACCACATGTCAAGTCCGCGTAATCGTCCGGGACCTGACAGCTACACCCCTTTAAATGAATCAAGACTCAGGACCCAAATCCGTGACTTCAAACAGACAAAAAAACGCCAAAGCCCAGACAGAATAAGGCATGAGAGGTAAAGAACATCCCCCTCATGATTTCACCTGCCGGGTGCGTTTTTATGGAATTGAAAATCGAACAGTCTGGTACCGAACTCCATACCCCAACCGCAGGCCTTGATTTCATTGGTCACGCCATCAATCAAGCAACAACGCTCAGAAAAACCTGCGCTCTGTTAGTAAACGCCACGGCATTCCCAACATTGATCTCACTCGCACTTACGTCGGCCTACTGGCGATGGGGAAAAGTGATTTTGAAGCCGTGGAAAACATCAGGAATGATGGCTGGTTCCAACACTGTATGGGTATCACGCAAATGCCCTCATCCAGCCGTTTACGGCAAAGATTTGATGAAGACGCCATCGCCATCAATCCCCTGATAGAGGACAGTCTGGCAGAGGTTGTTGTCAATCTGGATGCTCCCGTCACATCCCTGCCATTGCGGTTGGACAAGGCTGGATTAATAGAATAAGTGCAATCGACTGAAATTTCAGATGTGAGCCTGCTGCTGGTACATTTCGTAGCTCTCACACTCAGAAATGCAAGTCAGGAATGAGTACACAAACCAGACAATACAAGCAGCTGACTCTGGACCAACGATACCAGATTCCGGTTCGTTTGGAAGACCTCATGCAAAAAGAAATCGCTGACATGGTCGGCATCAGTGAGAGAGCCTTGTCACGAGAGTTGAGCCGTAATACAGGAGATCAGGGTTGCCGCCCTGAAACCGCTCATGCTCTGGCAACCAATCGACAAACAACGACAGTTCGCGGCCATGCTGTTTGCCTTGGCAAACTCGGTGTGTCTGGACCAGATGAGACAGGCTGCCCCAAGCCTGGACTAGCCTCAAACAGGGCCAATCAGGAAGATGTCCCTTCCCGCAAGTTTGCTGGTTGCCAAGCCAGACTGTCCTTGAGGGTGAATGGAGCGCACTTCCCTCGCTGCACCCTTGCCATCTCTTCTGGTTCACAGGCTCCTTGATTTTGCAGGTTCCATCAAGACACGCTACCGCCACCAGCTTACACTCTCGCTGAAAAGCAGTTATCAAATTGTCCTGTACACCGGCTCACTTCCGGTCGCGAATTGTACAGGTTCTCGCCCGTTGCAACCATCCTCAAACCAGGACTTACGCACCCGTTGATCACGGTCGGAATGCGAATAAAACACTTACTTTTTTATGACACGCAAGCCAGATCCCCTGATCACATTCCTCAAAACCCTCGAAGATGTGCGCCGTGCCTCCTCCTGTCGGCATAACTTCACAGACATGCTTGTTGTAGCGGTCTGTGCCATTATCGGCAACGCTGACACTTGGCAGGATATGGAAGAGTTTGGGAAGGAAAAGGAAGACTGGCTTCGAACATTTCTGGAGCTGCCACACGGTATACCCTCTCACGACACGTTCTACCGCACCTTGTGCTTGTTGGTCCCCAACAAATTCCAGGAGTTCTTCACCCGCTGGGTGAAATCCACATACCCGGAGGCTCGGGATATCCCAGACGAAGGAGTTGATGTCGAGCCCATTGATGGCAAGGCCATTAAGGGTTCACGTGGTAAAGGAAAAGGCAAGCGAGTAGTTCGTATTGTCAGCGCACGAAGCTCAAAACTCTCGCTGGTGCTCGGCCAGACGCGAGTAGATAAAAAGAGTAATGAGATTACCGCCGTCCCTGCTTTTCTGGCTGCTATTAACCTCACCGGTTGTCTGATCACCGCTGACGCCATGAGCTGTCAGAAAAAAATTGCCGAAGCCTGTGTGACCGAAGGTGCTGATTATCTGCTGGCAGTCAAAGGCAACCAGATACATCTTGAGGAAGACATCCAAAAACGCATTGATCAGCACTGGGAAAATCACCTTGAGGATGCTGTTTCGGACAGCTTCCACGCAGAGTCCAGCTGCGGACATGGACGTGAAGAGTGCCGGTGTTGCTGGGCATTTAATGACCGTGATGTCCTGAGGGATTATGAGGCTTGGGACGGATTGAAACAGTTTGGTGTCGTACAGTCCGACAGAAAAATTAACGGGATAGCTACGACAGCTCTGCGGTTTTATATCTGCAGCAAAGAGATGACCACAAAGGATATGCTCTAGCCACCCGGATGCACTGGAAGGTGAAGAATAATTTGCACTGGATGATGGATGTTGCGTTCTCAGAGGATGCCTGTCAGACCAAGAACGAAAATGCTGCGGAAAATCTCTCACCTCTTCGTCGTAGAGCCTTGAATATCCTGCAGCTTGATAAGACCAACAAGCGCAGCATCAAGGGCAAGCGGAAGAAGGTTGGCTGGAGCAATAGCTATATGGAAAAGCTACTCAAGGCATTTGAAACTGGTGCGTAAACCCTGGGAGGGTGGCGGTACTGCACCAACCTTTATCTGTGAGTCGCTCGCAGTTTTCTGCGCCCGTAGTGCGCTTACTGCCTGAATCCAGCGCGAATTCGTTTCGTTTCCGGTTCCAGGAGATTTCAAACAACTCTTCTTTCTGATTGACTCAGTGCATCCCCATGCACTGAGTCAATGAGCGTTTTGCAGAATTTCCTCAACGCTTTCTTGTCAAACTGTCGTCCAATCAAGAATCACTTTACCTGTCTGACCAGACGCCATAGCCTGAAAGGCCTCTTCGAAGCGGGCCACAGGAAACCGATGCGTGATTATCGGAGACAAATCCAGGCCCGACTGTAGCAGACTGCTCATCTTGTACCAGGTTTCAAAAATTTCTCTGCCGTAAATCCCCTTGAGTGTCAGCATCTTGAAAATGACCCGATTCCAGTCAATCCCAGTGCCCTTGGCCGGGATGCCCAACAGGGCCATCTTGCCACCGTTGTTCATCACCCCAATCATTTGCTGCAAAGCCTCGCCGCTGCCGGACATCTCCATGCCAATGTCAAACCCCTCGGTCATCCCCAGCTTGTTCATCTGGTCCCTTATCTTTTCGCGCCCGATATGCAGAGCTCCATCAATCCCCATGCGACGCGCAAGCGAAAGACGATAGTCGTTCATGTCAGTGATGACCACATATCGAGCACCGGCATGACGTGCGACAGCTGCCGCCATTATGCCAATGGGACCGGCTCCGGTGATCAGAACATCTTCCCCCACCAGATCAAACTGGAGCGCAGTGTGGGTTGCATTGCCAAAAGGATCAAACAGGGCGGCCATGTCATCGCTGACGCAGTCAGGCAGTGGAAAAACATTGCCAGCAGGCATCACCAGATACTCCGCAAAACTGCCAGGCCTGTTGACGCCCAACCCTTGACTGTTACGGCACAGGTGACGACGCCCGGCCCGACAGTTGCGGCAGTGACCACAGATCAGATGCCCTTCTCCTGACACACGGTCGCCTACAGCTATGCCTGTAACGTTCTTGCCCAGGCCGACCACCTGCCCGGCGAATTCATGGCCGAAAGTCAGGCCCAGCGGCACAGTGCTTTGCGCCCAGTCATCCCAGTTATAGATATGAATGTCGGTTCCACAGATCGCTGTCTTGCGTATCTTGATCAGAACATCACCATCGCCAGGGGAAGGAACCGGCTTTTCCTCCATCCACACACCGACCTCGGGCTTGAGTTTGGACAGCGTCTTCATCTTGCTCATATCCGTCCCTCCTGCTGATCTGGACTGATGACGCCAAGTTCACGACCAGTGTCCTCAAAAGCCTGGAGAGCTTTTTCCAGCTGTTCCCTGCTGTGGGTGGCAGAGACCTGGGTGCGTATCCGGGCCTGCCCCCGTGGCACCACGGGGTAACTGAAAGGCGTCACGTAGATTCCTTGCTCCAGAAGGCGCTCGGCAAAGGTGACAGCCAGATGAGCATCACCGAGCATCACCGGAATAATCGGATGCTGCTGGCCGGTCAGGCTGAAGCCCCTGCGGGTCAGGCCATCGCGGAAAAAAGCAGCATTGTCGCGTAAAGCACGACGCTGGTCGTCGCTGTCGGCAAGCCTGTCCAGAACCTTGAGTGTCACTGCCGCTATCATGGGACACAAACTGTTCGAAAACAGGTATGGCCGGGACCGGTTGCGTAGCCAGTCAATCACCTCTTTCTTGCCTGCCGTATAACCGCCAGAGGCTCCTCCCAGGGCTTTCCCAAGCGTGCCGGTAATAATATCCACCCGACCCATCACCTGACAGTGCTCGTGTGTTCCACGTCCCTGCTCGCCTATAAAGCCGACAGCATGAGAGTCATCCACGACGACCAGCGCCTGATGAGCCTCTGCCAGATCGCAAATAGACGACAGGTTCGCAATAACACCATCCATGGAGAAGACCCCGTCTGTCACAATCATCTTGTGGCGACAGTCCGCACTCGCTGCCGCTTGCAGCTGCGTTTCCAGATCGTCCATATCATTGTTGGCATAGCGATAGCGGCGCGCCTTGCACAAACGCACACCATCGATGATCGAAGCATGGTTCAACGTATCGCTGACAATGGCATCTTCTGCATCAAGCAGAGTCTCGAAAAGCCCTGTGTTGGCATCAAAGCAGGATGAATAAAGAATGCAGTCCTCCATACCAAGGAAGTGTGCAATGCGCTCTTCCAGTTCTCTATGTACATCCTGGGTGCCACAAATAAAGCGGACAGAGGCCATGCCATAGCCGTAGCGTGTCAGCGCCTGCTGCCCGGCTTCGATCAGCTCCCGGGATCCGGCCAGCCCCAGATAATTGTTGGAACACAGGTTGATGACCCGTCCCTGTGCTATCAGAACGTCCTCTGCCTGCTGTGATTGAAGGACGCGCTCGTCTTTATAGAGCCCCTGCTGCCGCAGCTCCTGGAGGTTGCGCGACAGCTGTTCATAGAAAGCTGCTTTCATGGGCATTCCCGGTATTGTTATGTGACAGGGTGCAAAAAAGTCGGCGGCATGGTACTGCATTTTGCCCCGACAGGCACAGGAAACTTGCCCGAAGGCTGTCTGAGAATAGACCGACAATTATGCGTGCGACGGATTTTGCCATTTTCACCCCAGCTGGCGTCAACCCAACAGCAGCAGGCCCACACCAGCGTACAAACGGTTGCACACCAGCCCCTTCCTCCAGCGGGCGCTATTGCTGGACAATCTCCCGGCAGGCTTGATCCGCGTATGCTTATCCTGCAACCTGAAAGAAACGCCGTCCCTGTTACAAGGATGTAACTGAACCTGCAGGATGCTGTCTGTATGCTACGCACGCTTCTTTTATCCGCATTCGCGGGTCTTTTGCTATTAAGTCTCTGGTTCTATCCCCAGGTGCTGACGATCCTGGCCGGCCTGGCCCTGTTCCTGTTTGGCATGCTGTGCCTGGAACAGGGCTTCGGCCAGGTCAGCGGGGGACGCCTTGCACGCCTGCTCAGATACAGCACCCAGGGCCGCTGGAGCAGCTGGCTCACCGGCATCCTGTCTACCGCCATACTGCAGTCCAGCTCCCTGAGTTCTGTCATGGCGGTGTCCTTTGTCAGCACCGGCATTATCAGCCTGGCCGCCGGGCTGGCGCTGGTGATCGGAGCCGGGCTGGGATCCACCCTGGGGGTCTGGCTGATTGCCGCCTACGGCATGACCGTCTCTATCAGCCACTACGCCATGCCCATGCTGGTGCTCGGCACCCTGCTTCAGCTTCAGACATCAGGCCCACGCACCCGGGGCGGGGGATCTATACTGCTCGGCATCGGCTTCCTGTTGCTGGGCATTCACTACATCCGCGAAGGGGTCACAGGTGCCGGAGACCTGTCCTGGTTGACAGCTGATCACGGCATGCTCGGCGGCGTGCTGGCCGGGCTGGCGCTGACAGTTGTGACCCAGTCGAGCCACGCCCTTCTGGTGGTGGTCATGGTTGCCCTCAACGGCGGATTGATGGAGTTGCCCCAGGCATTGGCTCTGTGTATAGGCACCAATATAGGCACAACAACAACCGCACTGATTGCCGCCCTGGGTGCTACCACCGAGGGACGCAAGCTGGCACTGGGAAATCTGTTTTTCAAACTGATCGCCACCGTCCTGATTCTGCCACTCATGCCCTTCTGGGACCAACTTGCCACCGCGCTGGGCATGGCAGGGCTGCCCGTTTTCCAGCTGGCACTTTTTCACAGTCTGTTCAACCTGGTGGGGGGGCTGGCTTCCGTGCTGCTGGTGGGGAAAATAGAACACATCCTTGGTCGCATCTTTCAGGGCGCCAGGCGGCAGCCAGCCACCGATGCACAGCCGTCTCCCCGTCAGCCCGTACGCGCCAGGCTGCTGACGCCCGTCGTCATGCATCACCCCGATTCTGCCATAACGGCCTTGCGCACCGAGACAGCCAATCTCTACAGGCGCACTGTGGAGATTACCGGAATTGGTCTTTATCTGGGCGATGAACTTCTGCAGGGAAAAGAGCCGGTCTGGCCGACAGCAGTGACTCATCCCCTGCCAAACTGGCGTATTGGCAAACTGTACAAACAGCAGGTACGCGGACTCTACCAGGATATCAGCCGTTTCTGTGAGCAGCTGGAAGCCGATACCCTGCCAGGCCTGCGCGAGCCGGCACGGGCCATACGCACGGCTTGTGACAACTTCGTTACTGCCATCAAGCAGCTGCGCCTGCTGCAGAAAAGCCTGCGGCTTTATCTGCGCGCAGATGCTCCCGTTGTGCGCGAGCACTATGAGCTATTGCGGTATCGTGTCGCCACTACCCTGCACAAGCTGCAAGAGCTGGCCCAGAGCACAGACGAGCAGACCTTGACACAGGAAGTCACAGAGCTGAAGCGCGAGCTGCACCGTCAGGATCTTCTGGTCGGTACGGCACTGAGCGTACTGCTGGATGATGAGAATACGACAGCGGACCATATCACCACGCTGGTCAAAGACAACGGAACCGCCCACGGCATCTGCAACAACCTGATCGACGGCGCCGTTATTCTGCTCCTGCAGGGCCAGGGAGCCATCATTTCTGCCCGGCAGCACGACGAGGAGAACAAACATGAAGTGGGTGAGAAGACCGGTCAGAGCAGCTTGTGGCCTCCCGCTCGACACAGTACGCCGAAAGGCCCCATGAAACCCTGCAGCAGCTGACGGAACACAAAGCCCCCCAAGGGCAAAGACAGGCTCACACCCGGACAGGCTGGCCCCTCTGCATGCACATCATGTACATGGCACGAGGGGCCAGCACCGGCACCCTCTCCCTCGCGACGTCCCAGGCCAGCCAACCGGACAGTCGGACGAACGACACGCCTCAAGAACCCAAAACGGGCAGCCCTGTCACAAACCAGAAGCCCTGTCAGGACTTGCTGCGCACATAGAGAACGAGACTGTGATCCACCAGTTCAAATCCATGCTGCTCCGCAATAAGCTTTTGCAGGCGCTCTATATCTTCGCTGTGAAACTCGAGAATCTTGCCCGTATCCAGACAGACCATGTGATCGTGATGATCACCGTCCGCCAACTCGAATACCGAGTGGCCACTGTCGAAATTATGTCGCTGGATCAGTCCCGCACTCTCGAACTGGGTCAAGACCCTGTAGACCGTTGCCAGTCCTACATCTTCTCCCGCCTCAAACAACGCCCGGTACACATCCTCCGCGCTCATGTGCTTGTCAGCAGAGCTTTCCAGGATATGCAGGATCTTGACGCGGGGGGCGGTCACCTTCAGCCCCACTTTGCGCAGCTCTTGACCTCTCACTCAAGCATTCCTTCCCCAAGTCTCTGGCAACGCTACAAACCGGATGGTATCTTCACCGGTCGAAGCAAAATAGTGGATGTTACAAGGCAATGCAAAAACCGAAGGCAGCCCTGGCCCCTGTGATCCTGATACTGGCACAGTCTGTCGGCTGCGCCTGGATTCAGGACGGCTCCAAGGCCCCCAGCTTTCCGGGTGCCTACAAAATCGATGTTCAACAGGGCAACATCATCACGCCTGAGACAGTCGCCAGACTACACACCGGCATGACCCGTAACCAGGTTCTGTTCGTCATGGGCCCCCCCTTGTTACCTGATGCTTACAACCGTCACCGCTGGGATTACGTCTACACATTCAAACCCGGAGGGAAAGAGTGGACCCGCAAAGCCGTGAGTTTGTTTTTTAGCGATGACAAGCTGGTTCGCATTGAAGGAAACAAGATGACAGGCTAAGGCCGGACTCGCTCGTCTCTTCCGGCCCTGAGGAGGCAGACAGCCCCTTCTCCCGGCAACTTCCCCGACAATAGCTGTCGCACCTTGTGCAAGGACAGGAGGGTGCAAGGACAGGAGGGT
>MKWU01005396.1_pt1 | contig 13961 bp, 13 predicted proteins | sample 809101 | NCBI WGS metagenome assembly MKWU01 (sample SAMN05860141, study PRJNA318959) | sponge metagenome | host: Aplysina aerophoba | place: Slovenia: Piran, Adriatic Sea, Gulf of Piran | collected 2013-05-07 | reverse complement strand
AGCTAATCAGGCTATTGGGCGGCGCAAGGTCTACATAACTATGTTGAGTTGAATCGGCCTCATCACCAGCTGTGAAGCGGCTTGCCGCCAACGACTCTACATATGGACTGGGTCGACATAAGTAACGCTATGTTGAGCTCAACATAGAGTTACGACCGCCGCGTTTCGGGCATGCAGCTTCCGGACGGCCGGCGAGCACCGGTCCCACGCGGGATGCAGGCCGGCAGCGACCTCGATGCACGCCGCCATTGCCACGGCAGACAGCACCCGGCAGTCCGGCCCGCGCAGTCCGTTGTAGCCCCGCCACGGCAGCCAGATCGTCCGTTGTCCAGCCGGCGCTCCCTGGGCAAACGCGCTGTCGGCTCCATCCGCCCCGCCGGTCGACAAATGCCATCCGGTCCGCGCCAGCCACCCGGCCATCACCTTCATATCGGCCAGCACGGCCGCCGGTGTCGCCCGCGCCCCGACTCCCGCGTAAATCAGCGTCGTCATGTCCCGATCTCCCCGGTTGCGATTGCCGCCGCTCCCTCTGCGTCAGCGGCTTCGCTCCCGGCGGGCTCCCCTTCGCCTCTGCGTCTGCGTTCGGTGCGCCGCCGCCTGAATTGTCGCGGGCGCCGGCGCATCGCTGCGCCAGGGACGGACGGAAGGGAACCGGGCGGCGGCGCTCCCGGCACCGGGCAGCGGGTTCGACGCTCTCAGGCGGAGCTGCCGCAACGGTCCCGGACGGCGTCCGCCAGGGCCGCCACGCCGCGGCGATGCACGTTCAGGACCTTGCCGCCGCGAAGGACCGCCGTCGCCTTGTGGGCGATCTCGGTCGACACCCAGATGACGGCAATGTCGGACCAGGCAAGCAGCGAGCCGACCGTCCTCCTGTTGGGGGTGGTGTCTTCGGTGACGAAGCGGAGCTCGATGCGGCCGCGGCAGAGCCGTTCGAGGTCGCCGCGCGTGCCGGGCGAGCCGCCCGCGACCAACAGCCTGGTCCAGCCGGCCCGGCGCATGGCGGTCAGCATGTCCTCAACCGCCCGGCGGTTGTCGCTGCCGCCGCAGGTCTCGCAATGTTCGGGGGCGACGCGAACCGGTGTGCGGGCGTCGCCGGGCGCGGGCCGGCAGGCGGCCTTCCGGCAGTGGCGCGCGAAGGCCGCGGCGAGCACGCGGTCGACCGCGTCGATCTTCGCCTCGGCGATGCGGGTCTTGCCGGCCCGCGTCAAGCCGGCCTGCCGAAGGCGGTCGAGCGCCGGTTCCACGCCGGGGCCAAGGAAGCCTCGGGACGCCAGGAGCTCCGACAGGGCGATGTCGTTCATGCGGCGGTCCTCCTCCCGGCAGTTTCGAAGGCAACGGGCGCGGCAGCGCGGCGGAGGACGGCGGGCCGGCTGCGCAGCAGTGCCGCCGGCGCAACCGGCGGCGCGGAGAGGCGGTCAGGCGGCCGCGGTCGCGGCGACGCGCAGCTTGCCGCCGGCCGGCGAGCGCGGCTGGCGGATGACGATGTCGACATCGCGCCCGAGCATGGTCAGAAGGCGGAGCAGGCGCTCCAGCGAGTATTCGCGGAAGTCGCCCCGGAGCAGCCGCGACACGTCGGGCTGGGACAGGCCGAGCATCCGCCCGGCCTCGGCCTGGGTGATGCCGCGCTGCCGGACGATGCCGTCGATGCGGCTGACGAGCTCGGCCTTCACGATATGCGCGTCGGCCTCCGGGTGGCCGAGATCGGCGAAGACGTTGGCGCTGCCGCGTTCAACGGCCGTGTCGGCGATGCTCATGGCTCCGTCTTCACTCGTGGCTATCCCTGTAGTGTCGTCATGCGGACTTCAACATGTCGCGTCCGCCTGGCAATATAGGGGGTTCCACCATAGAGAAGCAAGCCGGCCGGCGGCGCAGCCCGGGCGGCGGGGCGGCTCAGTGCCAGGCGCCGCTATCGGGGTCGTCGTCCCCGGCGTGCATGGAGGCCGCCGCCATCGCGGTCCAGGCCTCCCTGTCGTATCCAAGACGGCGATTGAGTTTGTCGCAGATATTGAGAGCATCGTCGAGCGACAGCGTGACCAATGCGGTGGGGATGAAGCCCTCCATGCCCTCAATGACGATGCGGATCTGCTGCATCTCGGTCTCGATGTCGTAGGCGGGCACGAAACAATAATTGGGTTCGTCGGGCAGGGTCTGCGCAGTCATGGCGTCTCTCCTTGGGGCGGCCGCCGCCCTGCCGGCAATATGTATTGGGGCGGGCGGTGGCGCGAGCCTGTCGTTGGGTGGAGTTGCGGGCGGCACGCGTTCCCGCGCAGGGTCGCGCGGAGGACGGCGGGCCGGCAATACGCATAGCGAGAGGCCGGCTCAGGCGGCGAGCGGCCAGCGGTCGAGCAGTCGTTCGAGCGTGTCCGCCCCGGGCGCGAATATCCGGGCGCGGAACGAGACGATCTCGGTAACGCAGCCCATGCGCTTCAGCGCGTCCATGTCGGTGTCCGCCGGCCCCTCGACCTCGACCCGGTCGGCGCCCATCAGGCGGCGGCGCGCGAGCCGCCAGCCGTTGGCGAGGGAAAGCGCGTTGCCCCGTCCCATGACAGCCTCGAACGCTTCGGCGCCGGTCATTGCGGGTCCGCCGTCGAGGCCGAACCCGGCGCGCACCGCCCTCACCTGCTCGGCGTCGAGCACGCGCCCGATGAGGCTGTGACCGTCATCGCTGGCGAGGCGGCGCACCCGCATGTTCTCGGCCGGCAGGCGGTCCCAGACCGGCAGCAAGAGCCCGGTGGCGAGCCAGAAGCGCGACTCCCGGTGCGACGGCAGCCCGGCGATCTCGGCGTCCCAGACGCGCCTCCATTGCGCCTCGTCGGCGCGGCGCCAGTTGGAGGCGTCGAGCTCGGCCCGCGCCATGGTCTCAGCCGTGGCTGGCCGGATCAACCGCACCCGCTCCTGCACCCCGCCGTCGTCGATCATGCGCGAGGATGCCGGCAGTACCACGGCGGCGCGCTTCGAGCGCGCGTTGACGGCGAGGCGCGGCTTCCCGTCCGGACCGGGATCGCGCTCGCCGATCTCCAGCGCCGATTCCGCAGTGAGCGGCACCAGCTTGTCGCGGCGGACGATCTCGACCAGCTCGGTGGCCGCTCCGGTGCCGGGATGCTCGTAGAGCGTCTCCCGCCCGGCGACGGCGAGCGAGTCGGCGGTGACCGTCTCGACGCCGACCTCGTAGCTGCCGGCCTCGACCGCCTGCTCGATGTTGGCGGCGATGCGTTTTTCCAGTTCCGCGAAGAGCTGGTTCTGCTCGGCGATGGGCAGCGCCAGCAGACGGTTGAGGAACCGGGGCATGGGCGGCAGGTCGTCCTTGAGCGAGCCCTCCCAGGTGAGCTTGAGCCCGGTGGCCTTCTCGAAGCGCTCCAGGGTCCAGCCCTCGATGCTGCCGCGCCAAAGCGCGCCGTAGAACTGCCTGAGCGCGGCCCTGGCGTAGAGGCTTTCCAGGTTGTCGCTCTCGCGGAACAGCGCGGCGTCGCTGCCGCCCATCGCGGTCTGGCTGTCGCGCTGGCCCCGTGTGATAGCGCCCAGGCTGTCGAGCCGCCTTGCGATGGTGGCGATGAAGCGCCGCTCGCCCTTCACATCCGTGGTGACCGGCCGGAACATCGGCGCACTGGCCTGGTGGGTGCGGTGGGTCCGACCGAGGCCCTGGATCGCCTGGTCGGCGCGCCAGCCGGGCTCCAGCAGGTAGTGGATGCGCCGCTCGGTGTTTCCGCAGGAGAGGTCCGCGTGGTAGCTGCGGCCCGTTCCGCCGGCCATGGAGAACACGAGGATGCGCTTCTCGCCGTCCATGAACGCGGCGGTCTCGGCGAGATTGGCCGAGGCCGGCCGGCTGCGCAGCGCGAGGCGTTCGCCCTTCGCGTCCGTAATCCTGAGGACCCTACGCGACCGGCCCGTCACCTCGGCGACCGCTTCGTGCCCGAAATGCTGTACGATCTGGTCGAGCGCCGTCGGCACGGGCGGCAGCGCGGCGAGCTTCTCGATCAGCGCGTCGCGCCGGTCCTCGGCCTCGCGGCAGATCACCGGGTTGCCATCGTCATCCCTGGCGGGCCGGCTGAGCAGATTGCCGCCGTCGTCGGTGAAGGGCTCCTGCAACTGCACAGGGAAGGCGTGCATCAGGTAGGACAGGATACCGTCCCTGGGCGTCAGGTCGATATTGAGGTCGTCCCACTCCGAGGCCGGGACGTCGGCGATGCGGCGCTCCATCAGCGCCTCGCCGGTCGAGACCAGCTGGACCACAGAGGACCTGCCCTCCGCGAGGTCGGCCTCGATCGCGCGGATGGTCGAGGGGCACTTCATGCCGGTCAGAAGATGGCCGAAGAAGCGCTGCTTGGTCCCCTCGAAGGCCGAAAGGGCGGCGGCCTTGGCGTTCTTGTTGAGCGTGTCCTCGCCCTGGACGATGCCGGTGGCCTTGAGCGCCTCCTCGATGTTGGCGTGGATGACCTTGAAGGCGCCGGCATAGGCGTCGTAGATGCGCCGCTGCTCCGGGGTGAGCGGGTGTTCGAGGATGTCGACCTCGATGCCGTCATAGGCGAGCGCCCTTGCCTGGTAGAGGCCGAGCGCTTTCAAATCCCTCGCCACGACTTCCATTGCCGCGACGCCACCCGCTTCCATGGCGGAGACGAAGTCGGTGCGCTTCTCGAACGGCGTCTCGCCGGCCGCCCACATTCCGAGCCGTCCGGCATAGGCAAGGCCGGGGACGGTGGTGGCGCCGGTGGCGGAGACATAGGCGATCCGGGCATCCGGCAATGCATTCTGCAAACGCAGCCCGGCGCGGCCCTGCTGCGAGGGCTTCACCTCACCGCGCTCGGACTTGGAGCCGGCCGCGTTGGCCATGGCGTGGGCCTCGTCGAACACCACGACTCCGTCGAAGGCGTGGCGGTCCTCCTCGTCCAATGAGCCGGCCAGCCATTCCACGATCTGGTCGAGTCGCGAAGGGCGGCCCTGGCGGGACGGCGAGCGCAAGGTGGCGTAGGTCGCGAACAGGATCCCCTCTTCAAGCAGGATCTCCATCCCCTGCCGGAAGTTGCCGAGCGGGATGACGTCGCTCTCCAGGCCGCCGAGCGCCGTCCAGTCGCGCCTTGCGTCCTCCAGCAGCTTGTCGGACTGCGAGAGCCAGAGCGCGCGCTTCCTGCCGCGCAGCCGGTTGTCGAGGATGATGGCGGCGACCTGCCTTCCCTTGCCGCATCCGGTGCCGTCGCCCAGCATCCAGCCCCGGCGGAAGCGCACCGGTTCCGACAGCGTCTCGCCGTCCTGGGTGACGAAGGACGTGTCGATGTCCTCCCCGGATCGGGTCCGGGGCAGGCTCCCTTCGTTACCGTCGTCGTTGCAGCGGTGGACGGTCTCCCACTGGGAGCCGATGCGGTACTGCGCCGCAAGATGGCGCGAATGGGCTTCCCCCGCCAGGACGACGCTTTCCAGCTGCGCGTCGGAGAGCTGGCCTTCCGTCACTACGCGATCCGGGAGCATCGGACGATACGTCGGCGCGGGATGCGGCACGGCGGCCATGGCGGCGGACTGGACCAGAGGCGTCGGATGCTCGACCGCCCCCGGCACCCGCACCACGCCCGGCCGCCAAGGGGCGTAGGGTCCGGTGTCGGCCGCGCCGGTGTCGATATCGGCGGCGGTCTCGACCGGCCCGGTCTCGACCGTGAGTTCGGAGATGGGACCCCAGTCATGGTCCCGCCGCGACTCTGGGGTCGATGCGGATTTGGGACCCCGCTTCGCCGGCTTCGGCGCGAGCGTCTTGCCGAACAGGTCGCGGGCGGGGCCGGCGGGAACCGGCGCGGGCGCGATGGGCCGCCGCTTCGGCACCCGCGCGATGACGGCATCGAGCAATTCGGCGGCGTTCGCGGCGCGGGCAGTCCCGTCCAGTTCGACAGCGGGTCCGTCGCCGCGCTCCAGCACGGTGAGGCGGGTGTCGAATCCGGTGCCCCGGCGCGCATAGGCACGGCCGTCGATGGCCATGGTGAAGATGCAGCGGGCGGGGGGATCGAGACGGCCGACGGCATCGCCAAGCACGCAATGGGCCGAGGTGATCGTCACCAGCCGCCCGCCCGGCGGCAGCATCGAGGCCGCCGAGCGGACATGGCGGAGGTCGGCGTCGTGCCGGCTGCGGTCGACACCGGGCGTTGCCGAAAACGGCGGGTTCATCAGCACCACGGTCGGGCGGACATCGTGCAGCCGGTCCGCGATCGACTCGGCGTTGAACGCGGTGACGACGGCCTGCGGGAACAGCCGGGTCAGCAGCCGGGCGCGGGTCTGCGCGTATTCGTTAAGGTGGAGCGCGCCTGCCGCCCGATCGCCCAGCGCGCATTCCGCCATCACCGCCAGCATGCCGGTGCCGGCACTGGGCTCCAGCAGGACATCGCCGGGCCGGATCGCGGCGGCCTGCAACGCGGCATAGGCGAGCGGCAGCGGCGTCGAGAACTGCTGGAGCCGGACCTGTTCCTCAGAGCGCCGAGTGTGGGAGGGCTCCAGCGCGGCGACGGCCTCCAGCATCGCCAGCATGCGGCGCGGCCCGCCGGAGCCGGCATTGCGGCGCATGCCCCGGCCGTAGCGCTGCATGAAGATCACGACGGCCGCTTCGACGGCTTCGTAGGCGTCCTTCCAGACCCAACCGCCCCCGGCATCCGAGGCGCCGAAGGCTTCCGTCATGGCGTTCCGGAGGGTCGCGGCGTCGAGCGGTTTGCCGGATTCCAGCACGGGCAGCAGGGTTCGGGCCGCGGCGAACAGGGCGTCGCCCTGGGCCGGACGGACCGTGGATTCGGTCGGATCGATGGCGGCGGGGGGAAGGGGCGGACGCGCGAGGGCCTCCGGCGCCTGGGGGGCGTCGAGCATGGCGATCTCCGTGCTGGAAGGGCGGCGGCGGGCGGATGGCACGAGTCCTCCCGCGCCGGCTCCGCCGGACTGCCCCCGGCCGGCTGACCGGACTCCTGCCGGCGCAACGCGCGCCCGCGAAACCCGGCGCGAGCGCGGCCGGTGGATGCGTTCAGGAAGGTGTGGGGGCGCCCGGGGAGCCCGCGCCGTTCAGAACCGGCTCAGGTGGGGCGGGTCAGACGAAGTATTCGCCCGAGGCCGTAAACGACCACTGATTGGCGGCGAGGGTCTCGTCGATCGCTTTGTCCGAGGTCAGGTGCTCGTACTCCTGCCGGAGCTGGCGGTAGAGCCAGCGCGCGAGATCGCGCATGGCCTCGGTCACGGCGTCCTCGGCATCGTCGGTCGGCGGCTGCCAGGTCCGGCTGTCGCGCTCGACGTCGATCGCCATCGTGTATTCGTGGCAGTAGCGCCCGCGATGGCGAATGGACCCGTGGAGTTGCCAGATATTCCGCCGTTGAACCGCCTGCAGGGCGTCCGCGATGCGGTGCAGCTCGTCATCCTGCGGGGCGTGGGCGCGGATCGCGCTGGTCGCTCCCTTGGCGTGTGCATACGAGCCTTCGAAACACGCACCGTCGCCCTGGCTCCAAAATCCGGTCCAGTACAGATTGGGTTTCTCGCGGGTTCCGCCGCCGTAAAGGCGCACAGGGCTGGTGCGGAGCGTCACGCCGAGGATCCCGCAGATCGTCTGGAAATCCTCGTAGACGAAGTCGTACCACTCGTAATCGAGGCAGGACTCGCGATACCAGGTGCGCGCCGCTTCCTTCGCCGCGTCGGAAAGCTCGTCGATCTTGTAGACCGTGATCTCGATGACCTGCGGCATGGTCAGCACTCCTGTTGGGTCGGGCCGCTATGGGCGGCGGCCGAGGAGACAGGCACGAACCGGACGGCTTCGCGGACGCGCCGCAGGGCGACGCGGTCATGGTCGGGAATGGCGCGGAACCAGAAAGCGGGTTTGCGCGAAAACCAGGCACCGGAATCCGCGACGAAGCCGTCGGCATAGGCCACGAAATGACCGCCTGCCGAAATCGCCCAGGTGCCGGCGGGCGCGGGGTCGAGGAACGTCCCGAGCGTGACGGCGCGGATGTCGAACGGGACGTCCGCGAATATGCGGTCCCAGACCTCTTCCCGGCGCGCATGGCGGCGCTCGCGGTACTTCGGATGGCGGATCGCGTAGTCGGGAACGAAGCCGAACTCTCCGAGGGCGGCGGCGAGCTCGTCCGTATGGACGCCGTTGACCGAGGGCCGGTCGAACAGGCGGCGGATGACGGCGGCGGCTTTGTGGGTGGGCACGCCGGCGATCGCGGAAATCGCGGAGGGGCCGCACTTCGTGGCGCGGCCGGTGATGCGGTGGAGCATGGCGGTCTCCGGGCTGGAAGGGCATGGGCGTCCGGCACGGCGGAACTCCCGCGCCGCGCCGGCGGCCCGCCCCGCGCCGGCTGGCCGGACTCCGGGCGGGGCGGCGCACGGGGGAGCGGCACACAAGGACGAAGCGGAGGGGGTGCGGCCCCCGGAGCCGCGATCACCAGCGCTGCGCGTCGAGGTGGCGCAGCACCGCGGCGGTGAGTTCGCGGATGTCCTGCCAGGAACGCTCGTCCGAGTCGTTCCATTCGATGAGGCCGTTCAGATGCGGCTCGGAAACAGGCGCGTCCTGTTTCTGATCGCTGGTGTCGATGCCGGCGAGCCTGGTGTAGACCGCGCACATGGTCTCGGTGGCCTCCCCGGTATGGGACGGGTCGCGCCAGAGGATCGAACCGGTGTGTATCCGGATGGCGGCTCCGAGGCAGAAGCAGCGGGGGCTCTCGGGCGTGGCAAGGCGGAAGGCGGGCGGGTGGCGGACCTCGTCGTTGTCGACGACGTGGAAGCCGCCGTCGAAGTCGATGACGTCGCCGTCGTCGTCGCGCCCCCATCCCCCCTGGTGCCAGCGCTTCGGGCGGTCGAAGGTCTCGTGGACGCGGCGGGCGATCTCGAGCTTCTGTTCGGGGCTGAGAATCCGCATGGGCGTTGCTCCCTTGAATGGGTGCGGCGGACGGAGAGGCGCGGAGGCGCGCTCAGTCGTCCTCAGGGAACATCACGGTCACCACCGGCTCGCCGGCATCGCCGGCGCCGATCGCCACGATGGGGAAGTGCTTGCGGGGCGCCCGGTGGCTGTCGCGGAGGTCCTTGCGGATGTCGCGCACCAGCACGCACATTCTCACGCGGTCACTGTCGGAGGCGCGGAGCGCGTAGTGGCGCGCCATCCAGAGCACGTCCCACAGGCGCCCGCGCTCGTCCTGGAACCCCTGGTAGCCGTCGGGCAGGGCGACCAGGCGTTCCCATACGGCGCGCGTGACCGCGACGGGAATCTTGAATCCCGCTTCCCGCGCGGTGTCGGAGACATCGACAAGGATGCCGTCCTCGATCGCCTGGGCGCGGGTGTAGGCGAAAATCACGGGACCGAATGCGGTGGCGTTGCCGGGATCGGGCATGGTCGGATTCCTCTTGGTGGAAGGGGCGGGGGCGGTCGCTTCGCCCCGGGAGTTTCTTGCCGGGAGAAGTGCGGCCGACCGAACCGGCTGTCAGAGCAGACCGCGCGCCTGGAAGCTGAAGGAGGCGGTCGGCGTCACGATCACATGGTCGAGCAGCGTCACCTCGATCGTCTTCAGCGCGTCGCGGAGGCGGTTCGTCATGTCGATGTCGGCGCGGGACGGATCGGGGCTGCCCGACGGGTGCGGATGCATGGCGACGATCGCGCTGGCCTGGAGTTCCAGGCAGCGGATGCAGACCTCCCGGGGATAGACCGGCGTGTGGCAGACGGAACCTTTCTGGTGGCACTCGTCGGCGATGAGCACATTCTTCCGGTTGAGATACAAAACGTGGAATTCCTCGACCTCGCGGTGTCCGGCGAGCGTGCGGCAATACTCGATAACCTTGTCGTAGCTGCCGAAGGACGGGCGCACGATCCGAGGGACTTCGGCCCGCGCCATGCGGATGCCGAGCGCCTCGGCCGCCTTGAGGACGGCGATGGCGTCCTCCGACAGGCCGGGCACGCTGCGCAGCCGGTCCGGCCGGGCGGCGAGCGCGCGCGGCGCCGTGCCGAACATGTCGAGCAGACACCCGGCAAGCGCGCCGGCATCGTCTACCGACGGGCGCCCGGAGAGCAGCAGCTCCAGCAGATCGCGGTCGTCGACTGCCTCGCGCCCGGCGCGCAGGAAGCGGCGCTGGAGCCGGCGGCGGTCCGCGGTCTGCCGGATCGACGCCGGCCCCGGACCACGATCCGGGGCCGGCGCCGCGGGCATGTCGTAAAGCGGCATCTCGTCGAAGCCCGGTACGGATTCGGGCATGGCGACGTCCTCCATGAAGTGGAATTGAAATGCTCCGCTCCCGGCAATCGGGAGGCGATGCGCTGGCAAAATGGACACGGGATCGGCGGGCGCCGAATGCATCCGGGTCAGTGGGCCGGGACCTGCGGCGCCGCGCCGGGCGGGCCGAGCTCCACCGCGACCCCGCCGTCGCGGACGGTGACCGTGACGGTGCGGCCGGTCGGCATCAGCCAGAGCAGGTCGGTCCAGACGGCGTCGGCGATGGCGCGTTTCTGCGCCTCGTCGCCGGGCGGAGGCGGTGCCGCCGCGACGGCGGGGTAGTCGGGGACTGCGGCATGCTTCATGAGCTGGACCTCCTGTTGCTGAACGCCGGACCTGCGGAACCGGGACGCTCCCGCGCCCCGGCCCCGCCTCGTCCGGACGCATGCCGACCCCCGCTCCGGGCGGAGCGGAGGGCGCCATCTGTGTGAAATGAGCGGCGGCGGCGAACGGCAGGCAGCCGGATCAGCCGTCGAGGATGCGGACCCGGGCGCTGCCGCCGGTCACTTCGACACGGGGCTTGCCGTCGGGTCCGACGGAAACCGTCACCAGGGGCTTGTTTCGGGGCGGATGCGGCGGGTCGCGCATTTCCGCCGCGATCGTGCCGGCGCTCGTCTCGAAGCGGACCGTCACCCGACCGCCGGAGACCTGCACGGCGCCCGGCGGAATCGGGCCGACGAGGGTCACGATGGGCGGCTCGCCACGCTCGGAGAAGCGGTCCGGCACGGGCAGCGAGCCTTCGCCCCACGGGTCGACGCCCGCGCCTTCGCTTATGGCATCGCAAAACGAGTCGGAACAATGGTCCGTCGAGCGCCAGCCGGCAGCGTCCTCGTTGGCGGTCGCGACGGCTTTCTCCAGCGCCTCCTCGATCGTCGCGGCCTCGACCGTGACGGTGTTGCAATGGTGCGCGTTGTAGCCGACCTGCACGGTCCAGGGCCGCCTCATGGCGCGGCCTCCCCAAGGGTGGCCAGCGTCACCGTCACGTCGGGCCGGCACACGCTGATCTCAACCGTGCGGCCCTGGGGGCAGAACCACATCAGATCGCGCCGGACGGCCTCTGCGATGGACTGCCGGCAGGCGTCGTCGTCGGACAGCAGCAGCCGCGTCGCCAGGTGCAGCGCGTCCTCGTCGAAGCGGTCGCGCTGGGTCTCGTAGCTGTCCGCTCCGGAGTCGTCGGACGGCGAGAAGAAGCCGCTGCGGAGGAGCGCGGTGAGCTCGTGGGGCTGGAGTGCACTGTCCGCGGTCACCAGCGGCACGGCGTCGTCGAGCCAGGACCACGCTTCCCCCGCGAAGGCGAGATCGGCCGGCAGACGGAGGGTGTCCGCCGGGCCGTCCGCCGCCCGTACGGCGAGTTCGATGCTGAGCGCTTCCGGCCTGGGCGGGAGCGCTGCGGCGGTAGGCCCTGCCCGCTCCGGCAGCGGGGCGTCGTCGAGCGCTTGGCGCTTGCCGTCCAGCGTGACCTCGACGGCGATGCCGGTCGCCCGGTCGAGCGTGTCGTACCAGCCATAGCCCTCCAGCCGACGGTCGGGCTCGAACAGGCGGTTCGCGATATCCTCCCGGGCGGCGGCGCGCCAGAGCGTCTGGGCCTCGGGCGGCTCCGGGTCGCAGTCCATGACCAGAGCGTCCTGGCCCACGGGGGCAAGCTTCGGCGGGTCGCGCCAGTCGTCTACATTGGCGATGGAGGGCCGCCAGGGCCGCAACACGGCCGGCGGCGGCGCGATGTCGATGCCGGCCTCGCGCGCCCGCGTCCAGTCCTCGAAGGCCGGGCGCGGAGCGGGATCGGCGGCCATCCCACGGTAGATCGCCAGCCGGGCGGCCTCGCGCATCTCCTTCAGGAAGGGGTTCTCGACCGCGTCCTTGCGGGCCGGCAGGACCAGTTCGAGGTCCGGGCAGTCGCATACGTCCGCCAATACGGTCCAGGTCGCCCCATGGACGGTCTCGACCGTGGGCAGGCCGACCGTCAGGGTCAGGCCGAAGAAACTGAGGTCGGGGTCCCTGTAGCCGCTACGGCGGTTGCGGAAGACGCCGAACACGAGCCCCCGCCATGGCTCGGCGTGGACCGCGCCGTCGAGGAAAGCGCGGCGCGGCAGCTCTTCGGGCTTGGCGGTGTCGTCTTCGGTGCGATCCTCGAACACCACCGGCAGCGGATAGTGGCGAGCTGCATTCTCCGCCGCGTTGCGGATGGCCGCGATGGATTCGGTCGCCTCGAACGAAATCGCCGTCCCGCAGGGATAGGGGGTCTCGTCGTCGGCATGCACCTCGGCCTCGGTCTCCCCGAGAAAATGCGCCGGTTCCAGCTCGACGCGCCATCCGGGCGCCATCTCCGCGTCCGGAGAACGGGGCCGCGAGCTGACGGCGCAGTTGCGGCGCGCCAGGCTGGCGAAGCCGAAGCCGGCGGCGTCCTCGCGCCGGACGAGCTCCCCGTCCCAGCCGTTCTCGCCGAAGCTGAGCAGAACGGCGGGATCGGCAATGCCGACGCCGTCATCGGCGACGGTGACGAGGAGCGGGGTCTCGCCGGTTCGCGTGACGGTTTCGTCCGGCCGGGCGGCGGGGGCGGTGATCGCAATGCGGACGCGGGTGGCGCCGGCACGGCGTGAGTTTTGCAGAATTTCTGCGAATATCTCCGCCGCGGTGGCGGCGTAGATTCTGGTCACCCGCTTCACGGCGCTCTCGTGAATGCGGGCGCGGATCGTGCGGTTCATGGGCGAACCTCCATGTCGGATGCGGAAACGGAAAGGCCCCGCCGGCCTGCCCTGGCCTCCGAGCTGGGGGCGTCGACGTGCCAGCGGGGCGCTTCCTCGGGGCAGGACGGCTATTGGACGCGGCGGAGGAACTCGGGGATCTCCATCGGGTCCGGGTGGGCGTCGTGCCCGTTGACCGGACCCGTCCCCGCGATGCCGTCCGGCGCGCCCGCGACGGCCGGGTCGGGATCGGCCTTCCCGGTGTCGCCGCGATCGGCGTGCGCTGCATCGCTGTCCGACGATCCGGCGTCGGGCGCCGGCGCGTGGCCGTTGCCGTTGGAAGCGGGCGGTGCCGCCTCCGCCGATTCGGTTCCGGCATCGGCGGCGGGTTCCGCGGACTCTGGCTCGCCGGCCGGCGCGGTCCCGGTCGCGGCGGTCTCCGCCTCCCCGGTGTCGCCGACCGTCCGGCCGGTATCGAACGCCGCGAACCCCGGCGGCGTCCAGGCGAGCGCGGCGGCGTGCATCGCGGCGCTGACGCCGACCGGCGGATCGCCGGCGGCGAAGGCGGCCTCCATCGCTTCGGCGAGCGCGGGCTTCTTGTACTTGGACCGCGCCGAGGCCCAGTTCAGGCCGAACACCGTGCGGGCGATGTCGAGGACGCGCGCCTTGGCGATCCGCGACCACAGCATGTCGGCGGTCGGGCGCACATGCTTCGCGAAGTCGATGTCGAGCCGGGCGACGGTGGCTTCGAGCTCGGGCCGCGCCTGGGGCTCGAAGGCGAGCTGGCCCTTCACCGTGCGCGCGACGCAGGCCGCGAACAGCGCCTCCTTGTCGGCCTGCGGCAAGGCCCTGAGTGCCGTGAAGGACTCGCCGTCGTCCTCGATCTCCAGCCAGTCGAACGACAGATGCGAGCGGTCCTCCAACATCGCCTCGCCCGGGGACCAGTTGGCGAAGTCCGCGTCGTTCATCCGGGTGTTGGGCCGGTCCGGGGTCTCCTTGACCGCGATGTCGAGGGCGTGGTCGTGGTAGCCCGGCGCGAACACGGCGCGGCCCATCTGGAACAGCGCGAGGT
>MKWU01005395.1_pt1 | contig 13961 bp, 16 predicted proteins | sample 809101 | NCBI WGS metagenome assembly MKWU01 (sample SAMN05860141, study PRJNA318959) | sponge metagenome | host: Aplysina aerophoba | place: Slovenia: Piran, Adriatic Sea, Gulf of Piran | collected 2013-05-07 | reverse complement strand
TGGGATGAACCTCCAGCCGGTTGGCTGACGCCGCCTTGACCCAGTACAGATGAACACAGGAGACTGACAAATGCCAGCCGATCCCGCTTGCCCCGTCTGCAAGACCGTAATCAACGAGAACAGCGCCCGCGCCACCACCGGCCAGACCATGCACGGCGCCAACGAAGTCGACCCCAACGCCGGGACGCGCAGCTTCTTCAACGGCGAGTGGTACTATTTCTGCACGTTGCAATGCCGCACGAAGTTTCTGACGGCGCCCAACACGTACATAGAAAACTGACCTCGAGACTATCGCCGAAAGAGGTCGAACCGGCAGGAGGGCCACCATGCAGCACATCGGTCTGGTAATGGAATGCGATTACCGCGAGGGCCGCACCCAGGATGAGGCATTCGACGAAGCGTTCGCGATAGCCCAACTGGCGGATGATACGGGTATTGACGGGGTCTGGCTGGCGGAGCGTCATTTCGCCGCGCCGCGCACCCCCACCGACCCGGGCGGAGCGGGAATTCCGTCCGTGTCGTCGGTACCGTTGATGATGGCAGGCATCATCGCCGCCCGCACCGAACGGGTACGGGTAGGCACGGGTGTCAGCGTACTGCCGCTGGCGCACCCGATCCGACTGGCCGAAGAAGCGGCCACGGTGGACAACATCTCGAGAGGCCGCCTGGATTTTGGCATCGGGCGCAGCAGTTTCCCGCGCTCGTACCACGGCTACGACGTTCCCTTCAACGAAAGCAGGGAGCGATTCGCAGAGGCCCTGGATATCATTCTCAAGGCTTGGAACAACTACCGGTTCGACCACCACGGGCACTATTACAACATGGACGATGTCGTGGTGACGCCGCGTCCCTACCAGCAGCCTCACCCGCCCATTCGTATTGCCGCCAACTCCATTGACACCTTCGGCATCGTTGGGCAGTTGGGTTTCCCGCTGGTCACGGGTGTTCGAGGGCAGGGGCTCAAGCAAGTCGCCGACAACCTGGCGCTATATCGGTCAGCCGCAAAAAAGAACGGACACGACGTGGACGACGCGTACGTCAGGATGCCCATCTTCGTGGGAGAATCTATGGAGCAGGTCCGGGCCGACACCGAGGAAAGCACCATGCGCGCTTTCCGGCGCACAGCCGACACCTACATCCGGACCGTGGAGGCTGAGGGCGAGAACGCCTCGGCGGAACGCCGGCAGCGGGCAGAGCAACTGCTCAACACCACCTACGACGACCTGCTGGTTGACCGGGTCGCGTACGGATCGCCGGCGGAAGTCGCGCAAAGGCTGGCGGAAATCCGTGAACAGCTTGGCATCACGGGCGTGATCATGGAGCCCAACCTGGGCGGCACCGTTCCTGCCGAGCGTGTGCAGAACTCCATCCGACTGTACGCGGAAGAGGTTGCGCCGGCGCTGCGTTCCTGAAGCAGCGGCGTTTCAAATAGCAAAAGGCCCCGCCGATTGGCGGGGCCTTTTTTATGCGTGCGGCAGAGTGAGTCTCAGCCTGCAATTTCCGACAGGAACGCCAGCAGGGCCGCGTTCACCTCGTCCGGTTTTTCCTCGTGCAGGAAGTGGCCGCCCCCGGGAACAAACTGCGTCCGCAGATTGGATGCGGCTTTCTGCCAGGATTCTTCCGGGTCCTGACCGTTGGCCGCAGAGGTGCGCTGGCGTCGTTCGCCCCACAGGTAGAGCAGGGGGATGTCCAGGACACGGTCGGCATCGGCTCGCCAATCGGGTGGATCCTCGTAAGCGGCGGCGCGGTAATAGGAGAATCCTCCCCTGAGCGCGCCGGGCTGTGAGTAAGCCGTGGCGTACACTGCCACTTCCTCGTCCGACATCATGGCCTGGTTGACCGACCAGTTGCGGTAGAAGTGGCGCAGGTACGCCTCTTCATTGCCGCGCACCAAGTGCTCCGGCAGGTCGGGTATCTGATGGAAGTAAGAATGCCACCGTTCCCGAACTCCTGCGGGTGTTTGGGGTCCCAGTTGCTCCAGCGGATGCGTGCCGTCGAGCAGGGCAAGACGGTCCACCTCGGATTCGTGATCCAGGCAGTAGCGGTAGGACACGCGCACGCCGATGTCATGGCCGACGATGGCCACCTTGTCGTGGCCCAGATGCCTCACCAGTTCGTATATGTCAGTTGCCGCCGTGCGGGTCCGGTAGTCCTGGAGGGGTTTTTCCGAGGCGCCGAAACCGCGCATATCGGGCACGATCACCTGGTATTGCTGCGCCAGCACCGGAATCTGCTTGCGCCACGAGAACCACATCTCAGGCCAACCATGCAGCAGCACCACCGGATACCCGTCGCCTTCGATCACGAAATGGATGTTGACGCCGTTGACCCGCGCGGTGCGGTGCGTGAAATCCCAATCTGCCATGATTGCCATCACTCCCGGGATCTGTGCTTGTCGGACGGGGAGACATTGGCCTCCGCCGGTTGGTTGACCGATTGAGGCACGCTACAGGTTCATCGCATCCAATCCCACGCGGGACAAATCTTCGTCGGCCTGTCCGCTGGGATACCCGCCGACGCCGATTCCGCCGAGGATCACGCCGTCCTTCATGATGACGAGGCCGCCCTGGCCGTGGGTGAACCTGGGGTCTCCCAGATCAGCGATGTTGCGCCCCTGGGCATGCAGGCCGGCGGCGTGTTCGCCGGAGTCCCGGCCCATCAAAGCGGAGGTGTAGGCCTTGCGCAGGGCGTGGCGGCGGCTGAATATGCGGAGATTGTCCATCGTTAGGTAGGCCAACAACTCACCGCCAGCGTCAACGATAGCCATCGCCACCGGGGCATCGGCGGTTTCGTTGGCTTTGGCGAGCATGGCGTTCATCGCGTTGGTGATCTGATCGGTGGTCAGCGCGGGTTTGGTAGACATCAATCTGCCTCCTGGCGTGGGTTTGTGAGATGGGACGCGATGATAACACGCGCCAGAGCTTCGACCATGGACTGCTATCCACTTCGACAAAACCGGCGATGCGAAGGGGTCGTCGCGGCGAGTTAGATTGATTGCGGGCAGTGGGTTATAATCTGCGCAACCTAAGCTGTGGAGCACCGGCCGTAATGTACGGTGCTCGCCGGCTATATTGAGGAGACGGTTGATGCCAGGTCAAATCGGGGACGTCGCCCCAGACTTCACGTTGCCATCGCCACACCATGGCGATGTTTCTTTGAACACCTACCGAGGTACCCATTCCGTAGTATTGTCTTTCCATGTGCTTGATTTCACCGGTGGTTGAACGGATCAGGCCACTTCGTTCCGGCGTTTCAACGGCCGGTTCGAAGAGTTGAATGCCCAGGTGCTGGGCATCAGTTGTGATCACGTCGCCGCACACCGGGCCTGGACCACGTCCATGGGTGGCCTGCCGTATCCCGAATTGTCCGACTGGCATCCCAAAGGACGGGTGACCACGGCTTACGATCTCTGGAACGACGAACGCGGAGCGGGAACCCGCGCAGTGATTGTCGTCGACCCGGAGGGAGTGATTCGTTACCGCGAAACGTACGAACCCGGTACCCTTCCAGATCCGGAGACAATCATCGCAGCGGTGGAAAACATCGGGAAATAAACAAAGGCAAGGGGCGAATGAACATTCGCCCCTTGAAAGTTTCACCGTCCGTTTGGATATCGGTTCGGTTACTCTCCGATACCCTCAATTCGATATTGGACCGGCCCACGCGGCGTCGTGATGACCAGTTCCTCGCCCACGCCGCGACCCATGAGGGCCTGGCCAATGGGCGAAACGGTGGAGATTTTGCCAGCGGACACATCCGCTTCCCGGACGTCAACCAGCGTGAATGCCCGTTGTGTCTGCGTGTCCAGATCGTGCAGGGTTACCCGGGATCCAATGCTGACCTTCTCGGTATCGGCGTTGGCGGCGTCGACGATCTCGACGCGGGCCAGGTCGTTCTCCAACTGACGGATACGGCGTTCCACAAGCTGCTGCTGTTCGCGGGCCGCATCCAGGGGAGCGTTTTCGCGTATGTCTCCGTCGCTGCGGGCGAGCCTGATGGTCTCGCGAATCTGCGGAACCTCGCCGCGCAAACGTTGCAACTCCTCCTGCAATTCCGCATGCCGTTCCTCGCTGAGACGGGCGGTGGGAGTGCTGCCGCCGCCGGGCTGATCGGAATGCAGGAAACGCCGGCGGTTCCGGCGCGGCGCGGTGGCATAGCGGGCGAGGCTGATCTGGGTCCAGCCCTTGCGGTTGGCAAAGGTCAGGAACTTCTTGACCGGATCCAGGCGGGACGCCGGATTTTCCACGTTTTCACTGGTCCACCGTGCGTATTCTCCGACCTCGATTGCATGGAGGGTTGAGATGAGCTTGTCTTTGCCTATGCGGGCCTGGAACCGGAGCAGTTCCTGCTGGCCCTGCATGGTCTGGCGGGCTTCTTTAAGGTGAGCAACAAAGATGTCAATGGCTTGTGATATCGAAAGGTGCGGTTCGTTGGTCAACTTGTATCCCTCCAGTCTGGTCGCAGTCTCACGCCGCAGACCGCCAATAATGATAGCATTTGGCAGTTGCGCGGGCAATTATGTTTATTGCGTTGCGTTCGTACAGGGCCCGCGGGCCCGGGTCGGCCGCTACCACGGCGGAGCGGAATCGGACATCACGGGCGCCGCTGTGGGGCCGGATCACGGCGGGCATTGTGCTATGCTACGCACGCTGAACTAAGGCTCCCTGCCGAAGCCCCTCAGGAGGCGTTTTGATATGAAAGCGGTACAGATTCAAGAGTATGGCGGCCCCGAGGTGCTCCAATATCTGGATTTGCCGGACCCCACTGCTGGCCCAGAGCAAGCCGTGGTCGAAATCCAGGCGGTCGGCGTGAACTTCACCGACATCTACAGCCGCATGGGGGTGAACCCTCCAGGACTTCCCTGGGTGGCTGGCGTGGAAGCCGCTGGGGTGGTGCGCGAAATCGGAGCCGGGGTTGACCACGTTGCCGTGGGCGATACCGTGGCGTATTGCAGTCATCCCGGTTCATACGCGGAACAGGCCGTGGTGCCGGCGTGGCGGCTGATCAAGATGCCGCAAGGCCTGTCGGCCCAGGACGGGGCCGCCGCCATGCTGCAGGGCATGACCGCACATTACCTTTGCTACGACACCTACCGGGTAAGAGCGGGCGACAGCGTGCTGGTCCATTCGGGCGCCGGCGGCGTTGGGTTGCTGCTGATCCAGATGTGCAAAGCGCTGGGCGCATACGTCTATTCCACCGTGTCCACCGAGGCCAAAGCGGAATTGGCTCGCGGAGCCGGGGCCGATCACGTCATCCTGTACACGCAACAGGATTTCGCTGCGGAAATCTCCAAGGCTACCGACGGGGCCGGGTTGCAAGCGGTGTTCGACGCGGTTGGCAAGGACACGTTTGACGGGAGCATCGCGTGCCTCGCGCCCAGGGGTTACATGGTCCTCTACGGCCAGGCCAGCGGCGCCGTGCCGCCGGTTGATCCCCGGGTATTGGGCAACGGGTCCAAGTTCCTGACGCGTCCGGGCCTGGGGGACTACACCGCCAACCGCGCTGAGCTGGATCAACGGGCCAGCGCAGTCCTGGGATGGGTGCAATCGGGAGAATTGAAACTCCGGGTTGAGCATCACTTCGCGCTGTCCGACGCTGGGGAGGCGCACCGGCAACTGGCGGGGCGCGCCACCACCGGCAAGATAATTCTGACTCCCTAGGTCCGTAATGGCGACGGCCAGCCCACGCGCTACAGAACCCACGCCTCCCAGGCGTCGGCAGACTCTGGTGGCTCCCAAAGGGATCGTCTTAAACGACCTGGAGTGGGTTGACCGCGTCGCCAAGCGGTACATGTTGGAGAGCCTGGATCTAACCCCGGGTTCGGTGGTGCTGGAACGGCTCACAACCACGGGCGGCAGGTGCTTCTGTTATCCGGACGGATCCTGGCTGATCGGCTTGTCCCTCCCCCGGTTCCAGCGCTTTGGGCGCCCGGGGATGGAGGGGATCCTGGCTCACGAACTGTTGCACGCCTGGTTGTGGTCTCGCCACAACTACTCCGGGCACGGTCCGGTTTTTGCCGGCCACGCGTCCGCCCGTGGCATTCCGAGGTGGTGTTCGGGCGAACGCGAAGCGGCGCGAACGGGGCCTTTCCAATTGCCGTTGTTCGAGCATCGACTGTAGATCACGACGAATCCGGGCGAACCGGCGTGAAAATCGTTGCCCTCGAACGGACGGTTAGGCGAATGCCAGCGACAGATAGCGGCGTACATCGTCATGAATAGAGCTAGATGTGCACTATTCCATCAACCCGGCAGCGATATAAGCTCCGAAACACTGCGCTTGCACTTTGTCAAGCGCTTTTCTTGCACATTTCGCAAAAAATAACCAATTTTTTGCGTCGTTGTGCTCAAGGCGGTGCTGAAAATTTGACAGCACCGCGCGATGAGGCTAGACTGCCCACTAGCAATAGCAGGTCTGCACACCCATCAACCTGCCCTTAAGCAAGGAGGCCACATGAGTGCAGCCGCGCCGAGCGCGCACCGGCAATCGCCGGACCCCGACTCTACGCAGCCCCGCGGCATGCGGGGAGAGTCAACCGAGCAGTTGGGACGCTCAGCATTTCGACAGAGGCAAATCGAGCCTCTGCGTGGACGTTCCAGCTATAAGCTCCCTTGCGAGCCTTAGCTGCTCCAAGTTAAATGGGCGGCGGGACTAGCGCCCCGCACGACGTCCACCGAACACCGGTAATTGCCGCGGCATCGGCAACCGGTGCGAGCACAGCTCCGAACTATTTCCTCACGGAAACACGTCTCTGTTCGGGACGCGCAGTTCAGTTTGCTGCTCAATTCCGGCTGCTACGCAAACCTCCAACTTCGGTTGGAATACACATGAAAGGAGCAAACATGAGGGAGATTCTACGATCCAAAATTCATCGCTGTTGGATAACCGGAGCCAACTTGGGCTACGTGGGCAGCATTCTCATTGACCGGGACTTGATGGAGATGGCGGATATCGTTCCGTTCGAGAAGGTCCAGGTGGTGAACTGCAACAACGGGCAACGGTTTGAAACGTACGCATTGCCCGGAGAGCGCGGCAGCGGTGTGATTTCGGTGCAGGGCGCGGCAGCCCGGCTTTGCCAGCTCGGGGACTGCGCGATCATCATGGCCTTTGAAGTCACCGACAAGGAAGTCGACCAGCGCATGATCCTGGTGGACGAAAACAACAATTTCCTCGAATGGATCGAAGGATCTATGTATGCCGAGCCGCAGCCAGAACCAGTCGCGCTTTTCTGAGAGCGAAACCGAAGCATACTATGACGCCGAGGACGCCCTCTATCGTTCCTTCTGGGACGCGGAGGGCAGCCTTCACTGGGGGGTGTTCACCAGTGATCCCCAGTCCGGGCCGGACGGATCCATACGCGACAGTTTTCTGACCGCGTGTTCGCGATTGAACCAGATAATGCTGGAAAATTCCGGCATTGGGAGCGGTTCCCACGTCCTGGACTTGGGGTGCGGCAACGGCAATACGTCGTTGTGGCTGTGCCAGACGACCGGCGCCAGCGTTACCGGAATAGACCTGAGCGGCGTTCGCATTGACAACGCCACGCAGTCGCTGGCGGAGTACCCGGATCTGGCCTCGAGGGTAGCTTTCCACAAGGCATCGGCTACGGACCTCCCGTTTGAGGAGAACACATTCACCCACGTGTGGAGTCAGGCCACCATCTACCACGTGCCGGACAAAACGACCACGTTGGAAGAGGCCTACCGGGTCTTGCAACCCGGGGGGTTCATGGTCTTCGACGATCTGACGAAACCCAGGCCGGACATCAGCGACGAAGCGCGGACATTCGTTTACGATCGACTGCTATTCGACACGGATTTCAGCTTCTATTCGTACATGGATGCGCTGAGGGAAACGGGATTCAAGGTGCTGGACGCCCGGGATCTCTCGACCCACCTGGCGCACAGCTATACGTGTCTTTCCAGGATGGCGGCCACGGGGAATGATCCGGAGCGGCGAGAACGCTTCGCTGCGCTTTCCGACGCATACCTGAAGATGGTGAACGCCGTTCATCACGAAGAGTTGGGCTGGGCCCAATATCGGTGCGTGAAATAGACGCCCCAAAATTATCAGCTAACAAGGAGTAAATATGGTATCGGCAACCGGGCACCGGTTTTCCGAGCAGGAGACCGAGGAATACTACGACGCAGAGGACGTCATCTATCGTTCGGTGTGGGACGCCGACGGCAGCGTCCACTGGGGCGTATTCGACAAGAGCACAGACGGTGACAGCATCCGGGAGCAATTCCTGGCCGCGGGGATCCGGCTGAATGAACTGATGGTGGAATACGCCAGCATCGGCGAGACGTCCAAAGTGCTAGACGTGGGCTGCGGCAACGGCAACGCTGCCATTTGGCTGGCCCGCAACAGCGGCGCTCATGTAACGGGCGTCGATCTGAGCGGAGTCCGCGTGGCCAACGCGGTTGAATCCCTGAAAGGCGTGCCCGAACTGGCCGGGAAATTGGCGTTCGAAAAAGCATCCGCCACCGACCTGCCGTTCCCCGATAATACGTTCACCCATTTCTGGAGCCAGGCCACCGTTTATCATGTGCCGGACAAGGTGACGGTGCTGAAGGAAGCGTATCGCGTGCTGCAGACCGGCGGGATGATGATCTTCGACGATCTCACCAAGCCGCGTTCAGATATCAGCGAGTCGGCGCAGAAGTTCGTGTACGAGCGCCTGCTGTTCGATACGGATTTCAGCTTCTACTCGTACATTGACACGCTCCGCGAGATCGGTTTCAAGGTGTTGCAGGCGCGAGACCTGTCATCGCACCTGGCCCAGAGCTACACCTATCTCTCCAACCTGGCATCCATCGCCGAAGGGCCGGAAGGCTACCAGGACCGTTTCGACTATCTGGCTGACGCTTACATGAAGACGGTGGAAGCGATCAACAACGATGAACTGGGCTGGGCGCAGTACCTCTGCATCAAACAGTAGGCCGGTCTGAACCGAACGAGGATGCGCAAAGGAGCGTAGAAAGAATGCCTGAAGCGGAAAACATAGGATCCGAAGACCGGGTCCAGTGGGTCTATTCGTCGACCAATAACCAGGAACTCGCGGAACGATACGATGACTGGGCCAAGGAATACGACGACGACCTCGAAAACACGTTCGTGTGGCTGGCGCCCCGGATGGGCGCCGAAACCCTGGCGGGGCACGTCGCCAAAGACGCCAAGATCCTGGACGCCGGAGCGGGCACCGGCCTGGTCGGGGTTGAGTTGCAGCGGTTGGGATACGGCGACATCTGCGCCATGGATCTGTCGGACGGCATGTTGGACGTGGCGCGGGCCAAGGGATGCTACAACGACTTCAGGCAGATGGCGTTGGGCGGGCGATTGGATTTTGACGCCGACGCCTACGACGCTGTGATCAGCATAGGTGTGTTCACGCCGGGGCACGCGCCGCCGAGCTCCTTCGTGGATCTGTGCCGGGTCACCAAACCCGGCGGGCACATCGTTTTCAGCATGCGCCCCGACACCCACCTGGAACTGGGTTTCAAAGATCAGCAGGACGCGCTGGTGGACAGCGGAGCCTGGACCCTGGTGGAAACGACCGAACCGTTCCATCCCCTGCCCAAGGGGGAACCGGACGTGATGCACCAGATCTGGGTATACCGGGTGAACTGAGCGAGACCACACCACTGCGAAAAATTGACGGGGATGGTCGATTTGACCATCCCCGTTTCGCGTTTGAGAGTCAGCTTGAAGAGAGGGGGTTACTCGCGAGTCTCCATGGGCAGGCCCTGATCGTGGACTTCGAGCACGCATTGCGGGCAGCGCTGCCAGGATTCGTGGCCGGTAGCCGGCCAGATGTCATTGCCCTTGACACCGCACAGGAAAAACGGTTCGACCTCTTCGATGCCCAGGCTTTCCAGGTAATGCACGACGCCTTCCTTGCGAGGATTGTCGTACCACCAGGGCGTGAGGGTTTGCGCCAAGGCGTGGATGTTTTCCTTGAAATCGTCGGTATATTCCTCGACGTTTTCAGGGATGTCCACCATCCAGCGGGACCCGTCCTTGGTAGCCTGGAGCTTACCGTCACGCACGTCCTTTCTGATCACGGTTTGCGAGACATTCAATATGCGTGAGGCTTCCTGGATTGTGACGCGCTGCATACGGCACCTCGAACGGCTAGATTGTTTGAACACCGAGGATATTTCTATCACTAACCCGCCGGCGGGGCAAGTCGCCATCAACCCGGGGCGGTCAACGTGCGACCGACGCAGTCCGGGGATCTTCCAGCGTGTCGGCCAGCGAGCCGCCGGGCGGGACCATGGGGAACACGTTGGTTTCCTGTTCGACCACGAACTCGATCAGGAACGGGCCGTCGTATTCCCTGGCCTGCCGCAATGCGTCGGCGACATCCTCCTGGTGTTCCACCCGGAGCGCCGGTATATCGTAGGCGTTGGCGAGTTTGACGTAGTCGGGGCCGGGCATGGGGACTTCCTTGATGTGGCCATCAAAGAACATTTCCTGCCACTGGCGCACCATGCCCAGATATCCGTTGTTGAACAGGGCGATCTTGATCGGCAGTTTCTCCTGCACAGCGGTGACCAGTTCCTGCAAGGTCATCTGGAATCCGCCGTCGCCGGCGACTGACCACACGGTGGCGCCCGGGCGACCCAACTGGGCGCCCAACGCGGCGGGCACCTCGAAACCCATGACGCCGAGGCCGCCCGAGGTCACGAAGGAGTTGGGCTGGTTCATAAACAGGTATTGCGCCGCCCACATCTGATGCTGGCCGACACCCGTGACCACCACGACGTCGTCATCCTCCTGGATGGCCTGGTTCAACTGGGACAGGATCTGCTGGGGGAGCAGGGAGTCGGATTGCGGGATGGCGAGAGACGGGTGTTCAGACTTGAGATAACCGATGGAGGCCATCCATTCGGGGCGTTCCGCCCATTGGACCAACGGGATCAAAGCCTGCAAGATGGGACGGGCATCTCCGACCAGAGGGACCTCGGCGGGAACGATCCGCCCGACCTGACTTTCCTCAATATCCAGATGAATGACCCGCGCGTGCGGCGCGAATCCGGACACGCGGCCGGTGACACGGTCGTCGAACCGCATACCCAGCCCAATCAGGACGTCGGCCTGATCGACCACCATGTTGCACCAGTACATGCCGTGCATGCCCAGCATCCCGAGACTCTGGGGATGGTTGCGGGGGAAGCCACTCAAACCAAGCAGGGTATTGATCACGGGAATTCCGGTGGCTTCCGCCAACTGTCGGAGTTCCTCGTACGCGCCGGAATGGACGATGCCGTGGCCGGCGATGATCACCGGCCGTTCGGCTTCGTTGATCAGGGTCGCCGCTTTCCGCACATTGTCGAGCAGGTCCGGGGACAATTCCGGAGCGGCCGGCGCGGGGGCAGGCTGAGGAAATTCGAACTCGACCTCTTCCAACTGCACGTCGCGGGGGACGTCGATCAGCACCGGGCCCGGCCGGCCTTCCTGGGCCACCCTGAATGCTTCCTGAATCGTGCCGGCCAAGTCGACGGCGGACAGGACGAGATAGGTGCGCTTGGTGCAAACGGAGGCGATGCTGCAGATGTCGCACTCCTGGAAAGCCTCGGTTCCCATGGCGGCGCGGGCCACCTGGCCGGTGATGGCGACCATCGGAATGCTGTCGGCCTTGGCTGCCATGATGCCGGTGATGAGATTGGTGGCGCCGGGTCCCGACGTGGCGACGCAGACTCCGGCCTTGCCGGTCACGCGAGCATAACCGTCGGCGGCATGGGCAGCGGACTGCTCGTGCCGCACCAGGACGTGGCGCAGTTGAGGATACGCCCACAGCGCATCGTAAAACGGGAGAATGGCGCCGCCCGGGTGTCCGAACAGCACGTCCACTCCCTCTCGGAGCAAACTTTCACAGATTATTTCTGAGCCTTTGAGCTTCACGGCGGATCTCCGTAACCCCTGGTCGTTCTGCCTGCCAGCCCTTCGCGATGGTACACCGGATAACAAAAAAACCCGTCCCCATAGGGACGGGCATCACCCGCGGTACCACCCTATTTGCCGTGACCGCCCATCAGGCGGAATACGGCCGCTCCAGCAGGACACCATCATGTCCCGTCGCTTCTAACGGGCAACGAACCCGGCCTGGGCTTATTGGCCGCCGATTTCGGTTGGCGGTTTTCAGCCGGCAACTCCGGAGTGATGTTGGGCGGGGTCAGCGCGTCCGTTTCCACCGTACCGGACTCTCTATGGCGCATTCGGCCCGCTTACTCGTCTCCATCACAGTCTTTCGTAGGTGACTTTATCACGGCGTCGACGAGAGCGTCAATCAAAACGATTCGCGGAGTTACCGACTTTATGTCGATCAGGCGGCGCGGCCAGCGCGCACAATCCCGACTTGCTGGTTTTTCGGCTGCGTATGGTCGCCCTCGGATGTTGATTGGGGATTCGATCGGTGGTGGTTGGTGTCAACCCGGTCTGTCAGGCAGGTCTGGAAAAACGAATAGGTAGTTCCTGGTTTCCAGGACAGGCGGTTCCGTCCGGTTCCCGACGTTTATGTCACCGCGGAACACCAGGGCCCGCCAACCTCGGCGGGGCTGCACGTCGGGGTTGAGGACCGCGAACAGAATCGCCCAGTCCTGGTTGTTGATGTTGATATCAAGCTTGGCCGCATTCGGGAAGCCCGCCTGTCGCCACTCTTCGAAGGCGATGGTCACCAGCGCGTGCGGATAGTCTGGGAGCATGGCGATTGGTCCGTGCGGTTTTCTATGGCTTGATGTTCGTTGCTGCTAAGTCCGTCGCGGCCAATGGAAGCAGGTCACCCGGTTATCAGCCGGTACGCAGTTCAGGTTTGCAGGGTTGCTGCCCTGGAGGTTGGCGCTTGCGGTAGCGGGCGTCAGCCGAGGACACCGTTTATTGATTCGTCGGTTTCGGGTTCCGGTAACGGTAGCGGGTTGGATACGCATGTAGTTTTTTCCCGGTGTTAGACGTAGGTGGCCTCATCGGTCGATCAGGCCGGCGGCCATCAGGATGGCTCCACGGCACTGCGTCCCGTGGATGGCGTGGCAATTGCCGCGGTGTTCGCGCATTCAGCCGACGCCGGCAGCCCATGACCTCAAGATTTTCGAAATGCACCGACGTGGTTGGCGGTCGATGCTGGAGGCTCGCCGCACCGGTTCTGGGGAAAAGTGCAGTCAGCCTTGTCTCACAACATGTTAACGTTGTGGCAGATATGATAACACCATTATGTCATCATCCCCGGAGTTACACAGGAATTCCAGAAAAGGTTAACAAAGTGCTCATAACGACTTTTCCCGGTATTCCCGCCGCGCATCTCCGGTCGCAGATGCGAGGACCGGCGATATGGGACGCCACATCGGACACCCGAAATCGGGCTGCGAAATCCAGGGTTGAAGTTATAATTGTTCGACCGCACAGGAGGCAGGGACAATGACGACAACTCCGGGAACGCAGCAGGACGCAACGGCGGCCGAACGGCTATGGACCTACGACGCGGTACGAGTGAGACAGGCAGGCGCGGAAACGCAGGTCACTCTCACCGCGGAAAACATCGCAGAGTACGCCGCGTGCGCTCAGAACCCAGACTCGCGCTACCTGATGGCTGGACAGGGCTCGGATGCGCCGCGCATGATGGCGATGCCTACTATGGTCTTGACCTATGCTCCGCAGCTGCGGGACGAGATTGCAGAGGCCAACGGGTTTGTGCCCCAGGAACGCTCGGTTACCGCACGACGGCAAACGCCTTTTGCAAAGTGCGACATCAGGTGGTACCGGCCGGTCTATTCGGGGGAGACACTGACGGGAACCCGACGGGTGCACGAGAAGTACGAGCGGCGGGGCAGCAAGTTCGTGACCTTTCGGGTGTCCGCTTTCGATGAGGCGGGCGCGGTGGTGGCCAGCTACGATTACACCTGCATTTTCGAGTACGCGGCCGGACAACGCTCGGTTCCCGAACCGGCGGAGGATGTAGCGATTGC
>MKWU01005394.1_pt1 | contig 13961 bp, 9 predicted proteins | sample 809101 | NCBI WGS metagenome assembly MKWU01 (sample SAMN05860141, study PRJNA318959) | sponge metagenome | host: Aplysina aerophoba | place: Slovenia: Piran, Adriatic Sea, Gulf of Piran | collected 2013-05-07 | reverse complement strand
GGGTCTCTGAGTCTCGCAGAGGGCGCACCGGTGGCCGGACCGCTTCGCCGAAGTGGGCCAGCACTACCGCGTCCAGAGTGTCGGTCTTTGCCAGTTTCCCAGTTGCCCTGGCGAAGTCACGTACCTGACGCGGGTTGACGACGACGACCGGCAACTCCTCGACTGCCAGAGCCGCCACAAGGGGTAGTTCCAAGCCTCCGGATGCCTCCAACAGAACGAGGGCAGGTTCTAGAGTCTTTAAGCGGGATACCAGTTGTCGGATCCCTGCATCGTCACTCGGGATCTTCCATCTTTCGTCAGTGGGACATACTGCAACGTCCAATCCGGCCTTGGCTACATCGATACCTACATAGTTCTTCTGTCGGTCCACGAGCATCCTCCTGTAAATACCGGCCCTTCCTTGCAGATACGGGCTTGGTTAGCCCGGGCAACCGTTCGGGCTCTATCTCGAATGTGTGCGGCGACCCTCGCTCACTCACGGTCTACGCCGACCTAGTCCCGGTCGGTCTGCCGCACACGGAACCGTCTCGTTCACTGAATTGTCTCCTAAATGTCAAGATACAAGGAGCGTCATATTCAGTTGAGGCAACAGGAGCGGCCAGAATAATTGACGCTGACCATTACTCTCCCATATTCTCCGTAAGTCAACTTATGTAGCATAAGCCTGCCATGGTGACTCGATAATGTTGTTCGGGTCGTGCTGTCGCTTCAGTTCCAGAAAACGGTCATAGTCAGGCCCGTAGAGCTTCTGCATCCTGGTGGCATCGAGTTCATGCCACCCGTAAAGGTACGGTCTTCCCTGGAGTTCCATGCATTTGTCAAGGCAAATCTTCATTGCCCTGGTTACTTGGTTCAACGCTCGCCGGTCGCCCTGGGGAACCGTGTTGTAGAGCCCGACGCCAAACTTAATGGGAGGTGGAAGTGCGCCGCAAATTTCAAGCGGAAACGGTGTTGGAGTTTCCGGACGCCGGCAGGCCAGAATGTAGATTCGATCCAGGAAGTTCCCAAAAGCCCCCTTGAAGCGAAGGGCTGCTACAAAGAGAAGGAAGCGGCGAAAGCTCGAATAATCGAAGGCGTAATCTGCCCAAACTCGGTACACGTCCTCATCCTTGTTGATGTATCCAGCAAGGGACCGGTGCAGGGCAAGTCTGTAGTCCTGGTGAACCCCTTTGAATCTCGGAGCCGGTAAGTCGGTGGAAACCTCGGTATTGAGACGAGCTTCGGCTTCCCTCCTGTCGTTATGCTCGAAACCGAACTCCGAAAAGATGCCGCCGTAGCCGATTAGCGCGCAAAAATGACTCGGCCAAGGCCCGGACCACTCCTGCATCCAAGCAAGAGAATCCAGAAACTCCACTATATTTCCATACGAGTATTGGTATAAACGGGTAAATCTGTCATGAGGTATCGTCTTGGTAACTACCTTATCGATGAAGCCCATTTGACCCAGCCCGGCCAGGCTAAACCGGAAAAGGTCGCCGTGCTCATTCTCCGAACACCACCGGGCCGTGCCGTCGGGCAAAAGGAGTCGGAGTTTAGTCACATGATCAACCTGGGCGCCGCGGGCGATGGAGTTAATACCGTAGCCACCAACCGACAGAGTACCGCCCACGGACAAGTCCAAGTAATCCGTTACAACCGGTACAGAGCGACCTTGCTCGTTCAGGCCACTTTCCAAATGATGCCAGCGGGTTTTGGAGCTGACCTCGACCTGTTCGTCATCAATAAACCTGAACTCAGCCGAGTCAGCCAAACTCTCGATAAGGATTCCCCCGTCAGACAAGGTCTGACCATGACAAGAGTGGCCCGCGCCGCGGAAAGAAACGGTTGCCCCGGTTTCCCTCGCAACGGAAAAGCAGTGGAAGACATCTCCCTCGTGCTGAGGTTTCACCACGACGCTAGGCGTTCTGCGAACAACCCCACCAAAGTCGGAAGACCGGGCATCGTCTGGGAGGAAAACCTCGCCCTGAACACCCGACTGAATTAGCCTGTATAGAGAGCCTCTTTGGTTTTCGTTCACGATTATCCAACTCCCCTTTTGGTCTCGGGCAGTCGAGCGTCGACCCTGACCTTTACTACCCGCGGCGATGACCTCGTCCAGCGCAATGCTAGCAATAAACGGATCTTCGTCAACGCCAAGTGCCGGCCGCCTGAGGGTCGGTTCGTCGCCAAGTCGTCAATCCCGGCCGATAGCGTTTCCTGCCAGGTGGGCGGAAACATAAAGGTAACGATATACTTGATTGACGTGTCTCTTCGCCATTCGTCACGTGCTGCCATACTTTAGAGAGGCGATTTGACCGATTGCGCTACTGCCATGCCTGTCCTTGCAAGGTTTACACATACGCAGGTCGTCAGAGATAGGTCTGTGGCTGTCCAGCCAAGCTGCCACTTTAGCGATTGTGCCAAGGTCGTGCCATCGATCCGGTATCCGACGCTCCTCACGTCTGTCGGCCTTGGCACGATGGCAATCGTCATAGTGAAACCCCACGAAACGTCGTTCTCCATACTCATTTATTACAAAACCCATAGCTGTGCCTCCAATTTCGTGCTAACAGTCGGAATCTCCGTGCTCGCAGCAATAATTAATAGTTGACGCTCCGGCTGCCCTTTGTAGAACGGCCGACGTAACGAATAGTGGCAGCTTATCCATCAGCCAAACGATTGCCCTACTCACCTTCGTCTCTTCTCTGTGCATCCCTTTTCCTTTCTATTCTGGATCGACGACGTCTGACAAGGAAGGCGGCACCCCAAGTGAGCGCTAACATTAGTGCGATCGCCCACGGTCGGGTTTCCTGGGTAAGTGTCACGACCAGCAAAACGAGGAAATCAGGTAATGGAAGCGCTTTGACTAGGGGAATCACGAATGCGCCCGTGATAACTAGACCCAGCAGAATCAACATAGACGCCTGAAGCAGAAATAACCAACTCCCGAAGAGGGAAAGAAGGTTTTTGAACCAGCGCCCGAGTCTCCGCATGCGTTCTACCTAACTCCAATGACGGCGTGGACAGAAATTCGTGCTTACTCCAGCCCAACATCATCAAACATCTGCCCAGCACTGCAATCGTGCCCACGCCACATTTAGTCTACACCTTGCGGCGCATCCATTCTCGTAATTTACAGCGGTATCACCACATGGCTACTGTCGCAGTTCATGGGGCGCGGTGCTCGGAGCGTTAGAATGTCCAGTGCTCTGTTGACCCGCAGAATTCTGCGTGTTGGTATCGTCCGAAATCGTCAGGGTGAAGTCGCCCAATGTCTCGGCGGTATAGGTGGTGAGATCGAGGATGTATTTCTTGCCTTCGGTTGGAGTCCAAGTGATGCGAGAGTTTTTGTTGTCCCTACTGATGTCATCGTTCTCATCGAGACGAGTCCATGGCCCGTCTCCGTCATTCACCTCCCACAGCAACATGTAAGTGTCCTCATCGGAAGTCAGCGTAGCAGTCCATGGTCTAGGCGCAGAAGATACTCCAAATCCTATGTATCGGAAGTATCTATCTCCATCCGCAACATTTGCCAATTCCAATGAGTAAACACATTCCTCTATCCAAGACCCTGTGAGCGTTAATGGCAGAGAGAAGGTTTCCTGCGCGTAATCCAGGAAGCAAGGGTCAGGCTCTGGAGTTGCAGTCGGTTCAGTTGTGGCCGTTGGTTCCGGCGTCACGCCGGGAGGTATAGCAGTCGCCGTTGTTTCGGGCGTTGCCGTTACTTCTGGCGTCGGAGTCGGCAGAGTAGTGCTTGGTTCTAGGGTTATTGAGCCCCAGCAATAGGTGAAATCGTTTCTCAGATTGTAGGCGCAAGCGTAGGTGTCTCCGCCATCTATGGCTATAAAGCCGGTGTCCGTGGGAGCTGAAGACACGACACCGTTAGCGTCGGAGCCAAAGCATTCGACGCCACCTCCGTCACCATGAGTTCGGCACATGAAGTCCGGCCCATAATACCAAAAGGGGGCGTTGAAGTCGAGCGGTTGTGCCTGGTCCGCTGGCGCCCTCTCTATGACGGAGTTGCTGTCTCCCGGTGCAGAAAACGAAAGCACCTCGCTGCTGGCAAATATGGCGGCACCCGCCACGGCCACAATCGCCACCACTATTCCTATTCGCAAGAATCTGTTATTCATTATGTGTTCTATCCCTTTCAGTCTGCTTCCAGGTTGATTGATTGGCGTATTTGTCGTGTGATCTTCTTACCTATAGCTCGTCTGTCTCGCCACCAGACCTAGCCCTCTCCAGACTTATAGCTATACGGAATTTAGCAAATCATAATCCTCATCTAAATCTCGTAGGTGCTCTTCTCAACGGAGGGGCCGGCTTTGTCGTGTTCTCTTCCTTTAACTGGACATACTTTGCCAGCCGGATTCCGTGATTCACCTGTACCGAAAATCCGTCATTCTATGTAAGATTTTCTCGCCTAACGAGCTCCGCCGCACTTATGTTGCGCAAGTCATCAGCATGCTTGATGCCGAACAAAATAATGCTTAGCGCTACTTCGCGCCGTGGTGCGTCTCTGTATGCCCTCGAAAGTTCTTGGACTAATTCATCGAAAGTCATATCCCCCCTTCGCGCTTTGCAATACCTCCTCCAGCCTACGAATTATGAAATGCATGCGCAATCAATGCATTCCCCAACGCTTTTGCATCCTGCGTCGGAATAAGAAGCTGGTGAAATGCGTGGTCAGTGGGCGCATCCTCTGTTGTTGGATTGTGAGATATCCCGGTGTGAACTTCCACCACAATAAATCCTGGTAAATCGGGCCATGTCTGTACGTAATGTCTAGTTATGACTTCTCCTGGTAATCGCAGGTGTTCCTGTGCCATTTCTTGCTCTCTTCCTTCACGTTAATCAAGATATCGTTACCAACACAAAGCCCGTTCGCCCCGTGCCTTCGCAGGGGCAGGCTCTGAGTCTGTCTAAGGGTGTGTTCATAGTTCCGCGTGGTCCGACAAAACCTGTGCTGAAATTGCCGAAGCGCTCATGAAGAACGGTAACTTATCAGTCTCAATCGTCTGAATAGAAACGTTTACGACATCGTACTCATTATTGACCTACTCCTCTCCATCACCGTATCATAACGTTACGCTCAAAGGAATATCCCTCTATGAGACAGTATCAATAGGTTGCCCGTCGCAAGCGGCAGCTTAATCAGCCTTCCGGAGCAGTAGCGTTGTTCCTCAGCAGAAGACCCCTCTTCCGCGCACAAGCATTCGCCCGCAGGGGACAGACGGAACCCTTGGACGGCCTGTTGCGTGTTACCGCGCCCCACGAGTGGGTCGTCCTGGCTAGCCTCGCGCTTGCCTCGCTGGGGTTTGTCATCTGGGGCGTGTTCGGTAGCGTTGAGCGAAGCGTGTCCGCGGAGTGTTTGCTGGTGCATCCTGGCGAGCGCTACGCCGTGCTCTCGGAGGTTACCGGCTTTGTCACGGCAGTTCTAGTCAACGTCGGAGACCGGGTCGAGGCCGCGGAACCCATCGCTCGCGTGCGGATGACCGAGTTGCAGAGGCAGGTGCGGGTGGCACGCGCCCGGGTAGAGTTGCTGGAGGCTCAGGAGCAGACCGGAAAGCCGGATGACGATGCCCTCGCGCTGGCACACGACGAACTGCTGCAGCTGGAAGCCATGCAAGAATCCGGCGAATACATCGTCAGCCCTTATACGGGCACAGTTACATGGCATGGCCTGACCGTGGGACAGGGGGTGACGGTGGGCACGGAAGTCGCCGGACTGCACGACGGGGTTGACGGCGGATTAGAGGCGGTATCGTTCTTTCTGCCGGAGAGCGCGCAGCAGATTGCGCCGGGGATGGAGGCCGGCGTTCTGGCCGGCGGTTTGAGCCACGGACGGGCTCTAGAGGCCGAGGTCATAGAGGTTCCGGGGGCACCGGCTACACCGCCCGGCTGGCTCGCCGCGCTTGGGTTTGAGTCCCCTGTCCACAGTCACATAGTCTGGACGACATTGCGGGAGGCGCCGGAAGCTCTGCCTTCCGACGGCACTCCGTGTCGCCTCCGCATCATATTGGGCAGAGAGCGGCCGGTGCGTCTGCTGGGGCCGTTCTGACGCTCTAAGGTGTAGGGAATAGCATGAGCACAACGCAGGACACGCGCGGAAGGTGGAGGCGTCGCTTGCGAACTCCCGTTTTCCCGCAGCATGAGGCGGCAGAATGCGGCGCGGCTTGTCTCGGTACCGTGCTGGGACACTTCGGTCGATGGGTTTCCATCGAGGAGTTGCGTGAGGCGTGCGCGGCTGGACGGGACGGGAGCACCGCCGCGGACCTATCCGCTGCGGCTAATAAATACGGCCTCGTTGTCAGCGCCTGGAGTAAAGAGCCGGACGAGCTTCGCGAACTGGAAATGCCGGCGATTTTGTTCTGGGAGTTCAACCACTTCGTGGTCCTGGAAGGGTTCGGTCCAGGGGTGTATTACCTGAACGATCCGGCCAATGGACGCCGCACAGTCAGCGAGGAAGCGTTCGACCAGGCATTCACTGGCGTGGTGATGGTAATGCGGCCGGGCCCGGATTTCCAGCGTGGCGGCTCGCGTCCGGGGATCGTGCGCCGATTGTGGCCATGGTTGAGGGACGTCAAGGGGCCGCTCGCGTTTGCGTCGTTGTGCGGGCTTTTGCTGGCGCTGCCGAATCTCATCCTGCCGATTCTGCTGAGTGTCTTCGTTGACTATGTGCTGGTGAGACCAGTAAGCGCGTGGGGCGCGTACGTGGCGGCGCTGGCGGTGATGGCCGCCGGGTTGACCTACGCGCTCACCTGGTTGCAGCAGCAGAGTCTGCAAAAGCTGGCTATTCGCCTCTCGGTGGTGCACGCGGAGCGTCTGCTGTCCCGGCTCTTCCGTCTGCCGGCCCGGTTTTTCGCCCATCGTTTCGCCGGCGACCTGACGCTACGGGTGCAGTTGGTTGATGAAGTGGCGGCAAACGCATCGAAGCAGTTCACCGCGGTGACGATCGAATTGGTGATGAGCGGTCTCTTCCTCGTGCTGATGTTTATCTTTGACCCTCTGCTGGCCGCGGTCATAGCGGGTCTGGGGTTCATAAACGCGGCGGTGACAAGGGTGCTCAGCCTTCGGCGGAAGGACGAAAACCGGCAGGTGCGGCGTGAGCAAGCCCTACTGGCCGGAATTGGAGCGTTCGGTCTGCGCCACATGGAGTCCCTGCGTGCGACAGCAAGCGAGAATAATTTCTTTGCTCGCTGGAGCGGCTACCAGGCGCGTGAGCTGAGCGCGAGGCAGAAGTTCTCGGAACTGGGGCATGTTACGTCGTCGCTGCCGATGCTGTTCCTGATCCTCGGGGCGGCGGCAGTCTTCGGGTTGGGCGGGCTGCGGGTCATGTCGGGAGACATGTCAATCGGGACGCTGATGGGCTTCTACGTAGTGGCGGGCAACTTCCTGCAACCGATCGGCCGCTTTGTGCAATTTGCCGACCTGTTCCAGATGTTGGAGGCCGACCTCCAGCGAATCGAAGACGTTACCAACGCAGCCGAGGACCCGGCGTTCCGGTCGCGGCGCGACAGCGCGACTGGACAGGTCGAGACCCTGAACGGACGGTTGCGCCTTGAGGGACGGATTGAGTTGCGAGAAGTTACTTTCGGTTACCGGTCCAATCATCCTCCCCTCATCGAAAACTTCAGCCTGACTATCGAACCCGGCCAGCGGGTTGCCGTAATCGGCCCTACGGGATCGGGCAAGTCAACTCTACTGAAACTGGTCAGCGGGGAGTACACGCCATGGTCGGGGCAGATTCTATTCGACGGCGCGCCCATCGGCGAGGTGCCGCGCCGGGTATTGACCGGCTCCGTCGCCATCGTAGATCAGCATATCTTTCTGTTCCGGGGCACGGTGCGAGACAACCTGACCTTGTGGAACCCCACGGTCCCGGACCATCAACTGGTCGCCGCGGCCCGAGACGCCTTAATCCACGATGAGATCATGAGTCGTCCAGCGGGTTACGACTCGCCGGTAGAGGAAGCGGGCGGAAACTTCAGCAGTGGGCAACGCCAGAGGATGGAGATTGGGAGGGCGCTTACCACCAATCCGTCGGTATTGTTCCTTGATGAGGCGACCAGCAGGCTCGACGCGGTGACTGAAATGGGCATAGACAACTCCCTGCGGCAGCGCGGCTGCACCTGTCTCATCGTCGCGCACCGGCTCAGCACTATCCGGGACTGCGACCAGATAATAGTCCTGGAGGGCGGCCGTGAAGTCCAGCGCGGCACCCACGAGGAGTTGATTGCCGACGACCGGAGCTTGTACTTCCAGCTCATCCAGACACTGTAACGCCGCTTGCAATCAGGGAAGGATGCAATGACGCTTCATCGCTCAGACCGGCTCACTGAACTGGCGGTATCGCTGGGAGAGCCCATCGCCGCCGCCGCCAACCGGCCCATCCGGCTGGACGATCCGCAAACAGCCTGGTTCGTCGAGCAGGGAGAGCTTGACGTGTTCCTCGTCGAGTACCGGGACGGAGAGCCGACATCCAGCTTGAAACACTTGCTGCGGGCCGACCGGGGCTGCCTGGTGTTCTGCGTGGGAGAGTGGGGCGGTCAGCTTGGAACCATCGCCAAGGGGCTTCCGAACACACGAGTTCGGCACATACGACTGGAGAACCTGCGCGGTAGCGGCATTGACGACGCTTTGGCAGACCAAGTTGACATCTGGCTGTCGAAGTTCGCGGCTACCGTGTCGAGCCAGATAGAAGTACGTCCCCGTACCGGTCTGCTCATCAGTCCCGGAGAATCGCTGGACGCCGAAGAGGGACGCGTGCTTTCGGCCAATCCCGGCAATGTGGTCTGGGTTCAGGGAGAAGGGGCGGCGGCTTACATGGACACCGAAGACATTGAGGGAGGTGAAGCCGGGCCGGTTCCGCTGACCTCGGACACCTGGATTACCCTGCGCGGTCCGGCGCGTGTGACCGGCGTCTCCTCCCGGAAGTTGAACCGCGATGGCCGGTTGCTGCCAGCCCTCGAAGAGTTTCATCGGCTGGCACTTGGCGCGGAGCAACTCAACCGACTGCTGCTGCTGGCCGACGAGGTGAACGAGCAGGCCGCCCGCGCTTCTCACCGCCTCATGGACGAGGCAAGGGCGAGACAGGGCTTGTTCACCGTGCTGGGTTCCGTCGGCGCCGCGAGTGAGAAGAGCGAATTCCCCCTCTTCGCTGCACTGGAAGTAATCGGGGAGCGGCAGGGCATCGTCTTCCGGCCGCCGCCGCGCTCACGCTCACAGGGGCCGGGCGATGAAGACCCTTCTCTGCAGGACATCCTGAATGTGTCAGGAGTTCGCTCCCGGAAGGTGCGGCTTACTCCTGGGGACAAGTGGTGGGTTGGCGACAGCGGCGCGATGCTGGGTTTCCTGCGTGAGGAAGGCCGTCCTGTCGCGCTTTTGCCCGGCTCGATGGGGCGCTATCGCGTGGTGGACCCGGCTTCGGGACGGTCGGCGCGTCTTGACGGCAAACTGGCGCGCGACCTCGATGAGAACGCCTGGTGCTTCTACGCCCCGCTGCCCGAGGATGCGTCGGTAGGCGCGATAGAGCTCATCCGTTTCGCCGTGAAGAACATGGCGACGGACTGGGGCCGGTTCGCAGTAACCGGACTCCTGGCGAGCCTGATGTCGCTGGCGCCGGCAATCATGGTGGGGGCGCTAGTCAATTGGGCGCTCCCGGCCGGAGCCGACCAGGCGCTGTTCCGCGCCGTTGTCGTTCTGTCCGCCCTGGCAGTCGCTAGCGGGTTGCTCCTTACGCTGCAAGGGATGGCGCTGATGCGCCTGGAAGGCCGCGCTATGACGCGGGTGGGAGCGGCGATCTGGGATCGTCTCCTGGGCTTACCGCCGGGGTTCTTCCGGCGGTTCACGGCAGGAGAGTTAACCGCGCGGATGACGGTATTCTGGACGCTGCGCGACCAGGTATCGGGCGTGCTTGCCAGCGCTTTGCTGGGGATTATCTTCCTGCTGCCGGCCCTGGGACTGCTTTTCCTCTACAATGCGGCGCTGGCTTGGACCAGCCTGGGTATCGGGCTGTTCGCGCTGGCGGTTACGTCCCTCCTTGGGTTCTTACAGATTGCTCCCCAGCGTCGTCGCTACGCCGCAGCCCGTTGGCTGGCTGGGGAGTTGTTCCAGTTCATAGGCGGGATGAGCAAGTTGCGCTCGGCTGGCGCGGAGGGATCGGCGTTCGCTGCGTGGGCACGAGGCTACCGCGAGCAAATCCTGGCACGGCGGCAGAGCGACGACTTGAACAAACACCTGCTCGCCTTCAGCGTTGCTGTGCCTCTCCTTGCCGGCGGCGCGCTGTTTGCCGTTGCCTCCCGGCAGGAACCCGGCAGCTTGACTGCGGGGGATTTCCTCGTCATCTTTGCTGTGTCAATGGTGTTCTATACGGCGGTCGTCGCCCTTGGACGCTCGTTTGAACTGGTTGCAGAAGTCATCGTGGCATACGAACAACTTCGGCCGATGCTGCTGACACTGCCGGACAACGCTCTGGCATCGGCCACTCCGGCGGAATTGAATGGGGAAGTTCACTTCGACCGGGTCAGTTTCCGTTACTCGGAGGACGGTCCCCTGATTCTCGACTCCATTTCCATCGAGGCGCGGCCCGGGGAATTCGTCGCCATCGTCGGAGAGTCCGGCGCTGGAAAGACTACGCTGGTGCGGCTGGCTTTGGGGCTGGAAGAGCCGATCGGAGGCGCAGTGTACTATGATGGCCGCGACCTGGCAAATCTGGACCGTGGCTCGGTTCGCCGCCAAATCGGGGTCGTGGTCCAGGACGGTGCCCTTCTCCCGGGCAACATTTTGGACAACATCGTGGGCATGAATGACGACCTGACGATTGACGACGCCTGGCGAGCGGCACGTCTCGCTGACGCCGACAGGGACATCGAGGCAATGCCGATGGGGATGTTCACCACCGTGAACGACAGCGTGGCTACCTTCTCCGGCGGTCAGATGCAGCGGATTATGGTAGCGGCGGCTCTGGTCCGGAACCCACAGGTAGTATTTCTCGACGAAGCCACAAGCTGGCTCGATGCCAACAGCCAGGCGCGGGTGATGCAGGGAGTAGAGAGCCTCGCGGCAACCCGTATCGTCATCGCCCACAGGCTGTCCACCATCCGCATGGCAGACCGCATCTACGTGCTGGAAGACGGACGGGTGACGCAACAGGGCAATTTCGACGAGCTGTACGAGACCGAGGGCGTATTCCGCGAACTGGTGAGGCGACAGATAGCGTGACCGTCGTTCGGTATACCGGGCCGGATTGGAATTCCAGTAGGGCCCGGATGAAACCGTCGCCTACTGCCTAGACTCGAGGCGGAAGAACCTCAAGCCGGCGTAGGCTTTGGCTGACAAGTCATCAGCTTCAATCGTAACCTTAACATGATTGATTCCCCGGTACAGGACGAAGACGCCTCTCTCGTCGAAGAGCTTGTCAAGCCCCGGGAAATCGAGCAAGCCACTCGCTTTGTCCGGCAGGCACCATTGCAGCGCCTCCAGCCGGTCCACTATGGGACGCCAGTCGCCGATTCCCGTCGTCAGCCAGCGGTCAAAGCCCTTCCGCTGTTCCGGCGGGTACAATTCCAGGCCGAGGCGCGGGGACAGGCCGTCAGCGAGAACATCCAGCGACAATCGGAAGACGGGAGCGACGTCGCCCATCTCGTCCAGCACGGCGACCGCTTTGCCGGTCTGACCGGGCCAGCCCAGCCGCCCCAGGCAGTCCGAGACATCCTCCGACTCCACACCATCCACAATCAGCCGGATTGCCCGCAGCCCACGGCCCGGCATGGCGCCAATCTGGCCGATCTGGCAGTTCGGAGGCAAGGCGGCAAAGACCCGCTCCACCGCCCGGACCTCCTTCTCGTCTTCGGTCCATCCCATCGCGTTCGCCATCGTGGCGGCAAGGATCCCGGGATGAGGGAGGCTTGGCCAGTCGGGCCTATGGTGTACCAGCCTCATGAAGAGTCCGGGGTCGATGGGCTGTCCGGGCTCCGCTACGGCGACGTCGTATTCGAGCATCGCCGACTCGAACCAGCCGGAGTTGGCTTCACTGCCAGTTGCCTGGGCGAAGAACCTTCCAAGGGACATCGCCGCGGATCCAGGTGTAGCTGCCTTGCCGCGGGCAACATAATAGTCGAGGAGGGCGGAACCTGGGAACACCGCTACTGCCAAATCTGCGCTGGCATCCCCAATGAGCCGGAACTCGAATCCTGCGCTTGCAACCGCGGCCCAACCGGGAAGACCGCCCGCCCGGTCCAATATCCGTCCCCATCCCCGACCATCTATCAGAGAGCACGGAACAAAAGGCTGGAGTTCCGGAGCAATGTCTCGGAACTCCTCAGTCATCACGCACGCGCCCAGCTGGAAATAAGGCCATTGCCACCGGCAATGACAGCCAGGTCGGCCTCGGTCAACTGGCCGCTGGGCGGCAGCACGATGTGAGCGGCCACGCTGTCCTCTTCATGCACATGGATGGTGAACTCCTCGGGAATCTCTATCCCCGTCGCCTGTCGGATTGCATCCTTGGGGTTTTCCAACAGGAGTGCGCGGAAATCTTCGTCATCCGTTACCCGTGCAATCAACTCCGCATCCAGTTCCGCCCTTGTCTTCATGGCCATCTCTTGGTTGCTCATAGTAGTCATTGCTCTACCTCCTTCTTTTTTAACCATGCGTTCCTAGTTCCCGTGGCGCCATTCAATAAGCATGCCAACTTCCGCAACCGCCGCCGACAGTCGGGGCTTTCTCGCTAGGCTCGCTGCCCGTCGGTAAACCGTTTGGGAACGGCTTATCCCCAGAACGCTCCGAAACCGCCCGCAACGGCAGCAAGGTCCTCCTGGGTCAACCGGTCACTGGGCGGCAGTACCACGTGAGCGGTCATGCTGTCTTCTTCATGCACATGGATGGTGAAGTCCTCGGGAATAGCTACCCCCGTCACCTCCTGGATTACCTCCTTCGGGTTTTCCAAGAAAAGCGCGCGAAAGTCCTCGTCTTCGGCCACCCGGGCAATCAGCTCCGCATCCAACTCTGCCCTTGTCTTCATCATGATTCTCCCTCCTTATCCAAGTTGGTTATCAATTCCGGCTTATCAGATGCAGCATCGTTCGGCAGATAACGCTGGCCTGGCCGGCGCTGGTGACCTCCGGCAACAGTCATCCACCGCCATCGGAAGGGTTCGCTCCACCTAATCCAGTATATTAGGACGCCCTCGACATAGGCGCTGCTGTTGGCGGGCTCGGTGGATGCCGTAGCGGCGCGGCCTGCATCAGCCTTGCACCTCCAAAGTTAGGGAGGGTAGAATTGTACACGTCGAAAACTCCGGCCATCATACCGACGAAGAATGCTGCTATTCCCCGAAAGGGAATAGCCGGACGAAACCTGTTGCTGACCACAACTTCGCCCTCTATTTTCCGGCGCCACAATCACGGCATAGAACGTTGCCGTTACGTTCGACATATCCGGTTGGACTGTCGCTTTAGATCTTTGACTACAAATGTTTCAATCAACGGACATGGACATGGTGGATATATATATCAATTGTCCATATCTTAGCCATCACAGTCAAGCCTATTTTGGTAACAATATGATAACGTAGTTGCGATAACGATACGGTCTCGTTTCATGGCTACGCGTGGAACCACCCACATCACTGCACGGAACTCCTCTCTTGCCAGCTCATCCGGCAGTGGCGGCCGTGGATGGGATGGGGTAAGGTGACAGGATGAACTACGACGAACTTCATAGGGAAATGAGGCCCTGCGGAGACGCCTCTCCCGCCTGAGCCAGGCCAGCCTGCGCATCACAGAGGACCTGGAACCCAACGCCGTGCTGCAAGGGGTGGTGGACGGGGCCCGCTCGCTGACCGGGGCCAGGACGGCCGGCATCACCGCCCTGGACGAACGGGGTCAACTGTTGGAGTTCGTCACCTCGGGCCTGACTTCGGATGAGCACCGATTGGTGGAAGAGCTGCCCGGAGGGCTTGAGTTCTTCGCCTACCTGAG
>MKWU01005393.1_pt1 | contig 13961 bp, 16 predicted proteins | sample 809101 | NCBI WGS metagenome assembly MKWU01 (sample SAMN05860141, study PRJNA318959) | sponge metagenome | host: Aplysina aerophoba | place: Slovenia: Piran, Adriatic Sea, Gulf of Piran | collected 2013-05-07 | reverse complement strand
TGAGACAGCTCGGCAAATACCGAATACTCCCAACTTGTATCTCACTTGCATGAGAGCCATCGGACTCCAGAAACTCGATAAAAAGACTACGAGTATTCTGATTAGCATAGGAAACAGCATACCCCATGCCCACACGTGCCACACCGCTGCTAAAAGGTCCAAACACCAAAGGTATCCGAGACCCTTGAACAGCACCGTCCTTATTGACAACCCAAATGCTATCCGTCCGCCCACTGCGAGTAAAGAGATAAATGTTATCGCCATCGGCATCGGCATCTAACACCGTGCCCAAATTTCCTACAACATCAACAGATCGAGAGTATTCGAGTGCCATATCAAGAACTCCTAAGAACCGACATCAATCTTATTCTGCCCCTACCAGACTTGACACGTTCCTCTGCATCAGGGAATGCATCATCCGGGAAAGCACGCCGCAACCGATCTATTTCCTCATCTGAACGTTGAAACAAACTCGCTTGAATCTGGTTCCACTTACGATCCGAAAGCCGCTGATTGATACCAATAGCATCCTCAGAAAGAAGTCTGTCAATGCTCGGCACACCCAACCCCGCTACTCGATAAATCACAGCACGCCGAAACTGCTCTAACTGCGGCACTTTCAAAGCGGCATTCAAAAACGAGGTAACATCCGCTTCGGTAGCCGAGCCATCTCGTATGTTTCGATACTCATCTTCTGCTACACCGAGACGAGAAACATCAATATCCTTTAGCAAGTTTTCAAGAACGTAGTCCGAGGCAGCATCATGAATCGTTTTTCGACGCAATATCTCATTCGTGACTACATTTTCTTTGACACCTTGCCCCATCAAAAATCGGGCTTCTGATAACTCGTCGTCTGTCAAAGCAATAAACGCCATGCCGTCCTCCTATACGATCGCCATCGGTATACTCTCAGTGTAGACACCGGTATTAGACGCATCACGAAAGATAAACTGTAGGTCAAGCGTGGTATCTTCAGGGCGGATAGCACGTGAAAGGTTAGCCAACTCCGTGCCAGCAATCTCTACAACAAACACCTGAGAGGCTGCCGTCGAGGGATTGAACACTTGACTATGGACAGGTAAACCCCGAAGCGTAACTTGAAAATGCGTTACATTCTGTAATAAACTTGCTTCAATCTCACGGATCACCGCTTCAAACGAGAATGCTTCGGTAATACGACGAGCCACCTGATACCGATCTAAGTCAATATGCACTGGACGCTTATCAGCTTTCGTCGGTAATACCGCTTCAACCGTATCAACTTCACTCTCAACTCGGTTCAGTTCTGTCTGTTCTGCTTTTCTGTTTCCCAAGTCTGTGATCCGACTATCAACTGTAGCACGCCTTATGTTATACGTCCCAGTCTGAACATAGTCAATGAGAGCATTCCTAATAGCCGTCTGCACATCTGCTGCCGTCTGTCCAGGCTGCTGCTCAACCACTGCTACATTCAGTTCATATACCTCGAAGTCATAGAACGTTGTGAGATCGGTCGGTCTCCCAGTAACTTGAACACAACGAAGTTCTATCTCATCATGCTCACTCGTAGAATTATGCTGATACCGATAGTCCACATTGAACGTAGTGCCTTGCACACTAATAACCGACGGCGTGAGTCTGCCGTTCCGAAAGTTCACATACGCCTTACTCGGTAGGAACACATTCGTGATATTCTCACCAGCTCTCACATTCATCTCAATCGAGTAACCCAGATGTAGATCAGCGTTGATAGGAGCAGTAAGAACACCACCGTCAATAGCGTAGCCACGAGCTTGAACCTCTGTGTGTAATGCTATCTGTGCATTGTCTACACGTGAAAGCGTGCCATTCGCAATAGCCGTAGCTGCTTGTCTAAACCCAGTCGTATCGGCTAATGCTTGCTCAATGAGAGCATTGACACGATCAACGTCAAGATTCTGTGGATCCACGGTAGCAGAGTCCACACCATAAAGTAAGCCGGCAAGGGTCTGGTATTGACCCTCACCGCCTACTTGACCGTACATGAGTTGTAAAATCGCGCTTGGCAAAGCCATATTACACCTCGCTATGCAGCGACATTCAGGACAGTCACCGCTTCGTATGCAAGCCGTGCCCAGAGATACGTATCACTAATCACCACGTCTCTTGTCTGATTAGCAATATTCTCTGCCTGTTGTCGTATCGTCATACCAGCACGGTTGACTTTTTCAACGCAGAAACGGGCATCAACACCGATCACATAGTTATCCGTAACACTGCCATCAGGAGCACGTCCATATCGGACTCCGCCTTGTCCTTCCATGTTTTCCATACGAGACGGTGCGAGTCCAACACTGGACAACTGTTCAAACGCCTGTTGTCCTTGGAGAGCCGCAAGTTCAGCACGGAGTTGACGCTGCTGTGCCTTAAGCATGATAACGTGACTGATTTGGAACGGAGCTTCCATAGCCTCATCTAACCAGTTCAGGTAAGGAACGAAACCCATCGTACCAGCAGTACCATCATAAGCAGAAATAGGTTCGATCTTCGCAGCACCTTTGGCAGCACGAACACTACCATCAGGATTCTTAATATCAATGCCATCACCTTTTTCGATGATACCCAGTAGTTCGGCATACTGACGGCTTGATTCAGTAGACGCATCAAGAGCAACCATCTGCGCAAGCTTGTTGACACGCATGCCCTGTCCACCTGTGAGCATCTCATAAGGTAATACGAACCTATTGCCCCACTTCTGCATCGGAATGTTGCCATCTGCCTCTGCGAGAGTGGACGCTGGAATAGTCTGAGCAGGCTTAACAGAAGTCCGCTGCATATCTTCTTTCTCATAAAGCCATCTGAAAGGCGAGTAAGTATTCGTATTGATACTATGAGAAGTTGCTACGAGTTCACCTGGATTCAGACGTAGACCGACTGCTACCGGCGGCGGTTGCCCCCCAGTCGTGAGATTCGGCGGCGTATGTAAGGGACTCGAAGTTGGGAGCGTGATTGTGTTACGGTCTTGAACCGAGTTAGCATCCCAAACCTTTGTCAACGTATGGAACAGGTAAGCCTGTCTATGCGCACCGTCCATGCACTCATCCACAGTAGCAGGAGCAGACATAGCCGTTTGGCGAACATACATAGACTCATCTTCCATGAGACGATCCATAATGCTACGTTTCTGATTCACAAGCGTATCAGGAGCACGTAGGTTACCATACTGCTCAAGATTCATACCGAGATCAGCTGCCTCTACCATCACCTTGACAACATCCTTACGACACGCATCACGAAACTGTTCGTAGGATTGACGTTCCAGATTGCGAACATCTTCAGACGAAAGCTTCTTATAGTCTGTAATAAAAGTTTCAACAGCACGCAACTGCGGAGCCTGTGAAACTACTACTTGATTAGCCATTATTCACCTCTTTTGTTACGGGATCCATGCAAGAATGCGCCCGTTATCCGTATTTTCTAACACTTCAGTTACAAAACCACGCGCCACATCTCTTTCGCCAGCAGTGGACGGACTTTTCACCTTACCGCCACCAGCACAGACAAGACCAGCACCAGAGACAATATCCGCCGCCGACTTGCGTAGTATCATCGGATGAGCAGCGGGCATATAACTTGCGATACCATTTTGGTCAAGGTCAACAAACTTACCGAGTATCATCGAACCATCAGCACCGATAACCGCTTTGCCTTCATTCCCACCAGTGCTAACCATTGACAACACCAAATCTTTACCAGCAGACGCATGCCCGAAAGCCTGGTCTTTATCATAAGTGAGAGCATCATTACCTGTGGACACAACTTCAACTGTCAGGACAGCTCCCGGATTTTCGCCACGTGCCATGTTATACTCCTTTAGTAATCTGCCCGAAATAAGTAAGAGGGCAGTATCAGAACCTGTTCATTGTTTGTGCTACCAGTAGGTTGTCCGCCGTCCGTCTTGCGACCGCCTTCACCCCACCGAGCATTACCCAGTTTACGCCACGTATCTGTCTGTGCAAGAATCGTATCACTATCGTTTTTCTCAAGACGTGCTTTCCACGCTTCCTGGTCAAAGTCGTCCTCAGCTCTCACGCCTTCAGCCAGTGCAGTTGTAATGAGAGTTTCACGCCATTTCAACCCGTCACGTTCCAGTAAAGTCTTCGGATCACTGCCATTATCACCCGCAGCAGCCAGTCCGTCCTCTTTGATTCGTCGTAGGTTTTCGTCCCAAGTCGATCGATCCAGTATAGACTTCGCTTGCTGGTTGCTGCCGTTAGCCACAAGAGCTACATGGCGCAGCCGGGCATCATCGACATCATACTCACATTCCTTACTATTATAGGTACGTCCAGGAATATGCGGGCATGGATCATCACGCTGCCAGTCCCATATCTCTTTACCATCAAGACGGCATATCTCTTTACCACCACGAAACTGAACAGAGCAATCGGTATAATATCCACGTTCAATACGTCTGATATACTCATTGACTTTCAGATTATCAGGTGTGTCGTCCGAGTCTCTCAACATCGATATGGTAGCAGTAACACGCTTGGCACTTTCGTCATACTCACCGGCAATCACACGTCCGATCTGTGTCTCCATAGACTCCTGATGATCCCGGACAAACGGCAATCCACCAGCAGCATCTTCACCATAGTTGCGGAGAGTCTTTTCAGTCATGTAGCTGAAGTGATTATCACGCTTATCAGTACTGATACAGAAATCAATCTGCACTTCATCTTCCGGGACAGCACCACCGCCCACAGCGTCTGAACGAACATTCATGCGAGCGAGATACAGCGTCTTCGGCTTCGGCTTCGGTTCATCTCTGTTTCGCAAATGCAAGCCAGCAGCCATGTGCGCTAACTTATGTTGCATCTCAAGTGAGAGTTGCATCTAAAACTCCTTCCCGTCTCGCGTTTTCCACCCGAGGCGGTGATTGTCAAGAGCAGTCTTGACTTCTTTCTTATTCTCTTTCAACGCTTGCTTCTGCTCCTTACGCCTTTGCTTGTCCAGCTTACGTTGCTTTTTTGACACACGTTCATCTGTGAAATCCTTACGTGGCATACTATATCTCTCCTTGTAAGATTTTGTTATACAACTTCCACAATCCAAATATAACTATCTCTATAGGTAGCATAACCTTTGGAAACGTCCAAGTCATGAAAACCAACACCCACGCAAAGAATGCTATACCGGATCCCATCAATAGAAACACAAAGAAAAACAATAATCGTTCTCCTAAATCAGCATCTATCAAAAGTTCACGCATACTCATAATCGCTTTGTTTATTTTCGCATTCATGTCAAAACCTCCGTAGCCATGAGATCAGATGACATATTATCACTGCTAAAATACATACTAAAATCACTTCACATATCATATTAGAACCTCGTTACCGTATAGGGATTGTATCGTCTGTTATATTCCAAGCACGTAGCACAGTTTTTCCCATCTGGATGATGACCACGCAACCGCCAGTATGCGTGATAAAAACTATCCTGTCCTCTCGGAAAGATAAACTGCCAATGGCACCTGCACCGAGATAAACAAAGTGTAGAGCCGTCCCCCGGATAGTTCGGTAAAATATCAGGATGCGGATGATACGTTGTAGAGCGTGCTTTCTCAGCAGAGGCAGTCATCGCTTCCACATACATCACACCTCTATTGACTAAACCCCTATCCGTTATCGGAGTAGTCGGAATCTCTGTTGCAGCAGGCACTGGAGTCGGGCGTGGCGGTCTCAACGGTATCCTCGGTACGTCCAGTGCTATGCCAAAAAGAGGGTCATGCCCCTGTCTATCCGTTCTATTCTGATTGATAATATCCACACCGAAACTTCGGAGATAACTCAACTGTGTGCGCAGCGTATCTTCAAGTGATAACACCGCTTCAGGTCTTAGCCGATTGTAGCCGCCACAGCCAAATAGCCACGAGGCACAATGCCCCAGTCGTATCAGCCGTGCCATTCGTCGTAAGTACTCATGCACCGTTATCGTTCTATCCACAAGGTCAGCGGATACTTCCTCAACGTCAGGATAAAGCGCATCTGTAAAGTCATCTCGTAAGTCCGTCCACTTCGCATCACCGATCACTTCTTTTGTGCGTGTGTTCCGATACCGGTAACTCCGTTGTAGCCACCGCCAGTCGCCTTTGTCGATAACAGCAAACAAAGGAACACCGTCATCGTCACCGACAACTTCCGCATACAACAAGTCTTGGTAGGCTTCAGGCATGCGAGCGTTCCACAACTCCGCTGCACGCTGAAAATCCCTATCGGATACAGTCATGTAATCCGTAAGGTCAGGCAGTTCACCTTGTCCCAGTCGTGGTCTGAAGTTACGTTCTGTTAAGGTCAAACCGCTACCTCCAGTTCATCTCTAAACATATCTATTTCGTCTCGTGCTTCCTCTGGACTGATGATACCGGCATCAACTTTACTGATAACCGTGTTTGTTCGGATCTCTTCAATCTCAGCAGTCGCTTTCTTATCAGCCGTGCGTTGCCTACGAAACTTGAAATCTGTTTCACTTTGAATCCCCTGTACTTGGTTACCGACATCAAAGAAAGTCTCAAACATATCACTCACTTCATTCTGTAGAGATTGTATAGCACTCACGAAATACTCTAACTGCGATCGGATATGCGTTTCAGTCGTACTGTTCAGAATGTTTATGAGTGCCGAGACACCTTTGAAACCGTTTACTACATTGTTTTGTAAAGTGTCAACTACTGTATTCAAACCGTTCATGTTTACGGTCATAGGATTTGTGGCATAGTTTACCTGGACAGTACTCAAGTGAACATAGTCGTCGTCCACATCGAGGTTCGATAAGACTCTCTCAACTTCAGCGATATGGTCATTGATAAACTGTGCCGTTGCTTCGTCATCTCCTGCTATATCAGGGTTTAGATCAATAAGTTTTAGCAGTTCTTCTGCATCTAACTGATAATCCACACGACTCATACCAAGGTTTGCGATCGCTCTCCGCAAGTCTTGTATCAGTCCTAACAGGAACACAGATGAATGCACCGCGGGTCCAACTATCGGTCTCCCATAGGGATTATCCGTAAGCCTATCAAAGCCGAGATACTTCACAAGCGGATCTTCATCGAGATACTTGAAACCGTACCGAGTCTCCTGTCCCAGTCTCCACCGCGGACCTCTAATCGGATGTTGCTCTCTGCGGAAACGAGCGGAATTCGGGTCATTGAAAACCAAGTCTGCCGGAGCACGCCCACCCTGATCCAAGACAAGTTCTGGAAACGCTCCCCCAGTAAGAAAGATACCACTCCATAATGAGTCCACATGCGAGCGAAAGCTTCCATAATAGGTATCCAATGTACTGATAAACTGCTCAGTCGATCGTTCAGCAGCAGGATACCTGTTCCCATGAACATGCGAGGGATTGACAAACCGCAAAAAGTCGTGTAAGCCCTTATTGACTTCAGGCGATAAGTCTAACGCTATCTGTGCTAACTGCTGATAGGGCAACTTCAACAAATGCTTACGCTGCGTTTCAAGAGTCCGATAACTCGCACTCGGATCCGGCGGCGGAATCGTCTGGTCAAATAGAAAGTCAACCGCAAGATCAGAACCCGTCTGCCGTCCACTGCGAGAAACAACCATCGGCTGCGTTATGGCACGAAACGACTTCTGCCCCAGTCCTTGCTTCGATACATGCTCAGCGTGTTTCAAATGAGGTAGATTCATTGTAGACTCCAATCCTACTCTATATCTTCATTAGCAGGGACTTCATCATCAAGACCCCTAATCTTCTTGATAAAACTAAACTGGGGACGTGATTCAGCCGGTATATCGCCAAACAGATCATTCACAACTTTTTCAGGATCTTCTTGCTCTATGAACACAGGCGGACGGTTGTAAGGGACATCCATAATAATCACCTCTTATGAAATAGAAACTTTGGTACGTTCGTACTCTTCACGACATGCTTGTTCAGTGCCAGCAAAAAAACCAAAAGAGTAGCCAGTCTTAAGATACAAAACGACTACGCAATAGTCAGGCTTACCGGTATCTTCAATGGAAATTCGTTCTATTGAAGTCGTATTGACTAAATGCCGCTCACCGCTAAACGCTTCAAACGTCTGGAACACAGGCTTATGATTGTTCATCGTTTTCTTTGTCTCCTTGCACCAGTCGATCCAAAACCGACCGGAGATTGTTTGTTTTCAAGATAATCACATATATACCGAATAATATCCCAACCGTGATTATGCCGATCTATCGGCTTATCACTATTCTCATGCCAACTATACAGTTCGGCTTCATCTATAGTCGTCAACGGTTCATTATCCTTGACAAGCTGCGGATCACGGACAACTGGATCGTTATAGAAGTATAAACCCCCAGGTTCACCCTTTCTTGCTTGCTCAAGTCTATGCTGCGCTAATGTGATACCACTTGCTATCGAGTTCGGTCCCTTAGCAGCCAACACCGTTACGATCCCACACTCTTTTCTCAAGATACTCTGTAGGTTTTCGTCATTATCCTGGACAGTCGCAAGCACCTTTTCGTCTGTATACTTGTTAGCAGCGTCACCCATACGGATTGTATCCACATTCGTCATACGCCACTCTCGAAACTGAATCAAATCGCCTGTCGTCCGATGATGAGCAAACCAAAGTATCACGTTTGGATCTTTCATGCCAAAGTCAAACCCACGATAAAAGTTGTGTGTCTCTTTGAAACCTTCCGGGAGTTTCGGGAGCTTATGGCAATCCTCAAGTTGAAAGATCGTACCTTCTGGATTCGCAGGCTTACCTTCCAGCAGCCTCTGTCTCACTACACCTTCAAGCCTTGAGAGTCGTCCATACACACCCTTATAGAGTTCTGTTTCCTGTCCGTCCTCGGTGAAGTATGCGGGATGATCTGTAAAATCAAACGCTATATGCGCCAGTCCTTTTTTAAGTTCAGCCTCAATATAATGATCCAATCGGTTCGGGTTCGCATCATAGATAACAAGCGATCTGGACTCACCATCTTCCATCCAGATGTTACGTGCGGGGGTACACCGAGAGTTAATATAGTCTATGTTTTCTTTTTTGATTTGCTCTGCTTGGGAGTGTAGCACGACTTCATAACCAGCACCCTGTAACCCACCAGGACGATCGATACCTTTCAACTGTATCTCACCGCCATTGATACGTACCGTATGAAACTTTGTGCCGCCGACAACCTTGATTGATGACAGCGGATCACTAAACTTATACTTCACAAGGTCAATAATGTTCTGTCTCACAGCGTCGAGGTCAACCGCAAAGGCACGAGTGATTAGCACCTGCATACCAGCATTCTGAAACATCTTTGTGATAACCCACTCCAATGCGAGTGTAGATTTTCCACACCGAGCGGGACCGCGGATGAGTATCTCATCGCCTTTGAACTCCCAGAAGTCAACAGCCTTATCAGATCGGAACGGAATGATTGTGTCTTTTTTCCAAAAGTCCCACTGCTGAATCGTCTCCTGGTCAGGCAGCTCTGGAGCGAAATCAATATGCCCCATCCGTTCAGACACATCTAAATACTCTTGCAACTCTTTAGCATCATGCCTTTCAGGAGTCAGCGCAAAGTCTGTCAAGTCCGCTTCCGCCTTACGTATCATGAGCCGTCCCAGTGACGTTCTGAAGTAATCAGCATCCACTTCTAACACATGCGAAATCGCTGCCAGCCGTTCCTCATTAAGTGTTTTCTCACCTCTCAGCATCTGATAAAAATAAGACTCACTCAACTCCGACTTTTTCAAGCGCAATCTGCGGCAGACTTTCGTATGCAACTCACGAATAGTCAACTCTCGTCGCTCCATAACATATTTGATTAAAGTGCAATTAACACTTGCCACAGATACAGGACGTGCCATTACCAAAACTCCACTTTCTTCTTAGTGCTTTTAGGGGTAGGCGTTTCGTTTTCACCGCCATCAATACCATCACTGCTAACTTCATCTGGAAACTCGCTCAAGGGCTTTCTATGCGTTATTTCGAGTGTAGATGAATCCGTACTTTCTAACCAGATATGAGCTCCACTGCAAGGACTGTTCGCATAATCTTGTTTCAGTACCCACTCGCCACCGAGCAGCACCGCAAAAGCATAGTCAATCTCATTCCCAGTGTGAATGCTGATTGTCGGCTCCTCGGGCAGTCGTCCTTTATACTTTCGATTAGCAGCCGCTTTCTGTCTATTGATTATCAGTTGTGTCTTTTTCATTTTATTTTTCCTTGACAACATATTTTAGAACAGGTATTCTTAAAGCAATCGTGCACTCCAATCGGAAAAAAAAGGTTACACACAAGTTGATGAACCTACAAAGTACGTAGTGTCTGCGCGAGAGACAGATGCTTGAGAAATAGCAGCTTGAGAAATAGCAATCTGTTGACATGTCAGGGTAGGGACGGTTCTGATTAGGCGATCGCACCGCCCCTACTCCTTACTTTCTATATTAACGATAAAAAAACATAGTTGTCAAGTTATTTTGTTCACTATTTGGACACATGAACTTAACAAAACTATCCTTTCGTTCTATTCACGCTTCTTTTCAAGTTTCAGAATAGCAACATCCGACTGCTCTGTTATCATCCCTACAGGCTCATAGAGTTCACCAGCCACCTCAAAACTTACGACAGCCGTTGCAGAAACACCGTGAAAAAGAGATCTCAAATCTTTGAGACTCAACGACTTATGCTGCGTGTGATATGTAGGTTTCTTTACCATCAGTCCTGCTCCTGCCGCAAACAAAAGAGTCCCCAGTTGATTTTCTCTAACAAGTTCGCTTGTCGTATCTGAACATTGAGATCAAGTGCTTTGAGTCGAAGTTCGTAAGCACGTCTATCATCTTCATCGAAATCCCGCATCTGCTCAAACGTAGGGACTTCAATATCATTGAGAAAGGTACGAACACCTTTTTTATCAGTCGTCAAGTTCGCAACAGCAAAATCTATATTCTTAGCCATTTTTGACCTCCAGTGAGTGATAGACCCTACACATGCCTTCCGCTTACGCTTCAGGCATTGACTATCAACTTAAGAGACTCTCACTCTAACTCTCTTGATAGTATTACCTTTTTAGACTTTTTAGACTTTTTAGACACATATACACTCATATACCCCTATATTTATAATAAAAAAAATATATGTCTAATAAGTCTAATAAGCCCTCAACCCAGTGAGTGTCTGATGTGAGAGCTGTCTAAAAAGTGCCCTTTTTAGAACATATTAGACGCGCTCGCCAACCAAGTTTGTGTCTAATATGTCCCAAAAAGTGTCTAATAAGTCTAACTCCCATCTGATAACAATCTATAAACAGTCTTAGTCCGCCCACCCGTATCAACCACATCTCGCTGAATAGTCTCGTCAACCCACATTGCTTGTAGGATTTCGTTGCGGCGTTTGGACTCCATTTTGCGCTTGAGAATCTCACTCAGCTGCGTCGATGTTGCTGAACCACCGAGTTTTTTCAAAGCCTCAACTACCATATTTTGCTCACGGACTTTATGATTCGCAGCGAAATCAGAAAAAAGCATGCGATTCACATCCATCCAATATGCCCCTATAGTCTCTGCCGCCATCCAGTCATCTGCATTGATATTCGTACCATCCCGCATCCAACAAAAGATACAGGCGAGTTTCGGGACTTGTATCTCAAGTCTAACAGAACACTGCTGGATGAGTTCATTCGGCTCTTTGAGATGATCAAGTTTTTTATACCAGAGTCGATAGATTTTCTCTGTTTGAGTATCAAAAGTATAGATTCGCTTCCCAGTTGTGAGCTTAGCAAGTCTATCAGTAATAGGCTTGAGAGCTTCACCAGGTTTCTCTAAAATAGGATGCCGTCCTGTCGGTTCAGCGATATAAAAGTTCAAGCGTGAGATAAAACCAGACGAGAAGTCATCGTGAGTGAAATGCTTTTCGAGCAATCCCGGTGTGATACCCGCTATCATAGTGAGGAAAGGATCTTCAATCTCGATACGAACCTTACCCGCTTTCTTACGAGAAACTTCAGGCGGATTGTCATAAATATCCGTGAGAAAAGGTAGTATGTTGCTTGTACCTTTTCGCTGATTCACAATAAGCATACGCTGAAGTTCAGACAATGAGAGTAAAGCACGCCCATCTGAATCATGTTCTCCAATCACATCTGCCCAGGACTCCATAAAACCCTCAGCCGAGGCGATGTCTGTTTCTATAGGAACAGTATAGTCCGAAGCTTTCACAAGCCTCTCAGCACGTCTAACTGAAAAGGTCTTACGAGAAATCCCAGGGTCACCCACCAGTACCGAGTAAAAGTTCGGATAGAGATGATAACCCACATCTATAGCAATGTTCTTACCCACCAGTGCAGAGGTAGCAGTAAGCAACTCAGCAAAGTGAAAAGCACTACAAGTTTCATTCTTGTCTTTATAGCTCTCGATGTAGTCACCGAAAAGCGTGCCACGCAGCATGAGCGTAGGAAACTGGCATTTGTCGAGTTGCTCTTTGCACATATCTACCGAGTCCTTACCTGTAACAATATCAGCAAACTGTTTATCAGTCGGATCAACGTTCCAACCCTTACCACTCATATAAAACTTCAGAGAGGTATAGCCATCAAGATCAGACGAGTTCTTTTTCTCGATAAGCAACATCGTTGCTTGTGCTTCAGTCAAATGAGAATAATCTGCAAAAGTCATTTTGGAAATAAACTCCTATGTTTAGGATGAACATAGGACAAGGAACACAGGGACTGCATTCCCTAATCCTATTATAGAATCAATCCACACAAATCCTGCTATAAATCCGATGTAGCAGACCCCCCTGAAAAAAGGATCTGCTTATCACCGGTGATTCCATAACAGGTTCGTCTGTATATGTAGGCTCATGACTTCCTACCAGACAGGATACATTGTCTTGTGGGGGACAACGTGCCCTTAGTTTTCGATTGAGACTCACAAAACACCTCTTTTCGATGATGAGGTGTAAAATCACGTGAAAGTGATTGTCGCAAAATGCAAAAGGCGATAATGCTAAGCGATATGGAGCAAAAACTCTCTCAAAAACTAATACTATTATATCATAATATTGGGATATATGTCAAGGAAAAAACATATAAAAAGGGTAGGATTCCAAATCCCACCCTTTCTGAATAAACATCCTATCTCTCACACACCAGGACTTGTCGATAAACCCCACCAGCACTGATAACCCCTTTGATTGTAACCGCAGTATCTGGAACTTCTGTCGGAGCAGTCGTTTCGTCAGAATAGAGGAATACCTTATCACCAATCTTTGCATTTGGGATTGTGTATTCAGGTATAATCTCAAGAAGTCCAAACCGTTCCTCAAGGCTTAACGTGCCAGGCAGCACTATCAATGAGACATCAGACTGCTGGAGTGCACGGAACGCAAAACTTTTGACTTCAGGCGTATCTGAATCTGTTGTGAGAGCAAACGACTGATAAAAAGCATGCTCTAAAAATAACTGCTGATGAGAAACGTCCTCAACGGGGACGACATCAGGCTCACCATAAAAAGAGAAACTGATATTAGTACCAGACCCAGTGATAACGATTAACTCACCGGCACTATAAGCCAAAGCAGTTATAGCCTCTGTATCAGTATCATCTCGGTTTTGAACAGTCGTCAACGCTGCCAAAGCCGTATCATATTCAGGTATCGTCCTTACATTCCCAGACTGAACCACCCAGTATCTATCGTCGGTAAGAGCTACACCCTCTATTGTAAGGTTTTGTGGAAACAACTGGACGCTATTAGTAACCGTGCCATCAGGCGTTACAAAAAAAGCACGAGTGCTCGTACGTCCAAAAGTCCCTTCCTGTCCGAACACAACATAATCGTTAGCATCTTCACGATATATGAGACAGCTCGGCAAATACCGAATACTCCCAACTTGTATCTCACTTGCATGAGAGCCATCGGACTCCAGAAACTCGATAAAAAGACTACGAGTATTCTGATTAGCATAGGAAACAGCATACCCCAT
>MKWU01005392.1_pt1 | contig 13963 bp, 10 predicted proteins | sample 809101 | NCBI WGS metagenome assembly MKWU01 (sample SAMN05860141, study PRJNA318959) | sponge metagenome | host: Aplysina aerophoba | place: Slovenia: Piran, Adriatic Sea, Gulf of Piran | collected 2013-05-07 | reverse complement strand
CCTTGCAGGATTTTCGGCATAGAGTCGTGCTTCAATGCTGTGCCCGTTAATGGACAGTGATTTTTGGTCATAGCCAAGTTCGTCACCCTCTGCAAGTCTCAGCTGCTCCCGCACTAAGTCGAGACCAGTGATTTCCTCTGTAATCGGGTGTTCTACCTGAAGTCGAGTGTTTACCTCTAAGAACCAGAATTCGTCTCCTGCCACGAGAAATTCAACGGTACCTGCTGAGGCGTAACCGATCTTCTTAGCCGCGGAAATAGCTGCCTGGCCCATGGCTTTTCGCAATTTGTCTGTTACAGCCGTAGACGGTGCTTCCTCAATGACCTTTTGATGTCGACGCTGAATCGAACATTCTCGTTCAAAAAGGTAGACGAGATTGCCATAGTTATCGCCGAGGATCTGTATCTCGATATGACGTGAAGAGGTGAGCCAACGTTCTAAAAATACTGTGTCATCGCCGAATGCAGCGCCAGCTTCTCTCTTTGCCCCTTCAATCGCAGCCTGCAGTCCACTGGGGTCATCGACGATACGCATTCCGCGACCACCCCCACCGGCTGATGCTTTTACCAGTACTGGGTAACCAATTTCATTGGCTGCTGCCTCAACGTCAGAATCGCCACTCATTTCTAACGCTGGTAGAGTGGGAACGCCGGCTTCGATCATTAGTTTTTTGGCGGATAGTTTGTCGCCCATCTGTCCAATTGCGGACGGTGGGGGTCCTACCCAAGTGATTCCCATGGAATCAACTGCGTTAGCGAACTCCTCGTTCTCCGATAGAAATCCATAACCTGGATGAACAGCATCTGCACCTGTGGACCGACAAGCATCAAGTATCTTGTTGATGTCGAGGTATGTTTCTCTGGCAGTTCTTCCGTTTAATGCGATTGCTACATCGGCTTCTTCAACGAATGGAGCATTTGAGTCGCCATCTGCATAGACTGCGATGGTCACTATCCCCATTTCTCGCGCCGTGCGAAAGATTCGTCGAGCTATTTCGCCTCGATTCGCGACGAGTAGGCGAGTGATTGGTTTGATGGTTACATTCGCCATGTGCCGAACTCCTTAGTGCCTTTGACTTCTTTGTTGTGGCATGCAGAAAGAGAAAATCCAATAATGTCTCGAGTATCTCGTGGATCGATCATTGCGTCGTCGGTGACCCGAGAAGTAGCGAAGAGTCCCTTTGATCGTTCTTCGAGAGACATTTCGACCGACTCTACGCGCCGGTCGTTGGCTTCTTCGTCGAATTCCAAGCCCCGACGCAATGCCGCATTTCGTTGCACGATAGTCATAACTCCCGCTTGTTGCTTCGGTCCCATGACCGCAATTTTTGCTGTAGGCCATGTATACGAAAATCTTGTCCCGTAAGCACGGCCACTCATACCGTAGTTCCCCGCACCATAGGAAGCACCGACTATTACCGTGATATGCGGAACGGTGGAGTTAGTCACTGCATTGATCATTTTTGAGCCGTTCTTGGTGATACCACGCTGCTCGAATGCAGTACCCACAATAAAACCCGTGATGTTATGTAAGAACAGCAGAGGTACGTCGACCTGATTGCACAATTGGATGAATTGCGAACCTTTTTCGGATGGCTCCGAAAGTAGCGGTCCGTTATTACCAAGTATCCCAACCGGATAACCGTGAATGGATGCCCAACCAGTGACGAGTGTTGGTCCATACCGGGGCTTAAATTCCTCAAAGCGTGACCCATCGACGATTCGCGCAATCACTTCTCGAATATCGAACGGAACGGTTAAGTCCTCAGCAACAATACCTAGAAGCTCTTCCTTGTCGTAAATCGGCGGATCGGAGGGCATACTGGGTTCGGGACCCTCTTTACGCCAGTTCAAGTGATTGACAACCTCTCGGCAAAGTCGTATACCGTCCATCTCATCGTATGCGAAATAATCTCCGAGTCCCGATACGGAAGTGTGCATTTCAGCACCACCAAGCGCTTCGGGATCAGCGTCTTCGCCAGTCGCCATTTTTACTAGCGGTGGACCGCCTAGTGAGACCATGGCTTGATTACGAACGAAAATGTTGTAGTCGCTCATACCAGGCTGATACGCACCACCAGCAGTGGAAGCACCGAATACCACGGAGACGGTGGGAATGCGCATTTTCGACAATTCAGTGATTTCATAGAACAATCGACCGGATTCCGCAAAATGACCTTGTTCTCCGAGCATACTGTTGATCAGTGCTTGTTTGGGATCCACAGGTTCACCCGATCCTCTAGAGCTACCACCGCCACCGCCTCTTAAATCTGCACCTGCAGACTCAACGAACTGCACATAAGGCATGCGGTTTTCACGGGCGATCTCTAGACCTCGCATCAGTTTCTTGGAGTTGAATGGATTAAAAGCACCCGCTCGTACCGAAGGATCGTGTCCAAGGATGACACATTCGACACCTTCGATCACACCTATACCGACCACAAACCCGGAACCGATTGCATAGTGAGAGCGCCATGCTGCCAACGGACTGACTTCCAAGAAGGGAGCATCTCGGTCAAGAACCCAGGCGATTCGATCGCGGATTGCCATTTTTCCACGGGATTTGAGACGACTCATCGCTTCTGGTCCGCCACCTTCAGCGGCTTCTACATAGAGTGTGTCCAGATACTCTAGCTTGTCCAGCATGTCATTTTGATTTCTTTGGAATGCCTCGGACCGGGTATTGAGCGAGGAAGACAAAACAGCCATAGATTAGAAATTCCTATTCAGGTTGGTCGTATACGCGTTGAAATGCAGGCCTTACCGTGGTGCGGTCCCAATACGCTTGAATATTGGGCGTAAAGGCTTCGTCGATATCGAGTGACTTGGCAAGCACCAGAGAATAGACAATCGCGATATCTGCAATCGTAAATCTGTCTGAGCAAAGGTACTCTTTATTTTCCAAGGCGGCTTCAACACTTCGCAAGCGACCTAAGAACCATTTTCGATAATCACTCGCAACTTGTGGGTTGCGTTTCTCTTCGGGTTCTAGACGCGTATACCGTAGTACTAGTGTTTGTGGAAAGGTCAGCGTTGCATCGCTTCGATGCAACCAATTTAAATACGAGGGATAGTCAACTTCGTCACGTTCAACTGCCAAAGGAGTGGGTCCGTACTTTTCGACCAAGTACTGACAGATTCCAGCCGACTCTGTCATATTGACATCTTCGTCAACGAAACAGGGCACTGTTCCTAACGGATTGACCTCCAGGAATTCTTTCGCCAGGTATCGAGGTGGGAAGGGGAGCGTGATAAGTTCGTACTCCAGTCCCAGTTCTTCCAAAGTCCATAGAGGTCTTAGGGATCTTGCATTAGAACAGTGAAAAAGCTTCATCTATTTAGTCAAATCTGCCGAAAACAACCTTTCCTTTGGTCAACTAACCAAAGTCAGTAATAAATTGAAAATAGCCTACTTAGGCGGAACTGGCTCGGGTGAGTGCGTCACCGTCTCTCCAAGGAGATATTTGTCCTTCGTAGACATCTCCACCGTTGCGGAAGTGTGATGCTTCGTGCAGACTCTCGACGAACGGCATGTCCGCTGGATATAACTGGGATTTGTCTGGCAATGGGCCAGATTTTGAGACATGACCCCAAAGCGGGTGTCCGACAACTTCCTCAGCAATACATGCGGCTTCGATAACCTTGTCTAAGTCGTATCCGGTCTCGATTCCCATCTGATGACAGAGATGCACGAAGTCCTCTGTGGGTACGTGTCCTGCAGCTCGCCCGTTACCACAATAGGGGCAACCACCCATTCCACCTAGAGAGGTATCAAATTCCCGAGCACCAAGCAACAAAGCTTCGTAATAACTGGCGATGGTGGCACCGCGTGTGTTGTGCAGGTGCATGTGAAATTCGGTGATATCCGGCCAATTATCCTTGATCGCCACGATCGTTTCGCTCACCGTGTGAGGCAGGTTCCAACCCATCGCATCCAGGAAGGACACTCTAGTTACTTTAATTCCAGCATTCTGCCATTTATCGATCATCAGTCTTAGGAGATCAATTCGTTGTTCTAGGTTAAATGCGCCTTCGAAATTCGATCCATATGGATTGCCAATGGTGACCGCAGCAGTTTCTGCGCCGGCCTTGGCTGCAGCTGCAACTGTGCCATCGATTGCGGCTATTTGCTCACCTTGAGTTCGGTTGTAGTTTCGACGAGCAAACGTGTCACACAATTCCACATGTGAACTAAATCCGCGCCGACCGCGTACGTTCACCTTCGGATAGTAGGCATCCGCCCGATCGAATCCTCTCTTGTTGAAGATCGCTGCCGTGTAGTTGATACCTGGTTTCGGTTCAAATTGCTCGGCAATCTCATCAATACATGCCATTGAGGGCGTCCATTTTGGATGTGCAAACGAACCGATAGAGATCGTCTTGGATCCCATTTCCCCTATGGCATTCAGTAGTCGAAGTTTTTCACTGACTGGGATGTCGGGACTTTCGATCTGAAGTCCTTCTCGCATCGTATCGTCGTTGATGATTACTGATTTAGGAAGTGAACTTGAGTTCATACGGTTTCCTCAAATTGTCTATGTGTTTTGTAACGGGAAGAGTGTATTTCCCGATTGGTACTTACCAAACGAATTTTTCATTTTACTTTGATAGCATTATCGAAATCAGATATTGCACTTGGTAACTGCAAGCTGAGAACTAGCCCAACCTCTTTGTAAATGGCGAAAGTCTGGATTCGTTAAGGTAGGAAAAGAGTGTAGGTGTCCTAGGTATTTCATTGATAAACTAACAGACTGAAGTAACCGCTTCGACTTCGTAATTTCGTTGAGTCGACGCAACGCAGGAAATCAAGGAACAGAAGACGTATTCAAAATGATTGTTGAACAAATTTGGACGAATAACCCCCTACGAAATTTCAATTACCTTATCGCTTGTCCCGATTCGGGCGAAGCGCTGGCCATTGATCCACTTGACTCGGAAAAGTGCCTAGCTCGTGCTAAGGCTCATGGGTGGGAGATCACTAGTGTGTTGAATACGCATGAACATGGGGATCACACTGGTGGGAATGCGGCGGTGATTGCTACAACAGGTGCGAAATTGCTTGCACACCATAAAGCCAGCGACAAGATTAAGGGTATGGATGTTGGCCTCCGCGCAGGAGACGTTGTTTCAGTCGGCAGGATGGTAGAGCTTGAGGTGTTGGATACGCCGGGTCATACGATGAGTCACGTCTGTCTGCTATCTCGAACGGATATACCTTCGTTGTTTTCAGGAGACACGTTATTCAATGCCGGGGCAGGTAACTGTCATGGCGGTGGTCATCCCGAAGAACTGTATGAGACCTTTGCGGCGCAACTCGCCAAACTTCCTGATTCCACCGAGATTTACCCTGGCCACGACTATCTTCAGAATAACCTGGCGTTTACTTTAGATCGTGAACCAGACAACACCGAGGCTAAGACAATGCTTGAAGCGCTGGCGAATTACGATCCGGAACAACCTAAAGTGACCACTCTACGTGAAGAACAGGAAGTTAACACCTTCTTTAGATTGACGAGCCCGACAATCATCAAGCGTTTACAGGAATCGTTTACTGATTTCCCAGATGAAGCTTCGCCAAAGGACGTATTCCTTAAGTTAAGGGAACTACGAAATAGCTGGTGACGAAAATCTTGACCTTTTTGAGATCTATTCGATGCGTTTTTCTACTTGCTCTAGTTTTTGGTTGTACTACAGGGTCTAGCGAGAATTCAGGTACCGATCAGATGCTAGATAACGTCGTGCAGATGACGCGGGCTTCGTCTCATATGACTGGAGTCGAATCAATCGATCCGGCAATTTTGAGTGTTATGAGAGAAGTTGATCGAAGACTCTTCGTGCCGGAGGAAGTGCAGGATTACGCGTACATCAACGAGGCACTGCCGATAGGGCAAAGGCAGACCATATCGCAGCCTTTTATTGTTGCGATAATGACGCACTTTCTTGATCCTGATAGCGACCAAACCGTACTCGAAATCGGAACAGGGTCAGGATATCAAGCGGCCATTCTCGCCAAGTTGGTGAAACACGTTTACTCGATCGAGATCATTCCTGAACTGGCTAAGGAAGCTGAGGAGCGACTAGCAAATCTGGAATTCGATAACGTCACAGTCAAGGTAGGGGATGGTTGGTTTGGTTGGCCGGAGCATGCCCAGTTCGACGGCATTATCGTGACCGCGCAAGCACCTGAGATTCCTCAGATGTTAGTAGATCAGCTAGCAGTAGGGGGAAGGATGGTCATTCCAGTAGGTCCAGAAGACCACGTTCAGACACTCGAAGTAGTCACAAAAACTAGCGAGACCGAATATTCAAGGGCGCAGGTTCTGCCAGTTGCTTTTGTCCCAATGACTGGCGAAGCACAGAAAATCGATCCCTAAAGTCGGGGCGTTTCCGTCCTAACGGTATCCTGCACTGTCTCACTTTTCTTTAGGTACGTCGAACCATATATTGCTGGTTGCCGGCGTACCATCTCTTTTGCCACCCATGCTAAGGAATGCACATGCCCGACGATTGTGTCGTCGCTTTTCCTTGGTAACACAATCACTTCAATTGGTGCAAAATCGACTTCTTGTGGGTTTTTCGGGAAGTACCAGAAAACCTTGTCAACTTTTTGCTGAGTCTGCCAGTGTGTGAGGGTGATGTTGTCGGGTAATTGCTCCGGAAGATCAGGTTTACATACGGTGAACAGTCCTAACCCTGCTAGCGGCGAGGCTACAAGGTGAACGTCAATGGAATTTGGATAGGAGAGTTGCTCTAGAATCGAAGTCAGCAGTACTCCGCCACAACTATGACCAACGAAGGTGAGTCGGACATCTGCTGGTGTCTCGGTCAACAGCGAAGCAAGTTCTGTAAGGAGCAACTCACGAGCTTTGGATTGGCGGGCAAAATAGTTCCACCGCAGAAAATACAGATCGGTAGCTTCGTTGTTCCACTCTAAGAACGGCGTTACCCACTCTCGGCCGAGTCCTTTAAAACCGTGTACGCCAATCAGGATGTGATCTGGGTTCCTGGAAGAATCCTCCAGCTTATGCAGGCCAAAAGGTAAATCCATGAGACATCCCCCTGGTTCAAAGAGCCCAGGGATCTTTAAGTCTCTTGATCTGGTTATGCTCTCATTCTGCTTGAAAGAGTCCCCCTCAACCTTGCAGTGTTGGGGGGTGGTACTTAAAGGATTATTCTTTGTAGATTGCCCGAGGACGGTTTGACCTAACCCCAAAACACATAGCAGAGCGACTGCAGGCACAAACCAAACTAGAAGTCTGAAGGAAGTCTTTAGGTAGTGTTTTTTCAGGAAAATGTCCTGTTAGCTTCAAGCCCATCTTTCTCAAAATGAGGTCTTACCTTGAGTACCCAAGAGTTACTATATCTGCAGGGTTTAAGGATCAGTTCCTTCCATCTTGACCAGTCTTTCATGCAACCTCCTAAACAATAGAGCTCACTCCAGAATATCCCGTCTTTACAGCACGGTAGAACTACCCAATGGAGTTATCGAAAGTTGGCGTGTCTCACTGTATTAGAGAAGTTCTTCAGCCATAAATCTCAAGGTATCCGGGTCTGAAGCTCCTACATTGATCGTCGTGACCTGACTGCGTTTCCACTCTGCCAATCTCTCTCGGATTCTTTCTTTTGGCCCGACCAAGGCAACTTCATCCGCTAGCTGATCTGGTACAGCAGCGATCGCTGCGTCTCTGCGACCTGCCATAAACAGCTCTTGAATGTGATTCGCTTCGTCTTCGAAGCCAAGTCGAGAGACGTGATCTTTATGTACATTGAACGACTTCGCACCCATGCCGCCGACATAGAAGCCAACATTCTGCTTAATCCGACTAAGCCCTCGATCAACATCATCGTCCACGATCACAGGGACTGCCGCACAAATGTCAAAGTGCGGTGGCATGTGTTTTAGGGACTCACCGTACATTCTCTCCATTCGATACGGTGACAAAAACATCGGAATCCATCCATCACAGAGCTCTGCCCCTAATGCGACGTTTTTCGGTCCTTCTGCACCAAGGTAAAGAGGAATCTCCTCACGGACTGGATGCAAAATCAGCTTCAATGGCTTTCCTAAACCTGTACCACCCTGGAGCGGTAATTGATACTGCTTACCGTCGTGACTGACAGGATTTTGTCGAGCAACGATGTCTCTGAAGATAGAGATCCACTCCCGGGTTCGAGCAAGGGGTTTGGGGTAGGGTTGTCCATACCAGCCTTCAACGACCTGTGGACCGGACACGCCGATTCCAAGTTTTAGACGGCCGTTAGAGAGGTAATCAAGCGTTACAGCATGCATCGCCGCAGACGCTGGCGTACGTGCGGAGAGTTGCATGATTGAAGTACCGACATTTAGAGTCGTGGTGTGTGCGGCGATCCATGCCAACGGCGTAAAGCAGTCAGATCCATATATCTCTGAACTCCAAATGGCGTCGTATCCTAGATTTTCAGCTTCCTTGGCGAGCTTGACAATCATTTCGCCACCTGGAGGTCCCATAGGGCCTACACCTAGTCCAAGTTTCATTCGTTTTCTCCTTTTGTTTTTCTTCGGTTGTTTTCTAATTCAGAAGCGCATTAAGCCTTCTTGTCCGCAAGTGGCGAGAAGCTCACCTTTCTGAGACCAAATTTTCGCACTAGCCAATCCTCGACCAGCACCAGTCCACTCGACTTTCTGATCAAAGAGTACCCAATCTGTTGCCTTACAGGGACGATGAAACCACATCGTATGATCCAGGCTGGTACCAAAAAAGTCCTGATCCATCCATCGCATGCCGTGCGGAAGCGTGATGTGATCTATCAAAGTACTATCAGAAATGTATGCTAAAGCCGCTTGGTGTCGCCAAGGTTCATCCGGCAATTCGTCAGAAATACGAATCCACATGAGTTGATTTTCAAGTTCCGAACGGTTCTTTCGGTCTTGAGGTGGATTGATATAACGTATATCTATTGGCCGTTGAGTAATCGTTGCCAGATAGTCTTTATCTGGCATTTGATCTTGGCAGAACTGGTAGTAGGTGTATGTCACTTCATCGGGCGGAGGCACCTCAGGCATCCGGTCCCCTTGAAATTCTGGCGAACTTTCGGCAATATTCCATGAGCCAAACATGCGAAACAGTTCTTTGCCGTCTTGAAAAGCGGAAATTTCCCTATGGCTGAAAGAGCGACCATCGCGTATGGTCGCGACACTAAGTTCACAAGGTTCTTCGCTGTCTCCGGGCCTTAGAAAGTACGCATGCAAAGAGTGAATGGCTCGATCACGATCAACGGTATCAGTCGCGGCAGCGATGCACTGTGCGAGAAACTGACCGCCAAACATTGAATTTGCGACTTCCGGGCTTCTGGGTGCAAGATATGTCCCAGACTCAGTTCGCGCTAGATTGAGCAGTGGTGCAAACATCGGTTGCTTCTTAATCAAGACTTCTATGTTGTTTTATTAACCAATTGATTAATATGACTTTACTATGAAGATACTTGAGACAGTGAAATTAAAACTGTATCGAAAACTGTCCGTAAACAAGCGTGCCTTGCCAAGGCACCATCGAGTCACTGCGATAAATTCTTCCACAACATGCCTCAAAGTCACCAGGATCCGGGTAGTTATCGAAGATGTTTTCTGCACCTAATCGAATCACGTAATTCTCTCGAATGTTAATGGTGGTATTCAGGTCGACCATATACTCTGCAGGGAAACTTTGGATGGTGGTCAGAGTAGCATTGCTGGCGTTCTCGTATTCTCCGAACTTACGGATTCGCAGGAAAATATCAAAGTTATCGAATTGATGATTGATCCCTAAAACCCAGCGATTGGCTGGCACGCCATTTTCTAGATCAAATTCGCCCTCATCGCCAACATAGCGACCACGCTCGGTAATTTCAGTTTCGTTGAAATTTACGTTTGCAGAGAGAGTGGTTACACCAAATCTGGATTGCAGTGTTTCCGACAGGACGACATCGATGCCGCTCGTTCGAGTATCGATATCGTTAGTGAATACAGAAACTTGACCGATTTCGGCTGCGCCAGGTACATTGAGAGCCAGAAGTTGCAGTCGTTGTTCCGGAGTCACCGTAAATCTCGAAGAGAGGATTAATCGCTTTTCCATTTCGATTTGGTAATGGTCGATAGCAACGTTTAACGTGCTAGTCGGTGAGAACGTGAGGCCTATGGAATAGTTGGCAGAGGTTTCTGGTTCTAGCGGAACGCTACCAAAGAGCTTGGATGCTGCATGTGTAGCGGGAAAGATTCCAACCGCGATAGGAATTCCTTCAGCATTGATCCGGGTAGAGACATTCGTGGTCGACAATTGGCCTGTACTGGGAGCGCGGAAGCCTGTTCCGATGGACGCACGAAGATTGGCATTCTCATGCAGTTCTATTCGAGATGCTAGTTTCCAGATGGTGACTTCGCCAAATCCTTGAAAGTGCTCATGACGTATCGCCGCATTCGCGAGCCAGCGGCTGGTCAGTTCCAGTTCAAAGTCTGAATAGACCGCGTAACTGCTCTGGTCAAATTCGGTCGAGAATAATGGGGAGTATCCTGGAAACCCATTAGAGCCTATCGGAAGAGAATTGTTGATTGGATCGCCTTCAGGGCACAGGGATCCTATTGTTTGGAAGCCTGGAATTCGGCACTCAATTACAGTGAATTCATCATTGTCGTCCGCATCGACTTCAGATTGAGTGATCTCGAAGTTAAAGGGGTCAACATAGGCGAATGGACCTGCCTCCCAGCTCGGTTCATCTCCGCCTTGAATATCGTATATATCGTTTCGCCACTCTAGTCCAATCGCCACATGCAATGGATTTGCGAAAGTGAGATCAAATTCTCTATTGAGATCTAGATTGATTGCATATTCAGTATTCACAAGGTTACCAGGACGGAATTTCGTCGGGGTGGCTGGTCCTAGAGAGGGATTCAACGTGTTCTCAAGCGTATAACGAACTTCGCTGCTTCCGAAGCCAACTGAAAGGTCGTACTCCCAACCATTCTGTAGTTCGTCTCGAAATCCTCCGTGCATTGAGACATCGTTTACAGCGCCAGAGAATTGAGGAGTGAACCCACCTGGAAACAGATCTCTGCGTGCGTCATAGATTGAGCCGTCCTGTAGACGAACTGGTAGGAAAGTGGAAATACCAGGTCTTCTGTAGAAGAAGCCGCCTATTTGTTCCTTCTTGGCAAATGTCATGAATCCATAGGCTTCAGCATTCTCCCCAATTTCCTGTCCTGCATTAACGACGAACATCGTCTGCTCTCTTTCGGGTTGTCCCCATATTTGCGCTGGACTGCTAAATGGCCGATTGCCACCAACTTTGGGGAAATGATCTGCGTATCTACGATCTCGATCATCAGGAATTCCGTCCGGACGTGTGGTAACTTGAACGATATTTCCAGACTCGTCGTAGGTGTAGGTAAATGCGTCTGGACCGTAATAAGTGATACCGTCTACGGTGAGTTCGTTGAATACCGCTTGCGACGGTAACTGGGATGTCCAGGGAATGGCAATGTCGTAGGGTTGGGAACGGTTTGTTGCCTCAGACTCGGAAATTTGAAAGCTGAGATTTAGGAAACCTGTACCAAAGAGTGTTGTGCCAAAAGTCCCGTCTATCGTCGTCTCCATTCCATCGCCGACAGTGTATCCTCCCATTCGCATCCGTACCATTCCACCTGAGTCATTTGACCTTAACCTGAAGTTCAGTACCCCGGCAATTGCATCGGAACCGTATTGTGCTGCCGCACCGTCTCGGAGTACTTCTACAGTATCTATTGCGATCGACGGTACTGAACCTATATCCGCTCCGTGTGAGCCAGAGCCCCCAAGAAGCATGAAGGCAGATCTATGTCGTCGCTTGTTACCCAGGAGCACTAGTGAGTGGTGAATCTCCATATTTCGCATATGGGTAGGACGTACGAACGAAGCACCGTCTGAGATCGGTTGCCTGCGTACAGCGAATGAAGGGATAATCGTGCTCAAGACTTCAATAAGATCCGAAGAATTGACGTGCTCAATCTGTTCTGAATCAAACAGATCGATCGGTACTACCGCATCCTCTATGGTTCTCGACTCTACTCGTGTACCCAAAGTCACGATTTCTTCTATACTCCCGTCTACTTGATCACCCATCGGATCAGACTGATCGTTTGATTCTTCTTGAGCAATACTTAAAACAGCAGTCAAAGCAATACTGAGTGATAAGAAAGTTCGAGTAACCACAGGTAAATTTCGCATAGGATGTTGCACTGTCTCCGCGGACGAGGTTGGTAGTTCAGCCCGCTAGTCTTTAAGATTTTGGATTGAATGATAAGGCTCTACATTTTTACGTGAGTAGTGATCTGCGTTCGGCTTGGCGTGTTAATAGTTTGGACTGCGTTAATTTGTCTCCAATACAGAAAATAGGTGTGCCTTGAGTTACGAAGAGAATCCAAAAACACAGCTTCGACTTTTGGATCCCATTTTCTGTGAAGCCTCTACCTCAGATTCCCTTCAGGATATTCTCACAGACAGGGAAGTAGCGTCTTTTAAACGTGACGGCTACCTGGTTAAACGAGGTCTAATCAAGGATGTAGATTCGTTAACATCCATAGTCGATTACATGTGGGAGAAGGTGCCTCGGGAAATTCTTTCGAAAGACGATCCCAGTTCCTGGCTTGATAGACCACATAGAAAGTGGACTGAAATGGATGCAAAGGAAGTAGGGCACTTGCACCGCGGAAACTGGAAGATGCGTTCAAACCATGGAATAGGTACAGAACCGTTCATACTCAATGCGACGGCAAACCATCCAGCGGTACTTCGTATTGTGGAACAGATGATTGGGAAACCTGTTGCCCGTTCCAATCGGGTGCGTGGAGTCTATGTGGTATTGCCAAAACCTATCGACGTAGCAGGAGGTCTCGGACCGCATGTAGATCATGCAGCGGCCCAGATATGTGCGATGGTTTTGCTTGCTGAGATACCACCTAAGATCGGCGGATTCACCATTTGGCCAGGTTCTCATCGTCGTCTTCATCCATATTGGGATTCGTGCTACAGTGCACATATTAGCGAGCAACACCAAGACACTTTTCAATCAGAATATCGATCAATCTTGCAGACCGTTACCCCATTGGAGTTTTGTGGAAATGCCGGGGATGTCGTGTTCTGGCACCCTCGCTTAATTCATTCCGCAGGTGTCAATTACTCTGCAGAAGACGACGATCCTAGGGTGCGTTTTGTCGTTCCATGTGACTTCCAACACGCAGAGTTAGATTTTTACGACGATGAGAAATTAGGTCCCGGAGAGAACGTTCAATGGTGGGTGACGACGCGTCATTTCCGTGAGGATATCGCACCAACTGCTGAAAACCTATGGCACGACTGGTCGTTCAATTTAGAGGAGAGTTGATTATGAACTTGAAAGCTAGCGATCATGCAAAGATGATCTTTCTAATACAACGGCGGCAGGGTACCTCTCGTTCAGAGCTCTTGGTGCACTGGTTCAAGAATCACATGCCAGCGGTTATCGATGCACAAGCAAGAGCAAAGGAGCAAAATCGTCCATTCGCCAACAAATACATCGCGCAGTTGTTCAATACCCATGAAGAGGATCGTCCTGAGTGGGATGGTATGGCTCAGCTTTGGTTTAGCGAACCTCAAACGCCTATTTCAGTGGCAGCTGGTACTCGTCCATCGGATACGTTCCAGCAGAAGGCAGAACCGTATTGGAACTGGGCAACTAAGGAATACGTGATCATGGATGGTTCTGAGAATCTTCAGGTACAACCCCTCACGCTGAACGAGCCATTTCCGACCACCCGTAGCGGTTTTTACCGCGTGAACTATCTAGTGAAATGTAGATCAGATGTTAGCCATGACGCGTTGTACAAACATTGGCTAGAAGCGCACGTACCAAACGTGCAAGCTGTAATGGAAAAGGTGGGTGGTTTTCGCTATGTGGTCAGCCATAGCATCTATCCGGAACAAGCACCCTATGCAGGG
>MKWU01005391.1_pt1 | contig 13966 bp, 13 predicted proteins | sample 809101 | NCBI WGS metagenome assembly MKWU01 (sample SAMN05860141, study PRJNA318959) | sponge metagenome | host: Aplysina aerophoba | place: Slovenia: Piran, Adriatic Sea, Gulf of Piran | collected 2013-05-07 | reverse complement strand
CAAAAGGAAACACAGCGTCCTAAGTACACGACAGTAGGGCCTCAACTGGGATCGCGGGCGTCCCGCCCGCAGGCGGGCCAGAGGCCCGCGTTCCCAGGAAAACATCAGAAAACGCACATTCAGCTTAGGTGTCGTGTAGTAAGCACAGCGTCTTAGAAACGCTACATACGCCGACCACGCCGACCGCCGGCTTCCTCTGTGTAACGCTACTGGCCCAGATTTTGCATACTCAATTTTTGAGCGTATTTTGATCTGTAACCAGAGGTCCCAATCCCATGCCTGCCGAACAACCCCTCACTGAGTTGACGACGCGCGACGTCTTACTCCAAGTAGATCGCCGCCTGACCCTCATCGAAGACGACCTACGCACCCTAGATCAAAAATGGGAACAGCGATTCGAGTCCTTGGACCAAAAAATCGACGCCCGAACCAACCAACTACGCCAAGAAATGAACACTGGGTTCGTGGAGCTACGCAAGGAAATGAACACCAAATTTCACTGGACGCTCGGCGTCGTCTTGGCCAGTTGGATTTCCACCATCGGGACGCTGTTGCTCAAGTAAGCTCCCCTACTCCCCAAACAACGCCGCCACATCCCGCTCCACCTTCTCCCGCCGCTTTTCGGCGGTCGGAAGCTTCTAAAAGCGGGCAGTCCGCCCCCAAGTTTCCGCCCGTCCCGCATCAACTAACCCCTACTGTGCGCTAGCGAACACCTGCTGTTCGCTAGCGCACAGTGGTTAAATCATCAAAACGGCGGATACCGCCAGATTTAGAGTATTAAGGGAGGGACTTGAGAGATAGAAGAAAAATTATCTTAATTTTATAAAGCATTGTTTAACAGTAAGTTAGACATACGAACATAAAACAATCGGTGCGATTGGCAACCGCAGGCCACTCCATTGGCACGATAGTTGCGGTAGTGCTTACCGAAGCGACAACCCGCACTCTTCCACAAAGGAGGGCATCATGCAACCCTTAGCCATTCGCATCCTATCTCTCGCGCTGATTACCGTCTCCAGCGCCGCGGCCGTCGAGACCAAGTATCCCCACGGCGGCTTTGAGCCCCGCCTCGACAAACTCCAGGGCTTGCTTCACTATGTCCACACCGCGAAGAAGATCAAGGTCAAAGCCGGTCCCAAGTTGTGGCAGGCCATTGAGTCCATCCCCGTCGCGACGGGCGTCCCCATCACCCCCGAGCAAGAAGCCGACCTGCGCGACTGGCTCTACGACTTTCTCGTCGCCTTCTCCGCCTCTGGCAATGACAGCCTCGCCGCCGAGTTTTACCTCCGCGAGGGCGTCAACAACCCCAGAGCTATAAAAAACATGCAAGAGACCCTAGCGAATTGGGGGATTCCCAGAGACGACACGCCCTTTGACATCTTCCAAGCCATGCACCGCGCCGTACTCGACGACCAAGGCTATGAATACCGCTTCGGCAAGGCCTTCTTGCGCCACAGCACGTTCAAGGTGTTCGAGATGCAGGGCCACTACGAGAGCTATCACATTTACCCGAGGGAAGCTGTCAAGCAGGGCCACTACGAGAGCACGTACCCGAGGGAAGCTGTCAAGGCCAGATTCAAATTGCAGCAAGAGGTTGACGGGGCGCTGCGGGCTGGCGAGAAGCGGGTTTTCACCGACATCGCGTTTGTCACCGAAGAGCCGACCGAGTTCGCCGGGTCGGAAGGACCGATCTGCACTCCCTTCTTTTGCCGGCTGGTCTGGGATCCCGAGCGGGCAATGTGGCGCTTTGTAGAGGTCGTCTACAACTCCAAACTACCGCATCCTTTCCTGTTCTCGGCCATATAACCGACCTTGCGACTTTAATTAAGTAACGCAGAAAAAGCGGGCAGTTCGTCTATGAACTGCCCGCTTTTTTCGTGACCAACCGGCTCGACATCATATTTCACTGGACGCTCGGCGGCGTCTTGGCCAGTTGGATTTCCACCATCGGAACGCTGTTGCTCAAGTAAGCAACCAGAATCCTCCCCTATTCCCCAAACAACCTTAGCCTTTCAATTGTCGGTATCCTCGTCTTCGTCAGCGACACTTTCAGAAGAATCTAGATCGTCTTCAATATTGAATTCCACTTTGCTCCAGCGAATTATTTCGTCTAGCACCTCAGAGACTCGACCTTGATCCGCTAAGACATTAAAAATCCCGATCAATTTGGGAATATTGAAAATGTCTTCTATAGCAGTCATGTATCGCTGCACAATCTCACGCACTCCGTATTGCTCTTTAGCACCATCTTCTAAGCGCGACCGAATTTCATCGATCTCAAGCGTGGTCTTAATCACAAACGAAATTGGATACCTCTCGATTTTGTCGATATCCAAGAAATATTTTTTTACGTCGAGGGCTTCTGTAACTTGAAAAAACCTGCCTAGCGGCTTCATCACGAAATCAATGCCGCCATCATTAGCATTGGTGCGTCCTGTCTTAAACAATCTCAACGCTTCTTCTTCGATACTATCGCGAGTTTTTCCAATAAAGGTGATTTCTGTCGAAAAGTGAGCTTTGAGAACAGCATAGCTCACTACTTCAAAGAGCCTGGCATCTCGCTCTGGGGACAATAGCGATCTGATAAATTCTGCTGCTCCATCATTCCCTTTTTCGTTTGCTTCCTGCAGTCGTTCACAGTCTTCAATAAACTGAGAAAACGATTCGCGCTTAGTTTTAACGTAAAGGTCAATAATTCGAAGTACTACCCGAGCAAGACTGCATTTGCGCTCTCCTACCAAGACAGTCAATAAAGCCTCATTGATCCAATACTTTCGGAGCGAAACATTTCTGACTATTGGGCGGCGATCATCTTCGGGAAAGTACTTGTGGAAATCGTCATTCGCACGATTATTGAGAGCGTGATTCTGCAATTTCGCCCCGAAAGGAAGTTCACGCGTCCGGCGCAATAGTGGGGTAAAGTCGGCCCCTTCATACTCTGCATAGTCGCCCTTTTCGAGATACCCCTTGTCCACGTAGTCTTCAATCAGGACGTAAAGAGCGTAAAGGTTGGCAAAACTGCTCCGTGCTTTTGAACCTCTGTTAGCAGATTTCGTCTTTTTGTTGATATACTGAAGAAGTGGACTTAATTCAAAGATAGTCCTTCCAAGCCCGTTAAATTCGTGCTCTACTTCCTCGATGATTTTGGAGGTAAAGGAGTGATTCATTATTCGAAAAGCGTAAGGTTTTTGGACTCGCTGGAATACCCGTCTTCATAGGACTTCAGCGGACGGTGTAAACGCTCTCCCTTGTACTCGGCAGCCAGTTCGAGCCGTCTAAGTCCAATTTTCAGGTAGTCCTCGTCAATCTCAATACTCGTGCTTCTACGGTTGAGATTGGCGGCAGCGCGAGCCGAAGTAAATGTTCCGGCGAATGGATCGAGGATGACATCTCCAAGATTTGAACTAGCGGCAATAATCCGCTCTAGTAACGCAATCGGCTTTTGCGCCGGATGTTCCTCGTACTCAGACATCCGATAGCGGACTCGTGGAAAGTACCAAGCATTGCCGGGCACTTTTTTACTATTGTATTGGGTGGGAACCGGTTTGCGATAATCGATTAGTTTGCGTTGCGCCCCAGTTTTGGCCTCGACGAGGATGTCGTCTGTATTGAAGGTATAGTGCTTGGGATCCTTCACACAGTGAAATATCGGCTCCCACAGGGAGCCAAAGTACCGCTTTGCTTGAACCCCAGAGCTGTCGTAGTGCCAGACAATCCGCGAGAGGATGGTCAGGCGTTGGCGCAAGAGCAAATCAAACGGCGCAAAACACTGCGTGGCACACATTACGTACAGGCTGCCGGTCGGCTTGAGCTTGCGGATACAGAGATCGAGCCAGCGAGATACCCACTCGCAGTACGCCTTTTCGCTGGGCCATTTGTCGCGTCGCCCGTTGAAGTTCTTGCCTATATTGTACGGTGGATCGACGAATATCAGGTCAATGCTAGCCTCTGGAATCCGATCCGATTCCAAGACACAAACCGTATCGCCGTGGTAGATGATATGTTGTTCACTTGAAAACGTCTCCATCGCGTCCTCCCCTACTCCCCAAACAACGCCGCCACATCCCGCTCCACCTTCTCCCGCCGCTCCTCGGCGGGCAGGTCGTCCATACAGCCCATCGCACTGTAGAACTGGGCGTCGTAGTCGCGGGTCTTGATCACTACCGGCATGGGCACGGCGTGGCCGATGATCAGGGCCTGCTGCTTGGAATCGAGGCTGGCCAGCACGCTGCGCAGCCCTTCGGTGCCGCTGACGCCGGTGAGTACGGCTTGAATGTCCTTCTCGTCGTTGAGTAGGGCCGTGATGCGCGTGCCGATCTGCGAAAGCACCTCGTCGTCAATGCTCGACGGCCGCTGATCGACGACCAACAGCGAGACATAGTACTTGCGCATCTCGCGGGCAATGGTGCCGAAGATGGTCTGCTTGGCCGCCATGGGGTTGAGGAATTTGTGCGCCTCCTCAATGGTGATCATGAGCTGACGCGGCTGGTCTTCGGCGCGCTGGGTGGCGTAGAAGCGCTCGCTCTTTTTGACGTACATCTCGTGGATGCGCCGCGCGATGATGTTGGCCACTAGCAAATAGCACAGCATACTCGTCTGCTGCCCGAACTCCAGCACCACGTTGATCCCCTTGTCGAGGTATTCCATAATGCGATCCACCACATCGCCGCCCTTGAGCTTGGAGACCATAAAGGGGAAGTTTTCGAGCCGCTTGAGCTTGCGATGCAGGGCGACTAAAGATCCGGCGTGCGCGCCGATCTCGCGGGCGAATTCCTCCACATCTGGGCCTTCCAACTTCAAGAGCGTACTCAGCCAGCGCTCCTTGTAAATCGCGTACACCAAGTAGGCCGACTCCACAGCCGTGGGATTGAGCTTCAACTCGTCTTGCAGCGGGGCAATATCTTCGACGGTGATCTGGTCGTAGGAGATATAGACCTCGTGATCCGGCTGCACGCCGCGGGCGCGGGTCGATTGCGGGTCTAAGGAAAAAATCGCCACTCGCTCGCCAAAAAGCTGCTTGAGGCCCTTGACGAAGGTCGTGGTGGAGCCGTTTTCCTTCATGGCCTTGAACCCGTACTCGTTGTGCATGTCGAAGATCAGGTTGACGGCCTTGTCGTAGTGAATCAGCCCGCACAGCGCCAGCCGCGTCAGAAAGGATTTGCCCGTGCCGGTCTTGCCGAAGATGCCGTTGGAGCGCTCGGCAAAGCGGATCATGTCGAGGCAGACCTGCGTGTCCATGTCGAGCGGGTTGCCGATGCTGAAGTAGCGACCTTCGGCGTCGCCCTCGCAGCCGAAGATCTTGGCCACGTCGGCGGCCATGGCCTCTTGGACCTCGGAGAAGTGGCTCGGAATGGCCTTGACCGGGCGCGGGCCGTCGTCGGCTGCCGCGTCTTTGGGCATCATCAGCATGGGCCGCAGCGAGACGATGTTGTACGTGCTGGTGCCGGCCAGCACCTCGCGCAGCAATGCGTCTTCTTGGCCCGGGGGATGCAAGAGAACTTCTTGGTTGTTGGCGTCGAGTCGCATGTCGGTAACCATGGAGAAGAAGTCGTTTTTGTCGCCCTCGATGACCACGAACTTGCCGGCTTTCATGTCCTCGACGTTCTGCTCGGGGTCCAGCTTCATCTCCAGCCCCTCGACCAGCGAGCCTTTGGTAATCACCCCGATTTGCTGCCCGCGACTGGACGCGGTTGGCACTCCGTTGCGCGCGTGTTTTGCCATCGTTAGTTGACCACCCGTCGGATAATCGAGCTGAGCCGGTCGTAGTCGTCGCTGAGCAGCCGCGACAGTTCCTTGCCCATCTGCACCAGATAGGACGGCGCGTGCGCGTGGGCACGCACTGTGTGGCGCAACACCGCGATCACCAGCTCGTCAGTGGGTATTTTGGACGTGTTGAGAATACTGCGCAGATAGTCGTCGCTGCGGGTGAAGGCCCGCACTTGCTCGTCTGAGCACAAGTACGCAAAGCTGTGGATGTGGGCCGGCTGCGGCGGCAGGATTTGCACGGCCTCATCGCCGTCCAAATAGCCGATGACGAGGGCTTGGAACTCCGTGCGCAACAACTCGAAAATTTGCGGCTGCTCTAGGCGCAGTTCCTCTTCGGTCTTGCCATAAGCCGTGGGCCGGCGGTTCGCCTCGATGGAGTGCGTAAATACGTTGAACACAATGCCGACCACCGGCATCGCGGCCTCCACGCGGACGAACTGACCAAAGGAGGGCGCGCCGTGCAGCTCGCGCGCTTGGGCGATCAACTCGGTGGTGCTGCTCTCGACCACTTCGCCCACGTGAGTCCGCTCGTCCTCAGTGTCGTCGGGCAACGGCAGGGCCTCGGACCGAAAGCGGCTCAGTGGGCTTTGCTCGCGCTCTTTGATGGTGGCCGCGGCACCTTGCGGTGCACTATGTTCCATGTCCACAGTGGGTCTCCCCTAAATGCCGGTATAGCGCTTCTTAAAACTCTTTGTTGACAAGTGGGTTTGCAGGTCGTTTTTGACAAAGGTATCGCGCAAAAAGCGATAGAAGGTCTCGCGATCCGCACTGCGCACTACGGCGCGCTCGTGCGCCTCGGCTAAGGCGACCGGATAGCCCTGGCCCTTTTCGGCTTGGTCGTACAAACAGGCGTGGACCAAGTCGAGCAGCTCGCGATCGGCTGCCACCCATTCTGGAACCTCAACCCGACCGATCTCCGTTCCCACATGCAGGTAGAAGTAGTAGATGTAATGCGGCCCGTACTCGGCGAGAACCTTGGACGCGCTGCGGTAGAGCGGCGTGCGCTGCCCGGGGCGGAGCACTCGCCGCACCACGACCGCGTCGCTTAGTCCTTCAATTGGGCTACAGGGCAAGCCGCGACCCTGCCACAAGTCTCCGTTCAGCGTGTCGATCTCTTCGCGGCTGAAGTGGAGTTGATTTTCTTCCTGATAAGGGCAGCGGTCGCAGTCGGCCACGGCAAGCGGGCACAAGCCCAGTTTGAGGGCGTTGATCAATTCTTGGCTCCCTGGCTGGCTGATGTACCCAGCCACCGGCACCCGCGCCTCGCGCAACCCATCCATCGCCGCTATAGTAGCCTCTAGGTGCGCGGCGCGGAAGTCCTGCGGCTTGCCCTCCAAGTTCCACAGAATCAGCGTGCCGTCGGCAAGCGCCAGCGTCCGATGCCCCTCGGCGTGGGCTGCCAACGCCAAATCGGCCAACTCGGTGAACTCCATGAGGCCGCGCTTGAAGCCGACGAGTTCGCGATTGACAAAGACCCGCGCGCCTCCCCATTCCTCGTAAATTTCTTCCTCGCGGTAGTAGAGCCGCGGCTTGCTGCTCATCAGTGGCTTCTCGCCCGTACCGTAGTGCAGCAGGATGTAGCCGATGTTGATCAGAAAACAGGCTGAAATTTCGTGGCGGTCGGGAAAAATTTGCGAGCCGTCCGTAGCGGCAATGCTGATGGTACTCGGGCGGGCGGGCGCGTTGATCCCGCCCCCTAGGCCCTCACCCAAACCGGGCAACAGCCAAGAGGTGCGGCTCTCGTCGATCTTGCGGGCCAAGCGCTCCCACTCGGGCAGCCAGCGCCGATATTCGGCCAAAGCCAATTCGAGCTTGGCGCGAAAGTCCTCTTGCACGCGGCGCTCGTCGGCCACCATGCTGTCTATTTGGGTCTTTACCGAATACAGATCCAACATGGCATTAGCCTTGCGGCCAACTCTGGACCGGCCCCGTCGCGATGCGCGCATTTATTCGGCCTCTTCCCACGTTTGGCCCCCATCAATCGAAAAGCGCGTGTGCTGCCGCCACGCCGCCCAATCTTCGCCAGCGCTAGCCAAGTAGGCAGCCGCAGTCGTGGCGATGTACTGGCCCACCTCGCCGCTGCCGTCGGGCCGGTTGGTCTCAATGCGGATTTCACTGAATTCGACGCGGCCTTGCAACAGCTCAAACGCGCCGCGCTGCACGGCAAATGCGCGCCGCTCCCAAGCCTCGCGCTCGATGTCGCGGACGCGAAAGCGCAGCCACAACCGGCCGAGATCTTCATCTAGCCCAACCCCGTAGAACACTCCATAGCCGTCGTTGACCAGCTCCTTAATCCGAGGACGTTCGTCCTGGAGCGGTGGGATCGGCTCCTCCTCCCACTCGTCGCGCTCCTCCTCGGAGACGTAGCCTTCTAGGGAAGGCCCCCAGACCCAACCTTCGACGCGGAAGCGCACCCATTGGCCTTCCTCGCCGATGGATTCGATCTCCGTGCCAGCCAGCAACGTGCCCAGCTTGGTGCCCTTGGGCGCGTCGCGAAAGTTTTCCACGCTGGCCTCGACGACGAAGGTGTGATCGCTGCGCAGCTTGGCCGCCACGGCTCCCAAGGCCAAGGCGGCGACTAAGGCCGCTGCTAGGGAGTATTTAGACAATCGAGACATAGTAGAATTGCCGTCCGCCGCCGGCGACCGACCCATCGCGCAGGCGGCACACCAACCCGAGGCGTTGCAGGGCATTGAGGCGATTGCAGACGATGTTGATGTTTTTGCCGAGCGCGTCGGAGATCTCGGCCGAGGTCGCGCACTTATGCGCCAGCAGCACGTCGAGCACCTCGCGCATCGGCGTCTTGATTACCCCGAGCACCTCGACATGGTCGCCGTCTTTGTACAGCGCGGCCAACTCGCGCAGTTGTAGCACAGCCGCGATAGTCTCGCGCACCGAGATATTGGCCTCGGCGATATAGACGTAGCGATGCCCCATCTCACCACTGGTCAGGCGCAAGAGCAGCTTATTGAGCATCTCGTCGGCGCACGAGACATCCATAAACGAAACGCGGGAGAAGTCGAGCGGCGTGGCTGAGTCAGTCGGACCGCTGAGCAAGTGCTGCATCAATTCTTCAAGCAACTTAGCCCCTCGGGGTCGGCCACTGAGTATGCCTTGTTCGCCCGCAAAAAGGTACGCGGGGGCTTGGCGTATGGCCTGTTGTTGTACGCGCTCTTCAACGGCTAGATCCATGAGCCGCGCCTTTCCTGTAATCAAAAAAACAGTTTAACTGTATTCAATTAAGGAAACTTACGCGGATATTTCCCGACTGTCAAGCAATTTCTACCACAAAATGAGCGATGCGGAATTAGCCGAATACCAATATGATGGGGCTAGAAGCCAGGAAATAAAATGCCCGCGGCCACATATGCGGCCACGCCGAGGCCGGCGATGACCACCGCTAGGGCCAACAGCAACCAAGGCTCGTAGCGGGGCGGTTTGGGGGGGTTGTGATGCTGGCCGAACATCGCCTACTCGCCTCCTTCGCGCTGATAGAGCGCAATGGCAATCTGGGTGCCGGGGAAGTGGACGGATGTGTGTTCCCAGTGCCGCCGCCCGCGAATATAGACTCGCGTATCCCCCGAACGGATGTGCAGAGAGCCGTTGTAGCGATTGCAAATCTGGTTGACGATATACAGCCCGAGGCCGCGGGTCTCGTCGCGGGAAAAGTGCTTCTGCAACGAGTTGAGTATGGCCGTGCCGTGTGACCAATCCGCCACGTCGTGGCGGATCGACAGACTCTTCTTGATGCCGATGCCGAGATCCCCCACTCCGATGACCACGTATTTTTTCCCCACCCGCGAATCCAAATAGCGCTGGGCCGTGAGATAGCCCCAATTCTCGCTGTGGTCGAGAATGTTGTGGCACAGCTCGGCGACGACGTTTTTAAACTGATTGATCTCCACCTCGGTGTAGCGCAGCTCCTCGGCCAAAATCGCCTCGACGCGCTGACCTATTTTGCCCAGCACGGTCTCGATATCCGCCCGCTCCTCAATCCGCGTGATTTCCAACAGGGCCTCGCTCTCTTCCTTTTCCCGCTCCTGATCCACAATGAGCGTCGGCCCGGCGAGTTCAACCTCATCCACAGCCGCGGCGAACCGCACTCGTCCCAAATAAGTTCGCAAGGCGAAGGCTTCGGGCAGATGAAAGACGACCCGCGACGAGAGCGCGTCCCCATAGCGCGCCATCAAGCACAAGGTCACCAAGCCGTAGGGGTCAATAAAGTGTAGGGGTCGCAAATCGACCTCCAAGGGCTGCCCGGGCACGGCTCCGTGCGCATAGTCGAGAAACTCTACGAGGAATTCGTCGGCCGTGCGCGGCGTCAGCTTGTCTGTTGGCAGGGCTAGGATCACGGCTGGCGTGCTCTCCTTGATTGGCAAACAAAATATACGCACTCGCTCGCACCCGTGCCCAAAGCACTTCCAGAAGCTATCTCATACTCTTGAATCCGGCCCTGTCGGCGAGCCATTCATTGGTGTTGTGCCTCCTCCACTGGCGGCACTGGAGCGATCTCATGCGCCACCGAAAACGCAAACGAGGCACTTGTTACCTCCTTGGGGCGGTCAAAGGCGTCCACTCTCAAGACAATGTCCTTGATCTCGACAGTGACAGCTCGCACCTTGGCGTGCAGCGGCGCAAAGACCACTTTGCCAATATAGGTGTCCCCCTTAAACACAAAGGTGTGCCTCCTAAACAACGCCTCCCGCACCAAGCCCATGCGTTCCTGATAGTAGTAGTCTTCATTGCCGCCCTTGCCGCGCCGCTCCATGTAATAGCCCTCAAAACTGTGGTCCGCGTCGCGCTTGAGCACCCCCCAGTACCTGTACTCACCGCCTCGGTCTGTCCGCAGCACCATCTTCGCCGGGTCAACCATCACCTTGGGATAGCTCTGGTTGACCACCGTTATTTCAAAGACGGTAAAACGCGGCGGCGCATAGCCCCGGTCCAAATCGCGATCCTGACCATAGGTAAAGGGATTCAGATTCGGCTCGCGGAAGGTGAAACGGGCGTACTCCTGATTCAGGGCCTGATCGCTTAGATAGCGCAGCTTGAGGCGGAACCCCTCCTGCTCAAAGACTGTGGTACTATCCTCCGCGTCGAAGTAATAGCGACCATCCGCTAGCAGGGCCTCCTGCGGCACAACGTGCAGCGCATAGCGCAAATCCGGCGGGAACCGAATGCAGCCCGTCAGCGCAAGCAGCGCAAGCATACTCCATCCCCATCGCTTCATTCCGCTGCCACCTCGCCCAAGAGGGCCTCCTCATAACGCTCCAGCGCCTCCAGCGCCAACCCCATCTGCAACCGCGCCCGATCCACTCGGATCCCCGCTGGCGCGTCCTGCAAATACGCCCCAAACGCCGCCACCGCCTGCGCGTACTCTTCTTGGTAAAACCACGCCCAGCCCAAGGTATAGCGCGTCCGCTCGGCATAACGCCCCTTGGGAAACAAGCGCAACAACACCTGACCGGCTTTGGCGGCAGCCGCGTACTCCTCGGCCTCAAAAAAGCACTCCACCACGAGGTACGCCGCGGTCTCGCGCAGCTCAAAGCCCACCTCATCGCGCAATGCGGCGAACTGGTCCGCCGCCGCCTGCAAGGACGCCGTAGCTAGCTCGGCCAACGAATCAGCCTCCACGGAATCAGCTAATGCGGCCTCCTAGCACCAAGGGAAGCCAAATAGCCATTAGCGATCGTATCCGGCGATCACCGAGATGAAAAACCGCGACACCCCGCCGTCGCGGGTCCGCGCCACGGCCGGATCGGCAAATTCTTCGTGGCGCAACTCAATCCCGGTGTTGGAAACAATAGTATAGCCGATGTACGTGCCCCGCACCGTGAACATCAGCACGGAACTCGCCGAGCGCAGCTCGCGCTCTCGATCTACTCGGTCGATAAAGCGGAAGGCCAGCACCGGCATCAACGTGCGCGTAAACGGCACCCCCATCCCCTGCTGGCCAAATTGCACCAAAGTATTCTCCGTCAGCGTCCAATCCACGCGCAGGATCGGCGCGATCTGATTCCACGACTCCACCGCCCGCCGCCGGTCGCTCGCGGTGACGTGTTTGTACAAATGCTTAATCATGGCTTGGACGCGCAGACGGGCCAACTCGTAGGTGTAGTCGGCCTTGTTGACCATCGTAAACGTCTGCACGCGGGCCTCCGCCGCCAACTGCCGGTTCAAGATCCACTGCGCGTTGTTTTCAATATGAAGTTGGTCCAGCCGCTCAAACCGGGTGCCGACAAACGAGGTATGCACCCACGAGTCGGCCATCAGCAAGGCATCAGGCGTGGGCGGCTGATCCGGGTTGTTGTTCTCCCCAGCGCGAAACACATACACCGAGTCCGGCACCGTGTCCTCGACCCGCTTGCTGTCGTGGTCGAGCTGGACTTGGCCCCAACGCGGTACGTCAAAGCCATAGGACACCCGCCCGTAGCGCGACACCGCCCGGCCCGGCCCGGCGATCTCGTCCTGACGATAGTAGCCCACTCCGGCCGACAGACCCTGCCAACGAGGCAGGGCGACAAAGCCGTGCAGGCCGCGCCGGTCGCGGTCGTAGGGGTAGTCGGGCTTGTTGTCGTTTTCGCGCTCGTCAATCACGCCATTATTATTCAGGTCAATGCCATAGACAAACTCCTGCGGATCGGAGTAGTAGAGCAAAAACGGCTCCTCAAAGTCGGGCACTCCATTGGCGTTTTTGTCGTCGTCCGGGATGTTGTCGTTGTCCTCGTCCAGCCCAGGGAATACGCCCGACTCGGTCTCCGAGCCGTTGGGATAATCGCGCAAATTGTCGTCGGCGTAGCGGTCGTTGTCGTCGTTGTCATCGACTAAGGGAAACTCGGACAGCATCTGTTGGTCTTGGCTTTCCCCGCCCAAGTCCGTATAGAGCCGCACGCCGCCGCGCCGACTGTCGTACCCCCCGCCGTAGCGCGGCCCCAAGCGGAAGACTTCTCCGCCTACCTCCCAGCGACCGACATCCTTGAGCGCATGGACGTACCACGCGGCTGCCCTTTGGCTGCCGTACCGACCGCGCAGCACCGGGAAGCTGCGGTAGAGCAGGTTACGCTGGTATTCGCCGCGCACCTTCAGGCCGACAAACGTGGCCGCCGCGTCAAAGCCGAAAATCGTCTGGCCGGTAGCAAAGCCGTGCTCAAACTCCACGGCCCGCCGGTTGGAAAAATCCCGCACCTCGCCCGCCGCCCGCACCCGCGTCTCAAAGGGCACGTTGCGCGGCGTGAACTGATTGCGCAGCGCGTCGAAAAAGGGATGCTGTTGTGCCGTCTCAATGCGGTAATCATTGGCCACCAGCGCCCGCACCAGCGCCCGGCGCGGCGCAAAATCCTCCGGTATGACGAACAGATATTCCACCGCCTCCTCGCCGCGCACCTCCCGGAAACCATCGCCGCGTCGCCCGCCCAGCACTTGCGCTTGCAAACCCGGCGCAAAGCGGTCATCGGTCGGGTCGCTGCTGATCGTCGTCTCCCCCTCCGGTCCTTCTCCTTCCAACTCTAGCACGATGTCGTACACAATGGCTCCGGCCTCGTCGCTTTGCGGCGAGTCATCGCGCACGCGCACGGTAATCTCGCTCGGCGGTTGCATCGCTGGATAGGGGATACCGCCGCTCAAAAAGCCGCCGGAACTACCCCGAGCCGTGTTGGCTTGATGTTGGTTGACAAACGTCGCGCCAAAGCGCAGCACATCGCCCAACCGGGTCTGCCAGTGGCCGGCGATATTGTACACCGGGTTTTCTTCGGTGCGCTCCAAGTAGTCAATGAGAGACCCCCGCCCTTGGGCCACCGGGTCGGAAAAGCTGTTGAGCGTGGGGAACAGCGACGAGTCAAAGCCGCGCGTGGTCAGCAAGGTGATCTTGTTAGCCGGAAAGACCACGTCCCAGCGCAGGCCATTAAAGCCGGCCTGCCGCAACGTCAACGGCGTAAACTCGGTGCGCACCTCGTCGCCCACGGTCAAAGACCAGTGCCACGGGCCGTAGCTATCGTGGGCGATGATCAGGTTGTTGAGCGAGCGGTAGAGCCGGTCCTTGCGGATGCGGCTGCCACCAGGGCGCTGCTCGTCCAACTCATAGACGAGGAAGCCCTCGGCGAGGAAGCGGCCGAGGAAGTCGTAGCGCGGGGCCAAGCGGATCTCGCGGCGATAGGGCCGATAGAGGTCCTCGCCGTAATTGGTGTATGCGCTCAGAGGCGGG
>MKWU01005389.1_pt1 | contig 13969 bp, 9 predicted proteins | sample 809101 | NCBI WGS metagenome assembly MKWU01 (sample SAMN05860141, study PRJNA318959) | sponge metagenome | host: Aplysina aerophoba | place: Slovenia: Piran, Adriatic Sea, Gulf of Piran | collected 2013-05-07 | reverse complement strand
GCGGCTCGCGGTGCGGGTGGACATCATCCCCCCGTTGCCCTGCATCAGCAGGAGCCGGTCCCTGAACCCGGCGTCGGCGAGCCGCCGCTCGGTGGCCCCGATGTAGCGTGCCATCAGTGGCTGCACCCAGCCGTTGAGGGCGGTGGCGCTCGCGCGCTCGAACTCGCGGATCTCGGAGAGCACCTCGGTGCCCGTGCTGATGAACGCGTTCGGCCACAGCTCGCGCGCGATGGCGGCCGCGCGCCGTTCGTGGGCAGGGTTCGCGTAGGCGTGGAGGAAGTGGATGACGAGCGCTTCGCAGCCCGCGTCGCGCAGGGTGATCACGGCATCGCGGAGCTCGTCTTCGTCGAGCGGGGTGACCACCCTCCCCTGCGCGTCCATGCGCTCGGTCACGTCGAGGCGAAGCTCGCGCGGGATCAGCGCCTCGAAGCTGCCGGTCAGGCCCCAGCGGTTCGGCCGGGTGCGCCGTCCGAGCTCCAGGGCGTCGCGGAATCCGCGGGTGGCGACGAGGCCGCACTTCGCGCCCTTGCGCTCCAGGATCGCGTTGGTGGCGACGGTGGTGCCGTGCACGACGGTCTCGATGGACGCGGCCGGCGCACCGCTCGCATCGATGCCCGCCATGAAGCCTTCGGCCTGCGCGCCGGGGGTGCTCGCGACCTTGGCGATCTCGAAACGGCCCGTGGCGCCGTCGAAGGAGAAGACGTCGGTGAAGGTGCCGCCGATGTCTACGCCGACCCGGAATTTACCTCTCATTTTAGACATAACTATCCGTTTTAAGTACCATTTTCTTCCAATTCCAACGTCGAATCCTCTCTGTCTTCCATCGATACCGTAAGCGTAATGCAAGCGGATTCACTTCAATCCACGTCGTGACAAGTCCATCCTGCACGCTGATTTGCTCAGCCTCTCCGGCAACCTTGGGGTCAGCATTCAGCCTGGCCGCGGAATCCTCCGGCCGGCGGGCAAGGCCGAACGTCTTCGGTCGAGAGCCCGTCGCGCCATCACCGTGTCTCGTTCCCGCGGTCTCGGGAGGACTGCCGCCTATCCCGCCACGGCCAGCACACGAATTTCCGGGCGCAGATATCGACCCAGCGTCAGCGCGTCGTACCGGTTGAAGAACGTCTCGAAGTAGAAGCGGTGCCGATCACCATTGTCGTCGGTCAGGACGAGCTCGCCTTCGCCGAGCGGACCGCCTCCTTGCGCGCCGCAATAGCCGGCGACGGCTGTGAACAGTTCCACTTCCGAGATCCCCCCGAAGCGTCGTGCAAAGGCCAGCGACCGAATGAAGTGCCGGCAGGGATCCGATGAATCGAACTCGTCCGCTCGTCGCGACACGTGAGGGTGGCCTGTGATCATCCCCACGACGGGAAGCTCCCCACCGGCGGACTCCACGAACCTGTACAACGTCGTCGACAGCGTGTTCCCGAATATGTTCCTCAGTGTCCGGATCGTCTCGATCGACGGCTCCGGAGACCGCACCTCCTCGGTAAAGCGATCGCGAAGAAACAGCAGCCTCCCGGCGCCATAGTTGGCTTCCGCTTCGACTTTCTCCCGGCACGCCGGAAGCAGCGTGAGATGGTTGTCCCCGAGCATGACTTCATGATGCCAGGGAACGATGCTGTGGCAGATCTCGTGCCCCTCGTTCCAGCGATACTTGAGTACGGGCAGCGACTTGTCCAGAAGGATCCGCTTCCGATCCGGCAGATACAGTGCCTTGAGCGAGCACTTCCGAATCACATCGACGAGCAACGTCGGACGTTTGAACACCTGGATGCCGCCGATGCGGATTCGGCTGATCGTTTCCCGTACGACCCCGGGGTCATCGGCGGTGTAGAACACACGGTCGAGTTCCAACAGCTCGCGCACGTCTTCGAGGCGCAACGGAGGCTCGGGGTGACCGAGCCCCCGCAGCACCCGCTCGACGCGACTGTCGATGTCCCGGGCGGTTCTGGCCGAAATGATGGGGTTCCTGGCCAACGTCGGCTCCCGTGCGTTACTCCTGTTCGCTGAGCACGGCGACGAACGCCTCCAGCGCCGCGTCCTCTTCAGGCGTCAGTTCCGCCGTCGGCTCCGATCGCGCGGCGAAGCGCACCCCCTCGTCGAACAGCCGTCCATCCTTCGGCGCGGTCAGTCCGGCCACCTGCATCAAACTTGACTGCGACACCTTGAAGTAGTTGGCGAGCTGATAGGTCGTGCGAAGCTCCGGCTTGTGATGCGGATCGCTCTCGATCTGGACCAGATCCGTCACGTCCACATCCGCATCATCGGCGAGCTTCTCGATGGTGATTCCGCGCCGCCGGCGCATCAGAGCGATGAATCGGCTGAACGCGATGCTCAGCCCCTCCTCGCCGCTCGCCTCGACCGGAATGGACTCACCGTCGAACACCGGGTCGAACGCCATCCGCCCTGCGCCGATTTCCGCGTCGCCCTCGAGCTGCGCCATGCGCATGCACCACTCCTTATTGATGTCCACTTTCATCGTCACCTCCCCTTCGCGACGAACGCCTGTGCCTGTTCGGGCGTCATCTCGAAGTACCGCAGACCCTCGTAGTCGAGATCGATGCCAAGGTCCGTCATGCCGCAGGTGTTGGCGTAGAAGTCATTCGCCTGCGGCAGCGAATGAAGCCCGATCCGTCCATGAAACTCCGAGTCCTCGCTGAGCGCGACGGCCGCCTTGATCAGTATGCTGCCGACGCCGCGATACCGGGGTGGGCCCAACAGCTCCGCGCGGTTCCACGGCGCGTTCTCGACAAACTCCACGTAGACCAGATGTTGGCCCTTCTGGCTCTCGACCCGGCATCGTCTCCTCACCGTATCGACGATCATCATGCCTTGCGTCAGCCCGTCGCAGACGATGCAGAAGCCTGGATTGGCCAGCATCCCCTGCAGCGCCGCGACCTTCCTGCGCCAGTCCCAGTGCCGGCTCTGCGGCCAGTGCCGGCGTTCCACCCCCGCGCGCCTGAGACGCTGCACCGCCTTGAACAGCTCCGGCACCCATTCGCCTTCCCAATCGGCAAGCTGCTGTTCGGTGATGGCGTCCCGGAGCTCCGCCGGCACCGGCTCCCCGCGCGCAACGTCATACAGGTGGACCTCGGTGGCCGTTATAGCATCATGACCTCGGCCTTCTCCTTGGTCCTCTCGTCCTCGAAGAACAGCTTGTCGCCACTTTCGAGACGCGCCTCGACCACCTGGTACATGCGCAACGCCTGACGCAGCAGGGCGGTTTTGCTCAGGTCCTTTTTCGCGCTCAGCGCCTCCAGGACGTTCATCTCGGCTTCCGTGAGGTTGAGTGTCATCGTCTTCTTCGCGCCCATCTCTCCCTCTCCACCTGTCCGCCCGTCTCGGAGCTACTCGAATATGGCGACCGGACGGCCAAAAGTCAACCGAAGAATCCACTTTGTTCGGCCCTTTACTAGCTAAAAAATAGCTATATCATACGCATCCGGACCGACTGAGGTCCGCAACAGAAGGAACCATGACGATGGACTACCAGAACGAACCGCATGTCGAGGACATCGAGCAAGCCGCTCACGCGTGCCGGCCCGTGCGTCCGCACGGACCGTGGCGCATCCAGATCGGCGACGAGCGCCTCGATTTCCGTCCGGCCGTGATCGAGGACCCGGTCCCCACCGGTGTGCAGATTCTCGAACTCGTCGACGCCCGTCCTCCCGAGGAGTACATGGTGTTCCAGGTCCTGCGCGGCGGAGCGCTCGAGGAGCTACGGCCGACCGAGACGGTCGATCTTCGCAACGCCGGTATCGAACGATTCCTCGTCTTCAAAGGCAGCGCGTCGTACCGCATCGAGCTCGACGGCCGTGTGATCGAGTGGGGCAAGCCGGTGATCTCCGGACTGGTCCTGAAGAAGCTCGCCGGTGTCGACCCCGCCACCTATGGCGTCTGGCTCGAGGTGCACGGCGGCGATGACAGGCCCGTCGACGACTCCGAACTCGTCGATCTCCGGCCTGAGGGTCTCGAGCGCTTCTTCACAGGCATCGTGCAGACCACCGAGGGATGAGCCGTGGCCGTTCTTCCATCCCACTGCCGGCGCTATCTCAGGGAGCGCGGCGTAGCGTTCGAGGAGCTTGAGGAGGGCGGACACAAAGCCCTCGTTCTCAAGCGGTTCGACCTCCCGACGGGGCGTTTCGACGCCCCGTCGGCGGACATCCTGATCCTGCTCCCGGCCGGCTATCCCGACAATCCGCCCGACATGTTCTACTCCATGCCGTGGCTGCGCCTCGCGCCTTCGAACCGTTACCCGATCAGAGCCGACCAACCGTTCGATTTCCGCCAACACAGGTGGCAGCGCTGGTCGCGCCACAATACCCAGTGGCGTCCCGGCATCGACGGCATATGGACCATGCTCAAACGCGTCGAGACGGCGCTGGAGCGCGCCGCATGAACTTCGTCGATCTGACCATCCGAGAAACAGACCTCAATCTGCTGCGCGAGCTGGTCCTGCGCGAAGATGGCATCGAGGCCGCGGCCTACGTGCTCTGCGGACAGTCCCGCATCGAGTCCGATCCCTGGGAGCGCCGACGCCGACATCGGTTCACCGTCCACACCGTACTGCCGATTCCCGCCGAAGACACGGTATCGGCCAGCGAGCGGCATGTGACATGGTCCACCGCATCCTACGTCAAGCTGCTTAAGCGGGCCCACGAAGAAGGGCTCGTTCCCGATATCGTCCATTCCCACCCGCTCGGACCGGCCCGATTCTCCCGGCAAGACGATTGCAACGAAAAGGATCTGCTTCAACTCGCACGCAACCGCAACGGCAATGATGCGACCCTGGTCAGCGTCCTGCTCACCGGCGACGGCAGCGTCCGGGCTCGGTGGTGGCCCGATCTCCAAGGTGCCGTCGACACAGTCCCGGTTCGCGTTGTCGGCAAGCACCTCGCCACTCACGCACCAGTGCCCGAGACCTCCAGTCCCGAGTTTCTCGCACGTCAGGCGCTCGCCTTCGGCCCCTCCCTCAACGCTCGGCTGAGAGCGCTGCGCATCGGTATCGCGGGTTGTGGCGGAACCGGAAGCGCGACCGCCATGCTGCTCGCCCGTATCGGCGTCGGTCAGCTCGCGCTGTTCGATGAGGACCGGGTCGACGTGACCAATCTCAATCGCCTCCACGGAGCGCGCCGTGCCGACGCCGACGCCATGCGCGCTAAAGTCGAGGTCGTCGCCCGAGAGATTGCCGAACTCGGCATCGGCACCCGTGTCGTTCCCATCCCCTCCTGGATCGCCGATCCCACGTGCCGTGACCCGCTCAAGGCGTGCGACGTCATCTTCGGCTGCACCGATGATCACGATGGCCGCCTGCTGCTGAACCGTCTCGCCTATTTCTATCTCATCCCCGTCATCGACATGGGCTTGGCGGTCGATCCCGCACCCGACGCCAGTCGGCTTCGCGACCTAACGGGCCGGGTGACGGTTCTCGCGCCGGGAGCGCCATGCCTCCTCTGCCGCGGAGTCGTCGACCCTTCCGCCGCGCGCGACGAGGACTTGCGCCGGCGGGCGCCCCAGGAGTACGACCGGCGAAAGCGCGAGGCGTATGTGCGGGGCGGCGGCAACCCGGCGCCGGCCGTCGTGACGTTCACGACCGCCACCGCGTGTCTCGCGGTCGACGAGCTGCTTCAGGCATTGACTGGCTTTCGTGGCGGCGACGGCTGGGCGTGGCAACGCACGCGCCGATTCGACCTGCTGCAGGACAGGCGGCCGGGGGCCAGGCAGCAACCTCAATGTCCGCTGTGCTCGTTGCAAGACTATTGGGGCCGCGGCGACATCGAACCCTTCCTCGACCGGACGGGATGATGTCCATGTGGCGCGACTTCGCACTTGGATTGTTGGTAGGTCTGCGGTTGCTTCGTCGACCGGATTTCATCGGTTGCGCTGAACCTCGTCATCCAGCCCCCGACCAGCTACCCGGAGGCCGATTGGTGCTGGTGCGCGATGGCGCCCGGCACAAGTGGGCGTGTCTGCGCTGTCCCGGGGGATGCGGCGAGAAAATTCAACTGAACCTCTCGCCGCACCGAAGACCACGTTGGCGTGTCCGCCTCGACTGGCTCGGACGCCCGAGCATCTCTCCATCGGTTCGCCAACTCACCCGTTGCCGATGCCACTTCTGGATCACCCGCGGGGCGGTCCGCTGGTGCGACGACGACGGCCGGAACCTCGACGGGCAACCCGAACCGCATCAACCAGCCCGCTCCCCGTCCCGATCTCCCCCCCAGCCGTCCCCCGAGCGTCGCGTTGATTTGGAGTGGTGACCGAATTCGCAACCAGGACGGGGAACCAAGAAACGCCGGTAAACGAGACATGACCGGCCGCATTCACGGCGCAGAACCAAAGGCGGTTGAAAACTCAGACGTCAGCCCACATTCAGTGGTCCGGACGGGGGCGACACCACCGCCCTCGTGCCTATCCGAAACGGCCCATCAGGAGAATGCAAGTGTCGGAGAGCAGATCTCACAGGACGACGGCGAATCGGCTGGCGGCCCGGTACGGCACGGAGTACAACACGGGACCGGGAGCCGACATAAAGGCGGATAGCATCACGATTGAGGTGGAGACACCCGGCACGGTCGCGGATGCCGGTCGGCAACTCCAAGGGCATCGCGGCCCAGTGTATGTCGCCGGAACCAACAAGAAAGCGGTGGACCGGGCGTTGGACCGCTTTGACCACTCGACTATTGGCGTGATGGACAACCGGGGAAACATCGTCAAGCCGTCTACGCGGTAATCGCACACGCTCGGGTCTGAACGGGGAGGGCTCGGCAACGACCCCTCCTACCCGGCCCAGGCGGTCATCGTCCTCGCTACCGGTTCCCCAATTCGCCACGGCGGAGTTCGAGAACGTTCCGTCGGAGCATGACGGGTCGGGCTCGTTCACGCTGCGGGTGTCGTTCAGCGAGGCGCTGGCCTCCGGCGGCTCGGGGCGGAAGATCGCGCAGGCGCTCGTGCTGACCGGCGCGACGCGGAACGCGGTGCGCCGGGTGGACGGCCGGCGGGACCTCTACTGGTTCCAGGTGCGTCCGTCGGGCAACGATGCGGTGACGGTCGCGCTGACCTCGGCGGGGGCGTGCGGCGGCGCGGCGGCGGTTTGCACGTCGGACGGCCGGGCGCTGTCGAACGCGCCCACGGCCACGATCCAGGGTCCGCCTTCGCTTGCGGTTCAGGACGCGGAGGCGGAAGAGGGCCCGAACGCGGCGCTCGCCTTCACGGTCGAGCTGTCGCGCGCGGCGTCGGACACGGTGACGGTGGACTACGCCACCTCGGACGTGACGGCGGTGGCGGGGGACGACTACACGGCGGCGTCGGGCACGCTGACGTTCAGCGCGGGCGAGACGTCGAAGACGGTGTCGGTGTCGGTGCCGGTGCTCGACGACGCCCATGACGATGACGGCGAGACGCTGACGCTGTCGAACCCGTCGGGGGCGTGGCTCTCCGACGCTACGGCGACGGGGACGATCGAGAACTCGGATCCGCTCCAGAAGATGTGGCTCTCGCGCTTCGGGCGCACGGTGGCCCTCCAGACCGTCCAGGCTCTGGAGGGGCGCTTCGCCGTCGGGTCGGACGCCTCGCCGCGCATGACGATGACGGTGGCGGGCCAGAGCATGGACCTCTCGCGGATCGGCGACGACAAGGCGCTGGCGGAGACGATAACGGGGCTTGCGCGGGCGTTCGGCGCGCCGGGCGCCACGTCGGGCGACATGGCGGCGAACGACAATGACCTGTTCGCGCGGCCCGGTATCGGCGGCGCCCGGGACGGGACTGGCATCTCGGCGCCGGGGCAGCCGGTTACGGGGCGCGATCTTCTGCTCGGGAGTTCGTTCCACTTCACGACCGGCGAGACGTCGGGCCTGGGGGGCGCGATGACCGGCTGGGGCAAGGTGCTGTCGGGCGGGTCGGGCAGTTCGTTCGGCGGCGGGCTGTCGTTTACGAGCGAGACGGCGACCGGCGTGCTCGGCATGGACTGGGAGCGGGACAGGCTCCTGGTCGGAGTGGCACTGTCGCGGAGCGTCGAGAAGGGTAGCGCGGCGTTCGATCACACGGGTCTGCAATACGATCGGGCTGCGCCATGACGGCGGCGACGCGGAGACGGGTTCTGGCGTGGAGGGCGGCGCCGTGCGTTGGTAGGACCGGCATCCGGGGCGTGAACGCGCGCCCCGGACCCCGCCCTCACCGCGCGCTCAGGCCCTGCTCACCAGCGGGTGGTGAGCGTGATGCCGACGCGGTGCACCGCGCCTGCCCCGGACCCCGATCCGGGGTCGTTGGCGGGTTCGAGCCGCGAGACCTCGAAGCGGGCCTCGAACGCCCCCGTGCCCGTACCCTCAAGACGCCAGCCGAACCCCAGGCCGAACCGGTGCCCGGTCGCGCCCCCGGCGTGCATGCTCTCCTGACGCGCGCCCTCGACGTCGAGGCTGAACACGAGGCCCGTCCGCGTCTCCTCCGCAAGGCGCCAGCCGAGCACCGTCTCGCGGCTTGTCCCGGTCAGCCCCAGCCTGAGCTCCGGCACCCCCGTCCAGCGGTTGTCGAACAGCCCGAACCCGTAGTCCAGCTTCATCTCCAGCGCGCGCCGCTCCAGCTCGTTCGCATCATTGTCGTTCGCCGCCTCCAGCGCCTGCGCCGTCTGCGGCCCGAGCAGCGCCTCAACCCCGCCCGTGGCCTGGGCGCCCACCGTCTGCTTGAGGGCGAGCGACGGGCCGCGCGCTGAATCCGGTGCCGGGTCCCAGGCGAGCGAACCCGCGAAGCCACGCTCGCTGAAGCTCCCGTCGTCATGGGTCAGTAGCCCCCGCGCGCGCATGTCCGCGCTCAACCCCCGCGCCGGGTCGCTCCACGCGAGACTCGCCCCGATATCCGCGCCGAACCCGGTCTCCGCGTCGCCCCCGTCATGGCGCATCCCGAGCTCCACGCTCGGCACTAGGCTCGCGCCGCCAGAGAAACGGAACGCCCGCGAGCCCTCGAGACCGAGCCTGAGCCGCGTCACGCCCGCCTCCGCAGCCGCAAGATTGTCCGTGACGCCGACCTCGCCCCGGACTGCCTCCGACGTCGTGCGAACCGCCATCGCGTCGGACGTGACCGCAAGCTCCACACCGCCCTCGGCAGGAGCCTCCAGAAGCGTCCCGCGAACCCCGACCGAGGCCATCGCGAGGTCGATGCTGGTTTCCAGCGCCGCCAGTTCCTCGCGCTCTACCGTCAGCCGGCCCTCGCCGTAGCCGGCAACGCCCCACACCGAGAGCCTCTCGCTCACCGCGTAGCGCCCATAGGGGTAGAGAGCGGTCAGGCTCGCCTCGATGCGGCCTTCGCTCGCGCCCCGGTAGCCGCCGCTGCCCCGCGCATGCGAGAGCATCAGCCCCGCCATCGCGCGCTCGCGCGAGAACTCCGCCCCCAGCATGAGGTTGCCCACCTCGCCGTCGAGCGTGAGAACGCCCTCGCGTCCGTCGAAGGTCGAGACGGCGCCCCGGCCCCAAGTCGAGACCGTTCCCTCGCCCGGGGTTCCTCGGGTCAGGGAGAACGAGGTCCCGGTGAACAGGTCGCGCGCCGACACCGTCCGCGCCCCCGAGAGCGCCGTCCGGTCCGCCTCGCCATCCTCGCCGCGAAGCCACGCGGTGAGCGCCTGCGTGCGCGCCTCCTCGTCGCGCTCCGCCTGCGCTTCGGTATCCTCCGCCGCGTTGTCGAAGGAAAGCCGCTGCCCGGCCGCCGTCGCCTCGATCCCCGGTGCGCGCGTGCCGCGCAGCCGCGTGTCCACCGCCTCCAGCACCTGGTCCGCAGCCGTACGCCCGAATCGTACCAACCACGCCTCGGACACTGACTGGGAGTACTCGAGCTGGACGTCATCGTCGATGATGGTGAGTGCTGTGTCTTCCACGCTTAGCGCAATAGCCGATGTCGTGCCGGCAACGGTCAGGCGCTCATCTGATTCCTCTTGATCGTCGTCCACCGGCATCAGGTTGAAACTGACTGAACCCTCTGTCGTTTCCCCCGCAACAGTGAAATAATCCAGCCCTTGGCGGGCCTCGTCGCCATCCGCGCCCACCGAAACGATCACCGCCGTATCCGTCGTCCTGGGATCGCCTTCAAGCACACCGGTGACGGTGATCTCGCTGGCGCCCTCATCCTCGCCTACCGATTCTGTGTCAACACTGAGGGTCAATTGCGTCGACACCATCACCACGACACTGTCCGCCTGCAGCGACTGGTAGTCGGCGCCGGCGAGGCGGTGCGTCACCGTCACGATACTGCCCCTGGAACCGGTGCCCGCCGATAGGTTCACGGCCTGCGGTTCACTCCAGTTGCTCGGCAGGAACTGCAACTCCGAGGGGTTTAGCGTCAAGGCGGAACCCCCATCCATGGAAGGCGTCACCGTAACCGTACCCGTCGGCTGGCTCGTGAGGACAACGCTGTAGTTGGCGACTTCGCCTTCCGATATCACCAGTTCCCTCGGCTGCACCTGTACGCCGCGCGTGTCGTTGTCGATGATCTCAAGCCAGACATCTTCGACGGACATGCTCTCGCCCGCCACTGAACCAACCAGGGTCAGCCGTTCGTTGTCCTCATCCATCGCATCGTCCGTTGGCGTGAGGGTAATCTCGGCTTCGCCCTCGGTCCGGCCAGCTGGGATGGTCAGCGTGAAATCCGCGACCGGCGCATAGTCTTCGCCCGCGCTCGCCGTATCGCCCGGCGCGCCTACGGAGATGTTTAGCTGGGTGTCCGAACTGGCGGCGACGCCGTCCAGGGTTCCAGTCACCTTGAGGCGCGTGGCACCGGCATCCTCGCCGAGCGTGACGGTATCCACGCTCAAGGTCACGATCGCGGATGCGGTATCGTCATCGCGAATGCGTACGCCTGCGTGCTCGACGTCGAGATCGGTTTGACGTGGTCGGGCCATCAGGGAAATGACCTCATCGTCTTCATCCAGGTCGTCGTCGATGCATCGGAGCATAAACTCGACACTTCCGGACGTTTGCCCCGCGACAATCGTGAGCATCAGATCGTCCACCGTCTCGTAGTCGACCCCCTCCAGTGCGCTATCGGTTGACGCACCGACGACAACGTCCACAACCAGGTCGAATGTCATTGGCGCACCGCTCAGCGTCGCGGTCGCCGTGAGCATGCTTTCGTCGTTCTCCTCGTCCACCATTTCGGGACTCACGTCCAGCGTGACGCGCGTCAATGCCGTGTCGTTGTCGATCACGGTCACGACCACATCCGCCGCCTTCACGCCGTTCTCCCCGTAGTCACCGCCCATGACGGTGTGAACGAGTGTCGCCGTGTCCGGGTGAACGTCCGCGTCACGGCCCGCCGTCACCACCACCGTCTGCGCGGCGTCCCAATTGGAGGGCGTGAATGTCAGACTCACCTTGTCAAGTTCAAGGTCCGTCCCCGTATAACCGGTTATTTCAATGGTTACGTCGTCAGTCGGCGCGGAGTCGAGTTTCAGGGTATAGCCCTTGCTCTCACCCTCGGATACGGACAGCGAAGCGGGACTGACCGTCACTGCGCGCGCGTCGTCGTCGGTGATCTCGATCTCGTCACCGGTCACCGACAGCCCCGACACCGTCGTCGTGCCGGCGATCGAAACCGTCTCGTTCGCCTCGTCGATGTCGTCCTGCGTCGGCGCCAGGCTGAAGGTGGCGGTGTGCGACAGCGTGTCCGCCGGAATGGAGATGGTGAAATCGCTCACCGCCGCAAAATCCGTCCCCGACGTCGCCGTGCCCGAACCCACCGTCACCGCGACCGGCGTGGCCGCATCCCGCGTGCCCCCGTTCAATGTCGCCGTGACCGTGACCGTCGTGGCGCTCGCGCCCTCGCCCACCACGTCCGGAGAGGCTGCCAGCGTGATGCCCGTTGAATCCACCTCGTTGTCGTCGACCGTCACCGTCACCGAAGCGGCAGTCACTGAATCGTAGTCGGAGGAGGCGCCGCTTACCGTGTTCGCGATCACCGCTTCGTCGTCGACCGTATCGGCGTCGGAGGCAGCGCTTACCGTCACGGCCTGGGCGGTGTTCCAGTTCGCGGGCGTGAAGCTCAGCGCGCCCGATACCGTCACGTCCGTGTCGCCGGAACTGCGCGAGGGCGTGACGATTACGTTCCCCGTCGGCTCCGAATCCAGCACCACCGTGTAGGTCGCGTTCGCCCCCTCGACGACATCCAGCGTCGTCGGCGATACAGTCACCCCCCGGGCGTCGTCGTCCGCAAGCGTCAGCGTCACATCCGACGGCGCGGTCACCCCCACCGCGTTGACCGCGCCACCCTTGACCTTCACCGTCTTGTCCGCCGCGTCCACATCGTTGTTCACCCCCGTCACCGTCACCGTGCCCGTGCTGGCGGTGGAACCGGCGGCTATCGTCAGCACCTTGTCGGAACTCAGGGAGTAGTCCCCGGCCACCGCCGGCGCATCGGGATCGACGCTGATCGTGATCGTGGTCGGTGCGCTGGAGGCGTGGTCCAGGGTCGCGGTCACGGTCGCGCTGCCGCCGTTCTCGCCGATCGAGGCCGCCGACAGCGCCAGCGTCACCACAGGCGGGTCGTCATCGTCGGTGATCTCGATCTCGTCGCCGGTCACCGACAGTCCCGACACCGTCGTCGTGCCGCTCACCGACACCGTCTCGTTCGCCTCGTCGATGTCGTCCTGCGTCGGCGCCAGGCTGAACGTGGCGGTGTGCGACAGCGTGTCGGCCGGAATGGAGATGGTGAAATCGCTCACCGCCGCAAAATCCGTCCCCGACGTCGCCGTGCCCGAACCCACCGTCACCGCAACCGGCGTGGCCGCATCCCGCGTGCCCCCGTTCAATGTCGCCGTGACCGTGACCGTCGTCGCGCCCGCGCCCTCGCCCACCACGTCCGGAGAGGCTGCCAGCGTGATGCCCGTTGAATCCACCTCGTTGTCGTCGACCGTCACCGTCACCGAAGCGGCAGTCACTGAATCGTAGTCGGAGGAGGCGCCGCTTACCGTGTTCGCGATCACCGCTTCGTCGTCGACCGCATCGGCGTCGGAGGAGGCGCTTACCGTCACGGCCTGGGCGGTGTTCCAGTTCGCCGGCGTGAAGCTCAGCGCGCCCGATACCGTCACGTCCGTGTCGCCGGAACTGCGCGAGGGCGTGACGATTACATTGCCGGTCGGCTCGGAGTCGAGCACCACCGTGTAGGTCGCGCTGGCGCCCTCGTGCACATCCAGGGTCGTCGGCGATACAGTCACCCCCCGGGCGTCGTCGTCCTCAAGCGTCAGCGTTACCTCCGACGGCGCGGACACCCCCACCGCGTTGACCGCGCCACCCTTGACCTGCACCGTCTTGTCCGGCGCGTCCACATCGTTGTTCACCCCCGTCACCACCACCGTGCCCGTGCTGGCGGTGGAGCCGGCCGCGATCGTCAGCACCTTGTTCGTGCTCAGGGAGTAGTCCCCGACCACCGCCGGCGCATCGGGATCGACGCTGATCGTGATCGTGGTCGGTGCGCTGGAGGCGTGGTCCAGGCTCGCGGTCACGGTCGCGCTGCCGCCGTTCTCGCCGATCGAGGCCGCCGACAGCGCCAGCGTCACCACAGGCGGGTCGTCATCGTCGGTGATCTCGATCTCGTCGCCGGTCACCGACAGCCCCGTCACCGTCGTGGTCCCGGCGATCGAAACCGTCTCGCTCGGCTCGTCGATCTCGTCCTGCGTCGGCGCCAGGCTGAACGTGGCGGTCGCCGACCGCGTGTCCGCCGGAATGGAGATGGTGAAGTCGCTCACCGCCGTGAAGTCCGTCCCCGAGACGGCCGTGCCCGAACCCACCGTCACCGCGACCGGCGTGGCCGCATCCCGCGTGCCCCCGTTCAATGTCGCCGTGACCGTGACCGTCGTGGCCCCCTCGCCCTCGCCCACCACGTCCGGAGAGGCCCCCAGCGTGATGCCCGTTGAATCCACCTCGTTGTCGTCGACCGTCACCGTCACCGAAGCGGCAGTCACTGAATCGTAGTCGGAGGAGGCGCCGCTTAC
>MKWU01005388.1_pt1 | contig 13970 bp, 12 predicted proteins | sample 809101 | NCBI WGS metagenome assembly MKWU01 (sample SAMN05860141, study PRJNA318959) | sponge metagenome | host: Aplysina aerophoba | place: Slovenia: Piran, Adriatic Sea, Gulf of Piran | collected 2013-05-07 | reverse complement strand
GCCGCCACCGCGTCACCCCACCGCCCATTTCCTCGACCACTCCCACGAACTCGAGCCCCGGCACCTCGGACTCGCCCGGCGGCGGCGGATACAGCCCCCGCCGCTGCAGCAGGTCGGCGCGGTTGACGCCGGATGCGTGCACTCGCACGAGCAGCTCGCGGGGACCCGGGCGCGGGCGCGGCGCCGTGCCGAGCCGGAGGACTTCCGGTCCGCCGAACTCGGGGATGGTGACGGCCTTCATCGGGGGATGCGGGTCGGCGCAGGCATGGGCAGGAAAATACCGGGCGCCGCCGGGATGGGCCACTAACGTCTTAGGATCACCCGCAGTGCATCCCCGCTCCGGCCGTGGCCGCCCCGCCCCCTCGCCATTAAACTATACCCCCCATGGAACTCCCCTTCGATCTGGACCGCCCGGTCGTCTTCTTCGACCTCGAAACGACCGGCCTCAGCCTGTCGCGTGACCGGATCGTCGAGCTCGCGATAATCCGGGTGTCGCCCCGTGGGGACGTCTTCGAGCGGGTGCGGCGCTACAACCCCGAGATGCCGATTCCGCCGGACGCGGCGGCCATCCACGGGATCACCGACGAGATGGTCGTGGACGAGCCCACCTTCAAGGCGACATCGAAGTCCCTCGCCAAGCTGCTCAGGCCGTGCGATCTGGCGGGCTTCAACATCCGGCGCTTCGATCTCCCCATCCTGGTCGCCGAATTCGCCCGCGCGGGCATCGACTTCGACGTGAAGGACCGGCGGCTCATCGACATGAAGATGATCTTCCACCGCGAGGAGCCGCGGGACCTCTCGGCCGCCGCGCGCTTCTACCTGGACCGCGACCACCAGGACGCCCACACCGCGCTCGGCGACATCCGCACGACCGCCGCCGTGCTCACGGCCCAGCTCGGCCGCTACCGCCACCTCCCCCGCGACATGGATGGCCTGCACGCCTACTGCGACGAGATGGGCCCCTACGTCACCGAGTTCGACCGGTGGTTTTCGGAGGGCGAGCAGGGACTCGTCTTCAACCGGGGGAAGCACAAGGGCGCCGCGCTGGCGGATGTCGCCGAGTCCGCGCCCGACTATCTGGAATGGATGACGCGGGCCGACGACATGCCGGACGATGTGGTGGAGGCCGTGCGCGGGGCGCTCGCCGCGCGTGGATAGATCCGCGTGAGCGGCGAGTGGCCCGCCACCGAATGCGTCGACCGCTTCTACGGACTCCGCGAATTCAAGGTCGTCGACCCGGAGGGTCATGTGCTACTCTTCGGTCAGAACATCGAGTAAGTCCACCCAGGAGATCGCCACCATGACCCGTCGCACACCTGCCGCCCGCCCCGTTCCGCGGTTGTCCATTCCCGCACTGGCTGCCCTGGCCGCCCTCGCCCCGGCTGCCCTCGTCCCGGCGACCGGCCCCCTCACCGCCCAGCAGCCCATCACCTCCGACGAACTGGCCGCCTTCTCCGCGCGTCACGTGGGCCCCGCCGTCACCGGCGGCCGCATCCACGACGTGGAAGCCCTTCCCGGCGACCCCTCCACGGTCTACGTCGCTACCGCGTCCGGCGGCCTGTGGAAGAGCGTCAACCGCGGCATCACGTGGACGAACCTCTGGGAGCACATGCCCGTCAGCACCTTCGGCGACCTGGCCATCGCGCCCACCGACCCGAACATCCTCTACGCCGGCACCGGCGAGCAGCAGAACCGCCAGAGCACGTCGTGGGGCAACGGCGTCTACCGCTCCGACGACGCCGGGGCCACCTGGCGGCACCTCGGGCTCGAAGAGACGCACCACACGGGCCGCGTGCAGGTTCACCCGTCGAATCCCGACATCGTCTACGTGGCGGCGCTGGGGAACCTGTGGCGCTCCACGCCCGACCGCGGCGTCTACCGCTCGCGCGACGGGGGCCGGAGCTGGGACAAGGTCCTCTACATCGATGAGCACACCGGTGCTGTGGACCTCGTCATCGACCCGTCGAATCCGGATGTGCTCTACGCGGCCATGTACCAGCGCCAACGCCGCACCTGGGGCTTCAACGGGGGCGGGCCGGGAAGTGGCATCCACAAGACGACGGACGGCGGCGAAAGCTGGCGGGAGCTCACGAACGGGCTTCCGGCAGGCGACAAGGGCCGGATCGGGATCGCCATCTCGCCGACGGACCCGAATGTGCTCAACGCGCTCGTCCAGCACGCCGACGAGTCGGGCGGCTACCGCAGCGAGGACGGCGGCGAGAGCTGGGAGAAGGTGAGCACCCAGAACATCCGTCCGATGTACTATTCACACGTCTTCATCGACCCCACCAACTCCGACCGCGTCTACACGCTGGCCACGTCCGCCCACCGGAGCGAGGACGGCGGCCGCACCTTCACCGAGATCGCGGAGCGCCCCACCTACGACGTGGGGGTCCACGCCGACCACCACACCATGTGGATCGATCCCGGCGACCCCGAGCACTTCTACCTGGCCGGCGACGCCGGGCTGCACGAGACGTATGACATGGGCGTGACGTTCCGGCGCATCAACAACCTTCCCATCGGGCAGTTCTACGGGATCACGGTAGACAACCGCGACCCGTACCGGATCTACGGCGGGATGCAGGACAACCATTCGTGGATGGGGCCGTCGGCGACGCGTTCCTGGGACGGAATCGTGGATGACGAGTGGCGGCAGAGCGGCTTCGGGGACGGGATGTACCAGCAGGCCGATCCGGATGGCCGCACGATCTACATCAACACGCAGAACGGGGGCTGGACGCGCTTCGACAACGTGACGGGCGACATGATGAGCCTGCGCCTGAGCGCGCCCGAGGGCGAGGATCCGTACCGCTGGGACTGGGTGTCGCCGAGCCTGATCTCGCGCCACGACCCCAACGTGGTCTACCTGGGCGGCAACCGCCTCTTCATCTCGCGGGACCGGGGCGACAGCTTCACGCGCACCGAAGACCTCACGCGGCAGCAGGACCGGGACGAGCTCGAGATCATGGGTGTGCGCGGAGCGGACATCACGCTTTCGCGCAACGACGGCCCCTCCTCATACGGCGAGATCGTCACCATCTCCGAATCCCCCCTCGACCCGGCGGTGCTCTGGGTGGGCACCGACGACGGCAACGTTCAGGTCTCCCGGGACGGGGGCCGCAGCTGGAACGAGGTCTCGGGCGGCGCCCCCGGCCTCCCCGACGGCACCTACGTCAGCCGCGTCGCCGCGTCCTCGGAAGCGCCCGGCACCGCCTACATCACCTTCGACGCCCACCGCGACGGGGACTTCAGCGCGTACGTCTACCGCGCGGAGGACTACGGCGCCAGCTGGACCGCCCTGCACGGCGGCCTCCCGAGCGGATCGGCCAACGTGATCATCGAGCACCCGGACAACCCCGCGGTGCTCTTCCTCGGCACCGAGCACCACGTCTTCGCCAGCACGGACCGCGGCGCGTCCTGGGCCCGCTTCCCCAACCTGCCGACCACCGCCTACGACGACATGGTGATCCACCCCCGCGAGAAGGACCTCGTGCTGGGGACGCACGGCCGCTCGATCATCATCATCGACGATGTCGGCCCGCTGGCCGGGTACGGCGACGCGGTGGCCGACGCAGCCGCGCTCGTCGGCACCGGCGGCGGCACGATCATGAACTACTGGAAGGACACCTCCTACCGCGCCCAGGCGACATTCATGGGCGACAACCCGGTTGACGGCGCGTTGGTCACCTACCGGCTCGGGGCCGGCTCCGGGCCTGCCATGCTCACCATCCGCAACGCGGACGGCTACATCGTGCGCGCGTTGGACGTGCCGTCCGGAGCAGGCCTTCACCGCGTCAACTGGGACCTCCGCCACGGGTTCGACGGAATGCGCATGGAAGTGACCCCGTGGGTGGCGCACGAAACCACCGTGGTGCCGCGCACCCTGGACACGAGGGGACCGTTCGTGTCGCCCGGGATCTACACGGTCGAGCTGGAGGCGCGGGGCGAGGTCCGCACCGGTCGCATCTCCGTGCAGGGCGACCCCGATCTCCCCCTCACGGCCGAGGACTACCAGGAGCGCGAGGCCTTCCTGCTCGAGATCCTGGAGCTGAGCCGCTTGCTCCCGGGTGGACAGGGCGGACCTGGCGGGCCGGGTGGACCGGGCTCGGCCGGCCGCTACCGCCGCGATCTGATGCAGCTCTACAACGCGATCAACGGCGGCGGGGTGCGGCAGGGCACTCTGCACCCGCCGACCCGGACCCAGCGGGAGCAACTGGAGAACATCAAGGAGGCGCTACGGCGGATGGGGCTGGTGGTGTAGTAGCTGCCCGGCGGCGGCGCTGGCGCGCCCGGGTTCCTGTAGACGACCCTTAGCGCACCACCTGAAACGCCCGGGACAGCCCCCGCCCAAAACGGTAGATGGCAAAGTCGTTGTCCAGGGACGCGGCCCTGTGCACGCCCAGCCGCTCCATTACGGCAAAGCTGGTGCGGTCCACCAGGGAGAAATCCTGATCGGGGAACGCGCGGCCGATGGCCCATGCCGCGTGCAGATCGGCGGTGCCCACGGGCTCGATCCTGGCGACGCCGCTCCTGAGTCCGTCGAAGAAGCTCTCGGCGGCATCCCGATGGATGCGGTGGCGCAGCAGCATCCAGCTCTCGACGAGGATGTGATCCGTGGTGACCAGTCCGGTCTCGCCGGCGAGGATCTCCTGAGCGCGAGCGTTGCTGTGGTCAGAGCGATCGGCCGCGGCGTACCATATCGAGGTATCGACGAACAGGCTCACCGCCGCGGATCTGCAAACGCCTCGGACAGCATCCGATCCTTGTCGCGCGCAATGTCCGATCCCCCGGAACATCCGAGATCGAAAACCACCCCGGGGTCGACCGATCGCTTCGTCCCCTGAAGGTCGGCTGACACCAGCCGCCGCACATACTCGGCCAGGGACACCCCCATCTGCCCGGCTCGCTCCCGTGCGTCGCGGAGCATGTCGCGCTCAAACGACAGTTGTGTTCGTGTCATCATGATGTATACATCGTAACATCATCACAGCTGGCCGGACAACGGGGCAGCCGCCGTCTACCGCCACCAACCTCCACCCCCGCCGCCGCCGAACCGGTTGTTCACGACGTTGTTGTACACCGACCCGAACTGGTAGGAGAAGCCTACCTGGAATTCGTAGTTGAAGTCCTGGGCACGCTGCCGAAGGTTCAGCAGCGCCTCCGCGTCCGTGGCGTCCCCCGCGGCCAGGTAGATCTGGTCGTTGACCCAGCCGATCCCACCCTCGGCGTTGAGGTTCAGTCCCCGGAAGACGCGAAAACTGATGTCCCCGTCCAGGTTGATCGCATAGAGGTCCGTGTTGTGCAGGAAGTGCGACCCGTTGATCCCGATCGAGGCGTCGCCCCACGGCTGGCGCTGCGAAAACTCGATTTCAAGCGACTCTTCCCAGCGCGTCTCGGAGAGCCAGCCATAGACCGTCTCTTCCAGGTATTCACGGTGGGCCGGCCCGATCTTGTAGAAGAGCGTGAACGCCCTGCGCGTCGCCTCTTCGTAGGGGAAGAAGCTGTATTCCAGGGCGGGGGTGATCTCCCAGCGGAACGCCTGGTTGAATCGCGTGATCCTGCGAACCTCGCCCTCGATGCCGATGGACCAGTGGTCCGCCAGCGAATAGGCCACCAGTTCGCTGACTCCCCAGTCCGTGCGTTCGTCAGTGAAGGTGCCGTCGTCGGGGAGGTCGATCTCCCGCCGGTTGATGTTGAAGTCGCCGCGGAAGTTCATCTTCCATGTGCGGGTAACCCGTGAGGCGCTGGCGTTCCCTCTGATCTCCGTGGTCTGACGGGTCTGTTCCCCGTTCACCTCGGTGTTCCCGCCGAGCCGGAAGACCCAGAAGTCCCAGGGATCCTCCACCTCCTCGCTGGTGACCATGCGCTCGGTGGGGTCTATTTCCTCGACTCCGTGTTCCACATCCTCGGTGATCTCCTGGAAGGTGTTTACGTCGTCCATGAACCCGTGGACGGTGGCGAAGTGAAGTACGCCGATCCCGATGGTATGGGTGAGTTCGTCGAGTGTTTCACGCTGCGTGTTGGTCGGCGGCGCCTGGTAGAGCAACTGGTCCTCGTACTCGTATTCTTCCGAACCGATGAAGTCCAGCCTGTATTCACTCCCGCCGGCGCCCGTGGTCTGGCTGGTCATGATCAGGTGCACGTGGGCGTCCTGGGGCTGGCGCGCCCAGTTGATCCAGGGCAGCTCGGTGCGGAAGTAGGTCTGGTTGCAGTTGCGGGCCGCACAATCCAGGAAGACGGTGGGGCGGTCGCCGTTGGCAACCTCCTGCGCGGACAGGGGCGCCGGCGGCGGCGCGAGCCCCGGCAGCACCGCGAGAAGCAGCGCCGTGACACAGAGAGGCGCCTTCCAGGCTGATTTCATGAAGTTGATTCCTTGTCATTCGAATTCAGGACCGTCTGCAGAGCCGACACACTGCCCCACTCCCAAACAGACACCTCCGGATCATGCATCGTTGAAGCTCGGGACACAGCCGTCCCGCTCCCACCGCAATTGCCCCCCGGGCGCGCATCCCCCAGACTTCGGTCATACACAATCCAGAACCCGAGGGAGTCCCTCCAATGCTCTTCGCCGCCCACTCCGGTCTTCGCTTCCTGGTCCTCGTCGGAGGGCTTTTCGTGGTCCTCTACGCCGCCGTGGGCTTCTTCGGCAAGCGCGAGTACTCACCCGCAATGGCCAGGCTGGCGGTCGTCTTCACCGGGCTCATGCACCTGCAGCTCCTGACCGGTTTCATCGTCCTCTTCACCCGGCCGTTCTACACCGCGATCATCGGCCACCTCTTCACGATGCTGCTGGCGGCCGCTGTGGTCCAGCTCACCACCTCCGTGGTCAAGCGCCGTCCTCAGGAGGCGAAGAGCTACGGGCCGCACCTCGTCGGCGGACTGCTGGCGCTCGTGTTCATGGCCGCCGGCATACTGGCGATCGGACGGGGCGTGCTGGAGAGCACGATGTGAAGAGGGGGCGCCAAGTTGACGAGGCGTCCGGGCGCCCAAGATTACTACGCTCACACCCCCCTGTTCCGCTACGGCAGGCCGGGCAGCCGGTGGAAGCACGCGTCGCACCGACAGCGACGTGTTCCATGGGCCGCCACCGCTTCGCCGTTCCCGCGGAACCGTCCACCTGCCCCCAGGGAACGATGTCCGGAAACTCCGCAGACGGCACGAACGGCGATCTCGCGTTCGTCATGGGGGGTGGGGGAGCGCGGGCCGCCTACCAGGCCGGGGTGCTGCGCTATCTGTCGCGCCGGTTCCCGAGTGTGCAGGCTCCCATCATCACCGGCGTCAGCGCGGGCGCGATCAACGCCGCCCACCTCGCGGCCCACCACGGCACCTTCGAGCAGGCCACCGAGGAGCTCTACCACATGTGGTCCAACCTGAACGTCGACCACGTGTTCCGCACCGATGTCGGGTCCCTCAGCTGGCACGTGATGCGCTGGGCCCGCCAGCTCGTATCGGGCGGGACAAAGTCGGCCCCCCGGGTCCGCGGACTTCTCGACACCGAACCGCTCCGCGTGTACCTCACCGACGCCATGCACGCGATCGACGGCGAACTCACGGGGATCAACTACAACCTTCGAACGGGCAGGCTGAAGGCCGTCGCCCTCAGCACCACCAACTACTCCACGGGGCAATCCGTCCTCTGGGTCCAGGGTCAGGGGGTGAAGGAGTGGGAACGTCCCACCCGGCGCTCGCGGCTCACCACGCTGACCGTGGAGCACGTACTGGCGTCCTCCGCGCTGCCCATCGTGTTCCCCGCCGTCAAGATCGGCGCGCACTGGTTCGGGGACGGCGGCATCCGCCTCGCGGCCCCGCTGTCGCCCGCCCTTCACCTCGGCGCGGGGCGCATCCTCGCGATCAGTACCCGTCATTCCCCGACCGCGCGCCAGGCGAGCAGGCCTACCATCACCGGCTATCCGCCCCCCGTGCAGGTCGCCGGGGTCATGATGAATTCCGTGTTCCTCGACCTGCTCGACGACGACGCGCACCGGCTCGAGACGATCAACCGGCTCCTCGCCGGCCTCCCTCCGGAAGCACGCGGCGGCATGCGACCCGTCCGGCTCCTGACCGTGCGCCCCTCCGTCCACCCGGCCCGCCCCCCCCCCAAGGACCAGGCCCCGGGCCGTCGACGTGCCCCGCCTCGCCAACAAGTACGAGCCCCAGCTGCCGAAGGCGTTCCGTTTCCTGACGCGGGGTCTGGGGACCAGGCAAACCGAGGCGCCGGACTTTCTGAGCATGATCATGTTCCAGCACGACTATCTGGCCGAGCTGATCGAGGTGGGCGAGCGGGACGCCGAGACCCGCGAATCGGAGCTCGCCGCCCTTCTGGAACCGGAGGGAACAACCGAGATTTCAGGGGGTCGGGCAGGTAGCGCGGCCGACAGGGCCACCGACGGCAGGAAGGCAACATGAGCACAGACGCCGACAGAACGAACGGGAGCGGGAGCGACGCCCAACAGTCGCGGGAAGTCGCCGAGGGCGCCCGCGAGGCACGCTGGGACAAGCGCAGCTTCATGAAGGAACTCTTCGGCGGCCGGCTGTCGCTGGAACTCGTCCACCCGCATCCGGCCCAGGACCCCGAGGAAGCGGCGCGGGCCGCTCCGTTCCTGAAGGCCCTGGAGCGCTTCACGGCCAAGCACGTCGACGGCGACGCCGTGGACCGCGACGCATGGGTCCCCGAGTCGGTTCTGGAGGGGCTCGCCGAGCTGGGTGCGTTCGGGATCAAGATCCCGCGCGAATACGGAGGCCTCGGCCTCTCGCAGATTTCCTACAACCGGGCTCTCGGGCTCGTGGCCTGCCGGTGCGGCTCCACGGCGGCCTTCCTTTCGGCGCACCAGTCGATCGGAGTGCCCACCCCCCTGGTCCTGTTCGGCACCGAGGAACAGAAGCGCAAGTACCTGCCGCGGGCGGCGGGCGGCGCACTTTCCGCCTTCGCCCTGACCGAGCCGGAGGTGGGATCGGACCCCGCCAACATGTCCACCTTCGCCGAGCTCTCCGAGGATGGCGAGCACTACATCCTCAACGGCGAGAAGCTGTGGACCACCAACGGCCCGCGCGCCGAACTGCTCGTGGTGATGGCCCGCACCGCCGCCCGTCCGGGCGTCAGGGGGAATCGCCCGATCAGCGCCTTCATCGTCGAGACCGACTGGCCCGGGGTGGAGGTCGGCCACATCTGCACCTTCATGGGGCTCAAGGGGATTTCGAACGGGGTGCTCCACTTCAACGACGTGAAGGTGCCCCGGGAGAACCTCCTCTGGGGCGAAGGACTCGGGCTGAAGCTCGCGCTGATCACCCTGAACACCGGGCGCCTCGCCCTGCCGGCCTTCTGCGCCGCGGGCGCCAAGGCGCTGTTGTCGACCTGCCGTACGTGGGCGGCGAAGCGGGAGCAGTGGGGCGCGCCGATCGGGAAGCACGACGCCGTCGCGCAGATGCTCGGACGCATGACGGCGGACACCTACGCGATGGACGCGTCGGTGGACCTCGCGGCGGCGATGTCCGGTGTCGGCACCCTCGACATCCGGCTGGAGGCGGCCACGGCCAAGCTCTGGCACAGCGAGAAGCTGTGGGACCTGGTGGACGACGCCGTGCAGATCCGCGGCGGGCGGGGTTACGAGACAGCTGACTCGCTGCGCGCCCGCGGGGAGGATCCCGCGCCGGTGGAGCGGTGCATGCGGGACTCGCGCATCAACATGATCTTCGAGGGCTCGAGCGAGATCATGCGGCTGTTCATCGCCCGCGAGGCCGTCGACACCCACCTTTCGGTCGCGGGCAAAGTGATCGACCCCCGCCTCTCCACCGCCACCAGGCTCGCGGCGCTGGTGAAGGCCGGGGCGCACTACGCGCTGTGGTACCCGTCGAGGTGGCTGGGCTGGGGACGCTGGCCCCGCTACCGCGATTTCGGCGCGCTCGCCGGGCACATGCGCTACGCGAACCGCAAGTCCCGCAAGCTCGCACGCGCAATCTTCCACGCCATGATCCGCTTCGGGCCGAAGCTCGAGCGGCGCCAGGCCGTCCTCGGCCGGTTCGTGGACATCGGGTGCGACCTGTTCGTGATGACCGCTTGCTGCGTGCGCGCCATGAAGATCGCGGCCGAGCAGCCCGGCGACGAAACCGCCATCGAGCTGGCCGACGCGGCGTGCAGGCTGGCCCGCGAGAGGATCGACGCGGCGTTCCGGCAGGTCTTCCGCAACGACGACACCCGCATCTACCGCCTGGCGCAGCGGGCGATGGCCGACCGCTACAGCTGGCTGGAGCAGGGAATCCTGCGCTGATGGCACGTCTCCTTCTCTTCGCGGTGCTCATCTGGACGCTGGCGCTGCTCCTGCTCGGGAGCATCGTGCACGCGACCGGTTCCAGCCTCGCCTGCCCCGACTGGCCCACCTGCTTCGGCACGATGATGCCGGAGATGAAGGGAGGCGTCTTCTGGGAGCACCTGCACCGTCTCTGGGCCGGGGCGCTGGTGATCCTCTTCGCGGCTGCGGTGATCGTCCAGCGCGTCACCCTTCCCGAGCGCAGGGACCTGCTCAGGATGGGCGTTCTCGGTCTCGGCCTCCTGATCGTGCAGTCCATCCTGGGGGGCCTGACCGTCATCTACCGGCTACCCGACGCCATCTCCACCTCCCACCTGGCGCTGGCATTCCTCTTCCTGGCCCTCGTGACCGTCATGCTGGTGCGGACCGGCGCGGGCGCCACGGTTCAGGACGGCGGGGGCGCCGCTGCCTCCACCACGGACCCGGACGGCGGCGTCGCCAGGAGGGCGGGGCTCTGGGCGGCGGCGATGATCTTCGCCCAATCGATCGTCGGTGCGCTGGTGCGGCATACCGATTCGGGGATGGCGTGCCCGGACGTGCCACTCTGTCTCGGCCGGGTGATTCCGCCGCTGGTCCACCCCATGGTGCAACTCCACTTCCTGCACCGGGTTCTCGGGCTCGCGGTCGCCATCGTGGTCCTGCGCGGGAGCTGGCTGGTCCTCACCCGCACGACCGACCTGGTGCAGCGACGGCTGGCGGCGGGTCTCGCGGCCGGGGTGGTGGCCCAGGTGCTGCTCGGCTTCCTCTCCGTCGCCTTCCGGCTGGAGCCACCGTACGTGTCCACCCACACCCTGCTGGCAGCGATCCTCCTCAGCCTCGCGGTGGCCATGCACGCACGGGATCGCGGACCCGTACACGCACCCGCCACCTCGTGACCGTCGAAGCCGTCGGGCGCGCGCTCGCCACCGTGAACGCCGGCCTCAACCTGACAAGCGCGGTACTGCTCCTGGCAGGCCTTCGCTTCATCCTGCGGCGGGACATCGCGCGGCACCGGCTCTGCATGCTGGGCGCCGTCACCGCCGGAGCCCTGTTCCTCGTCTTCTACGTGACGCGCTTTTCGCTGACCGGCAGCCATTCATTCGCGGGCCCCGACTCAGTGCGACCCTGGTACCTGGCCATCCTCTTCAGTCACATGGTCCTGGCGGTCGTTGTCGTCCCGCTGGTGCTGCGGCTGCTCTTCCTGGCCAGCCGGGAGCGCTTCGACGCCCACCGGCGCCTGGCACGCTGGACCTTCCCCGTCTGGCTGTACGTCTCGGTCACCGGACTCGTGGTCTACCTGATGCTGTACCGCATCTGGGGCGGCACGCCTTAGCTAACTACTTAGCTAACTCCCATCGGGGCACCCGTTCAGGAGCCGAAATCCGCCACCCACCTGCAAGCTCCGTCGCCCCGGGTCTCGCACCGCCGCTTGGTCACCCTCATTCCGGGATCGACACCCTTCGCGAGCGCCTGCTGGCAGTAACCGGTGACGATCTCGCAGGCATCGCCCGAGGGGTCGACCTGCACGAACGGGGAAGCCGACACCTCGAAGATGAACGTACCCGCGGCGAAGCCCCCGATCCGGCGGCCGAAGAGTTGGCGGAGCGAACCGCGGATCTTCTTCTTCGTCCGGCGAAGCCGCAGGAATCGAGGAAGCCACCACGCCCGTCCCGGCAACTGTTTCGCCGCCAGTGCGGCCCCCATCTCCCGGAAAATCTCGGCGGAGTCGGGCCGCCGGATCACCAGTTCCATGAAGTCGGCGAGCTCGGCGGTCGTCAGCCTGACTCTCTTGCGGGCGCGCTGCCGGTACAGCTCGATCTGCCGTTCGACGACGGCACTCAGCCCGAACCGGCGCGGCATCGTCCGGTAGATGTCGTCGTCGTCCAGGAACTCACGGGGCCGGTCCCGGGTCTTGATCGCCTCCAGGAGGGCAAGCGTCACTTCGGCTGCGATATCGGCCTGCGCTTCTGGCAACTCTCAAATCCCGGTCATGGAAGTTCACCTGCCCGCTGCTCACTGCGGACCCGGAAGCTCGCCCACGAGCGGTCCCAAGTCTACGGGGGAGGGGCTTCGGTAGCAACCTGGCCGGTGATGATAATTTCGGACTACGCGCCAGGCGATTGGCTCTGCACCCAGTCAAATCTGTACGTCCGCGTCTGCGTTTGCCCCGAGGCACCGGCGATTGGTAGCTTTCCCGACCCGTGGGATGCAGCCCGCTGGGCCAGCCAGCCACACCCGCAACCGCCTGAACCCCACTTGCCGAGACCTTGAAGCGCCACCCCGTCTTCGACCCCCCGGAGTACCGGAACTGGACAGCGGACCCGGCGCTGGTACGGTCCTATCGCGACCGAATCGAGAACGGCGACCGGGAGCACGCCGGCCACGCTTCCGGACTTGGTCGTGCCAACCTTCTGGAGATGTACCGGGACCTCCTGGTCACCCGGCTGCAGGATACCGGGCTGAAGAGGTGGGTTCGGCAGGGCGTGATCAGCAAGGCATGGCTGGGGGTGGGCGAGGAAGCGGTCACCGTGGGCTGCGTGGCGGCGCTGGACCGGGAGCGCGACGTGGTGATCCCCATGATCCGCAACGCCGGCGCCTGCCACATGATGGGGCTGCCGCTCGAGGATGGTTTCACCTGCTATCTCGCCACCGCGGACGGTCCGAGCGGGGGACGGGACTTCCACTACGGGGACATCGCCAGGGGGGTTATCCAGCCGGTGAGTCACATGGGCACCACCGTACCGGTCGCGGCGGGCGCCGCGCTCGCCTTCAGGAACCGGGGCGAGGGGCGCGTGGCGCTCACCTGGACCGGCGACGGGGCCACCCGCACCGCCGCCTTTCACGAGGGGATGGTGTTCGCGGCCCGGGTCGGCGTGCCGCTGATCGTGGTGATCCAGAACAACCAGGTGGCGCTCGGGACCCGGCTGGACCAGCACGGCGCGGGTGCGATGGAGGACATTCCCGGGGTGTACGGGCTCACCGGGACGGGCTGCGACGGCAACAACGTACTGGACGTGTACACGGCCGCGGCGGCGGCCAGGGAGCAGTGCCTGCGGGGAGAGGGGCCGGCGATCATCGTCGCCGAGACCTTCCGCATGGGCGGGCACGCCACCCACGACGAGCGTGAAGCGCGGGATACCTTCGCGCCTGATCTCTTCGAGCACTGGGGACGGCGCGACCCGGTCGGGCTCTTCGAGGCGTACCTTGTCGACACGGGGATTGCCGTGGAGGAGATCGAGGCCGTTGAGGAGGAGGCGCGGCGGGCGGTCGACGCGGCGGCGGAGCGGGCGCTGGCCTCCCGCGATCAATTGCCGCGCCCTGAAAGCGCACTCTTCCCGGGCATCTCGGAGGGTGGGGTGCTGCACGGGCTCGGGGGCCGACTGGGAGGCGCCGCCGATGCGGCCCCGGCCGGCTCAGATTAGGATTATTGCCATGTTCGAGAATCTGCGGAACGCGTTCAGGGAAGCGGTGGAGAACTTCAACCGCGAACTCCGGCGCGAAGGGGTGACCGAAACGGTCGACGGGCTGTTGAAGGGGATGGAAAAGGAGGCCGTGGCGACCCGGTCGGGCCTCGATTCCCTGAAGGAGCAACTGAGCGTCGCGCGCAAGCGGGCGGAGGCCGAGGCCCGGGAGGCCGAGGTGTGCCGGCGGCGGGAAGCTCTGGCGCGCAAGATCGGTGACGCG
>MKWU01005386.1_pt1 | contig 13977 bp, 21 predicted proteins | sample 809101 | NCBI WGS metagenome assembly MKWU01 (sample SAMN05860141, study PRJNA318959) | sponge metagenome | host: Aplysina aerophoba | place: Slovenia: Piran, Adriatic Sea, Gulf of Piran | collected 2013-05-07 | reverse complement strand
GTGGTGGTTCGGTGGATCGAGGTCAGCGCCAGTCGTTCTCTGTCACTTCAATCGGACCGACCTCGGCTTCGTCGATATCGAGCGCGAGGGCGATGAGGTCCCGCGCCATCTCCCGCACCTCCTCAAGGGTCCTGGCCTGGGTGTAGTTGGCGTCCAGCCCGGCCACCCTGGCCACCCACCAGTCGCCGTCCTGGAAAGTCTCGACGCGGTAGGTCCTGGTCGCGGCGACTGACGTCATCGCAGAACGCTCCTTGCCCTCTTGAGTATGCTCGCAGCGACACCTTCACTGATCTCACGGTGCCGCGGAATGTACAGCCTCTCACCACCCAAACTCCATACCTCGTGCTTGCCTTCGCGGACGAAGGCGAGTTCGGTATCGGCCGAATTGGCGATCTTGCGCAGACGCTTCATCAAATCACGCTTCTTCAATCCTGATCCAGCGTACGGGATGCGTGAGCCAATTGTAAGGGGTCTGTCGGCGTGAGCTCTGTGGACGAGGCTGCGTTCGAGGCTCAGATCGCCGGGTTCCTCGTCGAGCACGGCGGCTACCGGCGGGTGAAGACCACCGGCGAGGGCTACGAGTCCGACTTCGACGGGAACGCCGGTGTGGACACGGCGGACCTGTTCGAGTTCATCGGAGCGACCCAGGGTGACCGGTGGGACAAGTTGGTGGACTCGGGGTACGGCGGGGACGAGGTCATCGCGAGGGCGAAGTTCGTGCAGCGGTTGGCTTCGCAGCTCGACAAGCGGGGAACGGTGGACGTGCTGCGGCGGGGAGTCACCGATTACAACGTGAAATTCCGCCTGGCCTATTTCAAGCCGGGGCACGGACTCGCCCCGGAGTTGTTGGAGCGGTACGAGGCCAACATCCTGTCGGTGACCCGCCAGCTTCGCTACGAGCCCACCAGCACCAAGACCATCGATCTCGGCCTGTTCGTGAACGGCATCCCGGTGGCGACCGCCGAGTTGAAGAACCCGTTGACCGGTCAGAGCGTCGAGCATGCGATGTTGCAGTACCGCAACCACCGGGACCCGAAGAACCGGACGCTCAAGCGGGTGGGGATGGTCCATTTCGCGATCGATCCGTACTCGGTGGCGATGACCACGCATCTGGCTGGCAAGCGGACGCGGTTCCTGCCGTTCAACCAGGGTCATGATCTGGGGGCGGGGAATCCCCCTAACCCGAATGGGCACCGGACCGCCTACCTCTGGGAGCGGGTGTGGTCGCGGGATGCGTGGATGGACATCCTGGGCCGGTTCATCCATGTCGAGAAGCCGTCGCTGGGTTCGAAGGCCCGTCCGACGGTAATCTTTCCCCGTTTCCACCAATGGGACGCGGTGCGCCGCCTGGTGGCCGACGCCAGGGAGACTGGTCCGGGACGCAATTACCTGGTGCAGCATTCGGCGGGGTCGGGTAAGTCCAACTCGATCGCCTGGCTGGCCCACCGCTTCTCCTCGCTTCATGACGCCGATGACAACAAGGTGTTCGACAAGGTGGTGGTGATCACTGACCGGGTAATCCTCGACCGCCAACTCCAGGACACGATCGGCCAGTTCGAACACGCCATCGGGGTGGTGGAGCGGATCGACAAGGACTCGTCCCAGCTGGCCAAGGCGCTGGCCGGCGAGCAGGCCCGGATCATCGTCACCACCCTCCAGAAGTTCCCATTCGTGTTCAATCACGTCTTGTCGTTGCCGGAGCGCACCTATGCGGTGATCGTGGACGAGGCCCATTCATCGCAGACCGGTGAAGCCGCCAAGGAACTACGCCGGGCTCTGGGAACCGCAGAGGTGGATATCGACGACGAAGCCACCGATGCGGAGACGTTGCTGGCCGACGCTGTCGCAGCCAGAGGTAAACAGCCGAACCTGTCGTTCTTCGCGTTCACCGCCACCCCCAAGGGTCGCACCCTGGAGTTGTTCGGCCAGAAGGGCGCAGACGGCAAGCATCAGCCATTCCACCTCTACCCGATGCGCCAGGCCATCGAGGAGGGCTTCATCGAGGACGTGCTGGCCAACTACATCACCTACGACCGCTACCTCCATCTGGAGAAGACACTCCTCGACGATCCCAAGTACGAGACGGCGAAGGCCCGTGCAGCCCTGGCCCGCTTCATCACCCTGCACGATGTGAACCTCGCCCAGAGGGCCGAGATCGTCATCGAGCACTTCCGAGAGACGATCGCCCACCGCATGAAGAGAACGGCCAAGGCGATGGTGGTCTGCTCATCCCGGCCCCACGCGGTGCGAATGTGGAAGGCGCTGCGCAAGCACCTCAACCACAACGGGCACGACCTCGGGGTCCTGGTGGCGTTCTCCGGAGAGGTGGATGGTCTCACCGAGTCCAAGGCCAACGGCTTCCCCGAATCGCAGACCGCCACGCGCTTCGACGGCGACGAGTACCGGATAATGGTGGTGGCCGAAAAGTTCCAGACCGGCTTCGACCAACCCAAGCTGGTGGCGATGTACGTCGACAAGACCCTGAGCGGCCTCGCCGCGGTCCAGACGCTGTCCCGGCTCAACCGGACCCATCCCGACAAGGACGGTACGTTCGTCCTCGACTTCGTCAATGACACCGATGACGTCCGCGAAGCCTTCGCCGTCTACCACGGCAAGACCGTCGCACCACCCACCGACCCGAACCTGATGTTCGACACCCGCGACGAGCTGAACAAGTTCAACATCCTGGACCCCGGCGAGATGCAACAAGCCGCCGTGCTCATCCTGAACGACGATGACAACCACGCTCAGGTGCACGCCGCCATGCAGCCCGCCGTCCAACGTTTCAAAGACCTGAACGAAGACGACCAGGACATGTTCCGGGACGCTCTCACCCGTTTCGTACGCGTCTACGGCTTCCTCGCCCAGATCGTGAAGTTCGCCAACCCGGTCCTCGAAGGTGACTACATCTACTGCCGGGCCCTGGCGAGGCTCATACGCGACAAGAAGTCCGGCGAGAGCATCGATCTGGGCTCCGAGGTCGAACTCACCCACCTGCGCCACGACAAGATCTTCGAAGGCTCCATCTCCCTCCCCGGCGACGAAGGCGAAGTCCAGACCATCTACTCCGGCACCGGGCCCCTCGGCGACCCCGATGAAGAACTCCTATCGGAGATCATCGCCCGCATCAACGAACGCTTCGGCACCGACTGGACCGAAGAAGACCGACTCGTATTCGACGCCGCCGCTCAGGACCTCGTCAAAGACGAACAGATCCAGAACCAGGCCGTCAACAACGACGAAGCCACCTTCCGAGACCAGATCTTCTCCGAGCAATACCTCAAGGCCCTGCTCGAACGCCTCGACCGCAACTCCGACGTCGTGTACACCTACCTCGACAACAAGGAAATGCAGGCCGCGGTGGCAGCCGTCTACGCAGCCAAGGTCCAGAAACAGGCCATCGTCGCCCATCAACAAACCTGCCCCATCGGCGACCTCCTCGGCCCCGACCGCGAGTCCCTCTACCTCGAGTACAAGTCCACCCTCCGCTGGGACATCAAGCAACAACAGAAGTCCAAGCTCATCGAGACCGCCGCCATCAAGACCATCGCCGGCTTCGCCAACTCCCCCAACGGAGGCACCCTCCTAATCGGAGTAGCCGACGACGGCTCCGTCCACGGCCTAGAAGACGACTACAACACCTTCTCCAAACGAGGCCAGCTAGGCGACCAAGACCTCTGGGGCCAACACCTCCAGAACCTCGTCCGCACCCGCCTAGGCGACTACGCCCTCTCCCTCGTCGACTGGAAGTTCCACAAAGTCAACGACCAAGACCTAGCCCGCATCCACATCGACCCGTCAGCCCACCCCATCTACGACCACAAAGGCCAGACCGAAACCTTCTGGCACCGCACCCCCGTAAGCACCCTCGCCATCACAGACCCCAAGGAACGAGCCCAAATCATCGCCACCCGCTGGGGAACCACGTGACGAGAAGCTCAACGACTCGGAGCCAAGCCCTCCAACTCGTGTCCGCGCCGCAATTCGAAGCGGGATGTAGCCGTGGCTGGGTATGGCCAAGGGTTTGCATGGTCGAAAGCCACGGGGCAGCAGGGATTTGGCCAGGTATCCCCAACTCGGAGACAGGGCCGCACCGACGATGCGATAGTACGGCGTCGTTCCATGTGGCCTAGCGCAACTGACCGCATGGGGACGGACTCCTCAGAGGATTGCACCTACTATATCTAGCTCAACGAGAACAGGTGATGAACGAGGTGAACGACCGCGACCTGGTAGCCGCCAACGATGAAGTTCGCACTGCCTGCGCGCGCGTGCTGGCCCGACTGGCGGAACCGATCACCGACGCGCGGCTTTGGGCTGAGTACCTAGACGCGGCTGAGACTGTACTTGATACATACGATGCGGCCGAGGTAATCATCGTCGAGGGAGTGGGCGGTTGCCCACCAACCGCTGGTCCGGACACTCGTGGCTTTATCACAACGGAGGACAACGCACGCGCAGCCTGGGCAGAGGCGGCGGGAATACTACATTGGTCGATGGAGCAAACCACCGAAGCTATCCGAGACCGGACTCATCTACTCCAAGATGTAGCCGCTTTCCGTGAGACCATGGACAACCAACTACGTGCACGACCGACACGGCCCGGTATGCCGCCCCTACAACTCGACCACATAGGCAACCGTCAAGCCATACAGGAACACACACTCAGGCTCTACGACGCCATTGAACGCGACGACCCTGCCTTGGCCATCAGTTGCGCGAAGGCGCTAATCGAAGCTACCAGCAAGATCGTCCTAGAAGAACTCGGGGAGTGCTACAGCGATACGGAGAAGGTTCCGGCACTTGTCAGAATGGTCCAGAAGGCACTGAAGGCACACCCGGATACGATCGCTCCCACTGCAAAAGGTAGGGCCACCATAGTGCGATTACTATCGAACCTGTCCCAGGTAGCGGATGGTATGGCTGAACTACGCAACGAATACGGCCCCGATCATGGGCGCACGCGATCCGCCGGTGGGCTTGAACGTAGACACGCACTCCTAGCAGCCGGATCAGCACTCTCATATTGCGAGTTCGTGCTCGAAACTCTAAGGCACCGCTCTATACCTGATGTTAGTGATGAATAGCGTATCCTCAGTTGTATTGATGAATACGGACCCAAGTATCTACGCAGTATGAGACCGCGACAGACATAGCTAGCGGTCCGGTCTAAGGTCACCCACCGATGCGGGTTAACGCGGGATCTTTCTCTCGACTGCGAACGGGACACCAGAAAAGTCACCGATAAGTAAGTCTTCGTTGAGGAGTTTCAACACCACGTCGATAGACACATCATGAAAGTCCAGTTCACCGTTATGGATGAACGTCTCATGGTCGAGACTATGCTTCTCGGCCTGGCGTCGAACTTCGGTAATCGTTACATCTTTCAGATGGCCACGCCGGTGGATAGTCTCAAGTCGGCGCCTCAGTCGTGTGTTCGTTCTGCATCTATCAACAATAAGCTGACCTGAACCAGGAGTGAGAGGAATATGGTCTGTTATTTCCTGTACCCAATCACCTATGTGCCGTATGAAATAGCGTTCTCCCTTGAACAAGAGCTCGAATGCCTTTCGGTTAGTGATCAATAACTCCTCAGCTGAGAAGACCATATCTACACGTCGATCAAATGAGAAGACAGGATCTACAATCCTGCTGAGTGTATTGGCGAGCCGCGTCAACACGGCACCCTTTTTGGCCGACTGATTGGGGTTCATCTTTCGCAAGAAGATCGCTTGGTGTGGGAACACAAAGCAATAGAACAGGAGAGACTTCTTTGGCAGGTCGCTAGTAGTAATATTGTCACGAAGCTCAATCCTGTCGAGCAAGTTCGTGATCTGCTCGTCAGGATCAAGCTCTGCCAAATCGAAGACCATGTACTCCTCGTGTGGCTCAAGGTCCGCTTCGGGCGAGTAGGCCCGCGGTGAACAGCGATCAAGAGTCCCGAGGTGGCTGATCGCGATGTACCTGAAGTGGTTGGCAACGTCATTGGAGATCTCGATTCGGCCACCATCGATAGTGTTCCGATCGCGCCAACCGATTGCCAGGGCAACAGGCCCGGTAAGATTGATATTGCTTAGGTTGGTCACAGATCGTCACTTCCGTTCGGGGGAATCACGAGCGAAACGCCGGTTGCCAGGTCCGCGAGCGTGGCGCCTGATCCAGCGACGACCGGGCAACGGCTGATGACGATCGTATCAGCATCCTCTCCCGTCGCGAGCTTACGGACACCCGACACCTGGAGGACACGATATCCGCAGAGACTCAGAATCGGGTTTACTCCCACAAGGTCGGAGTTCACGAAGACTATGCCGAGTGTCACTAAGACAAAGGCATAAGCAAGGAGGTCACGTGGGCCAGGCTGATCGACCGTCATGAACGGTAGGAGGTAGGTCGCAACGTATCCAGCAACCTCGGAACTGAGGTCGCGGACGAAGGTCGGGGTAGCTTTGCGTGGCTGTACCCGTTTGACTGAGACACGGATGAGACTTACGAGCGACACGATTCCAGAGAGCACGATTCCAGAGAGCACGATACGCAGTCGAAAATCGTCAAAACGTATAATACCAACGACAAAAAGGGGTATATACGAACTTAGAGCGAGACGGATTCGGGCGGTCATGTCGACCCCCAGACTACGCGGAATGACTGGCGCCCTGACGCCTACATGGGTCGTTATGTTAGGTGGCTGTCCCGCGGTGTTCTCGTCTCCCAGGTTCCAAGGGGCGACTCTGAGGGGCACCGGGTGTCAATAGTCGTGTGCCTGGTGACCGATCTCCGTGAGAGAAGTCACGGCCGTGGAACGACTCGCCGAGGATGGGAACGTCTGCGGTTCCCATCCTCGCATACGCTAGGCGACGGGATCTTCAAGCTTCGGGTCGGCCTCGACCGAGTCGCGCGGCGGATCACGTTCTACTTCGCAGACGACCGCCGGATCGTCCTATCGACGACGTTCCGCAAGCAGAGGCAGAACGAGTGGGCCGAGGTCCGACGTGGCGAAGGTCAGCCCCCCTCGGAGAGGCCGTGGCCTTCACTTTGATGGCTAGTAGTGATGCCGCGTTGCCCTGCCCCGGTGTAGGGGGCTACCATGCCATTGCAGGTCACAGAATTGGCGGGGGCGGCGAGTGTTGGCGAACCCTGGGCGTACGCCTGTTCATGGTTCATTTTCGTCAAGGAGGTTTTCGGTGTTCAATGCTGAGTACGAGAGGCGTATTGATGATCTTGTGGGTCAGTGGAGAGATGAGGTTTACGAGGAAGTGTTGGGGACCCAGGTGATGCCTGCGGTCAAAATTTACGCCTTTGCATCGTTGCGGGATCTGACCGATGTATATGACGTGTCGGCTATTTTCCCGATGTTTTCTCACCAGATGGGGGAGTTACCTGATCATTACGCGAACGGTGTGTTTGCTCGGTTGAGCGGTGCTTGTACTTCTATATGTAACGCTCTTCAGGCAATCCGTGCTCATATGGATTGTCATGCGGCAGTCGCCGCGGCTCGGCGGGCACATGAGGCGTTGTGGCAGGTATTTTGGTTGTGTAATCCGGCGGTGGATGCCGGAGCACGGATGAACCGGCTGGTTGCTTTGAATAAATCGGAGATACAGGAAGCTCTCCGGTTCTGGACTGGGCTAAATCCTGCTATTGAGGGTCAGCTGCGAGGTTTCCTTGGAAACATTCAGGGGATCGCTGGCCTGCCACAGTATAAGCCGAAGGATGGTTGGATAGAGTATATGGAGCACTTTGAGTCGTCCGTTGATGGGAGCATGGATGATGCCGCTCGGTCGTGGAGCATTATGAGCAATATGACCCATGCGAACCTGGTTTTTGATTGGATCATCCAATCGCAGGACGATTCGCAGGACGAGATGGATAGGCTTCAGCTGATTCCGACTGTTGACGCTATGGGTATGGTCGGTAACCTTTGTACGTTGATTATGGAGAGGGCACAGATACCGGAGGAGCATATTGTTGAGGTGAACGCGACCGTGGGGCGTTCTTGGGTTGCCAGCAGAGAGTTGCTGGGCTTGCGCCGACGAGAGTGACCACTCTGGGGCCAAGCATTACCAGCACCCACCAACAACAGTTAGTCCCTACTCCACCGCGAAGAGCCGGTTTGGGTGGACACCGATGATGAGGATGAGGTGACGTAGCGACTGAACTCGGCCGCGGTTCAGGCGTCGGTGGTTTGGGGAGTCTACAGGTTTTCCCAGCTCTTGACGTATAGAGCACACATTTCTTCGTAGACCTCCTTTCTGTAGAGGTAGGATGCTTCGTAGCTCAGTGCGTCGTTTGTGGGGTCTGCTGGCAGTGGGCTGGCCATGTGTCGGCTTTTTATAGATGGTTCTGCGGGTCTGTTTGTCTGTGGCACTGAGCGTGCCCCATCGGGCGGAGCGTACTGCGAGTAGGTGGGCGAGCAGTCGGGTGTGGGCATCAAGTAGTTGTGGGAGGGTAGGGTGGTTAGGAAGTTCAGGGAGTGGAGGTGGGGGTGGCATGTGTGTCATGACTGTGCCTTCGTGGGTGATGTGATGGTAGGGGAAGGGTCTTACCTGTCCCCGCTTGAGGAGAATGCTGTAACTCTCGAGACGCGTGCCGTTGCCGGGCTTCGGAACGTGTGGGCAGTGAGATACACGGTCTTCTATCATGCCTGACTTGGTATCATGAGCGATGCTGTGTTCGTGTTTGTAGCCGCAGCCAGGGCACGGTTCGCGGAACGTCACGACCATGGTGTTTGGGTGCACATGGGAGGGGGCTGACGTCGATGATTGGTATTGGTACTTTTCGGTTACCGTCTGCGGTTCATAAACGGCTGCGGTGGCGCTGTCGACTTTCGCTTAGTTTGCTCCAGGAAGTCGTGACCGCTCATGGTTGTTCGGCCGATTGTCTTGTATCCGTAGCTACCTCCAGACAGATGCACGATTTTGCTGCCGGTTAGGTAGCCAGAATCCTCACATAGCGGGATATGGTGGTATATCGTTTCACGGCTGGATCCTTCTATGGCAGGTACTGGTCCGTCGGCACCGCTGGGTTCACCAGCGTGGGCTAATAGTTTGTGGATGAGGATCGTGTCGCGTGCCATCAGCTTATAACGTCCTCGTCGACGAGGCTCCCTCCCTGTGCAGCAGGGTACAGGCGTGATTACTTGGATTCTGACTTGTTCTTGGGACGCCTAGGGGGGCGAGCCTTTCCGGCTGGACGACTTGGGAAGTTCAGACCGGAGGTGTCTGCTTTCTTGTTGGTCGTGTAGCCGCCTCGGTACTGGGTGTGTGGGTTTCTTTGTTCCCTTGTCTGTCGTCGTTTACGGGCCATTGGTGTCCTCCCGTAGTTTTTGGAATTCTATGTCTTCCCACCTCAGCAGAACACCTACGTCGAACTCAACCGGAAGGTCGCTATCGTCAGTGAGTATCTCGCCAGTGTCAGGGTCGGTCCATACCATTGTGGGGAGGAACAGGTCTGGTGGGTCCGGGTGTCCAGATGCGTATGGTTGGCTACTCCCCTTCTCGTGATCGTAGATGCCTGCTATCCACGTGCCGGACTTTAACTTGCAGCGGATTCCGCCTGTAGTACGATCTTGGAATACGTGATCCCAGGCGCTGGGTGCTCTGTTTCTTCCGAGGAGCCATCTCACGCCGGTCCAGTCGTTCTTCCATCCGTGCCCGAGCAGGCTACCCGCGGCCCACGGAATGCCGAGGTAGAGGAGGGGGAAGAGCCAGAGGCGGTCAGGCAGTGGTTACCGTTTGAGGATGTCGTCCCAATAGTTGATGTAGGTCACGTAGATGGGACGGGCGAAGAGGGTGAGCAGGACGGCAGATGCTGCCATGAGACGGAGTGCCCGGTCTCTCAGCCCGATTCCGTACCGGCCGGCTGGCCGTTCAAAGCTCCAGACGAATACCGCTCCTGGGATGAGGAAGGCTACGAGGAGGAGCGCTGTGGTGCTCAGGCCTGCCATGTCCGGCATGCTACCAACTGTGGCCTGCTAGCTACTGTGTGCCCTAGTCGGGAGGTGGTGGGAACGCCTGCTGGGGCAGTTCGAGTGGCCGACAGGTTTCGGGTTGTGTGGTCCGTTGTCCCGTGTCCAACCACCAACCACACCGCTCCCCGGCGCCTGCTCAACCTACGACCCGAGCGCACACCGGCAGCTCCGACACGTCCAACGCCGTTTCCCCTCCGCAGCTGAACCGATTCGCAAAGCGCATAATTCCCCAAGAGCCGCGGCAGGAGCAAGCGGACTCTTCGCGATAGAGCAGAGAACAGGGTTCGGCGTAGCTCTATCGCGGGATCCAGATGGCGGCGTCGACGGCTACGGGGGTGCCGTTCTTCTAGAGTAGGAGGAGGTTGACATCGATCGCTTCGATGCTGTCGTTCTCTAGGAGGGTGACCAGGATTCTGGACAGGGCGGAACGGTCTGCCGCGCCGGGCGAGACCATACGTTCCGTGCTCCGAGAGGTGTCCATCGCGAACGATGAAAGCCTAACTCGCGGGCTGGAGAGCGCGAGGTATCCATAAGCCACAGGCAGGTTTCGGGACTCCCCGTCGAACTCGGAATCAGCCAGGCGATCTCCAACGGTCGGGGAAGGGTGCAGGATTTGACGCTTCCCGCGTGCGCAGTGCCTTGGGCCGTTGGTTTGACCACGGGTGTCAGGGAAGATCAGCTGTTCGACCGGGCATGGCCGTGCCTAACGCACGGACGCCAGAGGCCATGCTCGAAGACATCCCGGAATCGCTCGGCGTTGCGTTGACGCAGATGGTGAGCCATCGTGCTCGTCGAGGATGTTCCTACCGCCTCAGGTCGTGGCGGCGGACGTCTTCGCGGTGAAGTTCGCCAGGCCAGGCGAGGATTTCCCGGTCGGTCGTGAGGAGAGTGTGACCACCGAGCAGGGCTGTCGCGACAATGAACCGATCTGCCGGGTCTCTGTGGAAACCCTCGCGTTCCAAAGCGATGGCCCGTACCGCCTCCGTACCATGCAAGGGCAATTCTCGTAGTCCGTCGGCCAATCTGTCCGAACGCCAGCGGGCCGCGTCGCAGCCCAATGCCAGCCTATTCCTCTCCACCAGTATCGCTATCTCCCAGAAGGTAACGGCCGAGACGGCAACCGACCCCACCGACCATCCATCGACGACCATGTCGCGGGCTCGGGAACTGAGCCGCGGATTGTCCTGCAACACCCACAGCAGGGCATTGGTGTCGAGCAGCAGCATCAGGCGTGGAATATGCCGTCGGGAGCCCCCACTACCTTGGCCTTCCAGTCTTCCCACTCATCCTCGGTCGAGGGAAGGAGATCATCCTCGTCATGGATAATGAGAGACCCTTTGCAAGAGCCGAGGAGCGGAGGCTGGATGCCCTGGGCGGAGACCGGCACCAGTTTCGCCACCGGGTGACCGTGCTTGGTGATGGTCACCTCCGCACCGGTTTCCTTCACTTGGTCCATGATTTGCAGGCAGCGAGCCTTGAACTCCGCGGCGCCGACAGGCTCATGCAGAGGGTTCACCGGTACCTCCCACCGAACGAGCCTGATGGTAAGCATTGAGACATTCGTTTCTCCCTGAGGATGTGCTGACTGGTCACAGTCTAGTTATATCTTTCGCAAGAAGCCAGAGATGACTCACCGAGGCTCGCCTAGCTTTCAAGGTGGGGGAACAGCTCCGCGATGCGCGAGAATCCGTGGGCTGACACAGCGCGACCTTGCCGGTCGCATGTCAACGAGCCAGGCATCGGTCGCCCGCCTCGAAGCCGGCCGCACGAGTGCCCCGCTCAGAACCCTCCAGAGGGCCGCAGCCCTCAGCATGAAGATCACGGTCAACCCTGGCTCAGACGCACCGACACCAGCACGTAACCCCGTTAGCCGAGCGGGACCGCTCAAGGGGATTCGTGGTGGACGCATTGAACTGCCGCCGCCACCAGGCTGCTCGGAAGACTCCAACGGCAATACGCTCCGGGATGGGCCATGTTGGTGTGGCTGCGGACGAATGGTTGCGCCCCGCTTCTTGGATCAGTTGTCTTACGAAATTGGTATGAGGTACCGCCGCGTCGGCCAGGTACCCCAGCCCGGAGGAGTAACCCAGGAACTCGGCAGCGATCGCCAGTGACCAACCCCCTCCCATGGCGAGCAGCAAGGCGGAACGCATTTCTGGAATCGACGCCGGCACTATCACTCTGTAATAGGTATACCGCCGGGAGGCGCCCAGGGTGCGGGCCCTTTCGATGTACCGGTCCGGCACGTTGGCTACCGCCGTCATGGTGGCCACCACGAGCACCGTCCACACTCCGAAGGCGATATAGAGGGTGATGCCGGAGAAGGTGCCACCAGCAGCGGGATCATCCTCAGGAAGTTCATGGGCGCCCACGCGGTCCGGCGCACCGCCGGCCAGTAGGGAAGAGCCAGCCCGGTCAGGAGACCGAGCGTCATGCCGATCACCAGGCCACACAGCAGCCGGAGAAGGCTCACACCGGAGTGATAAGCGGATGCGAGGAACACGGCCAACCAGGTCGCCTCCCCACCATGAGTGGGAAGAGGCGCAGCGCGGCAAGACCACGCGACACGAGCGCCACGCTCACGACCTACATAGGGCCGCTCCAGCCCTCGACATGAAGATCGCGTCAGCCCTGGCTCAGACCTACTGATACTCGCATGTGGCCGGGTGGCTCAAGCGGGGAAGGCATAAGGGTTGGAACGGAGGAACACTCCAGCCTTGAGTGGAACTCTCCCGGAATATGGAGTCCCCGGTAGCGCCGGCTGGTGAGCACGCCTGCCCAGCGTCCAGACGGTCGGCACGGGTCTGGGCGCCTATGCACGCTTGATAGTATTAACGGGCGGCGTTACTATCTAGAGGGTGCGGCTGTTCAGGGATCGCGAGGCTGAACTCCTCTTCGGCGGGCAGGCATCTCGTCGATTGCCTCCTGATATCCAACGCAGAGCGAGGATGAGGCTGCAGCGAGTTGTTGCGGCCACCGGGCTGCTGGACCTTCGGATGCCACCATCTCATCGGCTCAAGGCCCTACGGGGGGACCGGGCCGGACGGTACAGCATCCGTATCAACGACCAGTGGCGGGTTTGCTTCATCTGGAGCGATCAGGGCGCCGCGGAGATCGAAATCATCGACTACCACTAGAAGGAACGACCTTATGGCGGCACTTGCAGAACCGATTCACCCGGGAGAGCATCTGTCGGAGATACTGAACGAGTTGGGAATAACTCAGTATCGTCTGGCGAAGACCATCGGAGTGCCGCCGGTCCGTATCAACGACATTGTTCACCGCCGACGCTCCATTACGGCGGATACAGCGCTGCGTATCGGCCAAGCGCTGGCGATGAGCGCGGAGTTCTGGATGAACCTCCAGCGAATGTACGACCTGGATGTGGCCCGGGCCTCAACAGACACCAGTTGGATTGAACCGCTCGTGGAGGCGACCGCGTGAGATGTGGAGGACACCAGATGACGGGAGAGGGCTGAGAAGAGCGCGAACCGCGTCCATGCGTTCGGGCTTGACTCGGTAAGCGCCTGAACCGACCGGGCCGGTATCTAGTACCCGGCTCAACGTGGTTCGGCGTGCGTCTATCGCGTTTCTTGGACCACGTCTCTTACGAAATTCGTATTAGGTAACTCGCGGAAGTTGGATTAATAGGCCTACGGAATTTCGATTACGATGCTATGGGCGGCGAGTATGTGGTATTGCTCCCGGCACATGGGTGTCCGGCTTTTCGAGGCCCTGGACAGCGCCAGAGTGGTGGTCTTGCACGGTGCGAGATAGAGCGGCAAGACCACGCTGGCACGGGCCCTCGCCTTCGACCGAGCGTGATGCCGATCACCAGGCCACTCAGCAGCCTGAAGAGGCTCACACCGGAGTGATAAGCGAATGCGAGGAACACGGCCAGCCAGGTCGCCTCGCCACCATGAGTGGGAAGAGGCGCCAGTCCTTCGAGATTGAAGGTCGCGAACCCGAGGTTCAACTCGCTGACGGCCCAGTACCGAGACATCCCGAAA
>MKWU01005384.1_pt1 | contig 13988 bp, 9 predicted proteins | sample 809101 | NCBI WGS metagenome assembly MKWU01 (sample SAMN05860141, study PRJNA318959) | sponge metagenome | host: Aplysina aerophoba | place: Slovenia: Piran, Adriatic Sea, Gulf of Piran | collected 2013-05-07 | reverse complement strand
TTTGCTGTGAGCCTCTTTGCTGTGAGCCTCTGCCTTTCTGTGAGCCTCTACCACAGCCAGGTGCAGGGGCGATTGGCCACTGGAATCTCTGGCGTTGACATCAGCCCCGCTGGCCAGCAGCAGGCTGATGGCCTCCGGCTTTCTATGAGCCTCTACCACAGCCAGGTGCAGGGGCGATTGGCCACTGGAATCTTTGGCGTTGATATCAGCCCCGCTGGCCAGCAGCAGGCTGATGGCCTCCGCCTCGGCGTTCTCTGAGGCGCTGTGCAGAGGCGAGCATCCCAGGCTGCCCTGTGCCCTGACATCCGCACTATGGGCCAGGAGAAGCTCCATTATTGCGGTATGTCCAGAGGCCGCTGCCCGGTGCAAGGGGGTCGTGCAGCCTGGACCCTGGGCATTGACATCAGCACCGACATCAGCACCATAGGCCAGAAGAAGTTGGGCCATCCTTAGCTGGCCGTCGCTGCAGGCCAGGTGCAGTGGCGTCTCTTCGTACGCATCCGCAGCCTTGGCATCAGCACCATGGGACAGAAGAAGTTGGGCTATCTCTGTCTGTCTATTGATGACAGCCACGTGCAAGGCGGTCCGGTCACCCCTGGTCAGGGCATTGACATCAGCGCCATAGGCCAGAAGAAGTTGGGCTATCTCTATCTGGCTGGGGGTGTGGGCCAGGTGCAGCGGAGTCTCTTCGTACACAGTCAGGGCGTTGGTATCAGCACCATGGGACAGAAGAAGTTGGGCCATCTCTATATGCCGAAAAATGACAGCTTCGTGCAAGGGGGTCGCGCCGTCCCTGCCCTTGGCATTGACATCAGCACCCTTGTTCAGCAGAAGCTCGACCATCGCCCTCTGTTCGTTGGCGGCAGCCATGTGCAGGGGCGTATCGCCGTTTTCATTCCGGCCATTGATATCAGCCCCCTGGTCCAGCAGAAGCTCGACCATCTTCTTCTGTTCGTTCGCCACCGCCAGGTGCAGGGGCGAGGTCTTTTCATCCTGTGGTCCGGCGAAAGGAGCGGTCAGGGAGGAAGGCGAGGGTTGCGTATTCAGCAGCCATTGCGTCAGAGGAATCACGTCGTTGGATATAGCCTGATACAGCAGGCTCTTCCCCCGGCGGTCCTGTCGCTGCGCCAGGGTGCTGAAGGGATCCTCTTCGCCGGGCTTGAGCCTGGACGCATTTGTCAGCTGGTCCAGCCGTTCAAGGAAACAGGATATTCCGCTCTGCTGCTCCCGGGACGGTGCCTGCTCTCCCCCTGCATGATTCAAAAGAATTTCAGCCAGAAGATGTCGCGCTTCCTCGGGGTGGAATCCGTCTGCCGCGCCAGGGCCGTTGTCAGACGTGTTTTCTTTTACAAGTGAGCGCCCCTGGTCCATGAATTGCAGAAAAGCGCGGAAGCCGAGTATCAGATTTTCATCGTCCTTGTCGTAGCGGTCTGAGGTCGGGTTCTGGCTGAGTTTCTGCGTCGAGCGCAGGGCTTCGGCCGCAAGGATAGTGGCAGCCTGCGAGGCTGCCTGCTCTCTCAGGCCGCGCGGGGACGGTTTGTTACTGATGGCCTCGACCGCCAGAGTCGCGGATGTCTGGTTCACACTTTCTGGAGGGCGGCCATGGACTGGTCGAATTTGCGGGGCAAGAGGGGGAAGGGGAATCACGGAGATCTCCTGCAAAAAACGTCGATATCAAAAATCAAGTAGGAGGCGGGCCTTCAGGGGAGGCGGGGCGCAGTCTGCCACGCGGGGCAATCAGACGTCAACTGACTTTTATTTTGCGTGCCGGCCCACAGGAAGCATTGGTAAGCTTCGCTTTTGATCACTGGTCGGAGACTGCCCGAAACAAGGATTGCAGCGGAATGCGCATCAGATCTTCTTCTGAAATGTTCTGCTGGTCTATCCACTGGGTAGCTGTAGGCGGGCAGGAGGGCGGTGTCAGGTCCGACAGGGCGCCATGATTCAACGCACTCAATGCTGCGGGGGCGGCACGCGGGCGTGGCAGTGCTGAATTTGGCAGTGCCGGTGCGTCTGTCTGGTGCGTGCGAACGGCAGCGGCCGTGACGGGCGGTAACGGCCGCATGCCTGGGTGCCTGGCGTCTATCCGTATGGGGGCAGCACCTGTCGCAAGGCAATGGCTCCCGGGGAAGGGCATTTCTGCCGGCCGTTCCCGGTTATGGGGGTGGGTGATGAGATGTTTCAGCATGTTGTCTTTACGTGCAAAGCTCCGCCCACAGCCCTCCAGGTGGCATACGAAGGGGCGCTTCTTGTCATGAAAGACAAGCTGGTGTCTGTTCCGGTGGACGCGTTGCCTGAAACGCTGCGCGCAATTTTCCACAGGGCAGGCGAAAGGGCGTGCGCGGGTGTGAACCAGAACATGTGCCTGCATTGCCGTTTTTCTCAGAAACCGCTTGCCACAGGTTTCATACGGGCAGGGAAATGGCATGTCTGCCGTATGTTTTTTCATATGCCGCCTGTGTTCTGGTTTTCCTCTGAACGCGGCAGTGCAGTCGGGCCATTCACAGAGAAAAGGTTTCTCCCCAGTATGTATCTTGATGTGATACGAAAAGGCTCTGTTGCGGGTTAAATATTTTCCGCAGTCGGCGTACGGGCAGAGGAGCCGTTTTTTCTTGTGGTACGCATCCGGGTGAGGCGGGGCCTGCCTTCTTGTTCTGGTGTGTCGTACAGCTGGCGTCCGGGGGGAGGGCCAGCGCAGCCCGGCAGGGGGGATGGCATGCTGAGCGACAGGGACGTTCGGGAAGCGCAATGGCCCGGCTTGCGTCCGGCTGCGCCGGCTTGTGCAGCGCTGAACCATGACTTGTCCAGAGGTGTGCAAGGGTTCGGGTTGCATGTTCAAGTTTGCAGTCCTCACAGGGACAAGCCCGGACGCCGGGGCATGTATGGATATTTTGTTCCGAAGCCGACCAATGTGTCAGCCGGGAGCCTGTATTCACGCTCATGGATGCCGCTTTCGGTAAGCAGTGGCGGGAAGGCCTTGTCCTCGCTTGTATCCTCCTCCTCCTCCCCGGAGGTTGACTGGCCGGCACGGCAGACCGGAGCTTTCCAGGGCTGCTTGCAAGACAAAGGCTTCCCGCCAGGATGGGGACGCACACCCGGTCTGGACCTGTGGCAGCATGGCCGTAAGTTCCCTGGGGAGCCTTCGCGTGCAGCGGCAGTTGCGCAGAAGGTGCAAAAGGGGGAGCGCAAACGGGGTGGTACAAGGCGACCGACGCTTGCGGTGAGCGAGTGAAAGCTGGGTTGTGCGCGCATTGTCAGCCTCCTGGGCAAGGCTCTGCCTGCCTGGGATGTTCCTCGTGTGTTGGAATGGATTGCCATTTCAAAGGCATTGGACTCAAAAAAAACTGGAGGACCCTGTCGGCATGTGGAAGCAGCCCGCAGATGGTTTTCCCAAGCCGATTCAAGACAGCAGGCACAGTCTTGGACAACCGCGTGCTTCTTTCTTTTCCTCGCCGTAACCATAGTGTCAGCAGTACGCGTGTCAGCAGCATGGCTGTCTGATGTCATGCCAGGTTGCGCTGTCCGACAGTATAAAAAGCGGGTGCCGGTGCCGGCTGCCGGTCTCGTGTCTCCCGGCTGTCCATCGAAGAGGAAAGGCAAGGGGCAGACCTGTCCACAACCCAGGGCGCCGGCTGGTGAATCCTCGCAGGAACCCCGCTCGATTTTCGGGGCGGGACAGGGGGCAGGCCGCGCATGGCGCAAGCCGTTAACAAGCAATGGCAGGTTCATCTGGCGCAAGGACGTGCGTGGCGGCTGGAATCTGTCGCCCAGAGTCTAGCCCTGACTTTGACTGCGTGCAGGAATTTCTGGTTGGGCTGAAGACAAGGCGTCCTGCCAGGGTTGTGCCGGGTCGGGAAAACGCACAGGCAGTAGCCGACAGGAATGGACAGTCTGGTTCTTTTCCCTCTCATCAGAGCACCGGTGCTCGTCTGCGGCTGATCGCCAGATGATGACGAGGGCCTGTTGTCATCAGGGATGCTGCCTGTGGACTCAGCGGCTGCTGTTTTTCAGGCATGCGAAGCCGGTGTGTGGCCCGGCTGCCAGCACCCAGTGCCTGAGCTGCTGAGCCGGAGGGGGCAGCATTATCTGGGCGGAAGGTCGGTTCTGGAAGGAAAATCGGCGGTGCGCAAGGTGGAGGTTGTCCCGCACCACCGGGTGGCAGTACAAATGTGGCGCTGAAGGGCACTTCGCGTTGCGGGGGGACTGTCAGGGCGGCTGTCCCGCTCAGGGAATTTTGTGTTTTCAGGATGAAAAGCGGGGGGTTCTTGTGTATTTTGGCCCCTGGCAGTTTTCGCCTGATGCTGTCACCTGATTGCATCAAGCCTGCTGATCCGGAGGGATTGCCTGTGACAGATGTGACACAAGAGGGTACTGCCGTCCCCCCGGAAACGGGTGCGGCCCCGGAGGAGCGTCCGCTGGCGGTGGTTGCCGGGCGCCCTTTGACCCGGTTACCCGATGATCTTTATATTCCGCCTGACGCCCTCGAAGTTTTTCTCGAAACCTTCGAGGGCCCTCTGGATCTGCTGCTGTACCTGATCAAACGCAACAATATGGACATTCTTGATATCCATATTGCAGGAATTACCCGTCAGTACATGGCTTATGTGGAGCTGATGCAGGTGTCCCGGCTGGAGCTGGCGGCTGAATATCTGGTCATGGCGGCGACACTGGCGGAAATCAAGTCACGCATGCTGCTGCCGCGCCAGAGTCAGGATGAGGATGAGGGCGAGGAAGTCGACCCCAGGGCCGAGCTGATTCGTCGGCTGCAGCAGTATGAACGCTTCAGGAAAGCGGCAGAGGATCTGGATGACTTGCCGCGCCTGCACCGGGAGATCTACCCCATTGTGCTGGAGCCGCCGGTGCTGACGCATGAGCCTGTGTATCCGGACATTGACTTGCAGGAAGTGCTGGTCGCCCTGGCGGAGGTGATGCGACGTCCGGACCTGTATGAACAGCATCAGGTGATGGCAGAGGCCCTGTCGACCCGGGAACGTATGTCCCAGGTGCTGGCACAGTTGCGAACCGATGCCTGCATCCCGTTCATCGCCCTGTACACCCGTGAGGAAGGGCGTCTGGGAGTGGTGGTGACTTTTCTTGCTGTGCTGGAACTGATAAAGGATTCACTGGTTGAACTGGTGCAGACGGAGTTCTGTGGTCCCATTCACCTCAAGGCTCGTGCAGGACAAGTGACAGGATAAGCGGATTGGAAAGACAGAAAGCGGGAGTGGAAACAGGAAATACGGGGGCGGCGGTAGCTGCGCTGACCCGGACGGCGTTTGGTGGCGAGCCGGTGGCATTGACCACCATAGTGGAAGCGGCTCTCATGACGGCGGGGCGTCCCCTGAACATGGAGCAGCTGGCGGCGCTGTTTGACGAGGAGCAACGGCCTGACAAGACTGCACTGCAAGCGGCGCTGACAGAGCTCAGTGGGCAGTGTGAAGGGCGGGGCTTTGAGATAAAGCAGGTGGCCAGCGGCTGGCGTTTCCAGGTGCGTCAGGAGCTGGCGCCCTGGGTGGGGAGGCTGTGGGAGGAAAAGCCGCAGCGTTACACCCGGGCGTTGCTGGAAACGCTGGCACTTATTGCCTATCGGCAGCCGGTGACCCGGGGTGAAATTGAAGACATTCGTGGTGTCAGCGTAAGCACTGCCATTGTCCGGACCCTGCAGGAACGGGAGTGGATACGGGTTGTGGGTCACCGGGATATTCCGGGTCGTCCTGCCATGTATGCGACCACCCGCCAGTTTCTGGACTATTTCAACCTGTCCAGTCTGGACGCGCTGCCGCCGTTGGCAGAACTGCGGGATCTGGATTTGGTGGCCAGGGAAATCGAAGGGGGTGATGGCACGGGGGCTGCCGCGTCGGCGGAGACCGGAGATGGGCAAACGACGTCGGCGGCTGAGTTGCTGACGGTGGATGCCAGTCAGGCGTTCCAGGAGCAGGGCGAGGAGCGTATAGAGAAACTGTTTTCCGAGCTGGATGCCATGGAAGAAGGCCTGAAGATGGATTACTCCGATGGGTTGGATCACCCGGTGCCCGCGTCTGAGGCTTCTTCTACAGACGCGGTCGAGCCTTCGGCTCCGCTTTCTGTAGTTGGTCAGGCCGATCCAGCCGATCAAGCCGATCCAGCCGATCCAGCCGATCCAGCCGATCCAGCCGATCCAGCCGATCAAACCGATCAAACCGATCAAACCGATCAAACCGATCAAACCGATCAAACCGATCAAGAAAAGAGTCCTGAGCAAGGCTCTTCGCCAGAACAACACGAGCCAGCCGCCTCATGGAACGGAGCAGCGGACTTGTCAGACGAGGAGGATGACGACACCGACTGGGAAAACCGGGATGCGCTGTCGGACATAATGGACGAAATTTTCTCTCCCAAGGCAGAAGACGATGACCGGGAGTCGAGTGATCCGCTGCAAGGGCTGTGACGGCTTGGCGCCGGTGAAGTGCTTGCAGCAAAAATGCCGGGGTTGAGGTTTGCGGCCGACTGAACAGCCGGCAGTGCTCCCCAAGTGCCCTATGCCATCCGGCCCTCCAGAGGTGCTACCCCGTCTCTCCGGGCCGGGAAGAGTCGCGCAACGGCTCTTCCCGGCTTGGGTGTTGAAGAAAATCCTGCGAAGGGCGCACTGGTCCAGAACAATTCCATGCGCTGATCAGGAAAGGCAACTCACCCTTTTTGGCATTACAGAGGAAAAAAGTGAGTCAGTTGAAAGGCGTTTCTGATTGAAATAGACCAGCTATGCGATGGTGGCATCTACCCGGTTTGATTCAGCCGCGCCAGAAAAAGACCGGTAAGTGAAGCGCCGGGATAGCGTTTACCCGTCCTGCAATCAATACAGTCCCGGTATAAAAGCGCATCGCTGCACAGCGGCAAGGGGGCTTGTCGCCGGGCCGCTCATACCAGCTATTCCACAACACATGGACATTGCAGCGGTTGAGGTGAGCGAAAACGGGCAGTCGCAAGTCATGGCCTGCGAGCCGGGCCGGACCCGGGCACGCACTGGCGCATGAACAACAACAAGAACAAGGCCCGCCGGAGGCGGGCCGCAGCAGAGCGCGCGCGTGGCGCGGCACCATCAACTGGCTTGTTTGTTCTTGTTCCTCTTGCGTTCGCTCTCCGTCAGCCAGCGCTTGCGCAGCCGTATATGGGCGGGCGTGACCTCTACCAACTCGTCATCATCAATAAATTCGAGTGCCTGTTCCAGAGTGTGAAGCACCGGCGGGGTCAGCAGAATGTTTTCGTCTGTGCCGGCGGCTCGAATGTTGGTGAGCTGTTTGGCGCGAGTCGGATTGACCGTCAGGTCGTTGTTGCGGTTATGCAGGCCGATCACCTGACCTTCGTACACCGCTGTATTGGGCTCGATAAACAAGCGCCCCCGCTCCTGCAAACTGAACAGGGAATAGCCCAGCGCCTTGCCGGTCACCATGGAAATCAGTACGCCGTTGGTGCGGCGTCCCAGTTCCGCCTCCTTGGCGGGGCCATAGTGGCTGAAAATCGAGGTCAGTACACCAGAACCGGAGGTCAGCGTCAGAAAGCGGGAGCGGAAACCGATCAACCCGCGTGACGGCATGATGAAATCCATGCGTATACGGCCCCGGCCGTCCGGCACCATGTCCTGCAGTTCGGCACGACGTTGCCCCATTTCTTCCATCAGCGGCCCCTGGTGGGCTTCGTCCACGTCCACGACCACCTGTTCAAAGGGCTCTTCACGCACCCCCGCATTCTCGCGCATCAGCACCCGCGGACGAGAGACCGCCAGCTCATAGCCTTCCCGCCGCATGGTCTCAATCAACACCGCCAGGTGAAGCTCGCCGCGACCCGAGACCAGGAATTGGTCGGCATCCTCACCGGGTTCCATGCGCAGGGCAACATTGTGGATCAGTTCACGCTCCAGCCGCTCGCGCAGATTGCGGGAGGTGACGAAACGGCCATCCTGGCCGCAAAATGGCGAATCATTGACCTGGAAGGTCATGGCAACAGTCGGCTCGTCGACAGAGAGCGGGGGAAGAGCTTCAACCAGGCCGGGGTCGCACAGGGTGTCGGAAATCTTGAGGCCATCAATGCCGGTAATGCAGATAATATCGCCCGCCTGCGCCTGTTCGGACTCTATGCGCTCCAGGCCGTGGTAGCCCATGAGTTTCTGGATGCGACCACTGCGCTCGTCACCAGCACGACTGATCAACTGCACGCTCGTGCCAGGTGTGATGGAACCGCGCTGAATGCGTCCTATGCCGATCACACCGGCGTAGCTGTTGTAGTCGAGCGCCGAGATCTGCATCTGGAAGGGACCGGCAGGGTCCACTTGCGGTGCCGGGACTGCCTGCGTGATCAGCTCGAACAGCGGTGTCATGTCGGCTGCCTGGCTGTCGGCACTGGCGCCGGCCGTCCCCTGCAGCGCCGAGGTGCAGATGACAGGAAAGTCCAGCTGCTCATCGGTAGCACCCAGACTGTCGAACAGATCAAAGACCTGGTCCATCACCCAGTCCGGGCGCGCGCCGGGGCGGTCCACCTTGTTGATCACCAGCAGTGGACGCAGCCCCTGCTCGAAGGCCTTGCTGGTGACAAAGCGCGTCTGGGGCATGGGGCCGTCTACGGCATCCACCAGCAGCAGCACAGAGTCCACCATGGACAGCACCCGTTCGACCTCGCCACCAAAGTCGGCGTGGCCGGGGGTGTCAACGATGTTGATGCGGTAGTCCTGCCAGTTGATGGCGGTATTCTTGGCCAGGATCGTGATGCCGCGCTCTTTCTCCTGGTCGTTGGAGTCCATGATGCGCTCGGTGCCCTGTTCCCGGCGTCCCAGGGTGCCGGACTGTTGCAGCAGCTTGTCTACCAGAGTCGTTTTGCCGTGGTCAACATGCGCCACAATGGCGACATTCCGAAGCTTTTCAATCACAGGAGGGGGCCTCTCGGGGTGGGCTGGGCATTCTGGGCGCAGCATGGAACTGTCTGGCTGGATCCAGCCGGGGGAACGCATTCTACCTGTAGTCATGCAAAAAGCGAAGTGTCGGCGTTTATTGGATGCCGGCCGCTGCCAGGGCGTCCAGCAGGGCCCTGTGGGTGGGGGCCGGCTGCCCCAGGCGCGCCGCCTGCTCCAGCAGCCAGCCATTGATCCAGCGCAGTTCGGTGGGGCTTCCCCGGCGTACGTCCTGCAAACTGGACGACAGATTGTCGCGGGTGTCCGCCAGCACTGCCAGAACGCTGTCCAGGAGCGGCTCTGCCTGGGTCTGTGGCGTTTGTTGCTGCGCTGCCGCCAGTATGTTCGCCGTTTCCTGACACAGGCTGCGCAGCTGATCGCGATGGCGAGCCTGCAGCAGGGCGCCGTTGCTGCAGTCGTGCAGTACAGTCATGGCATTGATGGCGGCATTGATGGCCAGCTTGTCCAGCAGACGGCTGTGAATATCCTCCTGCAGGCGGACCTCCATGCCTTCGAGTCGGGTCAGGTCGTCGAGTGCGCTGGTGCCCCGTTGCTGTGCCACCTGATTGAAAGGGCCTGTCCAGGTGAGCCCATGGCCGGCGCGCTGCGTATGCAGCGGCGCGATCAGCCTGGCACCCTGGGTGCTGGCGGCGCCATAAATGGCCATATTCTGGCAGAGTTCGGTGACCTGTTGCTGGCTTCCCATGCCGTTTTGCAAGAGAACCAGACAGCTGTCGGAGTTGAGCTGGCTTTTGATCATCTGCACCGCCGCCAGTGTCTGGTGCGCTTTGACAGCCAGCAGCAAATGCGTGATGCGACGGGGGCGGCTGCTGTCTTCGATGGGGACCGGCAGTTGCCAGGTCTGGCCTTGCTCTGTGAGGCGCAGAACCGGGGTGCCGGCGGCCGCTGCCGGCCGCACCAGCAGTGTGCAGGGCTTGTGGTTGCGATGCAGCTGGGCGGCCCACAGGCACCCCATGGCGCCGGCACCCAGAATATGCCAGTGAATGGCGGTCATAACAGATTGTTTCCCCAGGAAAACTATGCGCATGGCCGGTTTTTCTGGCGCAAGTGTTGCAGTAGAATGCAGCACCGCGCACAGGGCAGCGCGGCGGGCATGTCACAACAGGCCCCGCCTCCCGGTGCTGCGGGGGCACCACCGCCACCGGGAGTTGTGCGCCATGAACCGCACCCATTGTCATCATTCAGTCAGTTCTGTCAAATCTGATGCCAGGCTGTTGCCTCCGGTCACCTTGATGCAGCCGGAGCAGCTGGCCGCGTGTCTGACAGCGCCTGACGTGTTGGTCGTGGATGTCTGTAGTCCGACGGCCGGCGCGCGTCCCTGTATTCCTGCGGCGGTGTCGCTGGCGGGTCCGCAACTGCAGGCGGGCAGGCCGCCGACGCCGGGCGGTCTGCCCGCGCTCGCGTATCTCGAACAGCTGTTGGGCCATATGGGCTACCGCCCTGACTGCACCCTGGTGGTCTGTGACGACGAGGGCGGCGGCTGGGCCGGGCGTTTGCTCTGGACGCTGGATCTGATTGGCCATCGCAAACTGGCGTATCTGGACGGTGGTGTGCGTGCCTGGCGGGATGCGGGCCTGCCTTTGCAGCATCCGCCCCGCGCACCACAGCCAACCCGGACGCGGCTGCGCATTGAAAACCCCCAGGTGCGCATGACCGCCGAACAGATCATGGTCGCGCTGGCCGCGCAGCAGCAGGACCCGACCCGGGCGCTGGCGCTGTGGGATGCCCGTTCACCGGAAGAATTTGCCGGGCTGCGGCGTTCGGCCCGGCGCGCCGGCCATATACCCGGTGCGGTCAATTTTGAATGGACCCGGGCCATGGACCCGCAACGCAGTTGCCGCTTGCGTCAGGATCTGGCCGAGCAGCTGGAGGCGGTTGGTCTGGGTCCTGACCGGCCGCTGCTGACCTATTGTCAGGCGCATCATCGTTCGGGCCTGGCCTATATGGCGGCTCGCCTGCTTGGCTATGCGCATGTCAGTGCCTATGATGGCGGCTGGTCGGAATGGGGCAACCGTATGGATACGCCGGTTATCACCGGCGGCAGCCAGTGACAGCGCGGTGGCTGCCGCTGCCGCTGGCGTGGCACTGCTTTGTCGTGTCTGGTTGTGTGTTTTATGTATTTTTTGTCACCCGTTGTTCTCACTTCACAGGGACGCGCATGAAAAAACAGCTTTTTATTGCCCTGCAACATCTGATTCCCCAGCACTTGTTATCCCGCCTGACCGGCCAGCTGGCTGACTGTCAGGTGCCGGCGGTCAAGGATCGCTTGATTCGCGCTTTTATCCGCCACTACGGCGTGAACATGGAAGAGGCGCAGGAGCCGGATCCCGCCGCTTACTGCAACTTCAATTCTTTCTTTACGCGACAACTGCAAGAGGGGGCACGTCCCTGGCCGCCCGCAGCTGACGTGCTGGCCAGCCCTGTCGATGGTGCGATAAGTCAGATCGGCACTGTGGACGCCGACAGCATTTTCCAGGCCAAGGGTCATGACTACAGCCTGACAGCCTTGCTGGGTGGTGATGAAAAGCTGGCGCAGGCCTTTCGTGGTGGCCATTTTGCCACTCTCTACCTGGCGCCGCGTGACTATCACCGGATCCATATGCCGCAGGACGGCCAGCTGCGCCAGATGATCCACGTGCCTGGACGTCTTTTCTCAGTCAACACGGCCACGACTGAGCGCATCCCGGGTCTGTTTGCTCGCAACGAACGGGTGGTGTGTCTGTTTGATACAGCGGCAGGTCCCATGGCGCTGGTACTGGTGGGTGCCATGATTGTGGCCAGTATAGAAACGGTGTGGCACGGGTTGGTGACACCACGGCAGCAGCAGTGCCAGACCTTCGGCTATGCACCCCAGGATCCGACGCCGGTCCAGCTGGCACGTGGCGAGGAGATGGGGCGGTTCCGGCTGGGGTCGACGGTGATTATGCTGCTGGGGCCGGATCAGGTGCGCTGGGAAGCGGGTCTGGCCGCCGGCCAGGCCGTGCGGCTCGGACAATCATTGGGCACACCGGTGCCAGAGGCTGCGACCTGTGAATGATGATGCACAAGAGGATCTGGCGTTTGGTCTCCACGCCGTTGAAGCCGTGCTGGAGGCGCAACCGGAGCGTATCCAGACGCTCTGGTGCCAGAAGGGGGTACGCAACCGGCGGCTGGAGGCGTTGGTGGAACGGGCGCGTGCCGCCGGTATCCGGGTCCTGTTTGAAAGCGCTGACAGCCTGAACCGCCGGGCGGGCGGTGTGCATCAGCGGGTAGTGGCGCAGGTGCAGGCGGCTCCGGTATACCGGGAATCTGATCTGCCAGGCCTGCTGGACAAGATGACCGAGCCGCCTTTGCTGCTGGTGCTCGATGGTGTGACCGACCCGCACAATCTGGGTGCCTGTCTGCGCTCAGCCGATGCAGCGGGTGTCCATGCGGTCATAGTGCCGCGCGCACGTTCGGCACCGCTCAATGCCACGGCCCGCAAGGTCGCCTGCGGCGCTGCCGACCGGGTGCCGCTGGTGACTGTGGCCAATCTGGCCCGCTGTCTGCGCTTTCTGAATCAACAGGGTATCGCCATAACGGGGGCCGCCGGTGAGGCCGGGCACAGGCTCTACGACGCCGACTTGCGGGGAGCTCAGGCATTGGTGATGGGGGCAGAGCAGGCCGGTTTGCGGCGCTTGACGCGCGAACACTGCGATCAGCTGGTGTGCATTCCCATGGCAGGGACGGTCAGCAGTCTGAATGTTTCCGTGGCCACCGGTGTTTGTTTGTTCGAGGCCCGACGCCAGCGTGAACAGATCGCACCGCAGGAGCCAGGCTAGCCTGTGTCAACGTTTGCTCAGGGCCGCTATCTCTCGTAGCAGGCCCTTGTGCTCCTGTTGGGCGGAGGTCATTTCCGTCATGAAGTTCTTGAACTTGTGGTTGTCACTTTCCACAGCTGCCTGTATCTCTTCACAGAATGAAAGGACTATGGCGTCGGCCGTGCGTATGTCGTTGTAGCTGACCTTTCTCTGGTTGCTACCCATTTGTCGGCCAGGAAACACGTAGTCCAGCCAAGCGGCATCCGAGCCGCCCAGCGCATTGTCGGCGTCGGCAACCTGACCTTTCAATGCCACCATGGCGTCTTTGACCTCCTGTATTGCCGGCTTCAAGTCACCCCAGTACATCCGTAGGCTGGCTGTTTGCTTACCCGGATTGGAAATATCGGCATGACTCTCAAGAAAAACCTTTGCTTCTTGCCAGACTTTCTGCAGATGAGCGATTTTCCCGGCACGTTTCGTGCTCGCACTAGCGATGCCTTCGCTTTCCGTCAGTCGTGCATCGGTGTAATCCTGCAGAATGCCGGCAAGGATATTGAAAGCATCTGGAGAGGCGTTACGTGAAGCCTTGCTGAATTGCTGGCGTTGATGTTCCGGGGCTTTCTCCAACAACTGTCTGGCCAGCGGGCGTCCCTTCAGCAGGGCCGCGCCCGCCGTATCCACGCCCGGAATCGGCTTTTCTTCGCCTGGTTGACCCGGCCCCTTCGGATCGGACAGCCCCGGCCCGGCTGGGCTCCAGGGTGATATGGTGTGGGGACCAAACAGACCTGCGGCTTTCATCAAACACACCCCCTCTCTGAGCTTGGTGGGTACCGGGTTCGCAGGCCTGGCAATGCCAGCACTGGCCTGCGAACTCTGCCATCACGCGCACGCCCTCCTGCTTGCCCCTGTCCGGGAACCGAGCCTGCCCAGGGTTTCATACACCGTTCGAAACACAGAACGAAGGCCGCGCCGGACAAAGACGAACAGCGACCTCTGTCGCGCCCCACCGAGTTGCTCTATGGGCCTGCGGACTTCTATAAAAAATGCCTTCCGTACCTGTACGGGCTGTTAGCTGGTGATCCGTGTATCATCCGGAGCGCCTGCTGAAAGTAAGTGCTTGCTGGCGCAAATCCTTGTTTTCTTCGCGGGCGGCTCCCAACAGTGTCATCTTGTCCTTGAACACTTGGGTCCCCTCATCTGCGTACACCTGGTGGCTGCCACAAAAATTGTTCATAACAGCATCGGCTGCTGTCACATCGTCGTAGCTGACA
>MKWU01005382.1_pt1 | contig 13995 bp, 17 predicted proteins | sample 809101 | NCBI WGS metagenome assembly MKWU01 (sample SAMN05860141, study PRJNA318959) | sponge metagenome | host: Aplysina aerophoba | place: Slovenia: Piran, Adriatic Sea, Gulf of Piran | collected 2013-05-07 | reverse complement strand
ATGCGCAAGACCTTTGCGGTCGCCTCTCCAGGCGTCCGATGCCGGTTGTGCTCTCCTTCGTCGCAGTTGAGCAGAATCAGGGCGTTGATCACCTTCTGCGACCGATGCGAACCCTTGCGGGTGATGCTCTCGAGTGCCTCCCGCTCCTGCTTCTCCAACGTCACCGTGTAGAGCTTCATAGCGACCTCCTCGTCCTCGGCGGACGGGCGAAGAGGATATCACGCAAGACGACATATCACATATGACATGACACTAGTAGCAGTCCGAGATCCTGCTGCTGCTACTAGTAGCACGCCCACCGGCTCTGCTGCTGCTACCAGTAGCACTCCGCCCGACTCCGCTCTCAAGAGACACGACCTTCTTCGCGGTTGGAAGACACCAACATTTACGCACCGGCCGAAGCCACCCCGCGACGGGGAACGGCGAGACCGGGGAATCAGGCGGTGAACGCGCCGCCGTGGCCTGATGCCGCCTTCTTCAGGACACGCCACACCGTCTCGTGCGACTTCCGTCTCACCACGCGAGGCTTCCATGGCGGCCCTCTCCGCCAAACGAAGACGCAACTGCCGGGGAGTACGACAGACCGCTGGTGACGTGAGGCTCGCTGGATGACGGTCCCGCACCTTGGCGTGCATGCTAAGTTGGAACTCATGGATGCCAATCCGCGTCAGGCGCTCCAGCGCCTTGTCGCCCGGTTACCGGAGCCCATCGTGCCGGCTGCGCTCCGCGCCGTAACCGAGCTGGCGATCCAACGGGATCCTTTCCTGGCCAACGTGCTCGCCGCCCCGGAAGAAAACGAAGAGTTGACCGATTGGGCGCGTCGAGCGGTACAGGAAGGAGACGCAGACATTGATGCCGGCAGGGTTCACAGTACAGAAGAGATCAAACGGGAATTCGGACTCTGACACGTTCGGTTTCCTGGTCCACCCACGCTCGGCGGGATCTGCGGCGACTCGATCCACCCACGAGAAGCCGGATCCTGCGCTCCGTACCGGGTTTCGCGGAGCGAGGCGGCGAGGTCCGGAAGCTCAAGGGGGTTGCCGACCGCTGGCGGCTCCGGGTCGGCGACTGGCGCGTCATTTTTCGCTATGACGCCGAAGGCCGAGTGGTCTCTGTCCTGACCGTGCTGCATCGAAGCGAGGCGTACCGGTAGCTCTTCCTGCCCCCAGGTTCCGGGGTGCAGTCAACGTATGGCCGCGCGCTGTGGGGCGGCTCACTCCGTACCGGAGAACCGGACCCGATGTCCCGTCGGCGCCACCTCGACCCGGAGCGAGAGTCCGTCCAGCAGGACCGTTCCGCCAGCTTCCACGGCGCCCGGCCGGTCCCCGTCCTCGTCGCGGGAGCACTCGTCGAGAGTCCCGTTCCGGTTCGTATCGATGCAAACGAAATCCCCGAGCGAGGCGACGGCCACCGTCCCGGAGTTCCCGGCGGACCGGGGCGAACCGGCGGTGTTGAAGAGACCGTCCACGTTCGCATCGACCGCGCCCACCAGGACGGGTTCGCCGTCCGGCGGTTGGACTTCGCCCACCCAGGTGCTTCCGCTCATCACGCCCAGCCCCGCGGAAAGATCGCGCCCGGTCCACAGCCGGATCGCGTAGGGGAGCCTCTCGCCCGAGGCGTAGGAGACGTGCAGCACCACGTGGACGCCGGGTTCGCGCCACGGGTCCCCCCGGTTGCGCCCCAGCAGCAGGGGAGGTCCGTCATCGGTCAGGTCGCGGTTCTGGTTGCGATCCACGTGGATGCGGTCCACGAAGTGCTCGAAGTAGGCGAGCGGGCCCGGCGGGTCCTCGCACAGTTCGGGAAACAGGACGGTTTCGCACCCATCGCTCCGTTGGAACCGGTCGACCATGACGTGGAACTCGCGCGTTCCGTCCCCCAGTTCGAGGACGTGGTAGGACTGCTCGTCCCCCTCCGGCGCGGGATAAACGACGGACGGTCTTCGTCCGGCGAACGCCCGGGCCACGGGAAACTCCGCGTTCGCGAAGGGCAAGACGCCCTCCACGTTCGTTCGGAACGCCAGGTGATCGCTCCCCGCCACCGGGTCCAGGACGGGATCCAGCCGGTCCGGCATCCCGTCGCCATCGTCATCGTCGTCGAGGTTGTCCCCGATGCCGTCCCCGTCCGTGTCCCGCCACTCTCCCGGGTCCAGCGGGAACGGGTCGGCGGCGTTCTCCACCCCGTCGCCGTCGGCGTCCCGATCCTCGAAGTTCCCGATCCCGTCGCGATCGGTGTCGAGGTATTCCCGCCGATCGGTCGGGAGGGCGTCGAGGAAATCCAGTGCGCCGTCGTCATCGTCGTCCGGATCCCGGGGGTTGGGGATTCCGTCGCCGTCCGGATCCTCGGTATCCGGCGGGGAGCCACCCGCATCGAGCCCGCCGAGCGCGAGCCATTGCCAGATCTCCGCCCAGGGAGTGGCTCCCGGCGTGCAGTGCCCGCCGGGCGCGGCGAGGTCCCAGCGGGTGTCGAGCCCCAGGATCTCGTCGTAGTACTGCGCCATGGCGACGGACTCGGCGTGCAGGAAGTCCCCCGTGGTGGCCTGGACGAAGACACGGAAGCGCGACCCCACGAAGTCCGCGGAAGCGGGGTTCCAGGGAATGGAGGGATGCCACTCGGGCGCGGCGCGGGGCGGGCGCTGGCCGGAGTCCGGGTCCCACAGACAGCCGCACCAGGCGTGGAAGCCGCCCCCGTAGATCCCCGCGTAGCGCTCGAAGAACCGGGCGAGGAAACAGGTTCCCTGGGACGCGCCGAAGAACACGATCCGGTCCGGGTCGACCGCGGCCGAGCCGCCGAACCCGCTCTGCAGGAGTTCATGGAGGAGCCGCAGGTCCCGGTGCTCCCAGGCGCGCCGGCCGCTTCCTTCGAAGTCCTGGTCGAACAACTCGGCGGGATGCCCGCGTGGGGTGGCCTGCGGCGCCGCCACCAGGGCCGCGATGAGGCCCAGTTCGTGCGCCGTCGAGACGGGTTCGGAATCGGCGGGAATGAAGCCCACCAGCCTCTCGGTCGTGCCGGTCGCGAGGCCGTGGAGAAAGATCAGGAGGCCGCGCGGCTGCTTCAGATCCCAGCTTTCGTCGAAGTGCAGCCGGAAGCGGGCGGTACGACCCTCGGAGTTGGTGAAGGTTCCGTCCAGCGGTGAACCGGCGGGCGGGTCTGGCTCGGGAGGCGGTGGAGGTGGCTCCGGCGCCGGTGGGCTGGGAACGGTGGGGGCGGGCGCCGGCGCGCTTTCCTCCGCGCAGCCCGCGGCGAACCAGACGGCCGCAGCCAACGACAGCAGAAGCCGCGCCGCCCGTCCGAAGGTGGACAGGGCCTCTCTCGGGTGCGGCATCAGGTCGGCCCGCCCGGGCGCGGGGAGTCTGTCACCGGCGCCGCGCAAACTGGATGACGGCAAGCCGGAAGGTCAGCCCGGCGGCAACGGGGCGGTGCGCTCGGTGATCAGCCCGTAGTGCTCGGTCCGCCGGTGGCGCGCGAAATCGAAGACGTGGCGCTTCAGGTCGGTCCCCACGTCGAGATCGCAGTCGGCGACGATCAGTTCGTCGCCCTCACCCGCCGATTCGGCGACGATCTCCCCGTTCGGAGAGACGATCGCCGATCCGGCGATCAGCCGGCTGCCGTCCTCGACGCCGCACTTTGCCGCGGCCACCACCCAGGTGGCGTTCTGGTAGGCGCCCGCCTGCAGCGAGAGCCGGTGGTGGAACATCCGCAGGTGGGCCGGCTCGCGGTGGTGGATGTTCACCTCGGGGGTGTTGTAGCCGAGCAGGATCATCTCGACGCCCTGAAGGCCGAGCACCCGATACGTCTCCGGCCAGCGCCGGTCGTTGCAGATGCACATCCCGAAGACGCCGTCGAAGGCGCGCCACACCGGGAAGCCGAGGTCGCCGACCTCGAAGTAGCGCTTCTCGAGATGCTGGAACGGCGCTTCGGGAAGATGGTGCGCGTGTCCGGGGAGGTGCACCTTCCGGTACTTCCCGATGATCTCGCCGCCGTCCACCAGGATCGCGGTGTTGAAGTGGCGGCTGCGGTCCCCGTCCCGGACGCGTTCGGCGTAGCCGAGGTGGAACCCGACCCCGAGCCGCCGGGAGGCGTCGAAGAGGGACCGGGTTTCCGGCCCCGGCATCGCGGCCTCGAAGTACGCGTCCGCGGACGACGTGTCCTCGAGGAAGTAGCGGGGGAAGAAGGTGGTCAGGGTGAGTTCGGGGAAGACCACCAGCCCGCACCCCGCGCCCGCCGCCCGTTCCATGAGGGCGAGCAGCCGCTCCACCACCTGCGCCCGGGTCTCGTCCGGCTGGATGCCGCCGACCTGGGCGGCGGCGACCCGGAGGATGCGCATGGGGCCGGGATTGTAGGGGCGGCTGGCGAGCGCGGCCCCCGGCCCTGACCCGGCGGCGGCCCGCTCAGGGTTGGGCTGGCGCTACCAGGCGGACCGCCGGGAAGTACGTTCGAAACCGGGAGCCGTCGCGGGTCAGCACGGTGAGGCCCGCCACTTCGGCATGCGCGCCGATGTAGAAATCGGGGAGCGGTGAGGATCGAATGCCGCCGGCGCGCCGGTATCGGCGATAGGCGCGGCCAGCCAGGAACGCCGCCTCGAAGGGGAGTTGGAGCCGCGTCAGCATGAGTCTGTTGACGCCGGCGTCCAGGGAAGCGTGGTCTTCGAACCTGACGGACATCTCGGCGTAGATCACCGGGTTGATTCCCACCTCCCCGGCGCCGATCGCCTCGCGAAGGGCTTGTTTCGACCAGCTACCCCACGAAGGATCATCACCAAAGATGTCGAGCAGAACGTTCGAGTCCGCGAGGAACACTCAGTCTTCCCCACGGGTGAGGCGCATGATCTCGTCCGTGGAAGGCCCGGGACCGGCGATTCCGGTTTCGCTCCGAATGCGTTCCTCGATCAACTCCCGCCTGGTCATCGCGGGGCGGATCACGGCGCATCCGTCGGCTTCCTCGAAGCGGACCTCCGTCCCCGGAAACAGCCCCAACTTGCGCCTCAGGTGCTGTGGAATGGTGACCTGACCCTTCGTGGTGATCTTCATTGATGGAGTATGACTGAGTAAATTCCTACGAGTAACGTTCTTACCGTGGTCATCAGCTCATCGCGTTCCGAGGCAGCGCCAGCGACTATTTCGCACCAACCAGCGCACCAGACCTGCCCTGCGAACCGACCGGCGTTCCATAATCGCGCGATGCGTCCCTCGCTCGCCGCGCTCATCCTGCTGGGAGGGCTCTTCGCCGCCTGCGGCGGCGCCGAAGCACCACCGCCCCGCCCCAACATCCTGGTCCTGATGGCCGACGACCTCGGCTACACCGACATCGGCGCCTTCGGAGGCGAGATCCGCACCCCGAACCTGGACACGCTGGCCGCCTCCGGGTTGCGGTTCACGAGCTTCTACACCGCCGCCACCTGCTCGCCAACCCGCGCGATGCTGCTGTCCGGCGTGGACCACCACCGGGCGGGTCTCGGAGGCATGGCGAGTCTGATGGGGGACGACCTCGAGGGCCGGATCGGCTACGAGGGATACCTCAACGAGCACGTGCTCCACCTCCCCGCGGTGCTCCGGGACGCCGGCTACCACACCTCGATCGCCGGGAAGTGGCACCTCGGCCAGGCGGCCGATCAGAGCCCGGCGCAACGGGGTTTCGACCGCTCCTTCGTGCTCCTCCCGGGGGCGGCGAGCCATTTCGAGGACGCCGCGCCGGTCGACACCCTCGACGAAATCCGCTACCGGCGGGACGGCGAGGTCGTGCCTCCCGCCGCGGGCTTCTACTCCACCCGGAACTACACGGATGAACTCATCGCCTACGTCCGGGAGGCAAACGCAGCAGGAAAGCCGTTCTTCGCACTCGGCACCTACACCGCGCCGCACTGGCCGCTCCAGGTTCCGGACGAGTTCCTGGATCTCTATGCCGGGGCCTACGACGACGGCTGGGAAGCACTGGCCGAGCGGCGCATCGCCGGCGCGAAGCGCGTGGGGGTGATCCCCGAAGACGCCGAGGTCCCTCCGCTCCCCAACTTCGCGCGGCGCTGGAACGAGTTGAGCGAGGAGGAACGGCGCGTGGAAGCCCGCAAGATGGAGCTTTACGCGGCGATGGTCGAACGCCTCGACCACCACGTGGGCCGGCTCATCACGGCCCTGCGCGAACTCGGAGAGCTGGACAACACCCTGATCCTCTTCTTCTCGGACAACGGGGCCGCGGGCGAGGACGTCAGCCGGCTCGCCGACAACGAGACGTTCCTGCCCCAGCGCTTCGACCTCTCCTACGAGAACATGGGCCGCCTCGACTCGTTCGTCTACTACGGCCCGGAATGGGCCGACGCTGCGAGCGGCCCCTACCGCTACTTCAAGCAGTTCGTCCACGAGGGAGGCATCCGGGTTCCGGGATTTGCCGTCGTTCCGGCGGGTTTGGCCACCCGGCTGCCCGGCGCAATCACCGGTGCGTTCGTCCACGTGACGGACCTGTTCCCCACGTTCCTCGAGCTCGCCGGGGCGGAGATGCCAACGGCGGAAGACAAGATCCTTCCCGTCGGAAAGTCCATCGCCGGCCTCCTGCGCGGGGACACCCAGACCGTGCACGAGGAACCCACCGCCGGCTGGGAGATCTTCGGACGCCGCGCCATGCGCCGCGGACCGTGGAAGATCGCCTGGCTGGCGCCGCCCCTCGGAAACGGCGACTGGGCGCTCTACAACCTCGACGACGATCCCGGCGAACTGACGGATCTCGCCGCGGAGCGGCCGGACGTGCTGGCGGATCTCCTCGCGGCGTGGGACGGCTACGTGGAGGAGAACGGCGTCATCGTCGTGGAGGAGGACCGGGCGTTCGGGCCGCCGGCGCCGCTCCGCTGAGCTGCGGCGGCGCCGCCTACTTCAGGAAGTCCGTCGCCCCGAACTTGCGGGCGAGGGCGACCGACCAGGAGGGCCGGTAAAGCGGCTCGGCGGAGTTGGGCCGGTCCCGGACGAGGAACCGGCCGCTGCCCGGCTTGGCGCGCGGCTGGCCGTCGCGGACCACCACTTCGCCGCGCCGGAGCACGGTCTCCGGGAACCCCTTGATCTGGCGGCCTTCGTAGGGCGAGTAGCCCACGTTGTCGTGGAGATCCGCCCAGCGGATGTCCACCACCTGGTCCGGGTTCCAGATCGCGAGGTCCCCGTCGCTTCCCGGAGCGATCGTTCCCTTCTTCGGATAGAGGCCGAAGAGCCGCGCCGGCGTCTCGCAGCAGACGGCGACGAACCGCTGGAGGCTGATGCGGGCCTTGCCGACGCCCTCGGAAAAGAGCAGCGGCATCCGCAACTCGACCCCGGGAACCCCGTTGCAGATCTTCGGGAACGGCGGCTCGGGCCCCCACGCCAGCTTCCCCTTGTCGTCGAAGCTGTAGGGCGCGTGGTCGGAACTGACCACGTCGAAGGTCCCGTCGACGATCCCTTCCCAGAGCGCCTCCTGGCACTCCTCGTCGCGGGGCGCGGGGCTGCAGCAGAACTTCGCGCCCTCCATCCCCGGTTTGTCGAGGTCCTCCGCGGTGAGCAGCAGGTACTGCGGGCAGGTCTCGGCGAACACCTTGAGCCCGCGCCGTCGGGCCGTGGCGATCTCCTCGGCGGCCTCCTTCGAGGAGACGTGGACGATGTAGAGGGGGGCGTCCACCAGTTCGGCGAGGTCGATGGCGCGGCCGGTCGCCTCGCTCTCCGCGAGCTTGGGATGGCCGGCGGCATGGAACTTGGGGGCCTTGTGACCCTCCCCGACGAGACGTCCCGAGAGCCAGCCGATCATGTCGTGGTTCTCGGCGTGGACCATGGTGAGCGCGCCCATCCGCCGCGCCGCCGCCAGGACGTCGAGGAACTCGCGGTCGTCGAGACGCACCAGGTCGTAGGTCATGTAGATCTTGAAGGAGACGACCCCCTGGGCCACGAGTTCCGGGATCTCTTCTTGGAGCGCCTGCGGCGTCGGGTCGGCCACGATCAGGTGGAACCCGTAGTCGGACACCGCCTTCGGGCCCGCCGCCTCGTGGTAGGCCGCCACCACTTCCCGGGGCGAGGCCCCCTTCCCCTGCACGGCGAACGAGAGGACGGTCGTGGTTCCCCCGCAGACGGCGGAGACCGTCCCCGAGTGGTAGTCGTCGGCGCACATCAGCCCCATGGAGGACTTCTGTTCGATGTGGGTGTGGGCGTCCACCCCGCCGGGAATGACCAGCCGGTTCTGCGCGGAGATCTCTTCCTCGCCGTGGCCCAGACCCGGCTCGACCGCCCGGACCACGCCGCCGCTGATGCCGACATCGGCGGATCGGACCCCGTCCGCGGTCACGACCGTCCCGCCCCGTACTACAGTGTCGAATTCAGCCATCGGAAGCGCGCGATTCTAAGGGACGGGGGTGGTCTCGGAGCGCCGGGCTCCGGCCGGCATCGCTCCCCGGAGGGGAGCGAAACTCATGTTGCCTCATCTCTGCCGCGATGAGTTCTGCCGCGCGTTCCTCGACCTTTCGCCGCTGGACGGGATCGAGCTTCGCAATCTTCTCTTCCACATTGATTGTCATGATGGCTCCTCTTCAAACGTCAGCTCAGGACATGAGTTTCAGCAAGCGGGTCGTCGTGTTCCAGTTGCGGATCGTCATGTCCTGGTACACCGGCATCGAGACGAGCCGGCTGAGGTAGCTCCGGGAGGCCTTGCTGATCAATCGGGAGAAGTAGAGGACCCCCTTTCCGGCCCAGGCCTCGTCTACCCCCGGCCGAGTGCGGACCTCCTCCATAGCGGCGTGGGCCGTAAGGGAAGCCCTCAGGAAGATGGTGTCGTAGCGGTACCGATCGGGTTGCGAGCCGAATCCGGCCGGCGCCCCGGCAACCAGCGCCCTCATCTGGTCACGGGAGCGCAACATGACTTTCGCCCGGTAGTTGAACGCCGCGGCCAGCATCTCCTCGATTCGGAGCGTCAGGGGGCCGGGCGCCGAGCCGGGGGCACGGAAGATCACGTTTCCGCTCTGGATGTAGGTGGTGACCTCACGGAAGCCCGAAGCCTCAAAGCAGTTGCGGAGGTCGGCCATCCTGATCACGTTCTTGCCGCCGACGTTGATGCCGCGCAGGAGCGCGACCCAGGTGTCGCTCGGCGCGGCCGGAGCCGCCCTGTCCGGTTGATGCCGGTTTGACGAGCCCGACATCGCCCTTCGCCCCTATTCCCGGACCACGCGCCCGAACATGAACCCGCCGACCTCGCCGTGGTCCCAGGTGCCGCCGTAGCGGTCCCCGTCGAACACGATGGTGGCCCCGAACTCATCGCCCAGACCGGGAATCTCGACATTCACCATCCGGATGATCGGCACGTCCCCGGCCCACCGGATCGGGACCACCACCGGCAGGGTGACATCCGTGTTCCCGTAGGTGATCCGCGCGTCGAACCGCCAGCGGTCGCCGTCCAGCTTGGTGACTCCCGCGATCTCGTAGCGGTCGCTGTAGACGCCGTCCCGGGGCTCCGGCCAGGCGACGGTAAAGCTGCCGTCCAGCACGACCTCGCGCATGCTGTCGGAAAACGCGCGCTCACGATCCTCCAGGGTCGCTTCCGGGGCGACCCTCCCGACACCGATCCCCGAAGCGAGCCAGCCCGCTCCCCAGGCGAGAGCGAGCAGCAACACGAGCGCGGTGATCTTCAGAATGGTTCGCATGACGAGCCTCCCGGACGGCCGGGACGGTAACACCCGACGGGACCCCCGCTATCCTGTTTCGGCGATGAGTTCCCCGGCGCCGGCTCCGGAACCGCTGTACCGAACGCCGACCGCGGCGGAACAGAAGGCCGCCGCCACCCACCTCCAGCGGGCCGAGAAGGAAGCGGCGCAATCGCGCCGCATTCCCGAAGGGGTGGCCGGGACCGAGGTCGAGAGCGCCGGGGTCGTCGGCTTCGGCACCATGGGGCGCGGGATCGCGTTGTCCTTCGCCTCGGCCGGGATTCCGGTGGCAGTCTTCGAGGAGTCGGACGAAGCCTGGGTCCGGGGGGAAGCGACGGTCGCCGGGAGCCTCTCCCGGGCCGTCGGCCGCGGCAAGATCGACGAGGCCGAAGCGGAGCGCCGCCTGCGGAGGATCCGGCGCGCCGGCGGGTTCGAGGATTTTGGCGTCGCGGACTTCATCGTAGAGGCGGTATTCGAGGACCTGGGCGCCAAGCAGGAGGTGTTCGCCCGCCTGGACGAAGTCGCCGAGCCCGGCGCGGTGCTCGCCACGAACACCTCTTCGCTCGACGTGAATGCCATCGCCGCCGCCACCCGAAGGCCGGAGGCCGTGGTCGGGACGCACTTCTTCAGCCCGGCGCACGTGATGCGCCTGCTGGAGGTCGTGGTGGGAGAGGCGACGTCGGGCGAAACGCTCGCCACCGCGATCTCTCTCGGTCTCCGGCTCGGGAAGGCGCCGGTGCCGGTCGGCGTCTGCGACGGTTTCGTCGGCAACCGGATGCTCTTCGCCTACCGCCGGCAAGCCGATCAACTGCTGCTCGAAGGCGCGCTCCCCGAGCAGATCGACGGGGCGCTCCGGCGCTTCGGGTTCCGCATGGGTCCCTTCGCGGTGGCCGATCTGGCCGGCTTGGACATCGGCAGGGCCGGGCGGCAGCGGCGTTGTGGCCCGGGGGGGCGCCCGCCCGCGGGGAAACGCCGCCGAAACCGGTCGTCGCGGACCGGCTCTGCGAACGGGGACGGCTCGGCCAGAAAACGGGCGCCGGCTTCTACCGGTACGAGCCCGGCAACCGGACTCCCCTGCCGGACCCGGAGGTGGCCGAAATCGCGCGCCGGGAATCGGCGGCGCAGGGAATCGAGCGTCGGGCGGTGGACGACGGAGAAATTCTCGAACGCTGTCTCTTCTCACTCGTGAACGAGGGCGCGCGGATCCTGGCCGAAGGGATCGCGGAAAGGGAGGGCGACGTGGACGTGGTGTGGGCGCTCGGCTACGGGTTCCCGAGAGAGCGCGGCGGCCCCATGTACTGGGCGCGGCGCCAGGTTGGGTTGGAGCGGATGATCGGAGCGCTGGAACGCCTGGCCGGCGCGACGGGCGATCCGGAACTCATTCCGTCCGAAGGACTCCAAGCCTTCGCCGACTGAAGGACGGAGCGGGCGCCGGACTCAGAGGCCGTGCACGAAGGCTGCAAATCGCAAACCACTTCTTCGAAATGCAGGATTCGACAGCATTTCTAACGGACGCAACGGAACTGTCCCCAACCATCCCAATCCCAGGTCCTCCATCCGGCGCGTCGCCGACTCAGCGAGTCTCGACTCACCACGGGATCGAATCTCCACCCGGCAGCTCGGGGACGAAGATGGAGTGCATCCAGCAAGTTCTCCTTGCTAAAATATGATTCGTAAGGACATAAGGGCGATCGACAGGAGATTCCTCATGGTGCAATCCACGGTCACATCCAAGTGGCAGACGACGCTGCCCCAGCCGGTCCGGCAGGCGCTGGGGCTGCGTCCCGGCGATCGGGTCCGCTATTTCGTCCTCGACGATGAAGTGCGGATCGTCGCCGTTCGCCCACTCCGGCGGCTCTTCGGCGCTCTCCGGTACGACGGGCCGGCGGTGACGCTTCAGGACATGGAGCGGGCGATTGCCGAGCAGGCGAGCGGGCAGTGATCGCGGTCGATACCAACGTTCTGGTTCGGTACCTGGTCGCGGACCATCCGGCCCAGGCCAGGATCGCCCGTGAGCGGCTGGCGGAACTGAGTACCGACCAGCCGGGTTTCATCTGCCGGGAAGTGATGGTCGAGCTGGTCTGGGTGCTGCGACGGGCCTACGGCTTCTCACGCGAGCAGATCTGCCGGGAAGTCGAGGAACTGCTCGCCACGGAGGAACTGGAGATAGAAGCCGCGCACGACACGGCGCGCGCCACCCATCGGTTCCGAAGAGGCGACGCTGATTTCGCCGACTTCATGATTCTGGGAGCCGCCCAGCGGACCGGCGCGTCCAAGGTCTGGACCTTCGATCGTTCCATGGCCCGGCTGGACGGCGTTTCCCTGCTGGACGCGGCGGATTCGTAGACGCGGCGGGGCAGAGCTACGAGGACCGCAAAGAAGACCGTCCGGGAGGCGGCTCCATCGGAGCTTCTCCCCCTTTCGGCCCACAGAAGATCACCCACGCCTTGAACGACTCGTCGAAGTCGAGGAAGCGGTGCGGGACGCCGGCGGGGACGAAGAAGAAATCGCCCGGCCGGAAGGGAACGGTTTCGTCGCCCATGGTGAACCGGCCTTCGCCCTCGAGGATCACGTAGCACTCGTCCTGGTCGTGGGGCTGTTGGGGGTCCGTGCCCTGCGGGGCGTAGAGGCCGACTTCGAGGGTGCCGCGGTTCAGGGCCACGAAGTAGCGGTCGTCGGGGAGGTGGGCGGCGCAATCGGCGGGTGAGAACTTGTGGCAGGCGTTGCGGCTCATGGAGTGAGGGTAGCGAGAGCGCCTCCGGATGAATGGCGGTGTGCGGTTCGCTCCGCTGACGCGGAGCGGTGCCGGCGTGGAGGCCGGCGGTCCCGGGGTTCCGACGTTCCTCGCGATGAGCGATGGGCCTATGGCAGTGCTCTCGCGCCGCGATGCCGGCCGGAGGGCCGGCGGTCCCATACCGGGTGGACTGTGACAATGAGTGGGGTGGTGCGGTTCCGCGGCGCTCTCGCGCCGCGGGTGCCGGCTAAAGCCGGCGTTCCAAGCCGTGGCGCCGTACCGGAGGTTGGGGTTCCCGTACCGGAGACGCCGTAACGATCAACGGCGACGTGCGGTTTCGACCGCCTCTCGGCGGTCGATGCCGGCCAGAGGCCGGCGCTCCGAGGCGTTGCCGGCCTGAAGGGTGGCGGTTCCGGCCTACGGGGGTTCGGCGAGGAAGTCGCCGAGGGTCCACCAGTTGGTGGTGATCTCCTGGCTGCCGGGGTTCGCGCCCGGCCCGTAGGCGAGTACGAGGTCGTAGATCTCGTTGCGATGTTCGGCGATGGCCGCCGAGAGGAAGATGGCCGGCGCGCCCGCGTTCAGGGTGGCGCAGCGGCCGGTCTGCCACGCGACCTGGAAGAGGGCCGCCGCGCCGGCGGCGTTCCCTTCGAGAAGGGCCTCCACAATGCCGGCGAAGTCCTCGATCGCCGCGCACCCGATGGCCCCGCTGAGCCCCAGCGAATCCAGGGGGAAGCGATCGAGGGTGGTATCGAAGACCAGCGATTCGCCGGGGGAATAGCGCGCGAAGACGCGGTGGTCGCCGTTCGCCGGCAGCTCGCGGATACTCGCGTCGAGGTCCGCACCGCCGATCCGCAGCGTCGCTCCCGGCGAGAACATCAACTCTCCCTCCGGCACGCTGATCCCGTCGCCGTCGTAGTCCCCGCGCCGGATCCGGTAGCGGAACTCCAGCCGTCCGGCTTCAGAGGCTGCGAGAACCGCCGGTTGGCTCGCGAGGCCCAGGTCGAAGATCAGGAAGACCTCTCCGGTCGTTTCCACTTCCTCGCCGCTCGTGACGAGGACGGAGAAGACCAACTCCTCGTCCCCGAGATAGGTCCCGTTCGCAGCCGGTCCCGAGACGATCTCGACGCGGTCGATCTGCGCGCTCGCCGGGCCGTCCGGTTCCGGGCTGGTGGGGCCTCCCTCCCCCTCTTCGCAGGCGGAAAGGGGCAGGAGACAGAGCGCCGCCGCGGCCCAGCGGGCGGCTGCCCGGCTCATCGCTGCCTCGCCCAGCGCGCCGCCAGGTCCACCTGCTTCGCCCCCTCGGGGTCCGGCCGGGTCAGCAGGCTGACCACGATGGCCGCGGCGAACCCGGCGGCAAAACCCACCACCATCTCGTAGAGCTCGAAGTACGCGGGCTTGCCCCACAGGAACCAGCCCACTGAAGTCAGGAAGCCCGTCACCATCCCGGCGACTGCCCCGGGAAGGGTCATCCGCTTCCAGAAGATCCCCAGGATCGCCACCGGCGCAAAGGCGCAGCCGAGTCCTGACCACGAGAACAGCACGAAGAAGAAGATGACCCTCACCTCCGGGAGCGCCACCCCGATGCCGACTACCCCGAGCACCAGCGTGACCGCCTTGCCGAAGCGCGCCA
>MKWU01005381.1_pt1 | contig 13995 bp, 6 predicted proteins | sample 809101 | NCBI WGS metagenome assembly MKWU01 (sample SAMN05860141, study PRJNA318959) | sponge metagenome | host: Aplysina aerophoba | place: Slovenia: Piran, Adriatic Sea, Gulf of Piran | collected 2013-05-07 | reverse complement strand
GACTCTCGCGGTCGTTAAGGAGGGTCTCGGGAACGATTCACTGACCTACCAGGGCGAGTTTTACAATTTCGACGACCTCCCAATGCGTTTGCGCCCCAAGCAGGACCCACATCCGCCGCTGTGGTACATGCGCAACGTGGAAACCGCCGCGGTCAACGGTATGCACACCATCATCGTGGGCAACCTGGATTCATTCCAGGCCAACGTCGATCGTTACTTCCAACTTTGGGATGAGCACCAAGGACCGGGCGCGCTCACCGCCCAGGGAGATAAGCCAAAAATCGGGTTGGTCAACCACCTGTACCTGGCCGAGACCGACGCGGAAGCCGTCGCCATAGCCCAGCCCGCGTGGGACCAGTACAAATGGAACCTGGCCGCGCCGCGCCGACTGGAAGCGGAGCGGCGGGGGCTGACCCAGTTCCTGCAGGGCGAAGCCAATCCCAGGCCCACCAACCTGCCCGACCGGGAGGCTCAGACCGGCAGCAGCGTCGCCGCGCGGACGCCCGGCTCCCGGGGATTTGAGGAACACGCTGCGCGGGGCGGCGGCGGCTTCAACGTCGTCGCCGGCTCACCGGACACCATCCGCGACTACATGGACGAATACCTGGCGACCGGCGCCAACTACTTCGTGGCGGCTTTCCAGTGGGGCCACCTGTCCCATGAGGAAACCATGCGCTCGGTGGAACTGTTCGTGTCGGAGGTCATGCCCCACTACAGCCAGTAGCGTGAGGCACGGCCTCGGTCGGTCGGCGGATCCTAGGACTCTGTCCCGGGATGATTGCACCGAAACGGTGATCGCCGGCGATTCGACATTCCCCGTAAACCGGGGAGCCTTGTGCGTCAAGGGCTGGACCGCCGCCGCGACCCTGCGCCACCCGGAGCGCTTGACCACTCCGCGGGTACGCCACGACGATGGAATCCTGTGGTAATCCTCCTGGGATGAGGCGATGCATCGTATAACCGACGCCATCTACCTGGAACCGCGAAAAGCCAACCGCATACGCCTGCTGGGCCGGGCTGCTCCCCACGCGCGCATGTTCCAATTCCCCTGGTTCGCGTTTTTCCTGTGTTTCGTTGGTTGATTCGGCATCGCGCCGCTCATGGCAGTGGTGCGCGAGGGTCCGGTTCTCTCCAAAAAGCAGATCGGCAACACGATCACCGCGTCCGTCGCCATCCCCATCGTGACACGTCTCGTATTTGGGTGACTGTGCGACCGCATCGCCCCGGGGTGGCCTACAGCGGACTGCTGGTGAGCGGACGGTGCTTCCGGAAATGTGCGGCGCACACAATTTCTCGGTTTTGTCACAATCGAACGTCCGAGCATCCGTTGGGCCCACGCTTGCGTAATGGCTGGAGTCAGTCCATTATGTCTGCGACCACCGTCGTACTCCTTGTTCCGGCTGGTGACTTCCGGTCAGGGATTACTGGGTGGTTAAATTTTTGGCTTCGGGGATTCTCTCGTACAACCTTTCGGCACGTCGCCACCGCCCAGGATCTCCGCGAGCAGCCTCACACCCACCACAAAAGTAAGCCGCGCCGGGGCCTAATACCAGCCCCGGCAGGTTACCCAAACATCCGGGGAAATCCCGGCGTCCAATCGCAAGGCCCACCTGGCCGAGGAGTTTGTCTGAACTGATATGCAGGATCTCACCAACCGCACTAACACCCAGCCAACCACGCCGTCGGGCGCGGTGGCTGAATTTGCCGAACTGCAACGCCTGGTTCGCGAACCTGGGTTGCTGGACCGCCAACTCCGCTATTACATCTTCAAGATGGTGTCCACGTTGGCCATGCTCGTCCTGAGCATCACGCTGCTGATAGTGGTGGACAACTTCTGGGTTCAGATCGCCAACGCCGTGTTCCTGGCCTTTGTGTTCGGGCAGATCGGCTACATCGGCCACGACGCCGGACACTTTGGAGTCTTGCGATCAGTACGGGGGAACCGACTGATCGGATACGGCGTCTGCATGATACTGGGCATGAGCCAGTCCTGGTGGCTTAACCAGCACAACCAGCACCACCGCAGTCCAAACGACCTTGACGACGACCCTCATACTCTGATTCCCGTACTGGCGTTCTCGCAAGAAAAAGCCAACGAAATGCGGGGCATCCGTCGGCTCGTGGCAGCCTACCAGGCCTTCTACTTTGTGCCGATCCTGACCTTGGAGAGCATGGCTCTTCGAGTCTCCAGCGCTCAGTTTTTGATGGGCGGGCGCAAACCCCGGACGTACCTACCGGAGTTGGGTCTGATGGCAGCCCACGTGGGGTTGTATTTCGGACTGCTTCTCTATGCATTGAATCCCTGGCAGGCGCTGGTCTTCGCCCTGGTCCACCAGGCATCTTTCGGGTTGTACTACGGCTTGGTGTTCGCCCCGAACCACAAGGGGATGCTGATCCTGGACAAGGACAATCCGCTTGATTTCGTGCGAACCCAGGTACTGACCACTCGCAATGTCAGGCCGAACTTCCTGGTCGACTTTCTTTACGGCGGCCTGAACTATCAGATCGAACACCACCTGTTTTCCATGATGCCGAGGAACAGATTGGGAAAGGCCCGGCCGATCATCAAGGAGTTCTGCCGACAGCGGGGAATTCCCTATTACGAAACTAACCCGCTGATTTCGTACCGGGAGATTCTCAGCCACATGCACGAGGTGTCAGCCGTTCTCAGGAAAGGCTCGAAACCGCCTGCGAATATCGAACGCGATAACCTGGGCGCAATCAAATCCGGGGCCAACGCCACCGGCTAGGACTGCTCGGCGTCCAATGCCCCAACCGCACGCCACTCTGTCGGAGCCCATACCAAAATACGGGCCGCGTCATCCGACCGCGGACGATGGAATATGACGACCATGACAGACACACCGGTCGCCCAAATCGCCCGCGAGCTTCGCTTGCCCGAACGGCAGGTGGAGGCCACCGTTGGCTTGCTGGACGGCGGCGCCACGGTGCCCTTCATAGCCCGGTACCGGAAGGAGAGCACGGGTAGCCTCGACGAGGTGGCGATCTCAGGCATCCGGGACCGGCTGGCGCAACTCCGGGATCTCAGCGAACGGCGGGAGGCCATCCTGGTTTCGCTGGAGCAACGGGGCATCCTGACCGAAGCTCTGAGGCAGTCAGTCCTGTCCGCTGAAACGATGACGTCCCTCGAGGACACCTACCTGCCGTACCGGCCCAAGAGGCGCACGCGGGCTGCCATCGCCAGGGAGCGGGGGCTGGAGCCTTTGGCGTCGCGACTCTGGGAGCGGGGAGACTTTGACGTCAACGCGGCAGCGGTCGAGTACGTCAATTCCGAGTCAGGCGTGGAAAACGTCGAAGGGGCCTTGAGCGGGGCCAGGGATATCATCGCCGAGTGGGTCAGCGAAGACTCGACTGCGCGGCGGCAAATTCGCGAGTTGTTCTGGTCCCAGGGGGTTATTTCGGCCAAAGTGGCTCCGGGCAAGGACACGGAAGCAGCCAAGTACCAGGACTACTTTGACTGGCAGGAACCGATCGCGGGCGCGCCTTCCCACCGGATTCTGGCCATGCTGCGAGGCGAGAAGGAGTCGCTGCTATCGGTCAGAATCGCACCGCCGGCGGAGACGGCGATGGCTATTCTGGAACGGCTTTTTGCCCGGGGAGAAACTGAAGCGGCGGCACAGATCCGACAGGCCATTCGAGATCGATACAAGGCGTTGCTGGAATCCTCGATGGAAACTGAGGTCCGTAAAACCGCCAGGATTCGCGCCGAGGACACCGCCATCGGAGTTTTCGCCGACAACTTGCGGGAATTGCTGCTCGCGCCGGCGCTGGGACAAAAGAACGTCTTGGCTCTGGATCCCGGGTTCCGTTCCGGCTGCAAACTGGTGTGTCTGGACCCGCAGGGCCACCTGCTACACCACGATACCGTTTATCCGCTGCTCGGGGAACGGGATGCGGAAGACGCGGCCGGAAAGATTCGCCTGCTGTGTGATCAGCATCACGTTGAGGCCATCGCCGTGGGCAACGGCACCGGCGGACGTGAGACCGAAGCCTTTCTGAGAACCCTGGAGTTGGGCCCGCAAATCGCGGTGGTCATGGTCAACGAGAGCGGGGCCTCAGTCTATTCGGCCTCGGAGACGGCGCGTACCGAGTTCCCGGAGCACGACATCACCGTGCGTGGCGCGGTGTCCATTGGCCGCCGCCTCATGGATCCGCTGGCCGAACTGGTCAAGATTGATCCCAAGTCCATTGGCGTCGGTCAGTACCAGCATGATGTCGACCAAAAGGCTCTGAAACAACGCCTGGACGATGTGGTGGTGAGTTGTGTCAACCAGGTTGGAGTTGAACTGAACACCGCCAGCCCTGAGTTGCTATCGTACGTTTCGGGCCTGGGACCGCGTCTTGCCCATGCCATCGTGGAATACCGGAATAGTAATGGCCCCTTCGCATCTCGCAGCGCTCTGAAGGAAGTGCCGCGTCTCGGCCCCAGGGCTTTCGAACAGGGAGCGGGTTTTCTACGCATCAGAGGAGGAGCCCAGCCGTTGGACGCCACCGCGGTACATCCCGAGTCCTACTCGGTGGTGGCGGCAATCGCCGAAGACCTGGGCCGGCCGGTAAAACAGATCCTTGGAGACTCCAATATCAGCGCCCAGATTGACCCAACTCGCTACGTCAGCGATCGCATCGGCCTGCCGACCCTGTACGACATTGCGGAAGAACTGGCCCGGCCCGGGCGGGACCCGCGCCAGGAGTTTGAGCCCTTTCACTTCGCATCGGGCATTCACCGGATCGAAGACCTGACGGCAGGGATGAAACTGCCCGGGGTGATTACCAACGTCACCGGTTTCGGCGCCTTCGTCGATGTTGGCGTACACCAGGACGGGCTGGTCCACATCAGCCAGATGGCGGAGGGCTTCGTCCACAATCCGTCGGACGTCGTGAAAGTGCAGCAGCGGGTGTGGGTGACGGTGCTTGAGGTGGACCTTGAGCGCAATCGAATTTCCCTGTCGCTGAAGCAATCCGCGTACCTATAGGGTGGACATCCCGACATCCCCAACCGAATAGACCCACTGCCGGTGTGACGCTCCACACTTGGCGTCTTATACCAGCCGGTGAACCGGCCATCGATTTGTCCAGCGCGGTAAAGAACCCCGTGGCGACGCAGCGGCCGTTTGAGACGTCGCTGTACCTGAATTCATCATTGCCGTCATAACCGGCGGCCCCACGGAGCAGCCGGGCGGCTCGGGCGAATCTCTCCGGACTTCGGGATCACGCCGGGGAGAAACTGGGACGTCGCATGCCTCACCTGAGATTGCGTGCGTTTATTCGACGCTTCATTTCAATCACGGGCAGCATGCCGGCCCTGGGTCCGCGGATGTGCTAGTGGCCGTCCTTTACGGCATCCGCCAACATCTCGGCCATGGCGATGACGGTCAGGTTCGGGTTGGCTCGCACGGCCTCGGGCATGATGGAGGCGTCGACGACCCGCAGCCCCTCTGTGCCGTAAACCCTGCCGTACTGGTCAACCACAGCAGTGTCGTCATCCGCGGGTCCCATGCGGCAAGTGCTGGAGACGTGGTGGGCCGTGATGACCTGTCGTCTCATCCAAAGGTTCAGCGCGTCATCGTCCGCCAGGATCTTATCCGAGGGTTCCGAGCGTTCCTCCACGATGTCGCCGAAGGCGTCGTGCCGGAACAGGTCGGCGCACATCCTCACGCTCGCCCGCATGCGTTCCAGGTCGAAGGGGTGGTCCAGCAGGTTCAAGTCTATGTGGGGTTGCTGTCGCGGATCCCGGGACCGGATGGTCAGCTCGCCAAGGCTGAGGGCCATGTACAGACACTGACTGACTCCGATACCCTCGGGCTCCACATGGTCAACGCCGCGCATGGGCGTGGCCGACGAGTAATTGCCCATGTAGATGACCATGTCATTGGTGTAGGACGATCCCGGCGCCGTGAACCTCAGCGTCACGGTGCCAGTGTTGACCTGGTTGGTGTCCAGCGGGAAATCCCGCCGCGTGCGCCAGAACATCGGCATGTCGGGGTGGTCCCGCAGGTTGCGTCCCACGCCGGGGAGATGCCCCACGATGGGTATGTCCAGCGAGCGGGCTCGATCAGCCGGGCCGATGCCCGACAGCAGCAATATCTGCGGCGACCCTACGGCGCCGGCGCAGAGGATGACCTCATCCCCGTGGAATTCGCCGTCCCCGTCGGGTGTGATGACACGGACTCCCACGGCCCGTTTGCCTTCGAAAATCACTCCATGCACCAGGATGTGCGGCTCGATGGTCAGGTTTTCACGCCTACGGGCCGCTCCCAGGTATCCAATCGCGGTGCTCACCCTGGTCCGGTCGTCGATGTTGAAGGCCAGCGGTCCCACCCCGGTCGACCCGGGCCTGTTGTGGTCCGGGCAATGGGGGAACCCGGCGTCCATGCTCGCCCGGTGGAAGGCGTGCTGCTGCGCGCCCCATGCGCTCTCCGGGTAGCGCCGGCAGTATATGGGCCCGGCGTTGCCGTGGAACTCGTCGCGAAAATCCTGGTCGTTTTCCAGCTTGATCATGTACGGCAGAACTTTCTCGAAGGCCCACTGGGTGTTGCCCCATTGCGCCCAGAGGTCGAAATCCTCGGGCATGGGCCGTAGGAACTGCGCGTCATTGACGGCGCTGGAGCCCCCGGTAACCTTGCCTCGGGGTACGTCGATGTCCGATTCGTCCGTTGCCCGGGCGCGGAAACTCCAGATGTGTCCGCCGTCCCAGATTGTGTTGGCAGCCCCGAAGGCGTGCCTCACCTCATCGGGTGTCTGGTCCGGGGTGGGATAGTCAGGCCCCGCCTCCAACAGGAGCACCGAGCGGTTTTCGTCTTCGGACAGACGCGCCGCCAGCACCGCTCCTGCCGACCCGGCCCCGACGATTATGTGGTCGTACCTCTTGGTCATGTTCATCCTTCACGCCGGACTCGCGTGGAGAAGTCGTTCCGCGTCCGGGCGGCCTATTGTACCGGTCTGCGCCGTCACATCCGCAGTTTCAGTCGCGGGCTCAGGAGGCGATCCGGCACCTCCGTTTCGCGCATGAAATAGACCAGCTTTTGGTGCAGTTCCGACGCCACGTCCATGTTGCTCTCAATGATATTGGCCGACTGCCCGGGATCGGAGGTGAGGTTGTAGAGCTTCGAGACCCCGGGGAGAGGGCTGTATAGGAGGCTCCAGCCTCCGGAGGTAACGGTGGTCACGGGAGGCTCCGTCAGGACCCGGAGCAGGTTGTCTACGGAGTGCACCGGGTCTCCGACATTGGCAAAGGGCAGGCTGCTCACCACGAAGTCCCGGCCCCGGATCGCGGGGTCGCTGAGGGCCGGCGCGAGTGAACGGCCCTGCACGAATCCGGGAATCTCCAGCCCCAGCAAGTCCAAAACCGTGGGCATGACGTCCACTGCCGACGTGATGCCAGCGTAGGTGCCCGGCGGGACGCCCGGCGCTCGCAGCAGGAATGGCAGGTGGACGATCTCTTCGTAGAGGGGTGAGTAGCTCCACTGCGACCCCGGCTCGTCGTAGGGTCTGAGCGTGCCGTCGGGATATTTGTCGGAGCTCATCTTGCCGAACAGGCCGCCGTGTTCTCCGAAGTAGAAACCGTGGTCGGTTGTGAAGATCACGATGGTCCGGTCGGCCAGCCCCATGTTTTCCACCGCTCTAAGCAGGAATCCGGCCCAGGTGTCCACCATGGTGATCTCGCCGCAATAGGTGGCGTGTCCCTTGTTGAGTCGTTCCTCCCGGTATCCGGGCACATCATGCCAGTTTCCGTACACCGGCAGCACCAGTTCGCCGTCGTATCCTGGCCAGTACAGATCGGTGTAGTAGGGCGGCGCGTCCCAGGGCTCGTGGGGGTCCCAGGTGTCCACGTACAGAAAGAAGTCCTCCTTGTAGTGCTGTTCGAGCCACCGCATGGCAGACATGAATGTCTTGGGCGCGTTCCGGTCGGCCTCGCTGCGCCACGCAGCCCTCACGTCCAGGGCCTCGTTGTGGTAGCCGGGCTCGGGGATCAGCGACCAGAGGGTATCCTGCCCCATGTTCATGAAGAAAGACTGGAAGCCGCGGTCGTAGTTCATCCCTCCCCTGAGGTAGTAGGGAGTGTCCACGGACGCGGCGGTGTGCATCCCGCTTTCCGCCAGCATCTCGGCAAGGGTGGTGACGCCGGCCGGAAGCGGTTCCCAGCCCATGAACGACATGGTCCAACGCCCGGTTTGATGGTCGGCGCGGGTGGGCATGGTGGGGAATCCCGCCGAATAGTGGTTGTCGAACCTCACCGCGCTGGCCGCCAGCGCATCAAGCGAGGGAGTGCGGATGTAGCTGTTGCCGTAGGCGCCCAGGTGATCCCTCCGGAACGAATCGGCCACTATCCAGATGACGTTCATATTGCCCTCCGTGATCTTTCCCTACCGTACCGGCAAACTCCACAGGCATTCGCACTACTACCTTGGCGGTCTGACCAATTTCGGCGCGCTGGTTCCCGGCAAGTCATCCGTTTCCGAGCGTGACGGGTTCGTCCGAAACCTCACTCAATCACTGCCCGTCGAATCGACGGGCAGTGCGTGGCGTTCGTGCAGCCGTCAGGCTGACAGTGCTGCCGACCAATCATACCCTTAATATCGTATATTACAATAGTTAATATAGTCTGGTGTGATGTAACTCCCACGATGGCCGTCCAGTTCGGCCTGACTCCCAAGCGGTTCTCGCGTTGGCCTCAACCATGCCCAGGAGGATATGAAAATGCTCACCATAGTGGCCAAATTCGTAGCAGGAAAACAGACAGCGCGCAAAACGAGAACCGCAAGCGCTGCGTTGCTTCTCGCGCTGATCACAACCCTCGCGCTATCCCTCCCTTTCGCCTCGCCATCCCCATGGCATCACGTGGCGATTGCTAACCGAGGTGCGGCAGGTATCGATGACCACGGACACCCGGTGCTGAACTCCAAGTCCCCCGACTCAGCAACCGATGCATCTCAGGTCCCAGTCTCGCCGAATACAGTCTCCGAAGGCGTGTCATCCTCGCACTCCGTACCCCACCAATGGATGGCAAACACCACCTCGCTTGGTGATGGCGCTTTTAACTCCGAGCATGGCGAACTGACACCCGACGACGACGGCAGGGACGCATTCAGTTTCGTGGCGTCAGGAGGCGTAAGTTACATCATAGAGGTGGAAGGCAGGCTGGATGTCCACGACGACGGAGACGTGCACTACGTGGAGAACTATCTGGTCGATCCGTCCATCCTGGAGGTGGTGAACGATGATGGAACCCGGGTGATGGGCGAGCAGGACCAGGGTGGGTACCTCGGGAATTGGGCTCGGGCATTCTTCACGCCTGGGGAAGATTCCACTTACTACATCGCGGTGGGCAACGGACATCAGGATCCGTCCGGCATCGGGCACTACACCATTTCGGTACGGCAGGACGATCACGCCGACGATTGGAAGACCAACCCTGAAATTACGATCCAACCCGGCGAATCCATTACCGCGACCATCAATTCCGATGTGCCGTCGGATCACCCGGGGCTGCTCCCTGGACACTGGCTGGAATGGGGCGACTTCACGGAACCGCTTTGGGGTATCGAGTCGCTGGACGATCAAGACGTGCTCCGATTCCGCATAGCCGAGGAAGGCGCCTATCGTATCGAGGTCAGCGACGGACCGGATACGGTTGGCATCTGGACCATCTGGTCAGAAGGCGGATCCAGGCGGTTCATTTCCAGGACTGGACCAATAGAGTCCCTCGAGATGTCGTACGAGCCCGGCATCTACTACCTGGCAGTAGGCTCGAGGTTCGAAAGCGACGGCAACACCGGTACCTACACGCTGTACCTTACAGCCTCGGATGACGTGCACGCAGCCTCCGCAGACCACTAAACGAACCCGGCACCGAATCATCGGACGATTCAACGACAACGTGATGTTGCGCACGATGTAATGCCAGCGTTTCACGTCGAGTTCGGTCCACGCCGCGAAAAGTTCGTCGCGCACCGAGAGCGTCTGCGTCGCGCCTGACGCGAGCGAGTTTAGACCTCGCCCGGATCCGACATGCTTGGCGGCGCTTCATTTACCGACGCGCTGGCTCTTGCGTTCCTGGACTCCTGCTTCCGCAGCGGCGACGGGAGGGCCGGTTTGAAATGCGATTGCCATGCCTCGTTCGCGTCTGTGGACTCGCATATTCGGGGTTTGTTAAACTCGCGGCGAGGAATTCGCTATGAACACCATTTGGCATGACGACGTTTCCCAATCAACTCCCGCCGCGGCGGGAGTTTCTCATGGGAACGGAAACCACCTCGGGGAGCCGGTTGCGGTCATTGGCATGGCATGCCGGTTCCCCGGTGCGAACGACGTTCAGGCTTTCTGGCGTCTGCTGGCAGCAGGGGAACACGCGATAAACGAGGGTCAACCCGGTTCCGGGATCGGGCGCCTGGGCCAGCTCTTCCGAGGAGCGACGGTTCAAAGCGAAGCCTGCCGATTCGCTGCGTTTGTCGATGGCGTTGACCGGTTTGATGCCGAGTTCTTCAGGATTTCGCCGGTGGAGGCTCAATACCTGGACCCGCAGCAGCGAATAATGCTGGAAACCAGCTGGCAAGCCCTGGAGAATGCCGGCATCGATCCGGAAGGACTGCGTGGCAGCCGGACCGGTGTATATGGAGGCATCAGCAACAACGAATACCGCGGCATTATCCTTGAATCCAGCGACACCACAGACCCGGCTCCAAGCCTGTACACCGTCAGCGGGACTTCCTACAACACCGCTATTGGACGAGTCGCGTTCGCCATGGGCCTTCAGGGACCGGCTATCGCGCTGGACACCGCGTGTTCGTCGTCGCTGGTGGCAGTTCACCAGGCAGTGACCGGGCTGCAATTGGGAGAAGCCAACCTCGCCCTCGCCGGCGGGGTACATACGATCCTCTCCGGGCGGTTGCTCGAACTGCGCGCCAACGCCGGAATGCTCGCCCCGGACGGACGGTGCAAGACTTTTGATGCTTCAGCGAATGGCTACGTCCGAGGCGAAGGCTGCGGAATCCTGGTACTGAAGCGGCTGAGCGAAGCGGAGGCGGACGGAGACCGGATTTGGGGCATCATACGTGGCACTGCCATAAACCAGGATGGCGCCAGCACCGGACTTACCGTGCCCAACCAGGAAGCGCAGGAGATGGTGATCCAAGACGCCCTGCGCCGGGCCGGCGTCTCCCCGTCGCAAGTGGACTACGTCGAAGCCCATGGCACGGGAACGCCAGTAGGAGACCCGATTGAATTGGAGGCGATGGGAGCGGTGTACGGCAGAGGGCGTGATCCCGAGCGTCCTCTTCTGATCGGGTCGGTGAAAACGAACTTCGGCCATTTGGAATCAGCGGCCGGCGTCGCCGGTATGATGAAAGTGCTGCTGGCCATGAATCAAGGCGTGATCCCCAAACACCTCAATTTCCGCACGCCCACTCCGGCGGTAGATTGGAAACGTCTGCCGCTGTCCGTAACCTCGGAAACCACCGATTGGCCCTTGGTGTCCCACCGTGCCCCTCTCGCCGGCGTGAGCGGGTTCGGCTGGTCCGGCACCAACGCCCATGTGGTAGTTGAAGGCTATCGACCTGTCGAAACGGGGAGCATACGCAACGAACTCAGCAGACAGCGGCCACCAGCCGGCCCGCGGCAACGTATTGACGTTTCTCCAGTGGAAACCGATGGGTCCCCGGATGGAGAAACGCCGCGCCCGCGCACTATGCGGCTACTGCCGTTGTCGGGAAAGACGGACGCCGCCGTCGGTGAACTGGCATCCCGCTACCTGGCGTGGCTGGACGCACGTTCCGCAGAGCTTGCCTCCGCAGACTCCCATAACGAGCCTTTACTTCCGGACATGGCGTGGACGGCTGGCGCCGGGCGCAGTCATTTCCCATGTCGCGTGGGCATCACATTCCGAGACTCCGAGTCGCTGCGCGGTGGGTTGCAGAGGGTAGCGGTAGGGTCGGTGGAGCCTGCTGCCCGACCGGCAAGCAGAGTGGCGTTCGTCTATACCGGTCAGGGCAGTCAGTGGCCGGGTATGGGCCAAACTCTGTACGAGACCGAACCGGTGGTGCGCTCGGTGTTGAATCGTTGTGAGACGGTGATTCAGGAGGAAAGAGGAGTGTCTCTGCTCGACGTTATGTTCGGCAGAGATGGGGCGGCCGGCGACCTTAACGATACGGCCTGGGCACAACCCGCGGTGTATGCCTTGGAATGCGCGCTGACCGTGCTTTGGCGCAGCGTTGGCGTCGAGCCGAGCGTGGTTATCGGGCACAGCCTTGGTGAGTTCGGAGCGGCGTATGCGGCCGGAGCGTTTGGCCTGGAGGAAGGCTTGCGGTGCGTGGCGAAGCGGGGCGCTTTGCTGGCATCGGTTCCCGAATTGGGCGCGATGGCGGCGGTATTCGCACCCCGGGACGAAGTGGCCGCGGCAGTTCGGGCGTATAACGCAGAGTCGGAGAATGCCGTCCTGTGCATTGCCGTGGACAATGGAATCCACCAGGTGATCAGCGGGAGTACGGCGGACGTTCAAGCCCTTTCGGACCGTTTTGAGGCCAAAGAAGTCCAGGTGCGGCCGCTGCGGACCAACCAGGCATTCCACAGCCCTTTGGTGGAACCTGTGTTGGACCAATTGGAGCGGGCTTATGCAGACGTCTCAATTGCACCTACAACGGTGGCTTTGGTAAGCAACGTAACGGGCAGCCGGGTTGGAATTGGTGAAACCCTCGACGGCCAATACTGGCGCCGCCACGCGCGGGAAGCGGTGCAGTTCCGCAGCGGCATGGGCGCTCTGGCACAGATGGGTGTTGATCTGGTGATCGAAGTAGGGCCGAACGCAGTCCTTGGCCCGCTGGTATCCCTTGCCTGGCCCGGGGTCTCGGACGGCAACGAAGCGCCTCCCGTTCTGGAGAGCCTGCTACGCCCGCTTTCCGGCATTGTCTCGCCGGACTTCCCCGACGGGTTCCTTGATGCAGTGGCCGGAGCGTATCAGGCCGGCTTAGAAATCTCATGGACCGGCCTTTTTGCAGGGGAGGAGCGTAGCAAAATCGAACTTCCCAGCTATCCGTTCCAACGCCGACGCCATTGGGTGGATGCTCCCCGGCGCTCGCGGGCGAGTTCCGACCATCCACTTCTGGGAACCAGGCATGAATCGCCCCGTGGTGAAATGTTTTTTGAAACGGAGATGGATGCATCCGATCCGGCCTGGCTGAGCGACCATCGAGTTTTCGGGCGGGTGATCATGCCGGGCGCGCTGTATGGGGCGATGGCCGCTGCCGCATCACTGGCCGAAGGCTCACAGGCGGCGGCGGTGGAAGACTTCCAACTGCACAGCCCGATGCTGTTTGCCGCGGATGATTCGGAGAACGGAACCGCGCCAAGCCCGCGCCGGGTGCAGGCAGTAATATCTCAGTCGGAGAGCGGCGGCCCCCGGAGCGTCGAGATATTCAGCAAGGGAGAATCAGAAGAAGGCTGGACGCTTCACGCCGAGTGCAAAACATCACCGGGCGTCAGGATGGGCAATGCCGGCCGCATCGACCTGGACGGCTTGAAATCTCGTCTGGCCGCCGCCGACCCACCGGGGTTTTATCGGGCCAGAGCAACCAACAACATTGACCTGGGCGCGGCGTTTCGGACGCTCACTGCGCTCTGGGTCGGCGATGCCGAAGCGGTTGGTGAAGTAGCGCTTCCGGATAGCGTGGAACCGAATGCTATTGACCTGCATCCAATCCTGTTGGACGGTTGCCTTCAAGTTCTGTCAGCTGCGCGCCAGTCCCATGGAGTCCAGGATGGGACAACGTACCTGCCCTTCGGCTGGGAACGTTTGTGGTTCACGGAGCGGCCCCCGGCACGATTGATTTGTCACGCGCAATTCAGGGAGGGTGTGCGCGACACCTCAGTAGACAATGCCTCCGCCGCACTCCCTGAGACCCTGAGCGGGGACCTGCGTTTTTACAGCCCGGACGGAGTGGAGATCGGCGGCCTGAACGGGTACACCGTGAAGCGAGCCACCCG
>MKWU01005380.1_pt1 | contig 13995 bp, 17 predicted proteins | sample 809101 | NCBI WGS metagenome assembly MKWU01 (sample SAMN05860141, study PRJNA318959) | sponge metagenome | host: Aplysina aerophoba | place: Slovenia: Piran, Adriatic Sea, Gulf of Piran | collected 2013-05-07 | reverse complement strand
ACCAGATCGCTGAGGTGGTGCGCCAAGTGGCCCTCAGGCAGCCACTCCCGCACGTCGGGAGGCAACAGCAGCGACTGGTCCGGCGCGTAGGGGCGGAATGTGGTCGACATCGAATCCTTCCGTCGTCGGCTCGCTCGCCTACAATTGTCGCATCTGTTTTTCTGCGGCGCAGACTCCTAGTTGCCTGGATGGCTGGTCGCGCGGAAGCCGCTCGGCGGATGGCGGTGAACGCCTGAACCCGGCCCCCGGAACCGCATGATCGATGCCCTCAAGCGGTATGGCTTCGAGCATCCTCGGATGGTAACGGTCCGGGACATTGATGGACCCCGGAGCGGAGGCGGCCCGGTTCAGACTCGTCGGGAACGACCTCCGTCGCGGAACCGACCGTGAACCGGATCCAAGGGCTCGTCATCCGCGGCTGCCGCCGCGAGCTGGGGCTCGGCCCTCTCGCCGTTGAACCAGCGGGAGGTGCCGACATCGGAGGCGCCGCAACCGCTACCGTCTCGGTCGGGCAGACGATCGACGCGGACCACGAGACCATCAGTTCGCAAGGAGACCTCGTCAAATGGCCGAACGTTCGAATGTGCACGTGCGGCGAGCGGACTCGGGCGATGCGGAGGCTCTCGCGGCCCTTGGCCGCGCCCTCAACCTCCAGCAGCGCGATCCCGCCGCGGCATTTACCGCCGAGGCGGTGCGCCGCGACGGATTCGGTGGTACGCCGCGATTCGAGGCGTGGATCGCCGAACTTGATCAGCGAGCCGTCGGCTACGCGCTCGCGGTTCCCGCCGCGTACGAGACGGCCTACGCCAAGGCCGGCATGTACCTGCAGGATCTGTTCGTCGAGCCCACCGCCAGACGACGCGGGGTCGGTCGTTCGTTACTGGCCGCGGTTGCGGCGGCTGCGCGTTGCCGGGGTCTGGAGTTCGTCTGGTGGGCGTCGCGCACCTGGAACACTGATTCGCACGAGTTCTTCCGGACCGTCGCTACGGTGGAGGAACCCGTTGTCGCGTTCGCCGCGTTCGGTGACGAGTTCACCAAACTGGCAAACGAGGGCGATGAAGCGCCATGAGGCGGCTCACGTCTTCCCGAGCTGGGTTAGCCCGACGAATCCTACACTGGCCGCCACCACGGCTGACAACCAGAACACCCCGGGGCCGAGGGTCGCAAACAGTAAACCACCCAGCAGGAGGCCGGCGATGCTCGCCGCCGCACCGAGGCTGCCGGCAAGCCCCTGCACGGCACCCTGGTGGACCGGGCCAGCCGCTCTCGACAGCAGCGAGAGCACGGATGGCCACATCACGCCATTGCCGACCGCGAGCAGGACCACGGCGCCGTAGATCGCGGCGCCGGTCGTTGCGTCGAACAACCGGAAGCTGAGTGCGAGAACCAAGCTTCCGACGACGACGAGTAGCGGCTCCGACGCGTGGCGCGTCACCCATCGATAGAACGGTCCCTGGACCAAGACCAGCAGCAGGCCCATGACGGCGAAGAACAGGCCAGTGTCGCGGAGCGACCAATCCAGCGTTCTGGTCGCGAAGACGGGGAACGCAACCGCGCTGCTCCTGGCCGAACTGCTTGCGCACCGTTGCTGGCTCCGGATTCTCGCTCATGGCGCACGGGTCGACATCGGGCAGGCGCAACGCGATGACCAGCGTCGCGAGGAGCGAGATCGCCGCGGCGGCGATGATCGGGAGGACCGCACCGAGCGCGGTCGTGCCGAGGATGCCGGCGATGGCAGGCCCGAGGACGAACCCGAGATTCGCGGAAACGGCCATCTTGCCGTAGCTCGCGGCGCGCTCGTCTTCCCGCGTGACGTCGGCGAGATAGGCGTTCGCGATTGACACGTTGCCCCCGGTCAGGCCGTCAAGAGCGCGGGCGACGACGAGCACCAAGAGCGGGAGTGTGACGACGAACGGGCCACTGACAGCGGTGTTGACCCGGAGCAACGGCGTGTCGGGGAGCGCGAACGCCACGAGGAACACGAGCCAGGAGACGAGTGTGCCAGCTTGGCTCAGCAGGAGGATTCTGCGGCGCCCGTAGCGGTCCGACCACCGTCCAAGCATAGGCGCCCCGATAAGCTGGAACGCCGAGTAGGTCGCGCCGGCAAGGCCGTAGACGAACGCGTTGCCGCCCCAATCCGTCACCAGAAAGACGAGGAACGGCAGGACCAGGCTGAAGCCGACGGTGCCGATGAAATTGACGATCAGCAACGGCAGAAGCGGCGCAGCCAGGCGGTCAGGCCCGAGCTGAATCAGGCCAGGTATCGGACGCCGTATCTCGCTCCCGCCGCGTTCAGGGCTTGCATCAGCGCCCCGACGTCTCCCGCCGGGACGTCGAGCGCCGCCAGTTCATCGAACAGTCCTTCGATACCGGCGGGCGTGAAGAAGAACAGCATCCGGGCCGTCGCCGCGCTCTCGTTCCGAAAGCGGTGCCGCGCTCCCTTCGGGACGTTCAGATACGTTCCGTTCCCCCGGGGCCACCGAATGCGACCCCGCTCAGATCGGCCATCTCGCGTTTCCAGGTCGTCAGGTCCGACAGCTTCAGGTCCGACAGCCGATGGTGGCCGCAGGCTCTGGCCATGACCCGCATCAGGTCGGTCGACGCCTCAAGAAACGTCGCCAGTCGCCGTGCAGCGGTTGGGACGTCCACCCGCTGCCGCAACTCCGGCTTCTGGGTCGCGATGCCGGACGGGCAGTTGTTGGAGTTGCAGATGCGAGCCGCGACGCACCCGATCGCCTGGATCGCCGAATTGGCAAGGGCGACGCCATCGGCCCCGAGCGCGAGCGCCTTGACGAAGTCCGGCGGCATCCGAAGTCCGCCGGTGATGAGCAGCGTGACGTCACGGCCGGCCTTGCGATCGAGATGCGCCCGCGCGCGGGCCAGCGCCGGGATCGTTGGCACGCTGATATGATCCCTGAACAGCAGCGGCGCCGCGCCCGTGCCCCCGCCGCGGCCGTCCAGAATGATGTAGTCGGCACCGGCTTCGAGAGCGAAGTCGATGTCAGCCTCGATGTGGTTCGCCGAGAGCTTGAAACCGACCGGGATCCCGCCCGAGCGTTCGCGGACCTCGTCAGCGAACCGCCGAAACTCGTTGCCCGTTCGCGGCGATTCGAACGTCGGCGGAGAGACCGCATCCTGACCCGGCTCGAGGCCCCGGGTTTCGGCGATCCGCTCGGTGACCTTGGCTGCCGGGAGGTGACCCCCGGTGCCGGTCTTCGCTCCCTGACCGCCCTTGAAGTGGAACGCTTGCACATCAGCCAGCAGATCCCAAGTCCAGCCGAACTTCGCCGACGCGAGCTCGTACAGATAGCGGCGGTTCGCTCGTCGTTCCTCAGCCAGCGAGCCGCCTTCTCCGGAGCAGATTCCGGTACCGGCAAGCTCCGCGCCTTGAGCCAGCGCGATCTTGGCCTCCTCCGAGAGCGAGCCGAAACTCATGTCGGAGACGAACAACGGGATGCGGAGCTTGAGCGGCCTCTTCGCGCGAGGACCGATCGTCAGTTCCGTCGCCACCGCAGCGTCATCCGGCAGGGGTTTCACAGCCATTTGCGCCGTCAGGATCTGAAGATCATCCCAGTGAGGGAGCGCCTTGCGGGGAACCCCCATCGCTCCAATCTCACCGTGTCGTCCCGCCCGCGACAGCCCGTGGCGAGCCATCTCGTGTACGAGGGCAACGGTCGGTTCCTCCGGCGTGGGCTGAGCATCCGGCGCGCCGTCGGCCGCGGCTGCCGGCACTGGGTCGCCGACGTCGAGACCAGCCAACCTGGCGTGGCTCCCGTCGCAGTGAGGAGGGCCCGCCGTGCCCTTGCACTGGCATAGATGGGCCGGCCCGCTCGTCGCAGCCTCGAATCGCAAGGGCGCGATGTCGGTTCCCGCGTGCGATCCGTCGCAGAAGGGCTGGCTGGCCGACAGGCCGCACCGGCACCAGTGGTACTCGTGCCCTTCCTTCAGATCGACCGCGACTGGCCGCATCGCCGCAATGACAGGTCTGCCCATCGCCCCCCAAGAGACAGCAGCACTATAGTTGCACTTGCAACTATTCGTCAAGACAATCGTTTTGAGAGTGGCAGCAAATGCGGCTACTCTGTAGCCGTCATGGAGGCGCTCACCAGCCGGCGACTCCGGCCGTGGAGGCGTTTTCTTCGCGTCCACACCGCCGTCGTGAACCACTTGGCGCGCGACATGCGAAGCCAACACGGCCTGTCCCTTGCCTGCTTCGATGTGCTGGCGCAACTCGGCGTTGCAGGCCGGCTCCGGATGGCCGATCTCGCCAGCCGGGTACTCCTGTCCTCCAGTGGTCTGACCCGTCTGCTAGACCGCATGGAGACCGATGGGTTGATAGAGCGTCGGCGCTGCGACGAGGATCGCCGTGGGTGTTGGGCAAGTCTCACTCCGGTGGGCCGCCGACGCCTCGCGGACGTGATGCCGCGGCACCACGACCTCGTGAGCAAGTGTTTTCTTCAGGCCCTCGACGCTGATGACGTGCGAGCCCTTGACCGGATCTTGACGAAGATTCTTGAGACCAACCAACACCCGGACAAGTCTGCACTTTCCAACGGCTCCACCGATCCCCACACGGCCAGCCGGAGGATCGCGCCCCCCTCGGCGCACCGTCCTTCAGAGAACCGGCGAGCCTGAGGAGATCCGGATCGAGATCGGCGAGAAGGACGTCGGCGAGCAGGGAGGGCCCGGGTGGCAGAATCCAGGAGAAGATGCCGCGAGACCGAGAACCATCGTGGGGGTCGGGAAAAGGTCGGGAGCGTTGCGCGAACGCATCGCCAGGCTGACCGCGGCCAGCCTGAGCATCACCGCGACGCTCGACCTCGACACCGTCCTCCGCGCTCGTGAGATACCGTGATGGCGAACGATGCTCCGCGCCTGGTGACCGACTACTATCGCCGGTGCGTTCCCGCACCGCCGTCCACGCCGCGTGGGACCGTCGTCGAACAAACCGGCGAGATACGTCTTGCACCAGACCGGCCTTGGATGCCTTTCACCGCCGAGCAATTGTGCTTCGCGGAGGAGACGCGTTTCGTCTGGCGCGCTCGCTTCAAGATGGCTCCGCTCGTAACTGGGGTCGTCGAGGATGCGTACGAAAATGGTCGAGGTCGACTCGACGCCAAGGTGTGGGGCGTGCTGCCGGTAGCGCACGCACGGGGGATCGAGGTTGACCGAGGCGAAGCGCAGCGCTATCTGGCGGAGCTCGTCTGGTGTCCGATGGCGCTGGTCCACAACGACGAACTCAACTTCAGCGCTTGCGGCGATCGCATCGTCCGCGTGTGGGCCCACGACGAACAGACGTACGTCGATCTCGTGTTCGACGACGACGGTGATATCGTCGGGGCGCAGACCAGCACACGTTCGCGTGGAGCAACCGTGCAACCGTGGGCGGGGCGGTTTTCTGACTTCCGAGACTTCGCGGGTGTTCGTGCTCCCTCCCGGGGCGAGGTTCGGTGGGAGACTCCCGAGGGTCCATTCGCGTACTGGCGTGCTGACATCACGTCCTTACGTTGGCAAGAGTGAGGGACCCACGGCGCAATTGGGAACGGCCTGGCCGATGAGCGCAATGAAAGTGGCGCTCGCGGCGGTTCTGATGACCTTGGTCGCTCAAGTCGTCCACGCCCAGCCGACCGAGATTCCGTTCCACCGGGCGAGCACGGTCCGGTTTGTCCCGGCCGCTGAGGCCGCGGACCCGTGGGTACGGAGTCTCAGCCCATTCGATCGTTCGGCGCGTATGGGGCAGGTCGACGATCCGGCCAGGCGGCGTTCGTGGAGTTCGCGGCGTCGCAGGCGCAGGAGTGGACCGTGGAGCAGATCGAGACGCTCGCGGCCGTCGTGGAGTCCGCGGACCGGCGGATCGAAGAGCTCGGCTTGCAGCTGAACCTCTCCAGGGTGCGTGCCACGACCTGTTCGACCTGCTCATCGGTGATGCGGCGCGGTGTCCCCGGGGCGGGGTTCGTCGGCCAGACCGTCGACACGGTCCCGCATGAAGCGCGTGCGCCACTTGCAGACGGTGGTGGCCGACACGTGCATCGTCCTCCAGGTCGGCCAGCGCATCGATGCTACGCGGGTGATGATCGGTCTGGCCGGCGCCCCCATCGGGTGCGTGCGGTGGGCGGCGTCCGGGCGGTGCGGAACGCGGAGGGTGGATGGGGCCTCCTGGGGGCGACGAGCGGCCGTGCGGTCCGTTCGACCTTGGTGTGCGTGCTGAGGATGTCCTCCGAGCGGCCCGGAACCTGCCTCGGGTGCGGGTGCATGCATAGCCACCCGCAGTGGCTGGAATCTACCGAGAGACGAATCGCGAGAGGACCATGACGCCGGCAATCGCGATCCCAAGCAAGGCCGCGTTCTACAAGACGCCGCGGCCGCCATCGACTGGCTGGCGCGCGCCTTTGGCTTCGCGGTTCAGATCGGGTCGCACAGGGTCAGGAGGGAAGGGCGGAACGGCGAGATCGGAGCACGGGGATGCCGCATGAGCGTGTAACTTGGCCCTGTTCGATGATTACAGCGAACTTGCAGCCGCAATTGCACGTCTCCTCTCGAAAAGTCCCGTGAACATTGACTAAATTTAGAAGAGTGTCGATCTTGACGCGGGAGAAGGCCTCGGTGGTTTGGCTCATGCGCGCGCTGCCGGTTCGCCCACCGGCCGGGACGGAACGGACGCGCGAACCGCAGCGTCCGAAGAGGTCAGCCGAGAAGCCGGAGGGCGCCGACGACGATTCCTACGATGCCGACCAGCGCGCCGACGATGGCCCCGGCCTGAACCAGCATTGCGCGGTAGATTCTTGATTCCAGCGCGGTGATCTCAGTCCGCAGTTCGGCGATGCCGGCGTCGAACCTCTCCGGCGTGACGTGCTCGCCGTGCTCGGCGGCCTGCCGGATGGCATCGGCCAATGCGTCGGCGTGACCACGATCGATCCCGGCGTCGGTCAACTGCCGAGCGATGGTGAGTGAATCGAACATCGGACCAACCTGACGACCGTCCGTCAACGTCGTCGCGACCAACGACAGTATACCGTGCGGCGGGGCAGCGGCCGACGCGGGCCGCCGTGAAGCCTTCCCGCAGGGACACTTTGGAGGGAGCGACCCGACCCGGCGGGTGTGACTGAGGAACACCTGCCGGGCCGGTCGCTCCCCTCGCAATTGTCCTTTCTGGAAGGAGATCCGCGCCTGCGTCACGGGCCTCGGCGAGCGAGACGAGGGCACCGAGTGCGGCGCCTCACCGCCGGATGCTGACACGTCCCGCCGCGCTCCCTGGACCCGCATGTCGAAGCGCCAGTCCACCGTCCCAGCGTCATCCGCGCCGCCGCGCCCGGTGCCCCACCGCCGCCGACGCCACCCCCGCGTACGACGTTCCCGCGCCCCGGCTGCCCGGTCCTCCATCTGACCCTTGGCCACCGCCGAAGACAGATCCTGCACCGGACGGTGGGCCGGGCCACGCCCGAGTTGGAGGCGGCAGACGGTCACGAGCCGAAGCGCGAGTTCGTGCGCTGCCGGCGAACCGGACCGTCGCAGTGGCAGAGGATCGGCCAGCTTGCGATAATGGCGAGATGTCCCCGGGAGAGCCGAAGATCATCAAGGGCCACTGTCCGAGTTGCGGCAGCGGATGCAAAGCGTACGTCCGAGGCGAACACGCGATCCGCTCGACCGACCCGGACGACGGAATCTCCGCGAGAGATGTCGGGATGGTTCTGGAGTGCTGTGGATGCGAGCGGATCTACTTCCGAAGGGACTTCTGGCTCTCCGAATGGGAGAGCTTCGTCGAGACATCGTACTGGCCCGCGCCGGTCCGGCGCCAACGTCCGACCTGGCTTGAGAAGATTGAAGCGTCCGAACGTGATCTCGGTATGCTCTTGGACGAAATGTACACGGCTTTGGACAACGACCTTCGTGTACTCGCCGCCATCGCCGCGCGGACCGTCCTTGACTGCGCATCACAGCTGCTTGGAGTTAACCCCGCGACTGACTTCGAAGAGAAACTACGTAGTCTCTGTGCCAACGGCAGAATAGGCTCGGACGAAAAAGAGACTCTGAAGACTCTTGTGGGCGCCGGAAGCGCCGCCGTTCATCGCGGTTGGCGACCGACAGTCGATGAAATCAGCACGATGGTCGGAGTTGTAGAGACATTCATTCATCGTTCACTCGTCCTGGGCGGGGGAATTGAGAAGCTGAAAGTCTCCGTGCCAGCTCGGCCGAAGAAGACACCCAAAGGAGTAGGTGCATGAGTCGGCACGCCGTACGTATCGCCGTCACTGTCGCTGCCACCCTCAGCCTTGCGGTGCTTGGTCCACCGGTTCAGGCGCAGGACACACCGTCAGCACAAGAACTTGCCGACCTGCGCGCCCGCGCCGAGGCTGGCCAGGCTGATGCGCAGACCAACCTCGCGTTCATGTACGCCAGCGGCGACGGCGTCCTGGAGGACGATGGCGAGGCCGCGCGCTGGTTTCGGCTAGCAGCTGAGCAGGGCCACCCCGACGCGCAGACCGGCCTCGGGTGGAGTTACTTGAATGGCGAAGGTGTCCAGCAGGATGACGCTGAAGCGATCGTTTGGTTCCGTTTGGCCGCTGAGCAGGGCTTCGCCTCCGCACAGTTCAGCCTTGGGTGGATGTATCACTGGGGCCGCGGGGTCACACATGACGACGCCGAAGCTGCTGCGTGGTATCGCAAGGCAGCCGAGCAGGGCCTCGCCATAGGGCAATACAACCTCGGGCGCATGTACGCTGGTGCTCTCGGCGTGCCACGGGATGCGGTTGAAGCTGCGCGCTGGTGGCGTTTGGCCGCCGAGCAGAGCCACGCCGATGCCCAGTTCAACCTCGGGAACACGTACTACCTTGGTCGGGGCGTGCCGCGGGACACCGCTGAAGCCGTCCGGTGGTACCGCTTGGCCGCCGAGCAGGGCCACGCCGATGCCCAATTCAACCTCGGCACCATGTACGACGACGCCCTCGGCGTGCCGGAGAACGCCGCTGAAGCCGTCCGGTGGTACCGTCTGGCTGCCGAGCAGGGTGACGCCCGCGCCCAGATCAAGCTCGGGCTCATGTATAGCGACGGTCGGGGCGTGCCGCCGGACGCCGCGGAAGCCATCCGTTGGTACCGTCTGGCCGCCGAGCAAGGAGACGCCAGCGCGCAGCTGGCTGTCGGAGCAAGGTACTTCAATGGTGTGGGTGTCCCACAGGACGCCACTGAAGCCATCCGGTGGTACCGGGCGGCCGCTGAGCAGGGTTTCGCCGACGCACAGTTTATCCTCGGGCTCCTGTACAGCGTCGGCGCTGGTGTCTCGCAAGACGACGCCGAAGCGGTCGCTTGGGTCCGTTTGGCCGCTGAGCAGGGTCACGCCGACGCGCAGTTCAACCTTGGGGGCCTGTACGCCACCGGCGAGTTCGGCGTCTCGCAGGACGCTGCCGAAGCCGTCCAGTGGTACCGCTTGGCTGCTGAGCAGGACCTCGCCGCCGCGCAGTTTGCCCTCGGGCTTGCGCACGCCACCGGCGGGGGCGTTCCGCAGGACGCCGCTAAAGCCGTCCGGTGGTACCGTCTGGCCGCCGAGCAGGGCGACGCCGACGGCCAGTACAGTCTCGGGTACATGTACGCCAACGGTCAGGGCGTCCCGCAGGATGACGTGGAGGCGCACATCTGGCTAAACCTCGCTGCTTCACGGCTTACCGGCGACCAGCGCGAGCGGGCCGTCGCCGCGCGCGAGGTTGTGGCTGCACGGATGACGTCGGCAGACTTGAGCGAGGCGCAACGCCGCGCGCGGGAGTGGCACGCGACGCATCTGGAACCCTGACGAAGGTGCGTAGGTACGTTGGTCGCTCACGATGAAGGCGCGTCGCAGCGAGCGCGCGTCCGGCCCGATAGCGAGCCGTCAGGACGACAAGATCCGCCGCGGCCGTGCGATCCCTGCGAGCTTTTGCCACGCCCAACGCATCCGCCTCATCGACACGGCTTCTTGGGCGCATGCGGACGCCGATCCCGGCTGGGCGCGCTGTCCACTCCGTCCGCAGCCGGTCTCTATAGTGCAACCGAGTCCCGTCTGGTTTGCGGGGTACCGTATGGGGAGCACAGGGAGGAACAACGTCCTAAGTCGTTGTATAGAATAGGGTTGCTAGATGTCTGTGGTGGACCCTCGACATGCGCGCCGAGAACCCATGCGACCGGGTGGTGCCGGTGCTCGGTCCGCAGAACGACATCGTGACGCACCGGCAGGCGTTGCCGCACAAGGACGTGGCCGCGGCCATCAAGACGGTGCGGGACGGCTCGGCGCAGCCGGCCGTCCGGCTGGCGTTCGAGTTTCTGGTGCTCACGGCGGCGCGGTCCGGCGAGGTCCGGCTCGCGGCGTGGGACGAGATCGGCACGGCCGCCGCGGTGTGGACGGTCCCGGCCGCACGGATGAAGGCGAAGCGCGAGCACCGGGTTCCACTCTGCCGGCGGGCGCTGGAGATCCTCGACGCGACGCAGACGCTCGGCGGCGGCACCCGGCTCGCGTTCCCGATGCAGAGCGGGAGGTCGATAGCCTCGTCGACGTTCCCGAAGATGCTCCAGTACCACGAGGTCGCCGCCGTGCCGCACGGCTTCCGGTCGTCGTTCCGGGACTGGGCCGCCGAAGAAACGGACCATCCGCGTGAAGTCATCGAAGCCGCGCTCGCCCACGTGATCCGGAACAAGGTCGAGGCCGCCTACGCGCGGTCGGACCTGTTCGAGCGTCGGCGGCGGCTGATGGACGACTGGGAGGCGTATCTGGACGGTGTGCCACACGCGAACGACACGCCACGCCGCTGACCCCGCGGGGGCATTCGCGATCCAGACGTCGATCTTCGCCGCGAGGAGTGCCTGTGCCGGGGCCTACGCATCTCCGCCGAGTACTGTTCTGATCGTCCTCAGCTCGACTTCCGCAAAACCGTGCCATGCGCCGTTCTTCGAGTAGTGCCCCTGGGCAATCACGTCCCCGTAGCACTCCCACAGTCTCGCGGCGAGTGCATCCCGGTGAGGTACATCGAACCCCAAGTCGCGCCACGTCAGACCCGGTTCGGTAACGGACGCCGCCACGTGCGCATCAACGCTTGGGCACCATTGGATGCTAACGCCGCAATCGGCAGGTGCGTCTTCGTCCATCATCCTGAGCAACTCAAAGAGCTCTTCCTGCCCAGCGGCACGAGAGCCGGGGGCGGCGCCGATGGGAGTGCGAATGGCACCCACGATGAACGGTAACGTTGGACCAACCTGTAGCTGCGGGTTGCGGATGATCCGAAGCCATGCCGGGACGAGCACCATGGAGCCTGAGCCTATCACGCCCGGCCGCCGATCCGGCCCTAGTGTCCAGTCCCCGAAATTCGTTGCAGAATCCCTGGGCCGTTCGAGACAGCGAAAGCGAGCGAAACGCTGTGATTCCTCGGCAGCGTGTAGGGCGAATTAAGTTGCGTGTCTCCGGGACGGCACACTAGCGCCTACGGACAATCACCCCGGCACGATCGTCGGCAGGGCATCCCGGACTGCCGCATCGAGATTCGGAACTGTGCCATTGCTCATCACTCTAACCAGCCACCGCCTAAAGTTCCCCGCGCTTTGCGCCTTGAGATGCCGGGCAGCCAATGCCAGCAGGCCCTTGTTGTCATAGCATGCCAACAACGCCGGCAAGTCTCCGTTCCCAATCGCCCGATCAATCCGCTCCGTCGCCTCCGTCGCAATTCTCGCGATGTTGATAGCTCCTGTCTGTCGCTCGTACGCTCGCGCTATATCATCCACGCTGGACCCTTCGCTCAAGTTAACCCTCTTGAGCAGCCTATCTATGCGCCGTCGACAGTATCGAGCAACAACCGCGTCCTTTGCCTCCGGCGAACCGACCGCCTCAAAAACCGCATCCCTCAGGAACGCCAAGCGCCTCTCCAGATCGTCCGCAACAAGGCCTTCATGTTCGGCAATGGCTTGGCTGACGTCCGGCAACAGCACGAGGTTCTCGATCTCCGAAACCGGCAAGACCGCGACTCCAAGTTGATTCAAACGTTCAACGTCCTCCGGTTGATAATCGTCGGCATCGACTATCCCCGCACAAGTGACACGGGTGAGTGTGGCGTTGCTCCTCATTGACGCCACGGAATGAATCACTTCCTCGCAAGAGCCCCTTGGCGTGACCGTCCATGTCGGATAACAGGATCGATAGATCGCCGTATCGAGACTCTCCGCTGTTCCCTCGACAAAAAGCATCGGCTTACGACTACCAAGGATCAGCGTCGTGACCTGTTCGTCGAAGCCAGCCTCTTCTGGTAGCCTATCGAGCGTCCACGCAGGTGTGGGTCTGTATTCTCGAACAATAAACTTCTCGGCGCTGCGAGACGCGGCGAACTCCAGATCGTGCGTCAGGAAGACAAACGCATTCTTGGGCCGGGCGCCTTCCAATTCATCCCACAGGCGGTCCATGATCGAGCGATGCACATGGAGTTCCGGTTCGTCAACTACCAGAAGAGATTCTTCGTCCGCAACCAGCGTTTGTCCGATGAGGTAGAATACGGCTCGTTCGCCATCACTCAGCTCCGAGGCGGCGTACGTAGTGTTGTCTTTCGAATCTCGGACAAGAATGCCGTCCCCGCTCACCTCAAGTTGGCGTTGCGGCAAGAGCCGCTGCCAGATATCCACGAGGTGCTCAAACTTCGTGGCGTCAGCCGGGGCGAAGTTACCGGCACGGATTCGTTGGTGAGTTCTGAGGGCGGTATTCGCCTGCTCAGCAAACAAGACCTGAACCAAGAAGTCAAAATCGTTAAGAAGCGAAACGGCAGCACGATCCTTCCAGCGATGGCCCCTTCGATATGCGAGGGGGTCAGACATCGCGGACTCGTTCCCACTCCTCAATCCAGCTAATGCTGACTGTTCATCTATTCTTGGGACGGAAGGATTGAGTGCCAAGGCTCGATGCGCAGAGATCCTATGAGCGTTTAGCCCCAAGCTGTCTTCAATGTACACTGCCATGCGGGTCTTGCCGCTACCATTGGCCCCGCAGACGACAACGGAAGCCCCCTCTTCGACCGTGACCTCGGTGGAACCCGCCACGCCGGGAATCTCAAACCTGATCGCCATACGCCCTCTGACCTCAGATCCACGTGCCAGTTGACCGTTGGTTGACCCGAGCTGGCCGGAATTCTAGCACGGTCCCCGAACGGGCTTCCCTGCGCTGAATGCTGACGCGTGCGTGTCGCCACGGGTTCGCATGGACGAATCTGCCAAGCCTCTCGTTGAGGGCGTCGACGGACGTGCCCACGGGTTCGGGGTGAGCTGTACGCGTCGATGAAACGAAGATGGCCTGCCCGCAGGGCTGGCTGGCGTGACACGGCAACAGCGTCCAGTTCGACCGCAGCCGCCTTAAGCGGGTCGGTTACGACGGCTCCCGGTCTCACCCTTGCACGCCGCCGACATCTGGACCGGGAGGCAGCTTCGTCTGCCCCGCCGCCCGAGCATCCGATTGGAACGCCCCTCCGATTTCCGACAAGATCCCGTTGCGATCACGATCTGCCGCTACCTGCTAGTGTGCCGTCCCGGAGACACGCAACTTAATTCGCCCTACACGCTGCCGAGGAATCACAGCGTTTCGCTCGCTTTCGCTGTCTCGAACGGCCCAGGGATTCTGCAACGAATTTCGGGGACTGGACACTAGCGACTCGGGCCATGATCCCGCTCCGGTCCGTGTCGCCGACCGTGTTGGCGCATCAACTCCAGCGCCCGCGCAACGTCGCGGCGAGCGCCCTGTAGTCCGCGATCAAGCGCGTCACCTGCCCGGCGAAGTGCTCGACCTGCCGCTGCAACGTCGCGATCTGCACGGCGTGCTGCGTCCGCTCCCGCTCGTACTGCGCGGACAATTCCCGCAAGGCTCTCGTCAACTGCCGCTTCTAGGAGTCTGCGCCGCAGAAAAACAGATGCGACAATTGTAGGCGAGCGAGCCGACGACGGAAGGATTCGATGTCGACCACATTCCGCCCCTACGTGCCGGACCAGTCGCTGCTGTTGCCTCCCGAC
>MKWU01005379.1_pt1 | contig 13996 bp, 15 predicted proteins | sample 809101 | NCBI WGS metagenome assembly MKWU01 (sample SAMN05860141, study PRJNA318959) | sponge metagenome | host: Aplysina aerophoba | place: Slovenia: Piran, Adriatic Sea, Gulf of Piran | collected 2013-05-07 | reverse complement strand
TCGGGGGACGCCGTCGAAAAGGCCATCGCCGACGCCATGGGCATCATCTTCCACGACGAGATGCGCCACGGACCCGTCCACATTCCCCACATCGCCCGGGCCATCCGCAACGACGACGACCTCGAGACCGCCCGGCACATCATCACCGAGAAAGCCACCGCGCACCTGAGGCTCCGCAACGAAACCTTCGGCTACCCCCTGACCGAAGCACGCATGGCCGAGATCGATGCCAACATCGGCGTCGAGCCGCTGCCGGTGGACTACAGGAACATCACGCCGGTTTCCCCGTATTCGGCGTGAGACGCAGAAAGCTGGGATTTTTCCCATGAAGATTCGGCCGCAAACGGTCTTCAGTTTCCTGGTCCTCCTGTTTTTCGCCCTTGTGATATGGGGGGCCAGGGACTGGCCTGTAAAGGCACAACTCTACCCATGGGTGATCGGCATTCCCATGGTCGTGCTGGCCGCCTTCCACCTGGTCATGGACTGGAAGGCCGGCAGCGGAAAGAGCCTTTCCCACCCCGGCCCTGCCGAACCCTCGGAGGCCATACCGGCCGACATTCAGTTCACGCAAGACATCGACCCCGTCCTGGCGAGACGGCGGACCGTCCAGATCTTCTCATGGATTTTCGGTTTCCTCCTGGCCTGCTGGCTCATCGGCCTTTCCGTGACGGTGGCGCCGTTCGTCTTCCTCTACCTCAAGGTCAAGTCGGGCGAGGGGTGGGTGCTTTCCGTCGTGCTTACCGGCGCCGTCTGGCTGCTGTACTGGGGTCTCTTCGAACAAGTGCTGCGACTCCCCTTTCCCGAGGGCCAGATTTATCTGTGGCTGGGGCTATGACGATACGCGGCTTTCCCGAGAGGGTCTTGTGATCGAGTCCGCCGTCAGCGGCCTGCTCCAGGTATTGTCCTGGCCCGCCTTCGGTTTTCTTCTGTTGGGGGGAGGAATCGGCTTTGTCGTGGGCATTCTGCCGGGCCTGGGAGGCTTGACGACCCTGGCCTTGATGCTCCCCTTCGCCTATACGATCCAGGAGCCCATCGCGGCCTTCTGCTTCCTTCTCGGAATGCACGCGATCACCGGGACCACGGGAGACATCACCTCCATCCTCTTCGGCATCCCCGGCGAGGGAACCTCGGCGGCCACCATCATGGACGGCTATCCCATGACCAAGAACGGGCAGGCGGGAAGGGCACTGGGGGCTGCTCTCACAAGCTCCCTCGTGGCCGGGCTTGAAGGCGCCGTCATTCTGGCCATCTCGATCCCGATCATGCGGCCGCTCGTGCTGTTTTTCGGAGCACCCGAGCTTTTCATGCTCACCATCCTGGGAATCACGTTTCTCGCGACCCTGAGCAGTTCTTCGCTCAGCAAAGGGGTCCTGGCCGGCGGTATCGGCCTCGCGATCTCCGCCGTCGGCATCGAGGACCATACCGGGACACTCCGCTATACCATGGGGACCATCTATCTCTGGGAGGGTTTGAGTCTGGCGCCCGTGGTGGTGGGGCTCTTTGCCATTCCCGAGATCGTGGACCTGGCGGTCAGGGGTTCGAGCATCGCCGAATCCAAGGTGGAAAGGATCAGTGGAGTGCTGGAAGGCGTCAAGGATACCTTCCAGCACTTTTGGCTCACCATGCGTTGCGGCATGATCGGTGTGCTTGTCGGGGCCGTGCCCGGCGTGGGGGGCGGCGTCTCCCAGTGGATGGCTTACGCCCACGCGGTCCAGAGCTCGAAGGACAGGAGCCGTTTCGGCAAGGGTGCGGTGGAAGGCGTGCTGGGACCAGGCGCGGCGAACAATTCCAAGGAGGGCGGGAACCTCATCCCGACCGTGGCCTTCGGCGTTCCCGGGACCACGGGAATGGCCATTCTCCTCGGGGCGTTTCTCATCGTCGGCCTGACGCCCGGCCCGGAAATGCTGACCAAGCACCTCGACGTCACCCTTGCGATGGTGTGGATACTGGTCATCTCCAATGTCCTGGCCGCCGGCGTCGCTTTCCTGTTTCTCAGCCAGCTCGTCAAGCTCACCTTCGTGCGGGGAAACCTGCTCATACCTTTCCTGGTCGTGTTCGTATTCCTCGGCGCCTTTTCGGCAAACAACGATTTCGCGGACATCGTGGTGGCCTGTGTCTTCGGCGTGCTGGGCTATTTCATGGTCCTTTTCGGATGGCCGAGGGCTCCCTTCGTTCTGGGCCTCGTCCTGGGGCGCCTTGCGGAAAGGTACCTCGGGATCTCGCTCGGCGCCTACGGCACGGGCTGGCTTCTCCACCCGCCCGTAGTCGTCATGATGGTGATATTGTTGGGCAGCGTTTTCTATAGTGTGTACAAGAGGATGAGAAACAACGATCAGGCGGTTGAGGGCCTCGTGGAACAGGACGAAGCGTAGATATAGATATCTACGGTGTCCACTAGATTCAGGGAGGGCCAAACATGAGCACGGATACAGACAAGATTTCCGGCGAAGTCATCGCGGACAGAATCATCGAACCAAGCGGGTATTGCGCCATGGAAGTCCGGGCAGGAGAGGTGTTCCGGATCGTCGATCTCGAGGGGCAGCAGGTGATGGATTTCCTGGCTTTCAATCTGAATGACCTGGAGGAAAGACTCGCCCCGGAGAACACCCTGAACCTCAACAAGCAGATCTATCCGACGGTGGGCTACACCCTGTTGTCGGACAAAGCCGGCAAGCTCATGACGATTGTGGCGGATACTTGCGGCACCCACGACATGCTCGCGGGGGCCTGCTCTCGCTACACCAACGAATACCGCTACGGTGTTCCGGGCGCCAACAATTGCCGGGACAACTTCGTCGCCGCTCTCGAGCCGTGGGGACTTGCATGGGGAGACATACCCTACAACATGAACGTGTTCATGAATTGCCCCATCCAGGCCGACGGCACGTTCTCCATCGAACCACCGAAATCAAAGGCGGGCGACTACATCGACTTCCGGGCCGACATGGATGTCCTGGTGGCGGGGTCGAATTGCCCCCAGGTGCTCAACCCCTGCAACTCCGGGAATTTGAAGCCGTTGCGGGTGGTCCACTACAGGCCCGGATAACACCCGAACAAGGACGCACTTTAGCGATCACGTTTCTTGCTCACGAAGATTTCTTCTGTTCCCAAACAAGGGTCGCGTCTAACCATGAAGGGAGGCAACACCATGAAGTGGGCGAGTAAAACCTTGATGCTGGCGGCATCCGTCTGGGTATTTCAGGGCACGATGCCGGGAACTCCGGGATCGGCCGAGGCCCAGACGAAACCGTACTATGAGGGCAAGACTATCCTGGTCATCGTCGGGTCCGGACCGGGTGCGGGAAATGACATCAGGACGAGGCTGTTCGCCCGGCACGCCGCCAGGCACCTGCCCGGCAAGCCGCAACTCGTCGTGCAAAACAGGAGCGGGGGCGGTGGTCTCCGAGCGCGCAACTACCTCTACAACATCGCCAAGCCCGATGGGCTCACCATCGCGGAGATCATCAGGGGCACCGGTCTCCAGCACGCGATTGGCGAAAAGGCGGCGCGCTTCAAAGCCGACAAGTTCAACTGGATCGGAAACCTGACCACGGCGACCGCCATCTGCACCGGTCGTATCGACCGGGTCGGGGCCAATCTCGAAGAGGCTATCAAGCTGTCCAAGAAGACCCAGTTGCGTGACGGCGAAACCAGCGGCAACAGCACCGGCGCCGCCATCGGGAAGATGTTGAAGAGGTTTACCGGCATCAACACGCGGCTGGTGGTGGGCTATCAGGGCGGCGCGCCCATCGATCTGGCCATGGAAAAAGGGGAGGTGGACATGCGCTGCGGCTTCGTCTGGAGCTCGGCCAAGACCAGGAAACGGCATTGGTTCGCTCGCCTGGGGAGCGAGAAGCCTTTCACCTCCGTGCTCGTCCAGATCGCAACCAAGCGGCATCCCGAGCTGTCGGACGTTCCGACATTGATAGAGCTCGCACCGGACAAGGCGTCGAAGGACGTCGCGGAGATGCTGACGTTGACGTACCGGAACGCCTATCCGATGCTCGCTCCTCCGGGAACGCCCAAGCACGTGGTGAAGATCTTGCGGGATGCCTTCTGGGCCACCGTCAAGGACCCGCAGTACCTCGCGGACGCCAAGAAGATCGGCTACCTGGACGACGAACCGCTGAGGGGGCAGGAGGTGCAGGAACTCATCGGAAAGATCGTGTCGGCGCCGGAGAAATCCAGAAAACTCATGGCCGAGATCATTGCCGAGCAGTGACTTGGCGGGCGGTCGTCACGGGGGTCGAGGACCGGGTTCTTCCCCCGTGGCGAAGCCTTCCCACAGGTTGAAAGGAAGACCGGGTAAGGATCTCTGTGTCAACCATACCGGATACCGGTCCAAGGGGAGAGAAGTCCGTGGATGAAAGCCCAACTACAACAACACAGGGTCTGTCTCGTCAGATCGCCGAATTCACCGTGTCGCTGAGCCTGGACCGGCTTCCCGCGAACGTGCTGTCCAACGCCAAACTCGCCATTCTGGACTGCCTCGGCGTATCCGTCTTGGCGGCGGGTGAAGAGATCGGCAACAAGCTGCTGCGGTACGCCCGCAACAACCTCGGATCGGGATCGTGTACGGTCTGGGGGTCCGATTTGAGGTTGAATCCACGGGATGCCGCGCTGGTGAACGGGACCTTGGCGCATGGCCTGGATTTCGACGACAGGGGCCATGCCTCCACCTACACGCTGGCGTCCGCCTTGGCGGCGGGCGAAGGCTGCGGCGCCTCCGGGGCCAGGACACTAGAGGCGTTCATCGCGGGGCGAGAAGCCATGATGACCCTGGAACCTCTCTTCGCCAGACGAAGCAGCGGCATCGGCCCCGGGGCCCGGGGATGGCACAGCAACGGGATCCTCGGCCCCATCGCGGCCGCCTGCGCCGCGAGCAAGGTCCTCGACCTCGATGTCTCCCGGACCCTTGCCGCCATCGGGCTTGCCACCGGCTCGTGCGGGGCGCTGACCAGAGACGGCGGCACCATGGCGAAACCGTTTCGCGTCGGCCATGCCGCGTCCGCGGGGCTCACTTGCGCGTTTCTAGCCCAGGAGGGGTTCACAAGCGATGAGACGGCCATCGAGGCCCGCTACGGACTTCTGGATGCGGTCGGTCCGCTTCAGGAGGACATCCTGGAGGCTTTGGGAAGGGGGCTGGGGACCGACTACCGTCTCGGAAGGGAGGTCAAGCTGAAGCGGTTCGGTTCCTGCACCGCTACCCACGACGGGGTCGAGGCGATGCTCAGGGTGGTTCAGGAAAAGGGACCGCTGGCGCCTTCCGAAATAGACTTCATCGAGTGCGACATGCATCCCTATCCGCTGGTGAGAATGCAACCGGAACGAGGCTTCGAGGGACGGTTCAGCATGGCCTACTGCCTCTCTCTGGCTCTGTTGCACGGAGAACTGGCGCCCGAGAGCTTCACCGACGAACGCGCCCGGGATCCGGAGTTGAGAGACCTGCTCGGGCGCGTTCGCCACGTTCCCGGATCGGAGTCGCTGGTCGTGCATCTGAAGGACGGCACGACCGTGACCGAACCTGTCGAAACCCCGGCGGACCTGAAGGGACGGGATGCGGTGCTGAACAAATTCGGCGCCTGCGTCGGCGAGGTTCTGCCCGAGGCGCAGGCGGCGGCTCTACCGGACCTGGTGGATGGCCTGGAGCAAAGCCCTTCGGTCGAGCCGTTGATGGAGGCGCTCCGCTTGCAGCCGTCCCCCTGAGTGGACGGCGGAATATCACGCTATTCCGTAGAACTTGGCGGCATTGTCCCAAGTAAGCTTTCGCTCCATCGCATCGGACATGCCCTCACACTGGCGCTTGACGGCCTCCGGCGAGGTAGGCCAGGTCGCACCGCCGTGAGGATAGTCGCTCGCCCACATGACGTTGTCCAGGATGTCGAAGACTTCCGCTCCAAGAATACCGGCGCGATCCTCCTGGAAAGTCACGTAGACTTGGCGGCGTATCAGTTCACTGGGCAGCGCCGAGGTCTTGCTCCCCACCGAAGCCTCGGACCGGGCTCTTTGCAAGGCGGAGTCCATGCAGTTCAAATAGGGCACGATCCAGGAGAGATCATACTCCGCAAAGACCACCCGAAGCCGTGGATGATTCTGAAGCGCGCCGCCGAACGCCAGCTCCGTCAGGAGGCCCAGAGGCTCCAGGATGCCGCGTCTCAACGAGTTGTGGCCCTGCTGGACCGGCGAGATGTTCTTGAGCCGCGCCCGCATCCTGTCCACGCCCTGCAGGATGTTGACATGGATGTGGATGGGGAAATCCATGTCTTCGGCCTTGTCCCATAGTGGTTCGAACCCCGGATCTGCGTAGCTCATGCCTTCGGGCAGGCCGGAAGGTATGAGCACGCCCTTGTGTCCGAGCTTGGCGCAGCGCTCCATTTCCTGCAACGACCACTCGACATCCAGTGCCGAAAGAATTCCCACCGCGAGAAGGCGATCGGGCGCGACGTTGGCGTATTCGATGATCCAGTCGTTGTACGCTTTCAGGCCCGCTTTCTGCAGCTCTGTCTCTTCGCCTTTCAAAGAGAAGAAATTGCGCGCCATGCTTGGGTAAAGCACCTCCGTCTTGACCCCGTCGAGGTCCATGTCATTCAAACGTGCCACGGGGTCCCAGGGACCGCGCCAGTCCTCCCATGTGAAGTTCTCGATGACGTCGATGATCTTGCCACCCTTCGCCTGTACCCCGGCTGTAAAGGTCATGCCCACCGGATCCGGCTCATGGCCGTCGAACACCATGTAGAGACCCTTCTTGCCCTGCGGGTCCTGGACAAAGTGAGGCCCGTGCTCGCGGAGCCGTTTCGGTATCCGCTCCCAAGCCTCCGGCGGCTCATTGACATGTGAATCCGCGGAGAAAAACCTTACATCTTTCGGTGCCATGGGTTGCCTCCTCTGTTCCAAAGAAACCTGTGGGAGAGTATCTATAAGCGTATGCGACTGTCAATCATCCAAACCCCGCGGTAAATGCCACTGTTTTCCGTCAAATACCGGGCTCTCGGCGCCTGCCTGATGGCGGCTCTGTTGGGCCTGCACGCGGGGGCGTCCGAAGGAGCCTCGCTGGACGACGAATACGTGACCTCCAAGCGTCACTGGGCGGTCACCGAGACGAAGTTCGAGATCACCGCCAAGCGCTTTCGTCTGAACAAGAACGTGCGGCACCCGCGACCCGTCCTCCTTATCCACGGCCTGCTGGTGGACAGCCGCTTTCTGGACTTCGGCCGCGCCAGCTTGGCGGAGTATCTGGCGGAGGCCGGCTTCGACGTCTGGAACCTGTCGCTGCGAGGCACCGGGCGGAGCCTCAACCCGTTGGGTTGGGGCAAGAAGCCGTGGACTCTGGATGATATCCTGAAGGACGACCTTCCCGCGGTCATCGAATACGTAAGGAAGACCTCCGGCAGCAGCGAAGTCTTCGTGGTGGGTTACGACTTGGGCGGCGTGCTGGCCTTCGCCCATGCCGGCAAGGGAGGTGATCACGGCATCGCCGGGATCGTCGGCATCGCCGCGCCCATGTCCTTTGACAGCCGCGAGCAGGACGGGCTCGACGTCCTGCTGCGGCTGGACCGGCAGCCGATGCTGCGAAACGCCCTTCTCCATTGGAGCTCCTCCGGCGTCAACCGGTTCCTGTTCATGGTCCCCGGGTTCAAGGAGGTGTTCTACAACCCCAAGAACATGGATCCGCGGGTTACGCAGCAACTGCAGGAAAACCTTCTGATCCCGGTCAACCCCGGCGTCCTGGAGCAACTGGTCAAATCCGTGGACAAGGACGAGTTCGTCTCCGCCGACGGCGCATCGAGCTACCGGGACGGGCTGTCCAACATCCGCATGCCGGTGCTCCTGATAGGGGGCGCGGCCGACCCCATCGCACCGCCGGAGGCCCTCAAGACGGTCTACTCGGAGATCAGCTCCGAGGACCGTGATATCATGATCTTCTGGTCGGATCCCGAGGAGGACGTCAGCTACGGCCATTTCGACCTGATCCTCGGCAAGAAGGCCCGGAACGACGTTTTTCCACTTGTCCGGCGCTGGCTGGAACTGAAGGGATAGCTCATCACTAATTGAGGAGACTCCGATCAATCTTGATGGCGCCCTTCGACTTCGCTTCGCGAAGCCTGTCCTGAGCTTGACGAAGGGCTCAGGACGAACGGTGACAAGCCACTCCAAACCGTTCGTCCTGAGCGTAGCGAAGCGAAGTCGAAGGGCGCCATCTTGCCCGGCGGCAATCAATCAGAGTTTCCCTAAAGTTCGGCCCCCCTGCGCCGACAGCTTCCTGCATGGACGCCGTCATCTCCGGTTCCGTGTTCGCGGAGGCGCTCGGGCAAATCTGGGGGCTTGTTCCGCTTCTCGTTGTCGGAGCTTGCATCGGGAGCTTCCTGAACGTCTGCATCACCCGCCTTCCGAAGGGCGAATCCATCGTCTTTCCGCCATCCCGTTGCCGCTCCTGCAAGGCGCGGCTTCGCCGATGGGCCAACATCCCGGTGATCAGCTACATCCTGTTGCGGGCGCGATGCGCCCACTGCGGCGTCCGCATCTCTCCGCGTTACTTCCTGGTTGAATTGTGCGCGGCCGCCATGGCGCCCGCGTGCTACTACCGGTTCGGTCCGGGCGGCCTCTTCCTGGCGCGCCTGGCTTTCGCATGCGCGCTGCTGGCGGCGGCGGTCATCGACTTCGAGACGGGTATCATTCCCGACATCATCAGCCTGTCCGGCACGGCGGCGGGGTTGGTGCTGTCGTGTATCGCCCTCGCGCTCTCGATTCCGGACTGGCCGTCGCCACCGAGTTCCCTCCTGGGCGCGCTGCTGGGCGGAGGCGTGTTGTGGGCCACGGCCGGCGGCTACCGCGCCGCAACCGGCAGGGACGGCCTGGGCGGCGGCGACATCAAGTTGCTGGCGATGATCGGCGCCTTCGCCGGCTGGGACGGGGTCCCGGGCATTCTGTTCTGGAGCGCTCTCACGGGATCCGTCTGGGGCATCGCCATGATGATCCTCCGACGGGATGCGTCGCTGACGACGCCGTTGCCGTTCGGTCCGTTTCTGTGTTTCGGCGCTCTGGTCCGCATGTCCTGACGGAGGATCACCCCGATGCCGCGAGCACTCCATCAAACCGCCGGCTTCTCATTGCTGGGTCAACTGATCACCTTGACCCTGGCCGGCATCATGCTGTCCATCGCCGTGCCGGGTTACCTGAAGGTCATGCCCCGGCATCGCCTGAACGGCGCGGTGCGGCAACTCACGGGGGATCTCATGTGGGCGCGCATGAAAGCCATCCAGAGAAACAACCGGTACCGGATCTTCTTTCTCAACGATCACGAGTATCGAATCCTCGACGACGCGGACAACGACGGCGCGGCGGACCCCGGAGAATGGAGCCTCACCAGGGACCTGCGAACCGACTATCGAGACGTGGCGATGAGCTCCACCAACAATCCGGTCTTCAGTCCCAGGGGCACGGCCAGCTATCTCGCCACCATTACACTGGCCAACGACGCGGGCTCGAGACGTATCAGCGTCAGCATCGCCGGCCGCGTGCGGATTCGATGACGGGTCGGACAATGAAACGGCTTTATCGGGCCCGCGAGGGTTTCTCGTTGATCGAGCTGCTCGTGGCGATGTTGGTCCTGTCGACGGGGCTACTCGGCGTCACCGGTCTCACCATCGCCGTCATGGACGCAAACCTGAAGAGCCGGAACCACGGCATCGCCACCCTGCTGGCCCAGGATCGGATCGAGGCGCTCAAGGGTCTCGGCACCGGAAGCGCTGTTTCAACCACGGAGGACTATGGAACGATGCCCGGATTCCCTGACTACAGGCGAGTCACCGCGGTCCGCCGTGACGTGCCGGAGACCGGCTTGAGCACCGTCACGGTAACCGTGTACTGGGACCGGGATGCGAGCGCGGCCGTCCTTCAGACCCTGCTGGGCCGGTGACGTCGCGCACCTCCGGCCCCTTGCGGCCCGGTGTCCGGAAGCCAGGCTTCGCAACCGCGGGGCTGCCGCGGGGCCGCCGGGGTTTCACCCTCATCGAGCTGCTCGTGGTGCTGTCGATCCAGGGAATACTATTGGCCGCGGTGGTCACGAGCTTCACCGGCCAGCTCACCACCCATGACCTCCAGGAACAGATCAACGCCATGCAACAGAACGCCCGGGCGGCCATGACCCTGGTGATCCGGGACGCCAGAACGGCGGGCTACGATCCCGCGGATACGGGACTGACCGGGCTGGCGTACCACCCGGACCGCCTGATCATCACAGCCGACCACAACGGCGACGGGGACCTGTCCGACGCCAATGAACGAGTCGTCTACTTTCACGACCCCGGCCGCCTGGTACTCAGGCGCGACACCGGCGGCGGCGGTCAACCCCTGGCGGAAGACGTGCAGGGCTTCACGGTGGAATTCCTCGACGCCGCGGGCAACCCCACCACCGTCACCGCCGCCATACGACAACTCCGGATCAGCGTGACGGCGAGGACGAGCAAGCCGGACCCGAGGTACCCTCGCAACGGCGGTTACCGCACCCACATGCTGCGCTCGGTCGTGACACCAGCCAACCTGGGACTGTAACGGTATTGACGATTTCGTGGCGCCGGCGACTATTTTTGTACCAAGGGCGGTTTCCGCGGGTCCTCGCCGGGAGGGACCAGGACGTATTCGCAACCCTGCTTCTCCGGCAACTCGCGAAGCTTGGCGATGACTTCTTCCGCTTCCTGGCGGGAGTAGAAGAGCCCCACGGTGCTGACCTCGCCGCCGGGCCTTTGCTCTTGCAGGTAGAACTTGTCCACTAGTACGTCGGCGTCTTGTAGCCCATGCGCTTGCGCTCCTTCATGAAGGTCTTGAAGGTGGTGCGGTGACTGCGGACGTTGTAGGGGCAGACGTCCACGCACAGGTGGCAGTACTCGTCGCGCAGGCGGGAGTAGGGGTAGCACTTCTCGAGGTCGATCAACCAGCGCTTGATGCCATCGGTCATCACGGGGTCCTTGGGAATCGCGTCGCCCGGACAGTTCTGCATGCACACGTTACAGTTGGTGCAGAAGTCCTGCACGCCGAACTCCCGCGGCTGGTCCTCGTCCAGCGGCAAATCGGTGGTGACGAAACCGGGCCGGAAGTCCGCGCCGTATTTCTCGTTGATGAGGCTGCCGTGGCGGCCGAGCTCGCCGAACCCGACCTGGTAGAATACCGGGATGGCCTGCACCTCCCGGACGCCGTTGTGATGGGCCCAGGCGGGATACCCCAACTCGCGGATGTAGGCCGCCAGGTCGGTGGAAAGGTCGGAGACCACCGCGTACACCCGCATGGCCTCTTCCTCCACCGCCTCGGCGCCGTCGAGGACCTTGTGGTAGTCCTCGCTTACGCAGGCCGCGATCACGTACTCGTGGGGGACCTCTTTGCCCAGGTCGATCATGGACGGCTTGAGCCGGCAGATGCCCACCAGGTCCGCGCCCAGTTCCCGGGCCTTGGCCTTGATCTGCGCGGTCATGGCGGCGCGGTCCGTCACCTCGACTCGTTGCGGGTTCACCGGACCGTCGCGGAGCGGGGCGTTCTCCGTGCACCGATTGACGTATCCGACCACTTTCTCCGAACGGCTCGCATAGTGCGGCACCTGGTCCATTCCCATGGAATGAACCATGGTAGCCAGCACCGGATCGGCCATTCCCTGCATTCGTCTCGGCGTGGTTCCGCGCATGGAGTGCTCCCGTTTCGGGTAGTACCGCCCTCGCCGGGGCGACGAGGTTGCCTACTCGCCTGTATCAAAACCGGCGCCCGCGTGGCAATACCCGGCGGTCCCGCCAACGGACACGGCCGGTTGGGCAGCCGTCTCATTCTCGTGTAATAATACCGTGCTAGAGATGTTGCGTTTCGTAACCATCGAGGGGGGCGACGGGTCGGGAAAGACCCGGCACATCACGCTACTCGACGAGTATCTCGATTCCCGGGCGGTGCCCAAAGTGATCACTCGGGAGCCGGGGCACACGCCGCTGGGAAAGGAGCTCAGGCGCCTGTTATTCGAGGGCGGCCCGGAGTCCCTTTCGGACGAGACCGAGCTCTTCCTGATCCTGGCGGACCGGGCTCAGCACGTGCGCGAAGTCATCCGGCCCGCGATGAAGGAGGGCCGCCTCGTCGTGTCCGACCGCTTCGCTGACTCCACGCTGGCGTACCAAGGTTACGGGCGTGGCATGGACCTGGAGCTGCTGCACCGGTTGAATCTCGTGGCGACCGGCGGGATCATGCCGGAGCTTACCATCATTCTCGACTGTCCCGTGGAGGTTGCGCTGGCCCGGGCCGCCGAACGGCTGGGCACGCAGGCCGTGCGGGAAGACCGGTTCGAGGCCGAGGGGGTCGAATTCCAGCAGCGGGTACGCGACGGCTTCCTCAAGCTTGCAGCTGCCGAGCCATCACGCTACGTGGTGGTCCGTTCCGACGGGCCGATAGCGGAAACCCGGAAGCAGGTCCAGCAGATCGTCGCCGAGCGCTTGGACGCGCGGACCGGCGGTGCATGATGTCCGAGACATGATGCTGCGGTTCCAGGACATCATCGGCCACCAGGGCCAGATCGAGTTGTTGCGGCGGGCGGTGGACCGCGATCGGCTGCACCACGCCTATATCTTCGTCGGCCCCGAGGGCACGGGCAAAAGGACCGTGGCCACCGCCCTGGCGGCGGCGATTCAATGTCAGGCCGGCGACGGTGACGCCTGCGGCGAGTGCCCGAGCTGCCTGTGCATTCGGGACGGCAACCACGCGGACCTGCACTGGCTGGAGCAGCGCAAGGGCAAGCGGGACATCACCATCGAGCAGGTGCGGGAGTTGCAGAAACAGTTGGTGCTGCGCCGCTTCACCGGAAGGAAGAAGATCGCCATCATCGACCCGTTGACGCTGGTGAACCTGCATGCCCAGAACGCGCTCCTGAAGACCCTGGAGGAGCCGCCGGAAGATTCCCTGCTGATCCTCATCGCCGAGAGCACCGGGGACGTGCTGCCGACGGTGCTCTCCCGTTGCCTCCGGCTGCAGTTCTTTCCCTTGGCGGCGGAGCAGGTGGCGGCCATCCTGGTCCGCCGCAAGGGGCTTGCCGAAGACCGCGCCCTGCTGCTGGCCTCCCTCAGCTACGGCAGCCTCGGCACCGCGCTGGAGAGCGACGAGGCGGAACTGCTGGACCAGCGGCAGGATTGCCTCCGCGGGCTGGCGGCGCTCTCGGCCGACGACATGCGCGGAATCACCGCGCTGGCGGAGGAGATGGGCGGCGACCGGGAGAAGGCGTTGAAATTCCTGGAGTGGGTCAGGGGATGGCTGCGTGACATCATGGTGCTCCAGGTCACGGGCTCCACCGCGACCGTGTACAACCGGGATTTGCTGGAGCAACTCCAGCGGGCCGCCGCGACCCGCCGCGTGGAGCAATCGACCGGAGCCCTGGCCGAGATCGACAACGTCACCCGGGCCATTCACCGGAACTTCAACCGGCGCATGGTGCTGGAGGGTTTCATTCCCATGCTATTGAACTGAAGGGACTCACAGACTGCCATGAACCGCATATACTTCACCACGCCGATCTACTACGTGAACGCGCAGCCGCACCTGGGGCACACCTACACGACCATCATCGCGGACACGCTGAAGCGCTACCACCACACGCGGGGCCGGGACGCGTATTTTCTCACCGGCACCGACGAGCACGGCGACAAGATCGCCCAGGCGGCAGCCGCGGACAACATCGACCCCAAGGCCTACGCCGACCGCATCAGCGGGCTGTTCCGCTCCACCTGGGACACCTGCGGCATCGCCTACGACCAATTCATCCGCACCACCGACGACTACCACAAGGCCACGGTGAGCCGGATCCTGCAGCACATCTACGACGCCGGCGACATCTACTTCGGCGAGTACGGCGGTTTCTACTGCTACGGCTGCGAGCGCTTCTACACCGAGAAGGAGCTGCAGGACGGCAAGTGTCCGGACCACCAGACCGAAGCCGCCTACATCGAGGAGAAGAACTACTTCTTCCGCATGGGCAAGTACC
>MKWU01005378.1_pt1 | contig 13998 bp, 13 predicted proteins | sample 809101 | NCBI WGS metagenome assembly MKWU01 (sample SAMN05860141, study PRJNA318959) | sponge metagenome | host: Aplysina aerophoba | place: Slovenia: Piran, Adriatic Sea, Gulf of Piran | collected 2013-05-07 | reverse complement strand
CTCGGCATGGAGAGCCACGAGCTGCGCACGCCGCTCGCTGCCATCAAGGGCTCGACCGCCACCGTGCTGAATGCCACGCCGGCGCTCGACCCGGTCGAGCTGCACCAGTTCTTCCGGGTCGTCGACGAGCATGACGACCGGACGCGGGCCGCAGCGGGCCGGGCACGCTGGCGGCCGCGGCCGGTTCGATGAGTGCGGTCGGGTTGGCGCGCGAAGCTGCCCGCCGGTGGGTGAATACGTCCCGGGCGCGTCGGAGGTCGGGGGTGGTGCGATGAGCACGTCCGGGTCGCGGCAGGACGCTGCCCTCCGACGCGACGAAGGGGCCGGTGCAGCTCGCGTCCACGACGTCGCGCCTCTGGTGGAGGTCCGCGACCTGCACAAGGAGTACCTCCTGCCGCGCGACTCCCTGCTCGCACCGCCCCGCCGGGTGCATGCGCTGCGCGGCGTGAGCTTCGATCTCCGGGCCGGCTGCAACCTCGGGGTAGTGGGCGAATCAGGGTGCGGCAAGTCCACGCTGGCGCGTGCGGTGATGGGGCTGGAAGCGCCGACCCGCGGCAGTGCGCGCGTGCTCGGCACCGACGTGACGACGGTCGACCATCCGCGTCGCCGCCACCTGCGGCGCAACTTCCAGATGGTGTTCCAGGACCCGTTCGGCTCGCTCGACCCGCGCCGCAAGGTCGCCCGCATCGTGGCGGAGCCGCTTGCGCTGGAGCGCGTCGGTCGCGAGGAGAGCCGCGAACGGGTGGTGGAGGTGCTGGAGGCGGTCGGTCTGAAGGCGTCCGACACCGGCAAGTACCCGCACGAGTTCTCGGGGGGGCAGCGCCAGCGCATCGCCATCGCGCGGGCGCTGGTCACCCGGCCGGCGCTGATCGTGGCCGACGAGCCGGTGTCCGCGCTCGACGTCTCGGTGCAGGCGCAGGTGCTGAACCTGCTGGAGGATCTGCGCGAGAAGTTCGGGGTCACCTACATGCTCATCAGCCACGATCTGGCGGTGGTCCAGTACGTGTGCGAGGAGGTGATGGTGATGAACGCGGGCAGGGTGGTGGAGCACGGCCCGACGGACGACATCTTCGCCGCACCGCGGCACGACTACACCCGCATGCTGCTCGACGCGGTGCTGCCGCTGCCGGAGGCGGTGTAGGTCCGCCTCGATGTCGTGCGGAGGATCGATTTCCTGCGCGGTGAAGGATGCGTGTTCGGTCAACGCCCCATGGATTCCCGCGAGGGTGGGAACCCATTGAATTGTGGGCGCTGTTTCGCACGAACTCCTTTCACGGACGGGCTGCGCGCGAGCTCGTTGCTACTGCCGCAAGCTGACATCGGAGGAATGCCGCCTTGCGCGCTCCAGCCCCTGGACGGACCTGGTGCGGTTCGGCGTACGCTCCAGGGCCTTGGCGAACTGCGCTACCGCCTCTTCCAGCCGGCCTCGCGACAGCAGGAACTCGCCGTACATTTCATGCGCGGGCTTCACCGGTCGCGGTGGGCCCGACGGTGTGTTCAGCTTCGACTCCAGCGTGGCCGCCTCGACAAGAAGCTGCTCGGCGGAGTCGTCGTCGCCCCGGGCCGATGCCAGCGCCGACTCCAGCTCCTTCTCCTCGACCGCGGCGATCCTGGCGCGGTAGGCCGTCGACGCCTTTCCTTCGAAGCGCTTGCGCGCAGCCCGGATATTGGCCAGCGCGGCTTGCGCCGCATCCAAGTTGCCCGTGTGGACAGCGCTCAGACCGGCGGCGAGCTGCAGCGCCGAGTGACCGCGATCGGCGTCGGTGAGGATGCCGTGGTCGAACTCCGACCAGCGTTCAGTTTCCAGGATGTGGCGGGCGAGGATCCTCATCGTGCCGATTCGAACCCGTCCGCTCGGGAACGTCTCCAGCGTCCGCAACGCCTCGTCGAGTGCCCACCGCGCCATTGCTTCGTTGCCGAGCTGAAGCTGACCGTAGTGGTACCACTGCAGCGAGTGGAACTCGGACCGGCCGCGCGGGAGGCCCTTGCGCTCCACGTGATCGAGCGCGGCCCTGTAGGAGGCGTCGTTGGAAGCCACCACGCCTTCCCACATGCCGAGCTGGACGAAGATGTGCGACGGCATGTGCAGGGCGTGGGGCGCGGCGGGCGCGATCTCCGCGTATGCCTTCGCGGCCGGCAGGGCCAGGATCGCGTGCTCCGGGTCGTCGAAGGCGTGAATGATGAAGTGCGCGGCGCCGGGATGCTTCGGACTGCGCGCGAACACCTGAAGGGCAATGGCCCCGGCACGCACTTGCCGGCCGAACCCCTTGTCGCCGCGGCGCACGGTGCCGAGCAGGGAGAGGGCATGCAGCGTCGCGATCTCGTCGTCTTCGGGGTAGGCCTCGTGCAGATGCCGCATGGCCTCGGAATAGGCGACGTCCCTGGAGAGCTTGTCGCCGGAGGCGTAGAGGACGTCCACCGCTTCCATGAGGCCGCGCTCGCGTCCGGGCGGCATTCTCGCCGCGCGGGCTTTCGGCTTCCGCGCATACCGGGCCAGGGCTGCGAGGGCGGCTCCGCGGTTCTGCTCCGACCACAGGGGGTGGTTGTAGCTGAGCGCCTCCCCCCAGTACGCCAGACCGAAATCGGGGTCGATGGCCTGCGCTTCGCGAAACGCTTCGCCGGCATCCTCGAACTCGAAGCTGTGAAGCGCCTTCATGCCGGTGAGGAACGCTGCTTGAGCCTCGGCGGCGCCGGAGTTGGGAAAGTGGATGCTCCCCAGGTCCGCCGACAGGCGGCCGGCGGAATCCGCGGCGGCCTCGGCGGGAATGGAAACGCCGAGCAACCCCAGTCCCGCCCCGAGGCAGACGACACGCAGGAAGGACCGCATGGTACGGACGATGACAGCCCTCACGGCGTGGCTCCCTGGGCTCCGAACGGTGCCCGGTGACTGACGGGTCCAGTCGGGATGTTAGTGTCGGACGTGTCTCGTGGACAAGGCGGCCCGACCGCGGGCAGATAGCCGAGCGAGGACCGCGTCATGCCGGTGGAACCGCAGGTCTCCGGATGATCGACGTTCGTCCGCGCACCCTCGGGTGCAATCATCCTGGTGGCCGGGCGCTCGGGAACCCGGTTGCCGGCATTCGATCGGGGTCGCTTCACGGTGCGCCGGCCGTCTGCGGCGAGCGCACGAGAGCCGCTGGCGCGACACCACGAACGTTGTTCGGCCGGGACTGGTCGACTCGTGTCTTGTCAAGGCACGGCTTGAGGATATCTTGTGCCGGGTCGGATCGAGATCAACCGGACAGGACAGGGGAACGAGGAACGATGGCACTCGGAGTCGAAGGCGTGCGGGTCGGGATGTGGACCGATGCGGTGCACCACACCGGATGCACGGTGATCCTGCCCCCGGCCGGATCCGTGGGCGGCATCGCGGTGCGCGGCGGCGCGCCCGGCACGCGCGAGGCGGCCATCCTCGGTCCCGCGACCCCGAACGAGGCCTGTCACGCGGTGGTGCTGTGCGGGTCGAGCCTGTTCGGCCTGCGCGCGGCCGACGGGGTGGTGGACTGGTGCGAATCACACGGCATCGGGCTCGAGCTCGCGGTGGGCCTCTTCCCCATCGTGGGCGCGGCGGTGGTGCTCGACATTCGCGGCCCGGAGATGCGCCGCGTCGATCGCGACGCGGGCTGGGCGGCATGCGAAGCGGCGACCGAGGCCGAGCCCGCCAACGGCTCGGTGGGCGTCGGGACCGGCTGCACCGTCGGCAAGGAAGCCGGGTTCGAGTGGGCGAGCAAGGGAGGGCAGGGGAGCGCGGTGCGCCGTTCGGGTGACGTGAGCGTGGGTGCCCTGGTCGCGGTGAACGCGCTCGGCAGCATCCGCGGCGAGGACGGCCGGGTCATCGCCGGCTGTCGCGCGCCGGAGGATCGCCCGCGCTATCCCTACGCTCCGCTGTCGATTCTTCGCGCGGGCAGCGTGGACGGCGCCTCTCCGGACGATGCGTCCAGCGTATCCAATACCGTCATCGGCTGCGTGGTGACCAATGCCCGGCTGCGCAAGCCGCAAGTGTGCCGGGTCGCCGACCTGGGCCACACCGGCATCGCGCGGGCGGTATCGCCGGCCCACACGAGTCTGGACGGCGACGCGCTGTTCGCGCTCGCGACGGGCGAAGTCGACGCGAGCGTCGACCTGGTCGCCGAGCTCGCGGCGCAGGCCGTGGCGGACGCTGTGCGGGAAGGGGTTCGCCATGCGCAGGGCATGTCCGGATTCCCGGCCGATTCAAGGGCTCGTTCTACACCCCGGTCAATCCGAGCGCAGTAGACAGGTTCCGAGTACTCGGGCGTCGCGTATTCAGCGGCCCGCATCCATTCGGGGCAGGATATCCCCTCGCCCTCGGCAGTCGAGATTCGCGCTACGGTTCCGACGCTTGATGCTGTCGCGAATCGAGCCCCTGGCGGGCGGTGCTCGCGTCGCAACTCGCGTCCTGATGTTGTGGCAGAGGCCTGCCGGCGGTCCCGCCCTACGGCCGATTGATGCGATCCAGCGGGTAGATGGGCCGTCGCACGCGCCGGTAGCGCAGCACGTCGTTGTCCGAGGTGGTCACCCCGGTGCCGTCCAGGGTGAGGGTGAGCATGGGCAGATTGCCGAAGCCGGCGCGGTAGTGGATGCGGGACTTGAGCAGGATGTAGCGGTGGTGCTGCGGCTGGATCCCCATGGAGGTGAACACCCCGAGGTCCCACGGCTCGTGGTGGCGGGAGACGACCACGATGTGCATCGCGCCGGTGTCGAGGACCGCGCTCGGGCCCATGTCGACCCGCACGCCCGTGTACATTGGGCCGCGCACCGTCCAGCGCCCGTCGGTGAGCACCCGGACCGTGCCGGTGACTCGCAGGGGCCGGCCCGGCTCGCCGATGCTCGGCATGTCCGTGCGACCCCCGAGTTCGAGCTCGACCTCGGCCCCCACTCCGGCCTCGCGCATCGTCGCCACCGCCTCCGGATCCCACACCGCGCCGACGATCACGTCCTCGAGCCCGGCGCGCATCACCGCCTCGACGGCGGTCATGACGTCCTGGGTGGCGCCCGAGCCGCAGTTGTCCGCGTGGTCGAGGAGGATGACCGGGCCGCCCTCGAACGCGCGGGCCTCGTCGAGCGCCTCCTCGATGGGCCGGTGGCGGTAGACGAACGCCTCGCGCTCGGCCCAGACGCGCTCGAGCAGCGCGTCGCGGATCTCGTCTGCGAGGCCGCGGTCGCCGTCAGTGACCACCACCGCCGAGTTGCCGGCGTCGGGGATGTCGGCGAGGGCGAAGCCGCCGAAGGTGGTGGCGGCGAGCACGCCATCGCGGGCCTCCGCCTCGCGGCACATCGCGACGAGCGACCGCATCGGCTCGTCGTCGGTGCCCTGGCGGAGCGTCTGCGACAGCAGCTCGACCCGGCCCCAGGACATCACCGGGTCCGCGCGCCCCTCGACCGTGTCAAGCACCACCCGGCCGATCTGTTCGGCGACCTCGAACATGTCCACGTGCGGGTAGGTCTTGTAGCCGATGAGGGCGGTGCAGTTCTCCACCATCGCGGCGGTGAGGTTGCAGTGGAGGTCGCAGGTGACCGCAATTGGAAGGTCGGGGGCGATGGCGCGCACGCGCCTGAGCAGCTCGCCCTCGCCGTCGAGCACGTGCTCGGCCACCATCGCGCCGTGGAGGTCGAGGAGTGCCGCGTCGCAGCCGCCGGCCACGGCGTCGCACACGAGCCCCGCCATCCGCTCGTAGGCGTCCTCGCGCACCGGACCCGAGGGCATCGCCTCCGCCGCGAGCGGGGTGACGATCTCGGCGCCCCTCTCGCGGGCGAGCCCCATGTAGGCAGCGACGGGCATGCGCGTCGCCGCGTACGCGCCCTGCACCGACTCGCCGGTGTGTGCGCCCCACGCCTCGAACCGCGCCCAGTCGGTGACGATGGGCGAGAAGGTGTTGGTCTCGTGCTTCATCATCGCGATGACGATGCGCATGATCGACTTCCCCCGAAGCCCGACTCTAAGGACGCTGACGAGAATTACGTTGCCACGTGCCGAGCGCACCATCCCGCAGAAACGGGCTCCGCCAGGGTTCAGTTGGCAACTTCATTTGGATCACTGTCCCAACGGTGTGAAGCCCCGGACCGGCGAGGCATGTACGCAAAGGGAGCCCGGTGTCGGATCCCTGGGGGGCGCGGGCGTCCCGCCCGCTTGAACAACTGTGGGCCTGCGGCGGGTTGTCCATTGCGGGCCTCCGGCCCGGGCGGGGAGGACGCCCGCGCTCCCAGGGACACCGGCGATCGCACCAGCGCCACGTGACGTTCCGTGCATCGGTCGACGAACACGCCCCTCGGCGTGTCGAGGCGGAACCGCCGGCAGCCTTCAGACCGTCACTCCCAACTGAGCGCGCCCACGTCGTTGATGAACGCCGGCCAGCTCGCCCACATCCCGGTAAGGCCTTTCTGCGCGACGCCGAGCTTGGAGAGCTGGAACAGGAAGCCGTTCACCGCGTCCTCGGCCACCAGGCGCTGCCCGGCCTCGAGCTCGCGGAATTGCTCCTCCTTCGTGGTCGCGGCCACGAAGCGGTCGTGGATCTCGCGGAACGCCGCGCTGTCGTACTGCATGTAGTAGCCGGGATCGGAGTAGATGCGCCCGATGTCCATGGGCTCGACGTGGGAGATGATGGTGAGTGCGTACTGGCGCTTCTTGAATACGTTCTCCAGCCACTGCGCCCACTCGACGTTCTCGATCTTCGCGGTGATGCCGACGTCGGCCAGCATCGCGGCCACGATCTCGCCGCCGCGCCGCGCGTAGCTGGGCGGCGGGAGGTGAAGGGTCAGCTCCAGTCCGTCGCCGTAGCCCGCCTCGGCGAGCAACGCCCTCGCCGCGGCCGGATCGTGGGGATAGCGACCGGTGAGGTCGACGTAGGCAGGGTGATGGGGCGCGAAGTGGCTGCCGATCGGCGTGCCGTAGCCCGACATTGCGCCGTCGATCACCGCCTGGCGATCGACGGCGTGCATGATCGCGCGCCGCACCCGCACGTCCGAGAGAACCTCGTGCCTGTTGTTCATGGCGATGATGGTTTCGCCCTCGGTGGTGCCCTGCAGGGTGGTGAAGCGGTCGTCGTCCTGGAACTGCGGGAACATCTCGTTCGCGCTGAGCGCCGGCATGTAATCGAGATCGCCGGCGAGCAGTGCCGCGACCTGTGCGGTGGCGTCGTTGATGAATCGGAACTTCACCTTCGCAATCTGTACGTTCGCGGCGTTGCGGTGACCGTCGAACTTCTCCATCTCGACCGAGTCGCCCTTTGTCCACTTCACGAAGCGGTAGGGCCCGGTGCCGATCGGGTCGGTGTTCGCATTGGCGAAGCTGCCCTGGTCGAGGATCACCGAGGCGGCCTGCGCGAGCTCGAACGGCAGCAGGCTGCGGGGACTTTCGAGCCGGATGACCACGGTGTGCGCATCCGGCGTCTCCACCGCGCTCAGCGCCCGGTAGAGCGCTTTCTGCTTGTTCGCACTCTCCGGTCCGGCGTTGCGCTCGAACTGCGCCTTCACGTCGGCGGAGTCGAAGTCGGCGCCATTGTGATACTTCACGCCCTGCTCCAGCGCGAACGTGTAGGTGGTGCCGTCGTCGGAGACCGTCCACGACTTCGCGAGCATGGGATGGACGTCGCCGCCGCCGTCGAGTCGCGTGAGTCCTTCGAAGATGTTGTAGAGCGTGACCTGGCTGATGGCGGCGGCGGCGCCGGTGGTCGGGTCGAGACCCGGGGCGGGCTCCAGCCGCATGCCGATGCTGACCGAGTCCCTGGCGAGCACCGCGCTGCTCGAAAGGATGGCCAGAGCGACGGCGCAGACTGCGTGCGTGGCGGATTTCATGTCGGGTCTCCCCGTGTGGTTGGGAAACCCGGTTTATACCGGGAATGGATTCACGGAGACAGTGGAAAGGGGCGCTTCGAGCCGCCTCGGGCCGGATTTCGTACCGACGAACGACCGCTGGCGGCACCGGCCACGGCCGCGGCAGCCCGGGTGGGGTTCTCGTCATCCCCCGAGCCGGTGTCTACAATGCGCGCGCCTTCGGGAAGGCGCGAGCGACGCGGTCCCCGACGGTCGGCCGGCGCCGCGGGGCGACGGCATTTCCAGGACGCGGGAGGAGCAGGCAGATGGCGGAATGTCCGGTGTGCGGGGCGGAGGTCGAGCTGACGGCCGACGCGGTGGTGGGAGAGTTGATCGAGTGCCCGGACTGCGGCACCGAGCTGGAGGTCCTAGTGGTGGACCCGCCGGAGCTCGGCGAGGCCCCGGAGACCGAGGAGGACTGGGGTCAGTGAGGGTCGGGTTCCTCCATTCCCTCATCCGGAAGGAGGAGAAGCTCCTGCTCGACGAGCTCGCGAAGCACCGCGGGGTCGAGGTCGTCATGCTCGACGATCGCAAGGTGGTCTTCGACCTGAAGAGCGGACCCGACGTCGACGTGGTGCTGGAGCGCTGCATCAACCATTCCCGGGCGCTGCACGGGCTGCGGTTGCTCGAGAACCGCGGGATCCCGTGCGTGAACAGCTACGAGGTCGCGAACGTATGCGGCGACAAGCTGCTCACCTCGCTCGCGCTCGAGGAGGCGGGGGTTGCCCAGCCGGAAGTCAGGATCGCGTTCACCGAGGCGTCCGCGCTGGAGGCGCTCGACGACATCGGCTACCCCGCGGTGCTGAAGCCCGCGGTCGGTTCCTGGGGCCGCCTCCTGTCGAAGGTCAACGACCGCGACGCGGCGGAGACGATCCTGGAGCACAAGACCATCCTCGGCAGCTACCACCACTCCATCTTCTACATCCAGGAGTACGTCGAGAAGGACGGGCGCGACATCCGCAGCTTCGTGGTCGGCGACGAGTGCATCGCCGCCATCTACCGGGACTCGGCGCACTGGATCACCAACACGGCGCGCGGCGCGCGGGCGTCGAACTGCCCGGTCACCGAAGAGCTGGCGGCGGTGTCGCTCGCCGCAGCACGGGCGGTGGGAGGCGGAGTCCTCGCCGTCGATCTCTTCGAAACGACCCGCGGCCTTCTCGTGAACGAGGTCAACTACACCATGGAGTTCCGGAACAGCATCGACACCACCGGCGTCAACATCCCCGGCCGGATGGTGGAGTACCTGGTGGAGAGCGGGCGGTGATCGGGCACCGCGGTCCGACGGTGGTGTGCATCGCGGGGAGGAGGGCGATGCTCCGGGCTCCGAGGCCGCTGGCGAGGAATCCCATGGGGCACGGATCGTGATCCGGGCCTCGATCGCCGGCGCGTCGGGGTACACCGGCGGCGAGTTGCTGCGCCTGCTCCTGTTCCACCCGGGCGTCGAGGTGCGCCAGGCGACGTCGGAGCGGCTGGCCGGGAAGTTCGTGCACAACGCGCACCCGAACCTGCGCGGGGCGACGAGGCTCAAGTTCTCCTCCGCCGCCGAGCTCGAGCCCTGCGACGTGCTGTTCCTCTGCCTGCCCCACGGGCAGTCGATGACCCGCATCGACGAATTTCGCGCGCTCGCGCCCCGGATCGTCGACTCGAGCGCGGACTTCCGGCTGCGGGACCCGGCCGGCTACGTGCGCTGGTACGGCCGCGAGCACCCGCGTCCCGACCTGCTCGGGGAGTTCGTATACGGCGTGCCGGAGTTGCACCGCGAATCGCTCGCCGGCGCGGACCTCGTCGCCTGCGCCGGCTGCAATGCGACCGCCACCATCCTTGCGTTGCGCCCGTTCTGGCGCCGCGGGCTCGCGGCGAGCGCGGTGGTGGAGGTGAAGGCCGGATCGAGCGAGGGCGGCAACACGTCGAGCGACGCGAGCCATCACCCCGAACGCAGCGGCGCGGTGCGCTCCTACAAGCCGTCCGGGCATCGCCACGTGGCGGAGATGATGCAGGAGCTCGGCGCCGGGCAGGTCCACTTCTCGGCCACCTCGATCGAGATGGTGCGCGGCATCCTCGCGACCTGCCACGTGTTCCTCGACCGCGACCTCTCCGAGAAGGACGTGTGGAAAATCCTGCGCGAGGACTACGCGGCCGAGCCCTTCGTTCGCATCGTGAAGGAACGAAGCGGTATCCACCGCTATCCGGAGCCCAAGCTCGTCGCGGGGACGAACTGGTGCGACATCGGCTTCGAGCGCGACCGCGACTCGAATCGGCTGGTGGTCATCAGCGCCATCGACAACCTGATGAAGGGCGCGGCCGGCCAGGCGGTGCAGGCGTTCAACATCATGCACGGCCTCGACGAGGCGACGGGTCTCGGATTTCCGGGACTGCATCCGATCTGATGCGCCGGTGCCACGCTTCGGTGGCGCCCGCGCCCCGACCGTCCTGATGTGCCGGCTTCTCTGCGTCCACGCGCAACGCCCGTTCGCCATCGGGCCGCATCTCGACGTGTTCGCGGCGATAGCGCGCGACAGCCGCGAGTACCAGGGTCACGGATGGGGCTGCGCCTGGCTCGAGGACGGCGCGTGGCGGCTGTACCGCGACATCCTTCCGGTGTGGGAGGACCGCCGTGACGGTTTCGGCGAGACGACCCTGCTGCTCGCCCACGCCCGAAGCGCCTTTCGCGACGAGGGCATCCGCGTCGAGAACAACATGCCGTTCGAGGACGGACGGCACGTGTTCATCTTCAACGGAGAGCTGCGCGGCGTGCGCATCCGCGAGCAGGGGCGAATCGGCGCGGAGAAGGTCTTCAACTACGTCAAGCGCTTCGACCGCGGCGACATGCACGAGGCGCTCGCGCGCGGGCTCGCGGTCATCGAGAAGCGCACGCGCTACGTCCGGGCCATGAACGTGATTCTCGCAAGCCCCGACCGGGTCCACGTATCCTGCCGATTCGCCGAGGATCCGGACTACTTCCAGATGCGGGAACGCGACGAGGGCGACACCCGGATCGTCTGCTCGGATCCGTACCCCGGCACCACGGGCTGGACTCGCATCGGCAATGGAGCGGTGCTGAGCCGCGAGCTCGCCGGGTGACCTTCGGCGGCGCGGTCATATCAACCCCGCCATCAGCGTCGCAATCCCAAGGAAGCTGAAGAATCCGGTCACGTCGGTGATGGTGGTGAGCACGATTGACGACGACTGCGCGGGATCCTGGCCCAGCACCGTGAGGACGATCGGAATCGCGGCTCCGGCGATGCCGGCGATGAGCATCGAGAGCACCATCGATGTCGCGATGATCAGGCCGAGGCCCCAGGAGCCGCTCCATATGAGCACGCCGATTGATGTGGTGACCGCCACGACCACGCCGTTCCAGAAACCGACGTTGGTTTCCTTGAACACCACCCGCGGCCACTGTGCGGCGCGTATCTCGCGCAACGCAAGGCCGCGCATCGTCACCGCGAGGGCCTGCGCCCCGGTGTTGCCGGACTGTCCCGCCACCACCGGGAGCAGCACCGCGAGCGCGGTGAACTGGGCGATGGTGTTCTCGAACAGTCCCACCACCGCGGCGGCGACGAACGCGGTGACCAGGTTGATCTGAAGCCAGGGCAGGCGCTTGCGCACCGCGAAGGCGACCGACGACGTCGCCCGCTCGTCCCGGCTCACACCCACCATCGTCTGGATGCCGACGCTCGCCCGCTCCTTCTCCGACTCGACCATGGCGGCGTGGCGGATCACGCCGATCAGCCGGCCGTCGAGGTCGACCACCGCCAGGTCCGACAGGCGGTGCTCCTCCAGCATCTCTCCGACCTCCTCGCGGGTGGTCATCGGCTGGACGACGGCCTCGACGGGCTGGACGAGGTCGCCCACGGTCTCGTCGTGCCCGGCCAGCGCCAGATCCTGCATGTCGACCCGTCCGAGGAGATGGTTGTCCGAGTCCACCACGAAGAAGCCCGAACGTCCGGGCCGGCGATCCTCGCGCAGCCGCGACAGCACCTCGGCGACGGTGCTGCGGTCGCGGAACAGCCGTGCGCGGGTGTCCATGAGAGAGCCGGCGCAGTCCGGCGGGTAGAGCATCGCCTCGCGCACATCCTTCGCGATCCGATCCCCGGCAAGCCGCAGCAGGCGCTCGCGCTCGTCGTCGTCGAACCCGGCCAGCAGATGGGCGACCCGGGTCGGGTCGAGCCCGCGTACGGTTTCGGCCACGACGGCCTCGGGCAGCCCGTCCAGCAGCTTCCGACAGATGTCCGGCGACAGGCGCTCCCACACCGGCAGCATCGCCTGCACCGGCTGGCGCTCGAAGATCTCGATCCGGTCCGCGGTCTCCATCTGCTCCAGCGGACCGATCGAGGCGAGTGGGTAGCGTGAGAAGAACGCGCGCTGCAGGCGCTGCTCGGCCTCGGTGACGTTGGTGATGATGGTGCTGTTCATGTGTCTGGGCCTCGCGCCCGGATACCTTTGAAATGCACAGAGTCCGTGCATTCCTCAACAAGCGCGCCAAACCAACGACCGGCGGTTGGCGCGCACACGCGAGCCCGGAACCGGGTTACGGCAACTTCGCCATGAAATACCGACAAGACACATTCACCCAGGAATCACAGCCCGGGCTCAGTAGGCTGCCGATTTGGAGGACCCTGTCTGCGCTGTTGCCATGTCCCGGTTGATCCGGACCCCGGCCCAACTCACCGCCGAACCCAGAACCAGCCAGAACACGGCATTCGCGAAGGCCGTGGCGTAGACAAAGTCGGCGGCAAGCGCTTCAAGTGCCCTGGCAGTTTCCGGGGTCTGGCCGAGAAACATCGGGCCTTCCGGATGCGGTGCGCCAATCAGGTAGGGGATTGCGATGACAAGTGGCGCGACCCATCGCCATGGTGCCGGGGCAAAGGCAAGCCCACCGAGCCCGGCGGCCGTACAGACAACACAGATTACCCACCAGACCTGGCGGTCCTGCAGCTCGGCGGCGTTCTGAAGCGGAATTTCCGGTGGCAATCCCAGCGCAGGCGCCAACCAGAATACGGCATATCCTCCCAAGCTCCAGCCAAGTGCCCTGCGCCAGGCAAAGCGGGTCGGTTTGTGTCGCGACCAGGTTTGCACGATCAGCATCACGGACAGCACTACCAGAGCGAATCCAATTGCTGTCAGGACGTTGGCAATCGCGGTGGACAGGGTGCGCTCAAAGCCATCTTCCGGTCCCCAGTGCTCGTGGTCGTGGCCGTCGGCCTCGCCCGATGCGGTGCCCATCGACGCGCTTTCGAAGGTCTCCGCGGCAAAGATGATCGGCACGACCTGCACGCGCTGAACCGCGCTCAGGGCCAGTCCAGCCAACACTCCGACCAGGATGGAACGGTAGACGACTTTCCGAAACAGCATGGCGAGGGCCCGGGATCAGCGATTGTCAGTGGCAGGGGAAACCCTGGGAATGACGGGTGTCATGGGCCGCATTGTGCGCGGCTCCCATGTTCAGAAATCCGGCTCCGTAGAGAATCACCGTACCCAGAAACAATGCGACCAACAGTTGTCCCGCCACGCGGATGCCGGCAGAGGGTGCGGCGTTGTCAATTGTCCTGGTTGCTGCCAGATTGCTCATTTTGCATCTCTCCTCGTTGACTCACTGCATGAGTGAAAAATCCATTGACGTCAGGTCAGGGTTCATCACCCCTGTGCCGGCTGAACCGCTTGACGGCCAGCGCACAGGAGCTGTCCGGAATGTAGCCGATGATGCCGACAGAGTTGAACCGCTTTGGTGGACGGCCCAAGGCTTGGGATTCATGCAGCGTCCCGGTAGGACCTTCCGCAGTCGATCGGTGACCGGTAACCCAAGCCTTGATGACGACGGTGTGGGTTATACCACCTCGATGTAGGAGATGCTCTCTCGCAGCGCGTGACCGTGGTCGTCGAAGCGGATTCAGTCGAGGATCTCGCAAGTGAGGTTGGCGAAAGAGCTCTCGGCCATGGCGTTGTCATGGCAGTCCCCGACCGAGCCAGTCGAGGGGACGACGCCCGCTTGGCGGCGGCGCTCGCCGAGGGCGAGCGAGGGGCCCCGGAAGCCTGTCGGCATGATGGATGACCGAGTGCGGGCGTCGTTGTCCGGGGGCTAAGGTGCGTCCCGAGCCTCGTCGTGCGTGGCCGCCGCGCCGGTGATGAAGCCGGCCGCGGTCTGCCAGTACAGATCGGCGAGATCGA
>MKWU01005376.1_pt1 | contig 14005 bp, 11 predicted proteins | sample 809101 | NCBI WGS metagenome assembly MKWU01 (sample SAMN05860141, study PRJNA318959) | sponge metagenome | host: Aplysina aerophoba | place: Slovenia: Piran, Adriatic Sea, Gulf of Piran | collected 2013-05-07 | reverse complement strand
GCAGTTCCAGATCGGCCCGGCCTTGGCCGCCAGCAGCGGTCGCCTCCTCCCTCACCCGTTCGGCCACGCCCAGCAGGAAAGTTCCAGTGCCGGTCCCGGGATCGAGAATCGTCAGGTCGGGATCCCGCAGCCCATTCAGACCGAGGTTGGCACGCGCAGCGCGATCCAATGCGCCTGTCATGAACCGCACGACCTCGACTGGGGTGAAGTAAACGCCGTGGCGTTCCCGGGCTGCCGGGTCGAAGACCGACAGGAAGTCCTCGTAGAAATATAGGATGGGGTCGGGATGGCCAGGCTGAATCGCGAGTATCTCTGGCGCAAAGCTGTTGACGGTATCCAGCAGCGAGGTAAATCCGATGCCGACAACATCCAGAATTTCCGCCTGTGTCAGAACCCGCAAAGCAGTGCGCATAAGGGGATGTTCCGCAGGCATGTGCTGATAGGACGTCGCATCGACGGGGCGGCCGCTTCCCTCCCTCACCAGGAGCAAGCCGAAGGCCAGCGTCTGGGCGAAAGCCGAAGAAAACAGGACGTCAAAGTCCTTAGCCGGATAACCACCCGCCTCGGGATGTGCGTAGAGGACGGTCTGGAACTCCGCATGGACATCGAGCAGCGGATCGGCCACTGCGTTGGCCGCACGCAATTCTGCCAGACGGTCCTGAACGATCCCGCGAACTAGCCGCGACGAGTGCGCAAGGAGCTGGGCGAGGTGCTCGGCATCCCGCGCGACCGGCTCCTGACCGGCCCCAGCGGCGAGACGCTCGACCAGCGCTAGTAGAGGCGCCGGGTCGTGTGCCCGGATCAGCCGGGTAGCGTGGGCATCGTCGCATGCAGGATCAATGGCGTGTTCCGGAAGGATCCGCGCCATCGCCTGTTCGTCGGCGCGTTCGAACAGAAAGATGTCAATAAAGTTGGATGTGCCCCAGCACTGGAGTTCCTGCATCCGTATGGCCTGACGCCTGTCATGCGGGACGCGCCAGCGAGCCGGGTTCGCCGGTTTGTCCGGGGCCTTCAGTTCGACGAATGCGCGCGCCGGGGCACCAGCACGAACGAGCGCAATATCGGGCCGACCAATACCTGGATTTATAAACTCAGGAACTACCGTGAGCCGGGCGCCAATAGGCATTTCGCCCAGAACGCTTTCGAGCAATTCCTGAAACGCCGGTGCGAGCGCCGGTTCTTGAACCGCTGCGTGTGCGCGGCGAAGGTCGCGGATACGCTGCGCGTAGCGCAGGAGGTGGTTGAGAATGGGCATTACTCAGAAACGACCAATTGCAGCAGTGGAGTTGACATCACGTTGGTGGCGAAGACACACGCCCTCCAATATCAAGTGTTACTTTACGAAGACAGCCAGGTCGAGCGAACGAGCTGGGTTCCGGTATTCGCTCGGCACGGACTTGCTCCCGGATCGACATATTCAAAGGTCCAAATTCTTGACGGGCCAGTAAACATAGTAAAATCAGAAGGTTGGCGAGTTGCCTGCCTGAGTTTGTGGCCATCGTGCCAAGAGAAACATAAACGTGCCTGACGAAAGTGACGACGGAAATGTCTGGGTGCCGAGTCCAAACAGTCGGGAGGGCTTCCGAGTCGCGCTCCCCGGCGGTCCAGGTTCACGCGTCTACAAGATATCAACACCAATGCTTTCGGCGATCCGCTCCGCCGTTTCATGGATCGAGTCGTGCGCCAGGTGGGCGTAGCGCGCCGTGGTCTCGATGTCGCTGTGCCCGAGCAGCTTGCCGATCGCCGGCAGGGTCTCGCCGAGCGCCAACGCACGGTACGCGAAGGAGTGGCGGAGATCGTGTGTCGTGAATTTCGGCGGTCCCGGATCGAGACATGGAGGTCGCCGGATATCTCTAGATCAGACGAAAAGGTTGCAAAATGCCAGGCGTCGTCGAGAGTCTGAATCCGACCGGTTACGGCACGATGACGAGGGTCCGCGCCTGTCTCGGCGGATGGTGCAAAGAATCGAGGAAACGAGCTGGGTTGGGCGGCACCATGTCAGAGCGGACCGCCTCGGTCGACATGATTACCCCATACGTGCCGGTGTCGGGTTGGGATAGGCCTGTTGTTCGGCACATGAGTTGCTTTCTGATCGGAGTGCCAAACGATTGAGGTTGCTACAGTCTGGTGGGGTCAAAGGCCTGCGTGGAACAACAGATGCCAATTCGACCTTTGTGGCGCTTGCGACCGACCTTCAATTTCAGTCACGCAGTTGCCAGAGGATAACGAGTTAAGCGCTCGACAAAAATCGGCCGATGCCTCCGCGCACGTCACGAATTGGACCGAACGTTGTTGGAACAAGTCCGGTTATGCCGAAGAATTAAAACGTAATGTCCATTCCTATTGGCGGCACCGCGCTTCACCGCCAGCGCAGGAAGTAGCGTTCTGCCGTCGCCGTGGCCCAGAATACGAGGAGGCCGAGCATCATGCTCATGATGATCGTCGCCCACAAGAGTTCGAGCTCTCTGAGGGAAGCGGTGTCAAGAATGAGGTAACCGAGACCATGGTTGCCCGTCAGCCACTCGGACAACATGGCCCCCAGAACGGCGATCGGGGCGGCCGTGCGCAAGCCTGAAAAGATATACGGAAAGGCGAAGGGAAAGCGGAGGAGGTAAAGCATCTGCCATCGGCTCGCGCCATAGAGGTGCATGAGCTCGACGTGGGCCTGGCGTGCCCCGAGAAACCCTCTAAGGGTTGTCACCAGAATTGGGAAGAAGGACGCGATAACGACAACGGTCACCCCGGTCCAAAAACCGCGACCTACGATCAGCGTGATGATCGGCGCAATGGCCACGACCGGAACGCTGCGCATCGAAATTGCAAAGGGGAAGGTCGCTTGGGCCGCGGCCGGTGATACGACGAACACGCCGGCTGTGCCCACCGCCAATACCGTGCTGATCGCAAGGCCGCAGACTCCCTCCCCCAGCGTGAACAGCAGGTGGCTGAAGATCATGGAACGATTGAGTATCAGCGATTCGATCGCTGCCTGGGGCAGCGGCATCAGGTACGGTTTGATGTCCTGCAGGACCACGAAACCGTGCCAGAAGGACAGGAACAACAGCGCGAAGATCGCGAAAGAAACGATGGGCCGCGCAGCAGCGTTCTCCCAGACGGACCGCCACGCAATGGTAAACCAGAGCCTATTTCTTGCAACGACCATTGAGCTGTGCTCCCGGCGACCGTCTCGGCTCGTCCTTCTCGCCTGAATCCTACTCCGCGATCATCTCGGCAGGTCGCTCCCAGTAGACGACCCATTTCTCGACAAGGCCCACGACCGAGTACGCCAATATTGCGCTGATTATCGAGACGATGAGCGTGAGCCACACCAGCGCCACGTTGAACGAGAAAAGGGCGTAGGCCATCATCAACCCGAGACCCTTCTCCGCACCCACCCATTCCGAGATGATGGCGCCCAGGAGGGCGCTGGCGGCTGAAATTTTAAGGCCGGCGAAAAGGTAGGGCAGCGCGCTTGGAAGAGCCAGGAGCCGGAACTCCTGCAACTTGGAGGCCGAGAGGCAGTGGAAGAGTTCCGCAGCCTGTCGGTCGACTGCGCGAAGGCCCTGGATCGCGCCGACCAGGACAGGAAAGAAGCCGGCAATTGCAGCGATGATGATCCGAACCGTCGAACCGACACCGAACCACATGACCAGGATAGGCGCCGACGCGATTAGGGGAATGCTGTAAATGACGACGGCGAAGTTGTAGACGATGCCTTCCGAGCGTTTGACGAGAACCGCCAGCATCGCGAGCGCCATCGCCGTGGTGCAGGCGAAGAAATAGCCGATGATCGTCGCCCACAGGGTCGGCTTGAGGTGGAACCACAGATCGTCGGCGTGGGCGATAAAGGTCTTGTAGATCTCGCTTGGCGCGGCGATGGAAATGGGAAACACGCCCCAGGCCCGCATCAGTTCGACGAAGCCGAGAAATACGACGAAGACGCCGCTGGCAAAGGCGAAACGAAGGATCGAACGCAGGGAGTTTCGCTTCACCGCCATGGTCCTCAGAAGCGCGCGCATGCTCCGAATCCGTTCGTCTAGCCTGGTGGCGAACTGGATTCGGACGGCAGCTCGTCAGAGTAGAGCGCGTCGCGCACGAAGTTGACCGTCTCGAAAAATGGCTGCGAGCGCATCATGTCGAGCGTTCTTGGGCGGGTTAGCGGCACGTGTTTTTCCGCCTTGACTTGGCCGGGGCCCGCGGTCAGCACGAACACCCGGTCCGCCATGAAAACCGCTTCGGCGATGCTGTGCGTCACCAGAAGGGCCGAAGTCTGGCTTTCAGCCCAGATGCGCAGAAGCTCCAGATTCATTCGCTGGCGCGTGATCTCGTCGAGCGCTCCGAAAGGCTCGTCGAGCAACAGCACCTGAGGATTGAGAACCAGGGCCCGCGCGATCGCAACGCGCTGCTGCATGCCTCCGGAAAGCTGGGAGGGCATGGCCTTTTCGAAACCCGTAAGGCCGACCAGATCCACGAGTTGTTGCGGACTGCGTTCCATCTGCCGGTTGCTGTCGCGCAAGATGATCAACGGCAGCCTTATGTTGTCGATCACGTTGCGCCAGGGGAGCAGCGTGGCGTCCTGGAAAACAAATCCGATAAGCTGATTCAGCCGGATCTGGGCGGGCGGCTGGTCGCCGATCGAAATTGTCCCGTGGGTTGGCTGAATGATGTCCGCAACGACGCGCAGGAGGGTCGATTTTCCGCAGCCGCTTGGACCGATGATCGCGCCGAACTCCCCCGGCGCCAGCGACAGGCTCACATCCTTAAGCGCGGTGAGCCTTTCCTGGCCAAGGCGAAATTCGACGGTCACACTACTGAGCTTGAGATGCTCCGCCATTGTCAGGGCAATGCCACCAGCAACACCGTTGCGCGCGAGCGAGTCCGAAATCTTCGCTGACCGCGAGCGGCCTCACGAACCCTCGGTCGAGGGTTCGTGATACCGTGAGCGACACTACCCGGCAAGCGTGAGCGCCCGGCACGCCCGCGGGTCGACCCCTCAGATCCCGAGCGCTTCCTTGACGAGCGACTGGTCGACGAGGTCGGAGACCGGGATCTTTTTCTTGATCAGGCCGGCGCTCGCGCCCAGCTCCATTCCCGTTTCGAATATGTCGGTGCCGATCCAGAGTGGACCCTTGGTCTTCGCGTCACCGCCGAGAATGTAGGGACCGTAAGTCTTGGACTCCACTTTCTGCTGAGCCAGATTGAGGCCCCGCTGCCCGTATTTTTCGACGGTGATCTTGGCTGTCGCCTCGGGGTTCTCGGCGAACCATTTCCAGCCCTGGATTTCCGCTTTCAGCCACCGCACGATCAGGTCCCGCTTCTCCTTCAGGGTTTCCTCCAGTGCGAAGAAGACCATCGCGTAGGTGACGTCGCCGAGATCGTTCAGGGAGACGATATGAAGGTCTACCCCCCGCATCCTCAGCATCACGCCCTGGTTGGTCGCCCATCCGAAGTAGGCGTCGACCTGTCCGGTCGGAAGAATTCCGGGATCGGTTCCCGTAGGCACGAACTTGACGCTGTTGACGTCGATGCCGCTCGCCTTGAGAAGGGCCTTCATCGTCGGCCGCCTCTGCGAGGGGATGGCGATCGTCTTGCCGGCCATGTCCTGCAGGTTGCGGACCGGCTTCGACTTGAGGCTCATCATCGAGTACGGGTTCTGCTGAAGTGCCGCGGCAAAGGCCTTGATCGGAATCCCTTTGCTCCTCGCGAGAATGATGTTGGTCGAATCCCGGTCCCCGAGCATCGAATTCTTGGATGCGACGAGGTTGATCGAATCGATGCCCGGGCCGCCCGATATGATCTCCGCAGCGATTCCCTGCTCTTTGAAGTAGCCGTTCTCCTGAGCCACGAAATGGCCGCCGAACTGGACGCTCTTGACCCAGTTCAGGACCAGGGACACTTTCTCGAGCTTGCCGCTCTGGCCCAAAGCTGCGGGCGCGAACGCCGATAGACCGACTGACGCCGCAGCCGCACCGCCAACCATGCCGACGCCCGCCCGCAGGGCACCGCGTCGCGTCACGCCTTCGATTGCCGGGGTCCCCCCGGCAAGGGCACGAAGTTTTTTCTCCTGAATCATCGCTAGTCCTCCCATAGGCCCGTGAGGTCGAGAGCCCGTTGTTTATCGGCGTGGAAAATTGTGCCCCGTTTTGGGGCCGCGAACCGCGTAGAGGAAGGCGTCAGCCACGTCTCTTGTCCGCCCATCGACCGTGCCCGCCTGCAGACCATTCGACCCGGCACCGAGTTCCGGCGCACAGGGCCTGAGGTTCAACGCGAGTCCACGACGTATGAGTCCCAGCAGAGTTCAATTGACCCGACAAGTCAAGTAACTTGACTGTTGAGAACGATTTTGGCATGCCCGGCGGACCTGTTGAAAGTCCGGCCTCGGGAGATAGGGTGTGGAGATCAACATTCCCGGCGTGTTGGCCGAGCTGACGGTAGCCTTTCGGGGCTACGAAAGTGCGTTGTCGTCCAACAAACCGGAGAGGCTCAACGGGTATTTCTGGAAATCGCCGCTTGCCGTCCGCTACGGTGTCGCGGAAAATCTCTACGGCCACGACGAGATTGCGGCATACCGCCTGCGACGGGCACAGGTCGGCGGCGCGCCGGACCGAAAGGTGATCCGCGAGGTCATCACGAGCTACGGACGGGATTTCGGTACCACCTGCATCGATTACGTGCGCTCTGAATCCGGCCTTGCGGGCCGACAGTCGCAAACCTGGGCGCGGATGCCCGAAGGCTGGCGAATCGTTGCCGCACACGTCTCGCTGCTGCAGGGGGCCGACTGAGTTCGGCGCCTCGATGCAGGGTGCTGGGAGTCTATGAATGGGCCGGCTTTACACCGCATACAAGTTCCCGATGTCCGCTCCGGACGACATTACCGGTCTGGAGGCGCTGCTGGATGACGGCACGATCGATGCCGAGGACGTGGTCTGTGTAATCGGCAAGACCGAGGGCAACGGCCGGGTCAACGATTTCTCGCGGCCGCTGGCCCATCGCTGCCTGCGCGATCTCCTCGCCCGGCGCACCGGGCGGTCCGCCGAAGAAACCGACAAGTGCGTAGCGTTCGTCATGTCGGGCGGATGCGAGGGAATCATTTCGCCCCACGCCACGGTCTTCGTCAGCAGACAGACCTCCATGAGCGGCGCGCGCGGGCAGAAACGCCTCGCTTTCGCGATGGCAAACACGCGGGAGCTTCTGCCGGAAGAGATCGGCACGATCGCGCAGGTCGAGCTCGTTGCCGAAGCTGTGACGGCGGCGCTCGAGAGCGCGGAAATCGTCGGCACGGAGGACGTTCACTACGTGCAGGTGAAGTGCCCCCTCCTGACGACAGAGCGGATCAACGCCGCCAAAGCGCGCGGATCCACGACCGTGACCGAGGACACGCTGAGATCCATGGGCTATTCGAACGGCGCCTCCGGTCTCGGTATCGCAGTCGGCCTCGGCGAGGTCGCCGCCGTCGATCCCGCAGACATCTGCACCAACCCGGAAATTTTCACGACACGGGGCGGCTCGTCGTCCGGGATCGAACTGATGAATTGCCAGGTATTCGTTGTCGGGAACTCGGTTCGTTCGGAGAGTCCGTACGTTGCGGCCCACTGCCGCCTCGACGACCTCATCGATGCCGATGGTGTCCGCCAGGCGCTCAGGAACGCGGGACTGCAGGTTGAGGGTTCGGTCGGCGAGTCCGACCGTTCGCGGGTGCTCAACGTGTTCGCAAAGGGTCAGGTGCCGCTCGACGGCTTGCTGAGGGGCTGGCGCACCACGTTGTTGACGGATTCCGATCTTAACACGCGCCCGGCCCGCGCGGTGCTCGGCGCCGTGGTGGCGTCCGTCGTCGGCGATCCGGCGATCTACGCTTCGGCCGGCTGGGGATACCACCAGGGGCCGACCGGCGGCGGCGTGGCGGCCGCCATCGTCCTGGCCGCGGACGGCTGATACAGCCTTTATTCCTGTGGGTTCTTGACGGCCAGAAACCGCGCGAGTTCGACTGCCCGCTCAAGCGTTTCGAAGTCCCGCCCGCGAGGCGCAATGAGCGACAGGCCGATCGGGCAGTCCTCGACCTGTCCGACGGGCATGGTGATTTGCGGCAGGCCACCGAGAGTTGACACACAGGTCAGCGGCAGGATGCGCTGGCGGATTGGCTCCAGGGCTTTGGCGTCCAGGTGCCGCGGAAGCGCAATACAGGGAGTCGTCGGCCAGAGCAGGGCCCTGTCGTCCCCCAGGATGCCGTCGAGATAGGCCCGTGCTTTCTGGCATGCCGACCGCGCGGATTCATACTGCGCCGCGGTCACGGTGCTGGCCCAGGCGAACCTCTCCCCGATGGCGGTTCCGAAGCCGGGCCGTGCCTCGCGAATCCATTCACCGTGGGCTTGCCAGGCTTCGAACGCCTGGAGGATGCGCATCGTGGCAGACCATTCGCCCAGATCGGGCTCCCATTGGACCGGTTCGACAGACGCATGCCCCGCGATTCGGCCGACCGCACGCTCGAGGCCGTCACGCACCGGCCGATCGCAGAGTTCGAACGCCGGTTCGACGACGAGGAAGGTTACCGGCGCCCAACAGGCAGCCTCCGGAGATAGCAGGACCCGACCCACATCACGGAGCAATTCGGGCGAATCCGCGAGCCACCCCACGGTGTCGAAGCTCGGCGCGAGGGGGACAAGACCCTCCTGGGAGAGCCGCCCATGGGTCGGGCGAATGCCGTACAACCCGCAATAGCTCGCCGGCAGACGCACCGACGCGGCAGTGTCGGTGCCGATCGCAAAGTCGACAACGCCTCCGGCAACGGCGGCCGCCGATCCGCTCGACGAGCCGCCGGGGATTCGGTTCGCGGCGCGCGGATTGACCGGCGTCCCGAAATGCGCGTTCTCGCCGTTCACGCTGTAGGCGAGCTCGTCGGTGTGCGTCTTCCCCACGAGGGTCGCGCCGGCGTCGAGCAGGGCGCGAATGACGGGCGCCGTTCGGATCGCGAGCGGATGGGTTCGCTCCCAGTCGGGATTGCCGCAACCGGTCGCGTAGCCCTGAACGTCGAAAAGATCCTTGGCCGCGAAGCGAAATCCCGAAAGCGGGCCGGAGGACCGGCCGCGAATGGGGGGCTCGAAAATCATGCGAAAGGCGCCGAGCCGATCCTGAGGAAGCGTATCGGCGGTTCCTGCGGGTGCCACTACTCTCTTCCAATGCTGATGACAGGTCGATCGCGAGCGCAGTCCATCCCTTACCGGATCGGTCCCTGGAAGAACTAAGGCGACGGGTTCCCTCATCAAGTAAGTTGACTTCTCGACATGCGCCTGTAGTTGAGGCCGGTCAAAATGGGCGACTGAAAAATGAATGCAAGATCAGCGACGAAACGGAAAATCTCGCGCAGGGACTCGCGTTCGACTCGCGCGAACCCGGTGCCACCCACCGAGATCCGGATCGGCATCCGCCTCAAGCACGCAAGGCTGACGAAAGGTCTTAGCCTGCGCCAGCTCGCGGATGAGGTCGGATGCTCGGAAAGCTTCATCTCGAAGATCGAGAACGACAAGGTGCGCCCGTCCTTCTCGACGCTTCACCGGATCGTCGCCGCCCTGGAGATGAACGTCGCGCTGCTGTTTGCGGAGGAGGCGCCGGAGTCCGGACGCGTATCGATCATGCGACCGAGCACACGGCCTGTAATCCGGGTCGATCCGGTCTGGCGGGGCGAGGGAATCGCGCTCGAGCGACTAATTCCGGGCGCCGCCGGAACCCTGCTTCAGGCCAACATTCATCACATCGATCCGGGTGCGAACACGGACGGTCCCATCGAGCACGACGGCGAGGAATTCGGATACGTGCTCGAAGGAACGCTGCAGCTGGCGGTCGAGGATGTCTCCTATGTCATCCGCGCCGGCGAATCGTTCTCCTTTTCCTCTCACCTGCCGCACGGCTACAGCAATCCGGGCAAGGCCATCGCCAAGGTCCTGTGGGTCAACACGCCGCCGACATTCTGACCTCCGCTCCCGCGGTCACGAAGGCAGCACCCCCGTTCCGAAGTCCACCAATCGGTCGGCCTTGCTGCCGAAGTCCCGCCCGGTACGTTTTCTGAGGCTTCGCACCATTGCTGCTGCCGCCGCGTTTGCCGCCGAAGCGAGGCGGCGCGAATCCGCAATCGCGAGCCGTCCGCCGCTCACGAGAACGCGCCCGGCCACGATGGTCGTGTCCACCTGGCCCGTGTCGCCGACGAACAGGACGCAGGCCAAGGGATCGTGCAGGCCGCCGGCGTAACAGAGCTGCCCGAGATCGATAAGGACAACGTCGGCCGCGCAGCCCGCGGCCAGGCGGCCGATGTCATCCCGGTCCAGAATGCGCGCAGCCTCGCGTGTCGCCATCCAGAGCACGTCATGCGCCGTCATCCAGTCGTCGGGACCGTAATCCTCATGGGTGCCCATCAGACGGTGGGCCAGGGTCGCCAGGCGCAATTCCGTAAGCATGCTGCCGCCGTCGTTGCTGGCCGCCCCGTCGACGCCGATGCCGACGGGGACACCTGCCGCCCGCATTTCCGGCACCGGACCGACGGGCACACCCAGGCGCATGTTCTGACTCGGGCAATGGGCCATGCCGGCGCCCGTGCCGGCGAGCACGGCGATGTCCTCGGCCGTGTGCATCGTACAGTGAATGAGGCAGGTCTTCGGCTTGAGCCAGCCGATGCGCTCCAGATAGGCGGTGGGCCGGCAACCGTGCATTTCCGTCGAGAGCGCCACGTCATCGGGCCTGGGGGTCACATGCACATGCCGGTCACAGTCCGCCTCGTCGGCCAGATGGCCCAGCCGTTGCATCAGCTCCGGGTGAAAATACGCAATCATCGTCGGCCCGATCCCGACGCGCACCATCGAAAGGGGCGCCGGGTCGTGGTAGGCGGCCAGGGCACGCTCGCAGGCCTTCAGGATGGCGTCCGGTTCTTCGGTGGTCGCGATTGCCGCGCCGCCGCGCATGCCGGCGATCCGTTCGTCGATAGCCCCCTCGAGGCGCGACACGCAACCGCGGACGGCGTGCTGGCGCAACCCCATCTCTCGGACGGCGCTGATTTCGACGTCCAGGAGGTTGTCCCGGCCGCCGGGATAGAAGTAGGCGTGATCGACGCTCGTGGTGACGCCCGACAACAGGAGCTGTCCGGCGGTGAGGCGTGCCGCAGCGTCCATGGCTTCGCCGTCGAGTTCCTGCCACAGCGGATACATGCAGCCCAGCCAGTCCAGGGAGCGGCCCTTCTGGCCGGCCGGCACGACCCGGGTCAGCGACTGGCTGTAGTGGTGATGCAGGTTGACGAAGCCGGGCAACACGAGATGGTTGCGGGCGTCGATTTCCCGCGCCGCCGGCGGGCCCTCATACGGTTCCGGCCCGAGACCGGAGACAATATCGTTCTCGATGGCGACCCAGGCGTCGGTGAGCGGCGCCTCGTTGGGTGTCTCGCAGGGATAGAGGCACGCCGCGTGACGAATCAGGAGAGTCGGTTGGCTCATTTCGTAACCCGCGCAAGCAATTGTTCGGCAACGCCGATACCGCCCGAGACGGTGAACTCCCGTTGCAAACCGTCAACTAGGTTCGGTCCGGACCGCGAGACGTCGAGGACGTGCGACCGGTGGTTCTCACCCTCGGGTGCGCGTACTATGCCTCAAAATCAAGTAACTTGACAAAGCGCGCAGGAATCATTCCAAAGGCGCATGCAAGAAAGATCCGTTTGTTCCCCGTCGCCGATGCTGGCGGCCGTCGACGGTCGCCGTCTGTGGGAGCGGCACCTTGCCATGGCGAAGATCGGCCGGACGGAACGGGGCGGCGTCAACCGGCAAGCGCTGACGCCTGAGGATGCAGAGGGCCGGAACCTCCTTCTTTCCTGGGCGGCGCAACGAAACTACTCGGCGTCGATCGATGCCATCGGGAACCTTTTCGTCCGTCGTCCGGGGCTGGACGCTCAGGCGGCTCCCGTGATGACCGGATCGCATCTCGATTCCCAGCCGACAGGCGGAAACTTCGACGGCGTCTTCGGCGTGCTGGCCGGGCTGGAGGTGCTCGAAACGCTCGACGACAATGGCCTGACGACGCTCCGGCCGATAGAGCTTGTGGTCTGGATGAACGAGGAGGGTGCCCGTTTCCCGCCGACAACCATGGGCTCGGCCGTCTGTGCGGGAGAGTTGCCGCTGGAGACGGCGCTGGCGACCATCGACAAGGAAGGAATAAGCGTTGGCGAAGCCCTCGCCGAGCATCGAAGCCTGATCCCGCCGTTGACCGAGCGGGAACTCGGAGAAAACGCGTTTTCTTACGTCGAGGCGCACATAGAACAAGGCCCGGTGCTCGAGGAAAAAGGCTGCCGGATCGGCATAGTCACCGGGATTCAGGGCCTGAGCCTGTTCGAGATTGAGGTGCAAGGCGACGAGGCCCACGCGGGAACGACTCCGCTCGGAAGCCGCCGGGATGCCTTCGTCACGGCTTCGGAGCTTGCCCAGACGTTGCGGAAGCTCATCCACGACCCCATGGACATATTGCGTTTCACGATCGGCCGGTTTGACGTTGCGCCCGGCTCGCCCAACACCGTTCCCGGGCGGGTATTTTTCACGATCGATCTCCGGCATCCCGACGACGCGGTCCTGGCTCGCACGGGGCAGCGCCTGCTCGACGCCTGCCGACGGCAGGACGGCCCGTGTTCGGTGGATGCGCGCCTGTTGTTCGAATCGAGCCCCGTGACGTTCGACGACAACGTCCTCGACGTCGTGCGGAAAGCCGCAGACGATCTGGGCGTTCTGCACATCGAGATGATCTCGGGAGCGACTCACGATGCCAAGTTCATGGTTGGACGGTGCCCGACCGCCATGATCTTTGTTCCTTGCAAGGACGGTATCAGCCACAACGAGGCCGAAAGCGCTCGCCCCGACGATCTGACCGCGGGAGCCCAGCTATTGTGCGCCACGATCCACCGTCTCGCGACGGCCGAGTCCGGGCTCGATCGGAACTGAACCTGCAGCTTCACCGGAATTGTCCGCCGTTCGACCGGCCGATCGAATTCCGATCGGCCCAAAGAATCGAAATTGGGTAATTCCGAGTGCTGGTCGGCAATACCGGAAAACAGTGCGACATTGTCGTGGGGAAGAGAAAATTGCGAAGGTACCGTCTGGATCGGGGGAGTAAGGCATGAGCGTTGACGGGAGCATTCCTGGCCTGTCCCTGCTGCCACGGGTCAGCCTGGGTTTCTTTCCCACGCCGATTCAAACGCTACCCCGTCTGAGTTGCCGCGTCGGACGTGAAATCCTGATCAAGCGGGACGATCTGTCCGGCCTGGCGATGGGCGGAAACAAGGCGCGCAAGCTCCGGTTTCTGGTCGGGGAGGCCATCGCTCAGGAGTGCGATACGCTGATCGCGACGGGTTTTCTCCAGTCGAATAACGTCGTCCAGACCGCGGCGGCGGCGGCGAGGTCCGGGCTGAAGTGCATTCTTGCCCTCGAAGCGCACCCGCCGGGCAACATCCGGGGAAACGTTCTTCTTTCTAACCTCCTGGGAGCGGAAATCCGGTATGCGGGCGATCGTCCGATTCGAGAAGTCATCGACGGAATCATTGCAGACGTCTCGGCCCGGGGCGGCAAGGCCTATGCCATGCCTCCCGGAGGGTCCACCGGGGTCGGCGTTGCCGGCTTCGTGGAAGCGGCCCTCGAGGCCCGGGGCCAGTTGCATGAGATGGGGAAGGCTGCAGATGCGATAGTCCTTCCCACCGGAACCGGAGGCACCCAGGCCGGCCTGCTGCTCGGGTCGCAAATCCTCGATTGGCCGGTCGCAATTGTTGGCATCAGCACCGGCAAGTCCGAAGGGGAACTGCAAGTCGCCATACCGGCGATGGCGGCCGAATGCGCACGCGTGCTGGCGGTCGACTGCCGCATCGGGTCCCGCGACGTCACTGTCTCCGAGGAATTCATCGGCGAAGGCTACGCGCGGCCGGGACGAGCCGAATTCGAGGCGATCCGCACCGTTGCCCGAGAGGAAGGAATTCTGACGGACCCGGTTTATACGGGAC
>MKWU01005374.1_pt1 | contig 14006 bp, 7 predicted proteins | sample 809101 | NCBI WGS metagenome assembly MKWU01 (sample SAMN05860141, study PRJNA318959) | sponge metagenome | host: Aplysina aerophoba | place: Slovenia: Piran, Adriatic Sea, Gulf of Piran | collected 2013-05-07 | reverse complement strand
GTGGCCGACCTCGATCACGACCAGATCGCCGAAACCGTCGCCGAGGCCGTGCGTCGCGGTCGGCTCGACGAACCCGGCACGCGGGAGCCGGAACTACTGCTCCGAGGACTTCATCTTCTGCGCGGAGGCCGGCTCCTGCGTGCGGCCGTCGTGCTGTTCGGACGGAGCGAGGAAATGGCGGCTACCTATCCGCAATGCCTGCTCCGGGTCGCGAGGTTCCGGGGGACCTCCCGGACGGAATTCCTCGACAGCCGGCAGTTTCACGGGCACGCCTTCGATCTGCTACGGATCAGCGGTTTCTGGTGGAGAGCCTGCCGATCGCGGGCCGGGTGCTGCCGGGTCTGTTCGAGCGCGTGGATGACCCGCTCTATCCTCCCGAAGCGCTCCGTGAAGCCCTGGCGAACGCCATCTGCCACCGGGACTACTCCATGGGAGGCGGCTCTGTCGGGATCGGGATCTACGACGACCGGCTCGAAGTCACGTCAACGGGTTCGCTGCGCTTTGGCCTGACGCCGGAGATGCTCTTCGACCCGCACGAGTCGCGTCCTTGGAACCCGCTGATCGCCGGTGTCTTCTATCGGCGCGGCGTTATCGAGAACTGGGGCCGGGGTACGCTCAGGATGGCGGAACTGGCCGAGCGGGCCGGACTTCCCCGCCCGGAAATCGAGGACTCCGGTGGCGCCGTGACCGTGCGCTTCCGTCCCGGCCGATACGTACCGCCGCAGCGGGTCGGGCTCGACCTGACCGAGCGCCAACGCGCCATCCTGGCGATTCTCGGCGAGACGCCGCAGGGGGTCGCGCTGCGGGACATCCTGCCCCGGCTGGTGAACGGCGCTACCGCGCGCCAAGTGCGGAAGGACCTGCAGGCCCTGCGAACCCTTGAACTCGCCGGTCCCATCGGCCAGGGGCGAGGAGCTCGGTGGCGCCGGTCGTAGCGTGTGAACGCTGCGGGTATCGGAGATACGACGGTCTCTCGGGCCAATTCGGGGTTCATCCGGGTGTTTCCGGGCATAGGTCATTGAATAGGCGGGCGTTGGCCAACTCAGGCCAATTCGGGCTAATTCCGGGCTAATTCCGGGTGTTTCCGTGCGTAAGTCATTGGATAAGCGGGCGTTGGCTGATTGGGGCCAATTCGGGCCAATTCGTGGCCCATTCGGCTCCGAGTTCTGCACGGCCTGACCATGGTCACTCGCAACCTGCGGCACTTTCGGGGAATGGGTGTCCGGGGGTTCGATCCCTGGACCGGGCGCACCGAGACGGCGGAGGAATCGGCGTAGCGAGTTGCGGATCAGCGCAGTCCGGTGCGGCTCGCGGCCAAGGCGCCGACGTAGGGACGACGGGCGCGGTAGAGGGCAAGACGCTGGCGGACGGCCGCCGCCAGGTCGGTTGCACCCGATCGATCGGCCAGGGTGGCGGCGCGTTCCGCCGCCTGCATCGCGTTCGGGAAGTCACCCGTGGCCGCGTAGGCTGCCCCGAAGAGATCCAGTGATCGAGGTTCCTGGAAGGAGAACTGCCCGGCCAGGCGCTCGGCCAGACGAAGCGCTTCCGTTGGATTCCTGAGATCGCGCCGCGGGTGGGCGGCGAGGATTCCGGCCAGGGGGCCGAGCGCGGCCGGCAGACCGGGTTCCTGCTCCAGCGCCTCCCGAAACGCCGCGACCGCGTCTGCGGGACGGTCGGCGCCCAGCAGCGCCGCGCCGAGCGCCGCATGCACGCCCGCGGAATCCGCGCTCAGTTCGGCGGCAGTGGTGAGCGGCGCCACGGCATTCGCGAAGTCGCCGGATTGCAGCAGCGTCTCCCCAATTTCGTAGTGCGCATGCGGCCTCCCGGGCCGTTCGGCCGCCGCTTCCCGAAAGGCGGCGAGGGCCTCTCGGGTCCGCCCGCCATCCCGAAACAAGGCACCGGCCTTCAGTCGGGTTTCATAGTCCGCTCCCAGGTCGAGCGCCTCCCGGAGCAGCGCCTGGGCCTCGTTCCGGGCGCCGCGGACATGTAGCAGCTCGGCGAGTCCGGCACGCAGGCGGGCTGCTTTGGCGGGAGGGTTCTCCTCGGGCATCCGCCCTCCGTAGAGCTCCTCGAGCCAGGCGAGTTCCCGGCGGCCGGCGGCGGAATTCGGGGTCGGTGGATCCCCGGGACGCCGTATCCAGTGGTCGGTGAACGGGGTGCCATGAAACGCCTCGCTCTGAGTCGGCAAATGACAGCCGGCGCAGTCGGACTCGGCCGTCACTGGAGTCTGCGGGTGCAACGCGATGGGATCATTGTGGCAGCGGGAGCAGACGGCGCGGGTCCGATCCGGGCCGGCGGGCTCGGGACGGTGTGGGTCATGGCACTCGGTGCAGGTGATGGTGCTGGCCGGCGGCGATTCCCGGAAGCACGAACTCATCATCAGGCTCGCACCCGCGTGCCGGGCGAGGAGCGGGTCACGGGCGAGGATCTCGCGCGGCTCGAAGTCGGTCGGCTGACGGTGGCACTGCGCGCAGAAAGCAACCTGATCCGCGGGTGAGATCCGTCCCGGGTGGAAGATGGGCCCGGGATCGCCTCCAGCGGACTGGGCTTCCACGTGGGCGATTCCCGGGCCGTGGCAACGCTCGCAGGAGACACCGAGCACCGCCCGGTGCGGGTCGAAGCGATCTTCGTCGTCCCAGGCGAGCGCGGTGGCGTGGCAGCCGATGCAGCTCGCGCTCTCCTCTACGGTGTCGAGGTCGCCGAGCGGGTCCTCGTCGTCCTCGCCGCCCGGAGTCGGGATCCATCCATCCCGTGCGTGGGAGAACGAGAGTCGTAACTCACGAAGTCGGGCGCCGGGCGCAAAGGAAACGGGAGTCAGCCCCCGGAGGCCGGACCCGAAGACCGCGTCCACCGGAACCGCGGACGAGTCCGCAGCGGGAACCGCAAACCGGACCGCGCCATCGGTCAGGGGTTCGTAGGCTGGTTGCGGACCGATTCCCGCTTGCCAGGCGACAGCGCGCGCCAGCATCTCGTCCGAAAACCAGCGGTCGCGCGTGTCTTCGGTCACCGCACCCGCGGTTCGGGCCATCGGATGGTCCGCCTGCGCGGCGGCGATCTCCGCGTGGCACGCTCCGCAGACCTCCGCGCCTACCCCCTCGCCGGGATCCCCAAGCGGGTTTCGGGGGAAATCGACGGGCTCGGTGTCAAGCTGCGCGTCCCGGCGATCACCGCCGGCGCCGCAGCCCCAGATTGTCGTCAGCAGGAACGCGGCCGCAGCGAATCGGGACGAAGGCACGAGGCGATCTTGGCCGAAGTCGCGCCCAAAAGGAAAGACCCGCCGGCCCCTTGCGGGACCGACGGGCCTTGTTTTCGGTTGACCCGGAAGGGTCAGAAGGTAAGTCGCGCCGATAGGCCGATGGTTCGTCCTTTCAGGTACTCCACGATTCGTTGATAGGGCACCACCGAATCGAGCAACTGGAAGTTCGTGACCGTGTTTGCATTCATCGCGTTGAAGACATCGAGAATGACCTGCACGTTCATGCGATCGCTCAGGGCGAAGCCCTTATCGAGGCGGAAGTCCACGATCGTCACATTCGGGGAGCGGTCCTCACTCATGCGGGCGAGCCAGGAGGTGACCGTCACCCGTCCGTCATACACCGTGTTGCGGTGGGTGGGCGCGAAGTTGAATCCACTCACGAACCGATACGTTCCCGCCAAACCGATCTCGAACGGCAAGACATACCGCGCCGAAGTCTTCAACTGATACGTGGTCGTATCCTGAACGGTCGGGATGTCCTGATCGAAGTTCAGGAACCAGCCTTGCGACGTGGGATCGGAAGACAGCGGCGAGCTGGTTGCCCAGCCACTCGACGATCCGGCCGGGCTCCGCGGTTCAGAGCGCCACTGGTAGTCGAAGTACACGTTGTAGAAGAAGTTGCTCCGGAACCGCTTGTTGAGTCCGAGCGAAACGGTGTGGAAGTCCATGTCGCTCTCGCCCGCCGGGTGGTTCGTGGTGAGGTTGTCCGTCGTTCCGACCAGTTCCTCGGGATAGAGGAGGAGGTTGAAGGAGCGGTTGTAGCCCGCAGGGCACCCGTCGCAGGTCGGAATGCTGATCGGGGTGTTCAGGCCGAGGTCGGCCTGGTCGTAGCTGCCCCAGGTGTTGCGCATCCGCTTGAACACATACGACGCCCGCGCACCGAGGTCGGCGGTCAGCTCGTGCTCGACCGAGGCGCTCAACTCGTCCGCCCAGGGGAGCGTCCAGTTCGGATCAATCGGCGTGGTGCTGCCTGATCCGGCGCCCGCCGTGAAGGAGAGCTGCTGGCCCAGTTCCGAAGAATCGTCGAGGATCCCGTTCATGTTCTGGTCGAGGAACACGTAGCGGGCGGAAGGCTGGCCACCCGGGTTCGCTGACAGCAGGCCGGTACCGACGTTGGAGAAGTAGCGCCCGAAGTAGGTCTTGAAGACCGTGGAACCCTCACCGGTCAGGTCGTAGGTCAGCCCGACGCGGGGAGCGATGTTCCAGTGGCTGAACACATCGTCACCCGGGGTGATACCGCCGGAACCAAAGACGTCCATCAGGATCTGGCTCTGATTGGCCGGAAGTTCGAACTGGCACTGCAAGACATCCTGACACGGGCTGCCGGGGGAGTTGTCCGCCTCGAGGTACGTGAGGATCTGGCTGCCTACCCGGATGCCGGCCATCAGGGTCAGGCGGTCGTTCACGGTCCACACGTCCTGCACGAAGAAGTCCGCGTGCATGTTGGGGTTTTCCACGAGGTTGGGAACTCCCACGAGGTCCACCTGGTGCACGTTGTGCGGACGGCCCTGGCCCGGATCGTCGCGGTACCGGAAGGCGCCGGAGTTCGTGTTGAACCCGCGGAGCTCACTGTCGATCTGCCAGTCCCAGCCGAACTTGAAGTCGTGGCTGCCGTTGCCGATCGGGACGTAGTAGTTGAACTGGGCCGTGCTCTGCGGCTTCCAGCGGTTCCTGGTGAACGGTTGCCACCCGGCGCCCGACACGTGGCTGCTGGCGAGGTTGAAGCGCGGCTCGTTCCCGTTGATCGGATCACCCTTGGGGACCATGGGCCAGGTCGTTCCCATGTGGCCGACCATGATGTTGGAGAAGAAGCGGTCGCTCCAGACGCGCTGCCACTCGGCCTTGTGCAGCCAGATCCAGTAGTCCTGCGCGAGGATGGATTCGGCCGGACGGGTCGCGGAGAGTCCGCGGTTGGGCTTCCGTTTCCAGGACCAGGTGGAGAACCCGATGAACTGGTCGCGCTCGGTGATCTGGTAGTTCACCTTCGCGGTGAAGATGTCGAAGTCGCCGATGTCGGTGGCCAGGTTCTGGTCCACGCCGGAGATCGCCGTGTCGATGTAGAAGTTGTTGTAGGCCGCGTAGAACCAGGCCTTGTCCCGGACGATTGGGCCGCCGAGGTCGAGGTGGAACTCGTAGAACGAGAGCACCGGGGACGGGGAGCCGTCCCGCGCCCCCAATTCGGGGGTGAAGTTGTCGGCGATCAGGTCCGGGGGATTCCAGGCCCCGCTCTGGAGGCCGGAGAAGTCGTTACCGCCACTCTTGACGGTCGTCTGGATCTGCGCACCCGGGGTGGACATCTCAACGTCGGCCCCCTGCGCCGAAACCTGCATTTCCTCCATCGCGTAGTAGTCGTAGTAACCACCCGCGCTGCCGGTGCCTTCCGTGGTGTTCACACCCTCGTAGAGGACCCGGTTCTGGCTCCGCACGCCGAAGGTCTCGTACATGGACTGCTGGCTCTTGTGCGAACCGCCCACGTCGTAGCCCTGGACCCGGACTCCCGGGCTCTGGTGCAGGACCGCCCACATGTCGGTGGCCGTGGGGACCTCGTCGAGCTGGGTCTTGTCGAAGGTCGCCGCGACGCCGGTGGACTTCACGTCCACCACAGGCGACTCGCCGGTCACGGTGACCGTCTCCGCCACGGTGGCGATCTGCATGTTGGCGTCCACCGTGAAGGTGGCGCCGGTGACGACGCGGATCTCTTCGAACACGACGGTCTGGAAACCGCTCAGTTCGAACTGCATGGTGTAGTCGCCCGGAGGCAGCGCCTGGAACCGGTACGACCCGTCCACGTCGGTAGTCGCGGTTCGGGAGCCGATGACGGCCTCACCCGAGAGGGTGACGGACACCCCGGGGAGAGCGAGTCCCTGGGCGTCGAGCGCTGCGCCTTCGAGGCGCCCGTACTGCTGCTGCGCGAGTGCCGGAACGGCAATCGTCGCGAACAGAAGAGCGAGAAGAATCTTTCTCATGGTCCCTCCTTCGGGGGAAAGTTAGAAGAACGGTACCACCATCCGGCAAGAGATGTGCCATGGATTCGAACGGGTACTATGCATTCACAAAGCCCCATTTTTCAACACGATACGGACGATAGAGAAGCAGATTCACGAATCCGATCCAAAATTTTCGATCCACTGACGGGATACGGGGAGCCGTCACCGGCAATAGAAAGAGCCCGCCGGCCCCCGTGGGGAAGCCGGCGGGCCAGGCTCCGACGGGCCGCTCAGCAGATCAGAAGGTCAACCTCGCCGAGAGCCCGATAGTTCGGCCCTTGAGGTAGTCCACCACGTTCCGGTAGGCCGTATCCAGCATCTGGAAGTTCGTCACTGTGTTGGCGTTCAGGGCGTTGAACAAGTCGAGGAGAAGCTGCACGTTCATCCGTTCGCCAAGCGCGAAGGCCTTGTCCACTCGAAAGTCGACAATGGTGACGTTGTCCGAACGGTGCTCATCCATGTACCCGAGCCAGACATACGGCTTCAGACTGCCGCCATACACGCTCAATCGGTGGGTCGGCGCGAAATTGAAGCCGCTGACGTAGCGGAACGTGCCTGCCATGCCCACTTCGTAGGGGAAGACGTAGCGCGCCGATGTCTTGAACTGGTACGTGCTCGTGTCCTGAATTGTCGGGATGTCCTGGTCGTAGTTGATGAACCATCCCTGCGCGGTCGGATCGGAGGAGAGCGGGTTGAGCGCCGCCCACGAGGTGGACGATGTTCCGGGACTCCGGGGCTCCGAGCGCCACTGGTAGTCGAAGTAGATGTTGTAGAAGAAGTTGTTGCGGAACCGCTTGTTGAGCGCCAGCGACATCGTGTGGAAGTTCATGTCGCTCTCTCCACCCGGGTGGTTCATGGTGATGTTGTCCGACTTTCCGACCAGATCCTCGGGCATCACCAGGAGATTGAACGTGGACCGGTTGCCGTCCGCAGGACAACCGTCGCATCCGGTGAGGGTCACCGGCGTGTTCCGGTTGTTGAGCTGGATCTGGTTCAGTCCGCTCGACCAGGTGTTCCGCATGCGCTTGTAGACGTAGGACACCCTGGCGCCGAGGTCCGCGGTGAGTTCATGCTCGAGGGCTGCGCTCATCTCGTCGGCGTAGGCCAGCGACCAGTCGGACGCGAGCGGGGTTCCGGCGCCCGCCCCTGCGGAGAACGCCAACTCTTCGCCGAGTTCGGACGAATCGTCGAGCACCCCGTTCATGTTCTGATCGAGGAACCGGTAAGTCGCGTTGGCCTGTCCACCCGGGTTCGCCGAACTCAGTCCGGTACCGACGTTCGAGTAGTAGCGCCCGGCGTACGCCTTGAACACCGAGGTTCCCTCGCCGGTCAGATCGTAGGTGAATCCGGCACGCGGAGCGATGTTCCAGTGCGTATGGACATGATCGCCGGGAATCGTGGCGCCCGCGCCGAAGACATCCGTCAGAATCTGGGATTGGTTCGACGGGAGTTCGAACTGGCAGAGCAACGACTCGGGACAGGGGCTTCCCGGCCTGTTGTCGGACTCAAGATAGGAGAGGGCCTGGCTGCCGACGCGCACGCCTGCCATCAGGGTCAGGCGATCGTTCACCGTCCATACATCCTGTGCGAAGAAATCGGCATGCATGTTGCGGTCGTCGGTCAGGTTGGGCACTCCCACCAGATAGACACGATCCACGTTGTGGGGTCGCCCCTCGTTGATGTCGTCGAGGTACCGGGCCGCACCGGAGTTCGAGTTCCAGCCGAAGAGCTGTCCGTCGATCTGCCAGTCCCAGCCGAACTTGAAGTCGTGACTCCCGGAGCCGATCGGCACGTAGTAGTTGAACTGCGCCGTGCTCTGGGGTTTCCAGCGTTTGGACGTGAAGGGTTGCCAGCCGGCGCCGGAACGGACGCTGTTCGTCGCTTCGACACGCGGCTCGTTGCCGTTGAGCGGATCGCCCTTCGGGGTCATGGGCCAGACGGTGCCCATGTGGCCGATCATGATGTTGCTGTAGAGCCGGTCGCTCCAGACTCGTTGCCACTCGGCCTTGTGCAGCCAGATCCAGTAGTCTTGGGCGAGCACTGACTGGGCCGGGATGGTGGAGGAAATGTTCCGATTGGGTTTCCGCTTCCAGGACCAGGTGGAAAAGCCGATGAACTGGTCGCGCTCGGTGATCTGGTAGTTCAGCTTGGCCGTGAAGATGTCGAAGTCGCCGACGTCGGTGCCGAGCTCGACCGGCTGTCCGGACACGGCCGTGTCGATATAGAAGTTGTTGTAGGCCGCGTAGAACCACGCCTTGTCACGAACGATGGGACCTCCGAGATCGAGGTGGAACTCGTAGAACTTGAGCACCGGGGCTGGTGATGCGCCATTGTTCTCGAGTTCCGAGTCGAGGTTCTCGGCGATCCAGTCTTCCGGGTTCCAGGCGCCGCTCTGGAGGCCCGAGAAGTCGTTGCCCCCGCTCTTGACGGTGGTCTGGATCTGCGCTCCGGGAGTGGACATTTCCACGTCCGCGCCCTGCGCCGAGACCTGGAACTCCTCCATGGCGTAGTAGTCGTAGTAGCCGCCGGCCGAGCCGGTGCCCTCGGTGGTGTTCACGCCCTCGTAGAGGACGCGGTTCTGGCTCCGGACGCCGAAGGTCTCGTACATGGACTGCTGGCTCTTGTGGGAGCCGCCCACGTCGTAGCCCTGCACCCGGATGCCGGGGCTCTGCTGGAGAACCGCCCACATGTCAGTTGCGGTGGGAACCTCGTCGAGCTGGGTCTTGTCGAAGGTTGCCGCCACCCCGGTGGACTTCACGTCCACCACCGGCGACTCGCCGGTCACGGTGACCGTCTCCGCCACGGTGGCGATCTGCATGTCGGCGTTCACGCTGAACGTGGCGCCGGTGACGACGCGGATCTCTTCGAACACCACGGTCTGGAAGCCGCTGAGCTCGAACTGGATGGTGTAGTCCCCGGGGGGAAGCGCCTGGAAACGGTAGGAGCCGTTCACGTCGGTGGTGGCGCTCCGGCCGCCGATGATGGCCTCACCGGAGAGGGTGACGGACACTCCGGGGAGGGCAAGTCCCTGAGCGTCGCGCGCCGCGCCTTCGAGGCGTCCGTATTGCTGCTGGGCGAGCGCCGGCATGGCGAATGCCACGAGCAGAAGAGCGAGAAGAATCTTTCTCATGGTCCCTCCTTCATGGGAAAAGACAAGGGGAGCTTCCGCGGACCACCAGGTTCTTCAGCGTGCCGAAACTGCGTACGGCGCTTCGAATCGGGAAGAGACACGGAAAATTCAAATTTGTGAATCGATCATACGGCGCAGTTCCCGCCGAAGTCCAACGAGTTCCGGCCGCGGCGCCACACGCCGCACGGCCTATCGGAAGGCCGGTTCCGGCATCGCCTGGCGCAGCATCCCGAGGAAGTCCGCCGGCAGCTCCGCGCCGAGCCGGCGGCCCTCGTGAGCAACCTCCCAGGCGCCCTCGAAATCGCCCGTGGAGGCGAGCGTCGCAGCCAGCCCGAGCCGGTAGTCCCCCCGGAAGGGCTCCTTGGCCACCGCGATCCGGAAGTGGCGGATCGCCTCGGCAAACTGCCGGTTCGCCGCCAGCACCTGGGCGATCGAATCGTGCGTCCCCGCCCGCTCCGGCTCCTGTTCGAGCGCCCGCCGGAACCAGCCGAGCGCCTCCGACCGCCGGCCGCCAAGCGCCGCGATGCTGCCGAGGCTGGAGAGCGCTCCCGGATGGTTCGGCTGGATTTCGAGCGCGTGCAGGCAGCGCCGTTCCGCCTCGCCGAGGTTTCCCGACTGCGCCAGGACAATGCTCGAGTTGATGAGGGCCGAAACGTGGTCGGGATACTTCTCGAGAGCAGTGCTCCAGGCGGCGAGCGCCTCCTCGTTCCGTCCCTGCCGGGAGAGGTTGTTCCCCAGGTTGTAATAGAGGTCGGCGGCGTCCGGCCGCGACTGGATCATCTCCCGCAGCAGGCGCTCGGCGAGTTCGGGACGGCCCGCGCCCTCGGCGGCGAACGCGCGCCGCTCCTTGCCGATCACTGACGCCGCCACGTTGTTCACCGCGTCCATCAGCGGATCGCTGATCATGAGGTCGTGCTCGAGGCTGCGGGCTCGTTCGGCAGCAACCCGCGCCCTCTCGGCGTCCCCGGTCCGGCGATAGACGCGGGCGAGGGCGGCGGCGATGGCGCCCGACTCCGGAGCGAGCGCCTCCGCCTGTTCCAGCAGGGGCAACGCTTCCTCGAGGTTCCCGTCGGCCGCTAGCAGCCGGCCCAGCCGGAAACTCGCCGACGCGGAATTCGCCGGAGCCGAGCGGGTGCCACCCAGCCGGTCCAGGACCACCCGGTAGCGCTCCTTCGCGGTGTCGGGGTCCGTGCGATCCTCGGCAAGCTGTCCGGCGAGCAGGGTTGCCGGGGCGTAGTCCGGGTTCAGCCGGATGGCTTCGAGCGTCTCCGCCTCGGCCTGCTCGGCATCCACCCTCCAGAGCGCCCGAGCCCGCAGGTAGCGGAAGCGGTAGTCGTCTTCGGCCAGAGTCGCCGCGGCGGCGTACGCGGCGGCAGCTTCGGGATGGAATTCGTGGGCCAGGAAGGCGGCGCCAAGCGCCCCCCAGCGGTCCGGGGAATCGGGATCATCGAGAACAGCGACGCGGGCGCGGCGGATGACCTCTGCGACTTCCGGCTCCGTCCGGGAGAGATCGGGATCGGGCGGGTCGGGAAGGTCCGGTCCGCCGCCCCCCAGGATGAAGACGGCTGCGATCAGGACGGCGGCGGCAGCCCCGAGCCAGAGCGGTCGGGAGGACCTGGCGCCGTCCGGCGGCGCGCTTCGGGGTCTGCCAGCCCGTTCGGCCGCGGGCGTGCGGCTGCGGGTCTCCCTGGCTGGCCTGGGGGTCGTTCGGCCTTTCGGCCCTCGCGCTCTGCGCGCCTGCCGCGTCCGGGCCATCGTTCCTAGCGCGACTCGCCGTCGCCGCGACGCAGGCTGACGGCGTCGGCTTCGGTACCGGGGAAGCCTTCGACGGCGCCGTCGGGCCATACGACCACGAAATCGCGGACGCTGGCGCCCGCGGGAACGGCAAAGAACGCCCGCGGATCCCCGGTCGCCAGGTAGCTGCCTCCCGGGTCGGCGCGGCGGACTGAGCGACTGCCGTCGGCGAAGACGGCGGTGACGACCGCCGGGAAGGAAGGCAATCCATCCCGGTCCAGCGTGCTGACCCGGAGCGGCGATCCCGCCCGCGCAAAATCGTTCCGGTAGAGGCGGGCCGGTCCTTCCGCGTTCGCGAGCAGCACGTCGAGGTCGCCGTCCTCGTCGTAGTCCCCGAGCGCGAGTCCGCGGCTCACCTCGATGATGGCCGGGAAGTCTCCGCCGCTGTCGAAATCGCTGAAGAGGGCGTCGCCGCTCTGAGCGCCGCTGTTCCGGAAGACCTGGTTCGGCTCACCGAAGACCTTCCAGAAGGCGTCACCGAGCGCGCCGGGCAGGGCTGGCTTCCGCTGCACCCGGCCGTTCGCCACCACGAGGTCCAGCGCGCCGTCGAGATCGAGGTCCGCGAACCCGGTCCCGAACCCGGTCATTGCCATGCTGGCCGGACCGAGGCCCGAGGGGCCGGTGCGGTCGGCGAAAGACAGCCCGAGTGCGGCTCCGTCGCTCCGGTAGAGCGTGTTCGTCTCGTCGGCGACGTGCGTGATGAAGAGGTCGAGATCCAGATCGGCGTCCACGTCTCCGAGCGCGATGCCCATGCCGGCCTCCGGCCGTCCGGCATCGTTCAGGGCCACCCCGGCGAGGAAGGCGTCGTCCACGAACTCGTCGCCCTGGTTCAGCCAGAGCTGGTTGGCTTCCCCGTCGTTCGCCACGTAGAAGTCCAGACGGCGGTCCCCGTCGAAGTCGTGGCAGACCACTCCGAGGCCGGGGGCGTGCACCGCGCGGAGGCCCGCGGCGAGGGAGATGTCCTCGAAGCGCCCGCCGCCGAGGTTCCGGTAGAGGTAGTCGTGGGCGCCGGGAAAGACCTGTGGACTGCAGTAGTCCCGGCTGCCGTCCTGCTGGGTGCAGAGCTTGCCCGGGTCGTTCCGGACGTAACGGGTGACGTAGAGGTCGAGACGCCCGTCCGCGTCGTAGTCGCAGAACGCGGCCGAAGACGACCACCCTACGCCGGCGACTCCGGCGCTCGCGGTCACGTCCTCGAAGCGCCCTTCTCCCAGGTTTCGGTAGAGGACGTCCGGGCCGTAGTTGGTCACGAAGAGGTCGGTGCGGCCGTCCCCGTCGAAGTCCCCGGCGGCGAGCCCCATCCCGTAGCCGCTGTCGGCGGTTCCCGACACGGCGCTCGCGTCGGTGAACGATCCCGGAGGGCCCTGGAGATAGAGGGCGTTCCCCGGTGCTCCCGGCCGCGGTCCCGCGGGATCGGTGGGCCGGCCGCCCTGGAGGAAATAGATGTCGAGGTCGCCGTCCCCGTCGGCATCGAAAAAGCCCGCTCCGGCTCCGGTGATCTCGGGAAGGGAGAAGTTGCCCTCGTCCCCCGCGTCGTGAACGAAGCGGATGCCCGCTTCTTCCGTGACTTCGGTGAATCCCTGCGCCGCGGCAGAACCGGCGCCGGCGAGGGCGAGACCGAGCGCCGCGATCAAATGGTTCCCGGCGCGGCGGCTCAAAGCCCGTTCAGTATAGGGACGCCGGTCGCGGAAAGATCGCGGAACCGCTCCCCGCCTCGGGTCGTTAGGTCGGGTGCGGGGCGGCGTGCCGGATGGCGTTGCCCAGCGCCCGCCCGGGAGGCCCTCGATGATCCAACAGAATCGACTGGCGAGCTGGCTCGCCTTGATGACCCTCGTGGCGCCAGCGGCCTACGCGCAGCCGGACAGGGAAAACTGCGAACACCGGGACACCGTGGAGTTGAGCGGCCCTTCCGCCGCTGCCCTCGAGGTGAAGAGCGGCGCCGGCGCCGTCGAGATTACCGGCGAACCCGAGCTCAACGAGTTCCGGGTGACCGCGACCCTCTGTGCAGCGAATGGGGAGTTGCTCGACGGCCTGGCGGTGTCGCTCGAGGGAGAACGGCTCCGGACGACCTACCCGGAGCGGCAGGGCAGCGGTTGGGCCTTTTGGCGGAACCACTACGCGAGCATCCATCTCGCGGTCCGGGTTCCCGCCGCAACCGCCATTGACCTGGAAGACGGATCGGGATCGGTCATCGTTTCGGATGTCGGTCCGGTGGCGGTGCGGGACGGGTCGGGTTCGTTGCGTCTGAGCCGCACGGGATCGGTCCGGGTGGAAGACCGCTCGGGGGGGCTTCGAATTTCCGGGGCGCGGGGTGACGTTGTCGTGGAAGACGGCTCCGGCAGCCTCACCATCGAGGACGTCACCGGCGACGTTTCGGTGGACGACGGTTCCGGGGACCTCGCGATCCGTGAGGTGGTGGGCAGCGTCACGCTCGAGGATGGCTCCGGGGGCGCCAAGGTCCATGAGGTAACGGGGAACGTCGTGGTGACGGACGATGGTTCGGGCGGCATCGAGATCGAGCGCGTCGGCGGCGAAGTGCGGGTCAGCGACGCCGGTTCCGGCAGTGTCCGGGTCCGCGACGTGGAAGGCGGGCTGACCGTGACCGGAGTCCGCCGGTCGCGGATCGACTACGAGGACATCCGCGGCGAACTGGATCTACCGCCGGATCGCCGCCGCCGGCGGTAGCCCGGATTTCTCATACTCACGGCCCGGGGCGGACCGCAATGGGTCGTAACCCACTCTGTTGCGGTGGTTTCTCCACCAGGTGCCAACCTGGACACACCGAACGGCGCGCAGCGTCGCGGAACCCCACCAGGCACATCGCCTTCACCGCCAAAACGGC
>MKWU01005373.1_pt1 | contig 14008 bp, 10 predicted proteins | sample 809101 | NCBI WGS metagenome assembly MKWU01 (sample SAMN05860141, study PRJNA318959) | sponge metagenome | host: Aplysina aerophoba | place: Slovenia: Piran, Adriatic Sea, Gulf of Piran | collected 2013-05-07 | reverse complement strand
TGTTGTCATGGCAACCACGGAATATAAACCACATATACAAGCTAAAAGAAGGGTCTAGCTGGCAAGACTGCGATATAACAGGAATTAAGAAACCACTTATCGTCTTAGGGGCTCTTAAATCCTGTTATATCACGCCCGATTATGGAAGGTGTGAAGATAACAATGTAGGTGTCAATAAATTGACATTGCTGCAGACCTAATCCGTCGGCGATAACACTCTAGGCAAAAGCAACGAACCTCAGTCATGGTATTCTCAGAGCTAGTTGCGATGGACGCTACTTTCGTTCGTTAAAATTGTTAGCGTGGACAAACCTCTATCTCAACAAAGGTGTGGTTCTGCGACGACGGTGTCATTTCCTATTCTTATGCAACTACATTTAAAAGCTCAGCTGGCGTATATATCAGTTATTCCACGGCACTTCGGTGTATATGGATGATATACCTCAGCGCCGTGGTATAACTAATACATATGCAGTGCAAATTGCAGTATATATTGTTTCTGTAACATGAACCCATATGACAGACGCAAAATGAAAATTTTGGGGCTGCCTGTGGCTAACAAGTGCCTATATCCCCATCAGTCCAGGAGTGCCGCATACACTTCTGGTAGGGTTCCTTGCTCTCCGTTTAAGACTGCCTGGTTGTGCTGCATGTACCAGCTCCCCAACGTGGTGTGCCGGTGTACTGGTGATGGTCTAGCACCTCAGACTGGCTACTGCCGTTCACTGGTGAAGGTGGCTGTATAGTCACCAAATCATCTCTATTGTTGTGATAACGTGGGCTAGTGCATACCAAGTGATCTTAACTGATTTACCTAGCCACTCAGGACTCTAAAAATGTAACTGCTAATTGCATTGTATTCCAGTCATGTATGTATTTCCTAGCAGTGATACTCAAAAAGCAGAAAAGAGATTAAGAATCTATAGGGTAAAATGAGGTAACTCAGTGAAAACGTTTTTGTCGTCGTACGCGACAAGTGTCTGACTTAGGTATCAGTCCGTGTGGACTACATCGAGATGTCGACAGTGCAGTATGTGTCAAACACACTGTTTCTAACTTTGGAACAAGTGATAGGTAGAATTAAGAGTTTTAAATTTCGACAGGAAAGTTTTGCGCAATTATTTCAGACCCCCACAACGTTGCTTCTTTATCACAGCAAGAAAGAACCACAGCGCTTCAGCACACTTGAGAGTAATTCAGTAGAGTAAGCATCGTGTTTGCCTAAGTACATCTTGATCGCAACTGATATTGCCGCAGTTATAGCTTTCATAAGTCAAATTTCCGGAGTTATCTCATTCATGGAGTTATCCCACGTGACCTTAGTGGAGATAGAAGTTGCTGATCTGGACTATTGTGATAGTTTTCCACTCAGGCACTGATGCAATCATGTCCTCCAACAGTAGGCTTACTGACAATTGCATCATGCATTGGATTCTCATTTGGGAAGTTCTTTACAGAATTGTATAGCCCAAGAGTACTCTCTTGAGTATTCAAAGGATGCATTCTAATACGTTTCTCAACTAACCTGACCACTGCTAGGGTGCGGACATGTTACCGTTTCAGTCAGCATGAGGATGGCTAGTTGGCAATGGCTGTATCAGCACAGAAATGCATCTGATGTGCTATGGTATGCAATACCATCGTACTCGCCACATAGGACATTATCATCGCCATACATGGCATGCTCATCTTAGGCGTAAAGAATTGGCTTCCACCCTGCTCCTTATGAAACACTTCTTGTCGTGATCTGCTATAGCCATATTTCACATTGATCCCAAGCAAACAAAGGATTCCTGGCTCAACAAAATGTATGATAATATTGGACTGCCCTCTCAAGTAGCTACATGGCTTTTCTGGGCTCGTACTCTTGGTAGAACTCATCCTTTTGGTGTTAATGTTTTCAGTAGATGTCACTTTACTACTCTATGGAACAACATAGCCACTGTCATTGTTGTGGAGTGTAATTAATTATAATACTAGCAGACAGCATTTTGGTGTAAGCGCTCCGTGTGAAAAGGAGTCTAGGCAAGAGCCAGAAGTGGAGATAAGTAAAAATGGCCGCAAAGGAAAACTGGAAATGTCGCGATATCTCCCCGAGAGCACTAAGACAGGTGATTTCAACCTGCGGAGGAAACTCTCCGCGTTGTTCTTCGTAATTCCTGAGCATTTGGCGTCAATCCGTGCCGTAGTTTTGGCGTTTACCGTGAACGAATAAACACTCTCACTTTTATTAAGATTATAATGCCAAGTCGACATGTGACATGTTACTGCATCATTGTAGAAAGGTGCGAGAATACCTGCTTCCATACTCGTATTAACTCTTGGTAATATGTGGTAGTTAACTGTGCTCATTGCAAATAGAGGAGTGACATATGCCTGTTAATCAGCTTACTTACACTGTGGTATTCTGTGATCATCCTACATACTCTATTTCACAGACCTATTCTGGACTGTTCTGTGTGGTGGTAAACCCATACAAATGGTTGCCTATTTACACTGAAAAGGTCATTGACATGTACAAAGGCAGGAGAAGGCAGGAACGCCCCCCTCATGTCTATGCCATCACTGACGCTGCTTACAGAAACATGTTGCAGGGTCAGTTTAGTTGGCAAATTTGTGACTTACTACACACAGCCAACAACACTGTGAACAGTGTTGTTGGCCGTGTGTAGTAATCTTAGGAGTCTTAATGTATGCATATCCTGTCTAATAGTACTGAATGACCATCTCTTCCTTACTGCAGACCGTGATGACCAGTCCATTTTATGCACGTAAGTAAGGATAGTGATGTTGATTGCAGCTTGTTTTCAAGTATTGATATGTTTGTGTGCTTTAGGGGCGAGTCTGGTGCAGGAAAGACTGAGAACACAAAAAAGGTCATTCAATACCTTGCCTATGTTGCTGGAGGAACAAAGCACAAGCAGACTGGGCAAAAGGGTCGGAGACCTAGTGTGTCATTGCAAAGCAAGACAGGAGTCACTGAGAGACAAGTAAGCTAGTACTACCAAACACACTATGCAGTTCTTGTATTTCACATTAGAGCTACACTTGTGCCATTGTTGACTCTAAGATGTCAAATCTTGAGCTGCAGTACAGTCAAGTTTAAATTCTGCCAATATCAGACAGCAAGGTAGTGTTGTCTATGTAGGGATGGTGGTGGTTGTTTGTATACCATAATACGATAGAAAACCAGCAATAGCGTTCTACAGAGTGGAAACTGGCGAATAGAACCTTCGAGGCAAAAGTGCGCAATATGCAGAAGACAATGATACCTGTTCTTTACGCGAAAACACGCCAGCGCGTAGAAAACGTCCATGATATTGTCCACATTTTGTCTTTTTGGGGCGCTTAAGGCGCCCCTATATTGTTCCCAGATTTAGGTTTTTGTATGGCTTCATGTTTGTATATATATGTATGTACATAGATATCTGTCAAGATGGCCGTGTCATGGGTTTCGTTGACTACTAAGCTATTATTCGCTTTGTCCTCACTTGCACAGCCATTGAATCGAGTGAGAAGTATTCCAGAACACTTCTTCGTAATACTAAGCAAAGCCTGCACAGCACGATTTCAAGAAGAAACAGCCGAAAAAAGAACAGGTCCGATAACAAGATAGCGGCCCGGCGCCTTCTGTTCACCCGCTTAGAAATCGCCTTTGTTACCATTTCTCCCTTTACCAAACGAACGAAAGAAGCTCACATGGTGTTTTAAGAAGGCTGATGTTGCTTAGAAGCTTTAATAATTCTTGCCTTCGGGTTACAGCTCAAATGTTACCGAGGCGGAATGGCCATTTTATTAACGTTCTCACATGGTTCTGCACGAAGACTACTGCTTCAGCTGTGAACTGCGGTGCTATCATCTCATGTGAGATTTTAGATTTTGGACAGCAGCTATCAGCTTGTGTAGATGGTATTATTCAGGGCAAGGCAATGGAATAGCTAGCTAGCTAGCTGGGTTAGAACAGTAGGGTATCAAAGTGCATGAAGCTGTGTAACTGCAGGGCTCTATCCTGTGTAAAGCATCTAAACACTTAATGCACTTTCCCATGCAACTGCCAACTTTCAAATGAGTGTGGATTTTTGGGCACAGCTTCTTGGTTTGTATTTACAACCCTGATGCATCCTTGGATCATTCTAGGACTTAGAGGGATGCTAAATGGCATGACAAATGTGGACACCATTGCTAGCAAGTAGTTTGAGTTTGGGGCACCCCATTGGCGCCCCACAAGTTTTTAACTCAAACTACTTGTTTTTACTCCCCTTGTTTAAGTAAGCCCTTTCAAACTGTGAAGCTAGCAACTAGACTAATAAAGTTAGCCTGGTTTGGTAATCGTTCAAGCATAAATGTCTAATTTGCGGGCTATACTGTATTTGATGACGCCATATTCTCTGTATCAGAGGCAGGTGGTGATAATTCTGACATCCAAAAGATATCTTTAAATGCTGAAGAAACAACACAGCTCAGGAGAAAGGCGACATGGGGAAAAGGACCACCAACCAAGCCCTGAACCCGTGATCTACACTCTATCACTGAGCTTCAGTGCACGAGCTATGGCATTGGCCACGCTCCTTTGTCCCTCTTTGCCCCTTACTATATGCCACCACTCGATAGAGTGCAGGCCACAGGTTCGGGGCTTGGTTGGTGGTCCTTTGTCCCACTCCGCGATAGAGCGTAGGTCACGGGTTCGGGCTTGGTTGGTTCTCCCTTTTTCTACGTCGCCTTACTCCTGAGCTGTGTTGTTAACCCTCGGCGGCACGTAGCGCAGCGAGGGTTATGGTAATTGGTCTACGGTAATTGGTGTGTGTGTCCGAGTCTAATCTGGCACTGCAGGTTACGAGACGACTTATGAGCAATACCTTTGGATTCAGACCGACAAAGTAGGAAGTTATAAAAAGGCGAATGTCTCGAAATGACTGCGTTCGAGAGATATGGCGTGAAAAAAGCGAAAAAGCCAATATGCAGCTTACTCTTTCCGAGAGCGACTAAATCGTGCTCAATGGCAGAATGTAATCTAGAGGTGCCGAGTCCAACATTCTACTCTGGTGGTGCTGGCCCTTGCTGCGGCGTCTGGTGGTAGCACGGGGCTGCGTAGGTATATATGAATCTTTAATCGTCAAGCTCCACCATAATCCTTTAATGGTGGTAGCACGGGGCAATGGTGGTAGCACGGGGCTGCGTAGGTATATATGAACCTTTAATCGTCAAGCTCCACCATAGATACTCTAACTACGTAATCGGATTGGAATCATTTAAATAACATTGGAGGAGAACTGTCCTGTGAATTCACATTCGCAACGAAGCTACAGGACATCTTTCTTATCAGACAGCACGGTAGTGCTGTCTATGTAGGGATGGTGGTGGTTGTTTGTATACCGTAATTCAAGGAAAAACCGCCGCTAGCATTCTACAGAGTGGAAACTGGGCAAATAGAACTGTTGAGGCGAAAGTGTGCCCTATACAGAAGACAATGATACACCTTAACGTCTGTGACATTTTCCGCATTTCGTCGTCGTCGTCTTCTCCCGTCACTCTAGCGCACGAATGCTGGTGATTAGGAAATGATTTAATCACAGACCTGTACGGCGTTCGACCCACTGTTTTCCTTTGCACCTTAGAGGTCAGCGCGATGCAGTCTGTATATGACAATTTTCCAGCTTCTTTGTACGCCGCTTATTGGTGAAACGCCATTTGCAATGATGTAGTTTGTACCAATGTGTTCTAATGCTTGTATGCTTGCAGCAAAAGTTTGCATGTATGTAGCTCATGTGTTCCAAGAATTAAAGATTTAAACCCGATTGAAATTAAATCAGAATGCCGTTAATTTCACATGATGTCTCTATTTTTCAAGACACAAAGGAGGAGGAGTGTATTAAAGCCTGGGGTGAATAATAGAATTCAGTGTTTGTACCATAATTTTATGCATCTTTTCTGATCTGTACCTTACTTGTGCAGGGTGAACTGGAGGCACAACTACTACAGGCCAATCCCATCCTTGAGGCCTTTGGTAATGCCAAAACTGTGAAGAATGACAACTCATCACGATTTGTAAGTAGATGAGTTGATGTGGAACAAGCTTGCAATGGAATGGTTATGCATTACAGCCATATCTGTCTTAGTATGTTCTTTGAATATGAATGCAAGGTGCAGGCATTGTATACTGTGACAACCTCCAACAGATTCTTAGAAGTTATCAGGGTAACATTGTTGATCAGTGAGTGATTGTGCTAATATGTGTGGTGTACAAGGCCCATGGACACAGTGCACAACAACACCTTGTATATGGCTAATGTTTTTGATGCGCCTTCAGGGGTTAGTTGCTGTGTAATGCTGTTGATGATAACTGGAGGAAATTTTTCAGCAGATTATCACAAGAAACGGTCATTACACGCAACACTTCAATCTGTAGACCGTCATCAGTTTCCAAGGCAGTGCAACTCGGATCAAGGACCAAACTGAGTACACTAAATATGGAAGATCTACTAATAGATGATGCCTATGAAAAGCTGAACTTGAATTGAATCCAAGTTCTCCAATGCTTTGATGAAAGGAGAGAAGTTTCATTGACAACTGGTAGCAACTCGCTCTGACATCCAGCCACTCACTACCACCACAGATTTATGGTTCATCTAAAGTGCACAAAGAAGGAATTCTCCTTTGTCAAATTGTTGATGCCATTGGTTCTCCAACCAGTCGGGTCAAGAAATTGGATAATGTCGTTGCACCACTGACAGGAAACACACCATCCCATGTGCATAACTCAGCATACTGTGTGGAATGTATCCATAATACCCCCCTTGGAGGAGGTGCTGTACTGAGTTGTGATGTGATGAGCCTGTTTGCCAGAGTACTTATAGATGATTGCCTCCAGGTGATTGCTTGTATACTTCAAGAGAACACCACACTAGCAGGCAGAACTTCAATCGTTCAGAAGACCTCTACATCATCATCTAACTGTGTCTTAAAACTACCTACTTCCATTTCAGAGGTACTGTTTACCAGCAGATACAGGTTGTCCTATCTTCCCCATTGTTGCCAACCACTACATGGAGGACTCTGAGAAACCAGCTCTACTCAGCTTCCCATTCAAACATAGACTGCGGATTGTTCTACCTTACGTCCAGGGGATTACAGAAAGTATCTGGTGTGTTTGTCATACCCTCAGTGTCAATTTGATCTGCAGTAACAGATATCCAGTCTGCTACACACCACAAAACCAGACTGTAGCCTAACTAACCATTTGACCCTGTCTGTTTCCCTCTCCTGTCCAATTACGAACTCATCTTTCACCCTGTGCTTTAAGTATTCATACGTGTGTCACTTGTGTGTTTATTATATGCTACGCTACATGTCACAAGAAACTACAGAGTCCGACTAATTTCATGGAAATTCTGCGCCGATTCCATGTGGAGTTTGTAAATCTACCGTGCAGCTAACCACGTAATTACAGTACAACATCTGCATAGCATCTCTTACCTTTCCACGTGAAGGATTTCTTTGCTGTCTTAGGACTGTGTGTTCTAACCCGGTTTAGTCGTTGTTCTTATACGTTTGAACGTCTTTGTCCTTATTGGTGAAACGTCTCCACTGTACTCTCTGTGGATGCCACCTTCGATAATTCCACGGCTACAGTGTCCCTGTGACGATTCCGTAGCTACAGCACCCCTATAATATTTCCACAGCTACTATACCCTGATGATCTGGCTATGCAGGACTACTCCATGACTACCCTTGACTATTCCAGGACAAGAATACAAACGATTCCATGGATACCTTGACGATACCATGGATATTCTTTGATGGTTCTGCAGACTAGCAAACCAAATGGCAAATCTGCAGACTTGTAAAGTTTCTTGTGCCATGTACCATACATCGTTTAACCTTCACCTTGTAATATGTTTGAATTTACTGTCACAGTTTCTGTTTATACAGTGTTGCGACTTACCTATTTTTGTATACCACTGATGAAGATCTGGGATGTCTTGTTTTATTTATTATTGAATGTTTCACGCTGTGTGCTACTGTTATGTGTAATGTACTCAACAGGCTGAATGGGGGCTATTTTGGCATCCCTTCAAGAGTACAATGTCTACACAGAGTTTTGGATTGGCAGCCCAACAACATGTATTATAGTAGTATACTCTGTTCTGTCATCTAATTCAGGTTCTGCATTCATACATGCACATGTGAGAGTCGCCAGTAGAAATTGCAGATTAGCGCATATGACCGGTTGTTATAATTGCTGCCGGTCTTATGCATACATTCAGCAAGTTTCAAGTTGAACGTAACTTCTTTCACAGAGAAATCGCCAGTTGAAGTCCCACTCATTAATACACGTAGTATAGAAAAAATGGCGGCTTGCATAATATCGTTGACATGAAATAGCCGTACAATTAGTGAGGTTGTGGTTATTACGAAGAATATCGTGGAACAACATGTCCGGTAGTTCATACAGCTGATTTCGTTGGCAAAGAATCGAAGCACTGAATAGTGAGTGCAGTTAAAAAGAAGCAAAGCAAGGTAGCATTTGACTATTAAGAGGTGTGGACTGTTCTTCAAATAATGTGAAAGGCATGCACTATTTCTTTGAAACTACTTAAATGCATTGCCATATTCTTCAATGCCACTTTTTACTCCTTGAATGTAGCCAGTTTATGGACGCCATTTTCCAATAATGGCGATATGTGCTAATCTGCAATTTCTAGCGGTGACTTTCACACATGTTCCTGGTATGTAGTATGTATGCTTGCATGGTTTATGTTGAAATTGTGCAGGGCAAGTTCATCAGGGTCAATTTTGACAACAGTGCTCACATTGTGGGCGCATCAATTGACACTTGTATCCTCCACTTCTGTACAACTTACATTTGTTGGGATGTACTTGGTAATGGTGATTTTGATTGCTCCTTGACTTTAACCAGATCTGCTAGAGAAGTCACGTGCAGTTGGCCAAGCCAATGATGAGCGAACCTTCCACTTCTTCTACCAGATGCTGAATGGGTGTACTTCAGAGGAAAGGAGTCAGTTTGTGTGTTATTTCTGATTTAAAGCTTCATGGCTAAGAATGTTTGATGACAGAGATATTTTTCACATCAACTGTGATGATGGAAACTTTCGTTCTCATGATTGTCCATGATTACTTTTCCTCTAAGAAGTTCTGAGTTGATGTGTTCTGTTTGCTTATAGTACTTGTAACTTGTCTGCTGTGGATTACCCTGAAGAATGTCTTGCTGGTTTTTTGCAGAAGAGTACTTGCTCGAGGATCCAAAGAACTACAAGTTTTTGTCAAATGGGAATCTACATGTTCCAGGATTGAATGATGCGAATGAATACGAGTGCACAAAGGTATGAGAGACAGTGACAGGTCCAGCTTTCTGGTAAACATTAATACATGCATACTAAATAGCTGCCAACAGTGCTTAACTCCTAAAGGTTTTACAGTTAAATAGCAGATTTCTAAGCAGTGGCGGTACTGCACACAGTTGTGTTTTGTGTCCAGTATGAAAGTTGTGTAATAACATGTTTGCACCATATATGGCAATGCCAGGTTAATATTCTTATTTCAACGTTGTATGGGAATTCCTAACTTCATTCTGGTCAATATCCTTTTTACAGTTTCCACATGGACAGGTATAAAGTAACCTAATTGTGCATAAAAAGTAAGACTCATTTGTAGATCTCTCTTGCCCTTAATGAGTTTCACAGACTGTTCCAATTTCAAAGTGGATACTTCACTGACAGTAATTTGCATGTGTATTGTGAATTATTGCTATGAATCATGCATCACTGTGTTAGCAGAGATGAACAACCTGATGATGTTTTTAAAATCGTATTTACTGCAATGTTTTGCAATTCCAATTATTCGTCATTGCACTAAAACATTCTGGTTAGATTCAAATTGTTGACGAAAAGAGGTGTATCCTAATTCCTTGTTGTCCTGTCTACTAATGTCACTGGAGTGTTAATCCTACTGTCATGCTATAGGAAGAATGCAGACCTCAGAATTTCATTGAATGAGGCAGATGCAGAAGTACATGTAATCCTTCTCCATCTACCACTACAGTATTTACTGTGATGGTTGCTCTGTTCTTGGCGAGTAACGAATTCGTCGCCAATTGAAGGTGTAAAAGCATCCTTGTCGATGTGAATAGCCATGCGCTGTCATCGCACATAAAAATTGAAGGGAGCCGGACTTGACTTACTGTAAGCAACGCTGCTATAATAAACAGCCTCAGAGGTTTTGCCCCCTAATCCTCTATTTGACTGAAAATTCTGATGTTTATCACCATTAGCTATATTGTCTGCTTTATCTGCATTGTAGTCGCTGTTACACCGTTTCATCTTTTCATATTCTGATTTTTAAAGTAGAGGTTCATTGCTGCGTAGTATCGTAGATAGGAGGAATTATTGGAGCAGACAAGAGCAGGAATACATTCAGTGGAACAAGACGTTTTGATCCGTGGATCTTCATCAGTTGTATAGAAAACCTATGTGAGACGCGACTGTATTTTTGCTGAAATGTGGCAGGAAATAAGTGGAAATGTGGCGGGAAATGAGTGGAATTGTGGCGGGAAATAAGTGTTAGAGAAAGGTGATGTAAGGGGTAGTGATACAAGCTGTGGCTAGGGCTGGTTGTGACAATATACTTAAGGTACAGTGATCTAAGACAGGGAGGGTAGGGTGTTAGGGTTAGGACAGGAGGGGGAACCAGACAGGGTCAATGGTTAGCCCACAATCCGGGTTGGCGGTGTGTGGCAGTTGCTGGATGTCCAGGGCCTCCATTATTCTCCTGTTGGCAAGGTTGGTTTCGACCTCTTTTACTTTGGCTGACTGCCATTTCATTTGATGTCCTTTGTCCCATGCATGGACTGCAATCCCGTTCTTCTGGTCATTCTTTCTCATTGCGGTCCTGTGTTCGATCAGGCGTTTCTCTAGTGTCCTGCCTGTTTCCCCAATGTACATACACATGGTCGCATTCACTGCAAGGCACTTCGTAGACAACACCCTTTCTCCTCAACTCAGGGGTGGGCTCTTTAACCTTCACCATTGCCTCCCTGAGCTTGCCCCTCGAACTGCATACTACCTTGATGCCAAGAGGGTGACAGACGCGCTGGATCTTCTCAGTAATCCCTTGTACTAGTAGAGAGATCGGACACCACCACCATCTGCACGTCTGTGCTCAGAAAAAAGCCGCGCACAGATCACTGCCTTAACTTTGGATCCCACCACCATCCCAGAGTAAAGAGAGGTATTGTCAAGGGCTTGAAGAGCAGGGCAGAGAAAGTCTGCTATGTGACTTAAACGCCTGTCGGAGCTCAACCTGCTCCACCAGGTGTTCACAGCAAATGGGTACCCAGACCGCTTGTTGAAGAAAACCCTGTCACAGTGCCCCACTCTAAGGAACCCCAGCATCAAGACAGAGGCAGAAAGACCACAGCTGAAGCCCCAGTTTCTGTCTTACATCCAAGGGATTACTGAGAAGATCCAGCGTGTCTGTCACCCTCTTGGCGTCAAGGTGGAATGCAGTTCGAGGGGCAAGCTCAGAGAGGCATTGGTGAAGGTTAAAGAGCCCACCCTGAGTTGAGGAGAAATGGTGTTGTCTACGAAGTGCCTTGCAGTGAATGCGACCATGTGTACGTTAGGGAAACAGGCAGGACACTAGAGAAGCGCCTGAGTGAACACAGGACCGCAGTGAGAAAGAATGAGTTGAGGAGAAATGGTGTTGTCTACGAAGTGCCTTGCAGTGAATGCAACCATGTGTACATTAGGGAAACAGGCAGGACACTAGAGAAGCACCTGAGTGAACACAGGGCCGCAGTGAGAAAGAATGACCGGAAGAACAGGATTGCAGTCAATGCATGAGACAAAAGCCATCAAGTGAAATGGGAGTCAGCCCAAGTAAAGGAGGTAGAAACCAACCTTGCCAACAGGAGAATAATGGAGGCCCTGGACAGCCAGCGCCTGCCACATCCAGGACTGCCACACACCAACCTGGATTGTGGGCTAACCATTGACCCCTGTCTGGTTCCCCCTCCTCTCCTAACCCTAACACCCTATCCTCCCTGTCTAGATCACTGTACCTTAAGTTAGGTTTATTGTCACACAACCAGCCCTAGCCACAGCTTGCATCACTACCCCTTTCCCTCACACTTATATCCCGCCACAATTCCACTCATTTCCCGCCACATTTCCACTTATTTCCCGCCACATTTCAGCATAAATACAGTCGCATCTCACCTATGTTTAGTATACAATTGATGAAGATACACAGAACGAAACGTCTTGTTCCACTGAATGTATTCCTGCTGTGATCTGCTCCAATAATTTCTCCTATTCTTATTTTCTTCTCACCAAATTTTGCGCGCTTCTCACACTTGACACAGGACACCTACAGATCCACTCATGCACGAGGATACACGGAGGTATCTGAATCTCTAGGAATTCAGCGCTGGTGGCATTCCAACTCATACAGCGTTCGGGGAAAATCCCGACCCCAATGCCGCCATTTTGTTACTAGACTGTATATATTTGCGTCTTGTCTCACAAAGCCAGCCGCATTTTCCAGAACAGCAGAACGTTTTTCTACATCATACATATGCAACACCTCGAACCTAAACCCAGCATCGCTAGCTAAATAGTAGAAATGTTCTCAATCAGTTACCTAGCTAGCTGGGTATAGCTAATGACTAAACATAAGTAGCTACAATTAGGCAAAAACAAAGACGGTCCCTACAAAATCAGAGTGCATCAGCATAGTTATCTAAATAGCAAACAAAGAGACTATTAAAAATTTGAAGGGATTTAGAAAAAGCATAGAAGCAAGTGGTGACATCTCAGTACTTTGACCCATCGCATTTCTTTGAGGATCAGATGTCCTAAATCTCTTGCGGAGTGGTCCTGAGTTCACTCCATGGGATTTAGGACTTCTGATCCTCAAAGGAAATGTAACTAGTCAAAGTACCGAGATGTCATCACTTGTTCCTATCCTTTTTATGACATTCCTAAATTTCTTGAAATTTTTAATTAAAAGTTTTTAATATTCAAGTGGTATCTACTTTCAATTTCTGGATAACAATGCTAGTGCTAATGAAGGCCTAAAAATTCAGACCAGCCATCCACAATACAAATTTTGAATGAAAGTTTGACAGTACTTTATACCCTAGTTTGCATTGCTCACTGCGTCACTTTGTTTTATTTACTTGTAGGAAGCAATGGACACCATGGGAATGACTGAAGAAGAAAAAGCAGGTATGACATGCATTGTGTTTCAGAGTGCTAATGATGGTTTTAGGAGCTGACAGAGTACTAACATATTACTGCTTTTTATTTTGTAACTCTAAACCTGTCAAATGTTATTGAAGAATTATTGTACAATTTGAAAGAGGTCTAACTAGTCTTCAGGTAGACTAAGAATGAATGAATCAGAACAGATCACTTGAGCCATGCCTACACCTTAAGATCTCGTATCTTAAGAAGAGAGTAAGATGTAATAACATATTCTACATATTCATATTAATTGTCATCTATTTTGAACATTTGTGCTGGAGTAATAGTTGTATGTATATTTTGATCATTATATCTGAACTACTTCTGACAGGAATTCACAAGGTTGTTTCTGCGGTGCTCCTGTTCGGAAACATGTCTTTCAAGCAGGAACGCAATTCAGACCAGGCAATACTGACAGACAACACAGGTACATGTTAGACATTTTCATAACAAGTATGTACTATTACTTTGGTCATTGTCTTGAATTGCAGTGCTTCAAAAGATTTGTCGCTTGGTTGGCCTCAATGCATCTGATTTTGAAAAAGCTTTGCTGAGACCTCGTATCAAGACAGGACGTGACTACACAGCCAGAAGCCAGACTAAAGAGCAGGTGTGTTTTTGCTATAATTTGGTAGAGGCTCCTGCTACGGCATAGGTAGGAGCGGAGCAATCACATAGCAGTTGAAACAGATTGAAATGTAAGACTTTATTAGGCATGATTAGGCCTAATATATACAGCAACCATG
>MKWU01005371.1_pt1 | contig 14018 bp, 7 predicted proteins | sample 809101 | NCBI WGS metagenome assembly MKWU01 (sample SAMN05860141, study PRJNA318959) | sponge metagenome | host: Aplysina aerophoba | place: Slovenia: Piran, Adriatic Sea, Gulf of Piran | collected 2013-05-07 | reverse complement strand
GGTCGGGCTTGCCTCCGAGCAGTGCGGGCAGCACGTTGAAACTGTCAGGGCCGGCCTCGGGCGCCAACTCTTGTCCGGCCAATGCGGCGAAGGTGGCCAGCATGTCGGTCAGGCTGATCGTTTCCCCTGAACGGGTGCCGGGCTGGATCTTACCCGGCCACCAAGCCAAGAAGGGCACCCTGTGACCGCCTTCCCAAATGTCGCCCTTGCCGCCACGGAGAGCGGGCCCGTTGGCTAGGTGCTCGACGTCGGGTGACGCAGGCATTCCCGACCCGTCACCGTAGCCGGTTCCCCGTTGGGCCGCGCTCGAGGCCGGGTTCACCAGCCCGCCGTTGTCACTCGAAAAGATCACCAGTGTGTCCTCTGCCAACCCCAGCCGGCCCAGCGCGTCAAGCACCTCTCCGACCGACCAGTCCAGCTCTGCGATGAAGTCACCATATACCCCAAATTGACTGGCTCCCTTGAAGCGGGCATGCGGAGTAAAGGGTCGATGAGGCTGGTGCGCGGCGTAGTAGAGGAAGAATGGCTGTTCCTGGCTCGCGAGCCTCTCCAGCAGGGACGTCGTTCTTGCAGTGAGCTCTACTGCGAGTTCATTGTCTTTCCAGCGGGCGGCCTGCCCGCCATGCATCTCCCCCAAGTAACGTGATTCCATCCGTCCGATCGGATCGTCCTGATCCAGGCCAGCAACGCGATGATTCTCCACGAAAACGTATGGAGGGTAGGAGTTGACAATTGGGATCCCATAGAAGTAGTCGAAGCCGACCTCGAGAGGACCGGGCTTCAATTCCCCGTTCCAGTCGGGGCCGCCCTTTCTGCTCCGCCAGGAATTCGGCTCGCCCTGTCCCTCTCGGTTCTTGGCGTAATCGTCCTCGCGACCGAATCCCAGATGCCACTTACCGATGTGGGCGGTATAGTACCCCGCTGATCGCAGCACGGAAGCCACCGTCGGGCGGGTCTCGTCAATCAGCAGCGGCGCATCCGAGCTCAAAGCGCTTCGCGTCAGCCACGTCCTCCAACAGTAGCGCCCTGTCAGCAGGCCATATCGGGTGGGAGTGCATACCGAAGACGGGCTATGGGCGTCGGTGAAAAGCACGCCTTCGCTCGCCAGACGATCAATGTTCGGCGTCTGGATTACCGTCGCACCGTAGGAACTGAGATCCCCGTAACCGAGGTCGTCGGCCAGGATGAAGACAATGTTAGGCCGGAGTGCGGCGTCCGGCGCGCGCTGGCACCCCGACAAGGCTCCTGCCAGCGTCGCTAGCAGCAGGGCTCCCAGGCGTCCGCGTGGTTTGCGCTGGTTGCTGCCTGAACCCACCGTTCTGAGTGCGCGCTGCCCAAGATCCGAGTGACCGACACGGCGCGCTCAGAAATCTTAGCGAAGAGCGACTTGAACCACGCGCGATTCCCCGGCGCTCAGGATTCTCCCGACGGCGGGAGAATCCAGGTTTGCGTTCTGATTTCCGGAATTCGGACGGTTCAGTAGACCGTAGATCTCACCACGAAGCTCGACCGCGCGGCCTTCCATAGGCATCAGGAAACGCTTCTGGATGGCAAGTGTCGGCACGACGCCGCCCGTGCCTGTGATGGTGTTGCGACCTGCGTTTCCGAACTGGCCTTCCTTGCCTGGTCCAGCGTTGCGAGTGAATGCGTCTGCGTTGAATTGCTCGCCTGGACTAGGGATCGTTTGAGATCCGCAGCAGCCGATTCCCCGTCCGGACAACGAACGAGCCATCTGCGGCTGCCACGCCGTAGACTCGGCCCTCGATGCCCAGTCGGCTCGTGGCGACCATCTCTCCACTGGACTGGGAGAGGACCGCAGCCGTGCCGTCAACTCCGAAGAAATAGAGCCGTTCCCCGTCCGCGACGCCGGTAGCCCAGCACCCCGACGGAAGCCTCCTCGTCGAGAGTTGCTGTCCCGTTTGCAGGTCGAGTTCGAAGAGGACCCCGACAGAATTTACCAGCCACGCGCGACCGCCCGCAATCAGCGGGGAACTGAACTCGGTAGTGGCCTTGTCGGCGGTCCAAAGGGTCGAGTCCGGAGCGTCCAGCCGGAAGGCGTGCGTCCCGTTGGCTTCGCCCGAACCGATCACTACCAGGTTCCCGGTCACGCTCGCCGATGGAACAGCGTAGCCGCGACCGCCTCGCACCGGACGGCGGAAGGCTTCCTGGCCGGTGGCCGTGTCGTATGCCGTAGCTCCTCCCCCGGCTGTCGTCACAAGCAGCGAGCGACCCGCGTGCTGAACCGTCACAGGCGTCGAGAAGGATGGAGCCGGGGGCAGCTCACGCACCCAAACATCCCGGCCGTCCTCGGCGGAGATTGCGTACAGGCGCCCTTTCCCGGACGGAGCGATATGCAGGAAGAGCCGATCCCCGAAAAGCACGGGAGACGAGCCGAGGCCGTGGTTCCCTACCCAGTCGTCGCCGCTCTCGGGCAAGAATCTGGCCCAGCGCTGCTTCCCCGTGTAGTCCAGAGCGACCAAGTCCCCGCTCTCGAAGAACGCGTAAATGCCGTCCCGGCCAGCAGCGGGCGTGGGGGCAGCGTTCGACATGCGCTCGTGCGCCTCGGTCGGAGATGAAGAGGGCCTGCGGTCCATCCATGCAAGCTTGCCGTCGGAGAGCCGGTACGCGGCGGTCACCAAGGTCTCTTTGCGACGGCCCACCGTAGAAGTGACATACACCGTGTCGCGCCGAATCACGGGACTGGACTGCCCGTAACCCTCGAGCCTCACCGACCAAGCCACGTTGGAGCTGTCTGACCAGGCTACAGGTAGGTCCCGCGCCGAGGTGAGGCTCGTACCGTCCCCTCGAAACCCAGGCCAGCTGTCCCCGGCCAGAAGAGGCGCCGCCACGAGGGCGGCAATGGAAAGCAACTTCCACATCGCCCTCACCTAGAAGGCCAGTCGCAGCGATAGCTGGAACTGGCGCGGCTCGTAAGTCCTCACTGCTTGGCCGAACCGCCCGTCCCCAAGGTTGTCGATGGGCTGGTGATAGTTCACCCGGTTCAGAATGTTGAAGACCTCCGCCCGGAACCGTACGTTTACAGAATCCCGGACCGATACCTCCTTCTCGAGCGTCACGTGAAGGTCGAAGTAAGAAGGAGCCAGTTCGGAATTGCGGGCCAGAGAACCGACGCTACCAGCTGCCGGCTGGATCTGTTCCGGCGCGACGCCCTGGGCGAGCCGGAACCTCTCGCTGCCCAGTGGCGAGCGGTCGATCGTTCCCGCAACGTCGTTGATCCGGTTGATGCGCGAGCCGTTCGGATTGTCGGTGTTCGCCAGAAGCGAGAACGGCGTTCCGCTGCGCGCCCACAGGAGGGTACCTACCTGCCAGCCTCCCAAGAGGCGCCGTCGCCGGGCGAATGGCAGTTGGTAGGTGCCGAAGGCGGTCAGGACATGTGGCTGGTGAAAATCGGCGAAGGACCGGTCCAAGTTCCAATCGGACTGGTCCGTCGGGACGGTGCTTGAACCCGATGCCACGTCGATGGTCCGGGAGAACGTGTAGGCCAGACGGTACGAGAGGCCCCGGCCGAGACGCGCCCGGACCGAAGCCTGCAGGGCATCGTAGTCCGAATACGCGCCGCCCGTCAGGTAGCTGACCACGCCACGGCTGGGATCGGGTCGAAACGGTGCGCGCAAGTTCGGCCCGCCGTTCGGCAGCGAGGTCCGGGTCAGCTTCAGTGCCCGGTTCCCGACATAGGCGAGGCTCGCGACGGAGCCCGCGCCCCACAACTGGCGCTCCAAGGTAAGGTTCCAGTTCTGAACGTATGGATTGACCAAGTCGCGGTCCAGGACGTATTCGTCGGAACCGACCCGGGCACCCTGCAGCGGGTCGGGGAATTGCGGCCGGAAGCGGGAGTAGGTGGTGACCCTTGGCGGTGCGAACCTTGACTGCGCGATGAAGCCCATCTGCAGGGGGCTGAAGAAGAAGCCATAGCCCCCTCGAAGGACGGTCCTGTCCGCCCCGCTGACATTCCAGGCAAATCCGGCTCGCGGCGCGATGTTATTGGGATCGGCGCGGTAGTCCTGCTCGAGTCGGCCGTATTTCTCGCCGGGGACGCCATAGAATTCATAGCGGACGCCCAAATTCAGCGTCAGGCTCGGGGTGACCCGCCAGTCGTCCTGCGCATACAGGCCGAATTCGTGGTTGCGCTGGTCAATGCGCGAGTCGCCGAACGCGCGCGAGTACACGAGAGGCTGCCCGCCGAGAAACGCTCCGATCGAGGGAAAGATCAAGAGTCCGTTGAAGTTGCGTTCGCTTATGGAGTTGTATTGGATGTGACGCCCGATCAGGCCCGCCTTCAGCACGTGCTTCCCCGTGACCAGGGTGAAATCGTTGGAATACGTGTAGTTGTGGAAGCGGGTACGGGTGAAGGGGATGAACGTGCCCAGACGGGGCAGGCCGTTGACCAGAACGACCCCCGCCTGTCCGTTGATCGCCGGATCACCGAGAGAGGGGCTGCCAGGACTGACCTGCGCGAAGTACGTTGAGTAGGTCCCGCGGAACTGGTTGAACGCCCGCCGGGAAATGGACGACTCCAGACCGACCACCCAAGAGCGGGACAGGTTGTCGGTTTCCGCATTGCCGGCAGCGAGGCGATCCCGCGTCGGCCCAATCGCGTTGACCCAGTTGCCACGGGCGCTGAGCCGGTGCTTGTCGCCGGGCTGCCAGTCGAGTCGGAGCAGCCCGGTCTGGCTGGTCTGCGGACTCGGAACTGCCGCGCTGTGAAGATTGGTGCCCGGAACATTCGGCTCGGGGTAGAGCGGCAGCAGGGCGCGCACGCTGGGAGCGGCCCTCGCGCGTTGCTCGGCGGTCAAGGTCTGGATTGTCGAGGAGGCGCGGTACTGGTTGCGGGCGCCTATCTCGTAGCCTCCGTAGAAGAACAGGGTGTTGCGGACGACGGGCCCGCCCAGCGTGACGCCAGGCATGTTGAGCCGGCGTGCGGGACGCTCTGAGAGCAGTGCGCCGCGCGCGTTGAGTTTCTCGTTCTGAAAGAAGTGGTAAGCGGATCCGTGCCACTCGTTGCCACCGCGCTTGGTGACGAGATTGACGACAGCCCCGGACGCCCGGCCGAACTCGGCCTTGAAGTTCGATGTCTGTATCTCGAACGCTTCCACGGTCTCCATCGAGACCGGCTGCTCCGTCATTCCTCGCCCTAGCAGGTTGCCGGCCACCGGATCGTTGTACTCCGCCGAGTCGACCATCGTGTTGACGGCCCCGAGCGGACGGTTGCCGTTGACGGTGAATGGCGCGTGGGACGCATTAGCGAATCCGACACCAGGAGTCTGGTAGCTGATGGCCCGATAGTTCCGACCTACGTTGTTGGCCACCATCGGGATGCTGGCGACCTCCGGCGGCGCGAAGCTGGAGCCGCGTACGCCGTTGGACGCGACGCGCTCGATTTCGGAGAACGAGCCGACTACCGTGATTTCCTCGGTGACTGTGCCGAGTTCGAGGCGGATGTTCCGCACGACCTCCTGGCCGGCGACCAACTGCAGGTCCTCGCCCCGGTAGGCGCGGAAGCCATCCTTGCCGGCCGCTAGCCGGTACAGTCCGGTGTCGAGACCGGCCAGCCGGTAGAGTCCAGCCGCGGAGCTAACCGCCTCCGTTACCGCTCCCGAGCGCAGGGACTCGACCTCTACGGCCGCGCCAGCGACGGGTGCTCCGGACGGATCGAGAACACTGCCGGTCAGCGTGGCCGAACCGACTTGGGCAAATGCCTGGGAAGTGCCGAACAGGCACGATGCAATTAGGATTGCAGTACGAATCATTGTTTTCATGGTTCCTTGTGTCAAGAGTGAGGCCCCGCAAGACTAGCGGTGCTTCCGGCGTTTGAGGCCAAAGACAAGCGCAGCGCCCAAGACCGCTAGGGCCAGCAACGGCCAACTGGCTACGCCCGTCGAATCGGACGCGGGCTCTGATTGCTCCTCGCCGGTGCGGACCAGCCTGCGGCCCTGCACGAGATCGGATCCGGTCAAGCCTGCGCTCTTGTCGAGCGCGCTTTGGTAGCTGGTCAGCAGCACGGCACCCTGTTCATTGCCAGGAGCTGCCAGTGCCGTGCCCAGAAATTCTTGGAACGCAGCGTTGTCGACTGTGCGGGAGTCGCCGGCCGGTCCGTGGTCCGCGACGGAGCGGGCGTACTCGTTCGCGACCCTGCGAAGGGTTTCGGCGTCAGCGTCCCAATAGCCCTTGCGGGCAGCCTCGATCAGCACGGCCGTCACGTTCTGGAACGCGTAGGGGTTCTCCTGGTCGAACCACTCGGGAAGGGCCAATTCCAAGGAGTCCTCCACGTAGACGCGCTCGACCTCGTCCCAGACGTAGTCGTCGATCGCCTCCGGTTTGGTCACCTGCCAGCCGAACAGGTTGGTCGCGGTCTGAGACATCTCGACCGCTCCTGAGAAACCTTCCTGCTGCTGCTCCTGAATCCAGCGCGGGTTCCAGTACTTGCCACGCAAGTCTCGAGTCAGCGTCTCCCGAACGGTCTCCAAGCGGCCCTGTTCGGTGTCGCGAACGTCCGAAACGTAGGTCTCGGGCGATGAGCCGGTCGTGTCGCGCACGGCCATGGTCATGCCCCCGAGGTATTCGAAGTAGTGGTCCAGTGTCAGCGGGCTGATGACATTGGTGGAGCGGCTGAGGGAAACCGCCTCGGTGCGGGATAGCGCCTGCTTGTAGAGCCCGTCCACGTTCGCGCCCCACTCGGCACCCTCGGTGTAGACCGCCCCGACGCGCGCCAAGTACTCCTCCGTCAGCTTGGCGGTGTCCTCGAACTCGCCGCTACGCTCGGTGTTGTTGATGACACCCGTTCCGTAGCCCCCGACGTTGTTGCTGAAGACGCGAGCGCCAGCGTACAGCAAGGCGTCCTCGGCCGACATGCCGGCTCGCTTCAAGGCGATCTGTGACTCCTCAACGTGCTCGGATATGTAGTTGTCGCCGTCGGCCGCGCCGGCGGCCAGCCGCACCGCCTTGTCCAAGAACTCCATGCGATCCGGGAAGGTGTCCCGGAACAGCGAAGCCGCCTGGATGACCACGTCGATCCGGGGCCGGCCCAGCTGCTCGACGGGCACGAGTTCCAAGTCGGCGACGATCCCGTTGTGGTCCCATACCGGCCGCACGCCGATCAGATGCAGGATCTGGGCCAGATCCGTGCCGTAATGCCGAATCAACTCGGTGTTCCAGAGAGTGAAGCCGACCTTCCGCGGGTAGCGCCCGAGCCGTTCCCGCTCAGCGTCGAGGAGCGCATCGGCGAGTTCGACGCCGACCTCCCAGGCCGCCCGAGTGGGCACCTCCTGCGGGTTGATGCCGTACAGGTTGCGGGCAGTCGGCAGCGCTGCTGGGTTCCGGACGGGGTCGCCGCCCGGTCCGGGCGGGATGTAGCCGCCTTCCAGTGCGTGCAGCGTCTGAGGGATCTCCCGGGCAGTGAGGCGGAGCGAGGCGAATATGGCCCTGACTCGGTCCTCGTCCGGGCGCAGCGCGGCCGCGACATCGCGACCTTGCAGCGCCGCCTCGACATGGCGGACGGCGCGTTGCCGGGCGGCCTCCCAGCGCGTTCCGCCCTCCTCCCGCAAGCCCATTTCGCGCGAAGCCACCCGCCGGACGTAGTCGTTGCCGACCATGGACGTCACGAGCGGCGCCGCCTCGCTAGCGGGATTTTCTTGGGAATGAACGTGCAATCCGAGTGGAATCTTGTCCTCGTTGACCAAGTGGATGTGCAGCTTCAGCTCGGCAACTTCCTCGTCCGTCGGCAGGCTGTCGGACCAGTCCAGTCCCAGATCCTCGTCCAGCCTGCGAGTGTGGCCCAGCCGGCCGACCTGCTCGCGCAAGCGCTCCTTGAGGCTTCCCTCCTCTTGGTCGACGAATTGCTCTGCCGCACGGTACAGCTCGCCGATTTCCGGATCGGCCTCCGACAGCGAAGCGGCCCCGATGGGGGGAATCTGGTGGTCAACGGTCACGGCCGAGCCCCTGCGCTTGGCGATCAGGGCCTCGCCAACGTTGTCCATGATGTACACGTAAACGTTGGGCATGCGGCCAAGCGTGATGTCAGACCAGTCGTCGGCGAGCTGCCCGAGCGGACGTCCGGGCAGGAACTCGTGCGTGCCGTGCGTGCCGTAGTTGACGATTGCGTCAGCCTTGAACTCCCGTTGCAGCCACCAGTAGGCGGCCAAGTACTGGTGGTTCGGAGGCACCCGGTCGTTATGCTGGAGCCGGGAGTCCATGTTCGGGCCGCGGGCCGGCTGCGGCATGAGGATGACATTGCCGAATTCGAGTTTTGGTACGACGATTTGGCGGCGGCCGTCTCGCTCGACCGTCATGAACCGGCCCGGCGGTGGACCGAACGAGGCGATGACCTCCTTGCGCAAGGGCTCGGGCAGGGTTGCAAACCACTCCAGGTAGTCGTCTGCATCGATCAGGGTGACGTCTTCGAGCGAAGCCAGTTCCTCGAGTTCCCCGCGCTGGCTCTCGCTGATGTTGCGCCCCTTGCGCAGCATCTCGGCAAGCAATGCTTCGGCATCCGATGGAATACCCTCCACGCCGTAGCCCGTTTCCCGCATGCCCCCGAGAAAGCGGATCAGGCTCCTGGGAACGTTCAGGCTGGCCGCTGTGATCTTGCCCTTCCCGATGCCCGAGACGTAAATGATCGCGACCTTCTTCCCGGCATTGGGCTCGTCCCGCAGCCGGACCCAGCGCAGGGCACGGTCGGCCAAGCGGTCGATGCGCTCGCGCTCCACGGCTTCAAAGCGGCGACCGCTCCATTCGGCACGCATTCCCTCGATGAGAGTGGGCTCGATCGCTCCGTCGATTTCGGGCACGATCGCTCCCATGGCGAGGCCGACCCCGCGGAGTCCGTTCTTGGTCTGGCGGTAATCCTCAAAGGTCTCGCCTGTGAACATCAGAGACGCGCCCCGCATCACGGGGATGTCGAACTCGGACTCGAGCAGCTCGACGCCGCGCGGCCCTTGGAACCACCGGCCGTGGCGCCGGGAGATCACCAGATCGGGCCGGAACTCCCGCACGAACTGCGGCAGCTTCTCGTTACCGAAGATGGCGGCGACATTGGCACCCCTGGCTTCGAACGCCTCCAGCAAAGCAGCCGTTCCGGCCGTCATTCCCAGCCGCCAGCCGTCCGCGAAGTCCAGCAGGATGCGGGGCCCTGCCTCGTGGTACCGGCGGGACTCGCGCGTCCACCGGACATACTCCTGCGTCGACAGCATCAGGTCGGGAGCCTCGGGATGGTAGTAGCCGTTCTCCGGGGTCGGCTGCGGATCGTCGTAGGGCTCGCCACTCCCGAGATAGTGGCTGGCCGCGTAGCGGAACAGGCTGGCCATGTTGCGCGGCCCGCTGTGCTCCCAGTACGAGCTGACCTGTTCGGCGTGAGCAGGATCCGCGTGGCTAGCCCGGAACCGGTCTCCCCGGTCGGCCGGTACAAAGAACACCGCCGTGCCATTGGCCGCAGCTGCCTCAAGCCCGTCTTGGACGGCCCGCGTGAGCGGCTCCATGCGCCGGCTCGAAATGAAAACCACCTTGTAGCGCGAGAAGTCGGCCGTCTCAAGGGCCGGGTCGTCCATCCTCTCGCGCGACCAGAACCAGAATCGGACCCCTGTCGCATCAGCGGCGTCAGCCAGCAGGAACAATTGCTGCGGAGGCACGCCGAGGAACAGCATCTTCGGCATCAGCAGGTGGTAGGCGTAGCCTCCCGCCAGAAAGAGCGCGACTACCCCACCGGCAATCCACTTCAGGAGTTTCTTGTGCCGAACCGTCATCACTGCTCCGTCCCGGTGGGTGCCCCTTCCGGCACATACACGACTTCGCCGCTCTCCAGCCGGTAGGCCACTCCCAGGCGCGTGCCCTTGCCTGTCCCTCGCAGTTCGGACGACTTGAGCTTCTCCATCCGCTCGCCGCGCTTGACGATCATTTCCATGTCCGGCTGGCCGGGATTCGTCACGATCGTGATGTCCTTCTGGCTCATTCGTGCCGCGATCTCCGCGAGGCTGTCCGCGCCGGCTAGCGCGAGCAGCAGCGCGACCACGAGGACCATCGACGCATCGAAGAGGTTGACGACCCCAACGAGTGGATCGCCAGCCCCTCCATCTCCTGCAAGCGGGTCAGCGGCGGAGTTCCAAGTCCGCAGCCGCGAGCGGTTCGGTCTATCGGTTTCCATGCAGCTGCTCCTCTTCCTCGGCCTCGCGCCAACTCTCGAGCAGGAACCGGATCTCGATTAAGTCGGCGCGCCCGAATATCCTCGTCATGGTTCCGAGCCCGAAAGCAGCCCCTCCGATGACCAGTCCGATCACGGTCGTGGTGAATCCCAGCAGGAGGTTGGATGCCATCTGCCGCATGTTGCCCTCGGCCAGCCCAGCAAGAGCGGGCTGCAGCGGAATGAGCGTTCCGATCAAGCCCAGCATCGGGCCCGCCCGGGAGAGGATTGCGAGTTTCTCGATGCGGGCACGCAGGGCCGTCTCGATGTCGGTGACCCGCTTGTCAACGAGTACGCTCGTCAGGCCGTGGGCGCTCAGCGCCGCCTGCACGGCAGCGAACCTGCCCCGCCAATTCTGGAGCAGGAATCCTTCCAAGCAAGCCCCCTCCTCGCGGCATGCGGCCAGAGTGGCGCGATTGGCGCGCCAGTCGACGGCCTCGGAGAGGAACCGACCGACGAGGTAGGTCGTGCCAGCGAACAGAGCGAGAACGGCCACCAGCGTCGGCACGAGGAACGCGCCGGAGAGGGCGTATAGGATTCCCGACAGTACTTCCATGGCGGGGCAGGGCTAGAAGGACGCTCGATAACGGGCGAACAGGAAGGAGATGCAAATCATCGACGCAACAATCCCGAGTACGGACAGGGACTGGCCCCAGTCGACGTGCCGAGCCAGAACCCGTCCGGGCCTCGCCTCGTGCGGAAGCAAGACCAGCAGCAAGCCGCTGAAGTTCGCGGCGATGGAAAACTCCACTGCTGCACCTGGGCTCACGCCGTGGGCAGACCAGCTGCGAACGGCGAACGCGGCAACCATGACGAGCGCGCCGTACAGGGCCATGACAGACACTCCGGCCAAAAGCCCCGACAGGTTCGTCCAGCGAAGGGCATGCCATGTAGTGGCACCGGCGGCATAGAGCAGCACAGGGGACGGGATTACGAACAGCCACGCAGACCAATGAACGGAACGTTTCGACCGCTTCGACCGCTCGAACAGGAACCACAGAAGGCCGTGCACCGCAATCGCCGTTCCCCAGAGGGACGGCTCTTTGGCAATCGCCCGAGCATCGGCTTGCGAGAGTTGGCCGGCAACCAGCCCGAGAGTCGCGCCGATGGCAAGCAAAGAGGCCAAATACCCCAACTGCAAACCACGGCTTCGAAACGCTGCGAGCCCGAGACAGTCTCTCGCGGCAAACAGCCCCAATCCAAAGAGTGCGGGAACCAACCAGTCCATGACGGGGCCGAATTTCTTAACGTAGGGGGATCGGATTCGACATTCGAGGAATTTCCGACGAAGGGCTCCGGATCTCTCGTGAGCAGTACGATTCGTCGCGTCAACGGGCTGGGCTGGGCCTCGAGCATCGAGGACTCCGAGCGGTGCGGAGCTCCAGTGCTGGCCGATCGGTGACGTGGTGCAGCCGGTCACGGTGTGCCGGGCAAGGTCAGAGCAGCACCGCAAATCCCGGCAAGGGAAGTGACGTAGCGAACAATACCGCTGCTCTGCAAATGCCCCCACGGGCATCGGTGTCGCTCGAATTGACCATTGCGATTGCCACTAAATTGAAGCTCTGAGGCGATTCGAGCGCAACCTCTTGTAGTTCAAGCAGATGCGCTTGAATGAAATGCGCCTCTAGTGCCTACAAGCGGTGGTAATGTGCGTTAGAGCGGGATTCCCTTCAGCAGCTCCATGGCGCGTTCCTGCTCCCCGCTCAAGCGCGTGTCGAGCTCGAATTCGGACTCGCGCGAGCCCGACTGGCCCGGTGCCGGGCAGACTTTGCGTGTGACGTTCGCCAGAGACCGCAGCAGTGCGCGGAAGCTGTGCAGCGACGTGCCGTCCGCGGCCCGGCGCGTGGCTTTCTGACGCTGGGCGCTGGCCGATGGCTCGGCCGACGTGACCGGATCGCGTGTGCGACTGTGTTCGGCCAGCTCGTTGTCGGCGATCAGTGAGTTAGCACACCTTCTACTGCGAAAGTTCTGGAGGCCTGCCGTACAAGCCTCTGTGGCCAGAGCCTGCGTGCGGAACGGTCTTGGCAGTCAGCGGAAGGTATTGCGAAATACCAGCGTCACTGCGTTCACGACCTGTCCACCCACTCTGATGGGGGATTGTCGACGCTGGATCACCCGACCCTGCAAGGGGTAGTCATTCGAGAAGGTCAGCCCTGTCACGGCAACAGTTCCATCGGGAGCCACGTCGAGCCCTTCCAAGATGTCCCTTCCCGATCCACCGCTATACGTCCCAAACCTGAGGTCCGAAAGTCCAGGCGAAAAAACAGCGACGAACCCATCCGTCTGGCCTCCGTAGCTTTCTTGGAGGGCATCGCGGACCGGCAGGTCGGCGGATGCTGTCTGGCCCACCAACCAGACCCTGCCTCCCGCATCCACCTTGATGTCCTCACCATCGAAGCCGCTCGAGTCGTCCTGCGAACCACCGAAATACGTCAGCTGGACAGTCCTGTAAGCGGGCCCGGCAAATCTTGCGACAAATGCATCTAGTCCGCCTCGAGCCGTTTGTTGAAAGGCATTGCTGCTGACTGGCAGGTCATTTGAGTCAGTGATTCCGGCCACGACTGGCGCACCGGTCTCGTCCGTTGCCACACCCCAACCTGAGTCGTCGCCAGAGCCGCCAAGGTACGTTGAGAACGCAATGGCGAGATCGGGTAGATTCAGGCGGGACAGAAACATGTCGCTGGCCCCGCGCAAGCCCGTCTGGACTGGGTCATGAACCGGGAAATCATCCGACTTGGTGTAGCCAACGGCGAAAACTCCGCCCTTGCCGTCAACCGCCAGTCCGGTCAGCTTCTCTTCCGACGAGCCACCGAACACAACTGACCTATGCGAAGTCGCATCCGAGAGTTCCCACGAAGAGATGAAGGCATCGGCGTCCCTCCTGTCGGAACTGCTCTGGCCTGGAAAGTCGGCCGATGTCGTTGTTCCGCCTACGATGACTCCACCGGTCCCATCCAGTTGCAACGCGTTGCCAACATCGTCCCCCTCGCCCCCAAGAAACGTTCCGTAAGCGATCCGGCCGTCAGGCGCTATAGCGACCAAGAATGCGTCGCTCTCGCCTCCCCCGAATCGCGGCTGCAAAGCATCCTCGGTCACCGGCAATCCCGGGCCCTTCGTCAGCCCCGTCACGAACGCCAGACCATTCGCATCAGTCTTGATCCGGAGCGCCGCCGTCAGGGCGCCCGTCTTGATGCGCGTGGCATAGACGAACTTTCCTCGATTGAGGTCCAGGCGAAGCACATAGGCGGCCATAACGCCGCCCTCGCGGCCCTGCGAGTGAGCCACCGGAACCGGAAGGCTGCTCTTCGGTGAGTGGCACGCTAGGAACAAGTCCCCGCGCCACAGGGCCGAGTCATCGCAATCCGCCACACCGAGGTACGTGCTCAAAGTCACGACCGGCTTTGATGGGGCCATTGCTATCAAGAAGGCGACGCAGCAAAACGGGACTGCCCAGCGTGTCATTTTCAACTCATCCTATTCCACGCTCGGCTTGGCCAATACGCCGATTGTGACGTCTTTGAGTTGCTGCGCGTCGAAGCTGGCGGGCATCTACGCCAACGGCAGCCCGAGGATCCGCGCAGCATTGTCGTGGTACACCTTCTTGAGAACCTCGTCGGGCAGGCCGATGCCATAGATCTTCCACCGGCCTTGCGGAGGAGTGGGTGCGGGCGAGTAGTCGAAGTACTCGTCAAGGGTCTCCAAGAACCGGAAATAGCAGCGGAACATCTCGGGCTCTAAGTCTTGCTGCGGTACGGACGTTCCGTTCGGAGATGCGTCGGTCCCGAACATGACGCGATCCGCGTACTCCTCAAAGAACCTCCGCGCTCGT